>Ga0213861_10000742_pt1 | contig 28917 bp, 24 predicted proteins | sample PICome_4_FD_160110 | JGI IMG/M metagenome (GOLD analysis project Ga0213861, IMG submission 160110) | Coastal seawater microbial communities near Pivers Island, North Carolina, United States - PICO131 | ecosystem: Environmental > Aquatic > Marine > Coastal | place: USA: North Carolina... | reverse complement strand
ATAAAATAAAAAATAAACCTATAAAATAAATTTCATATTTTTTTTTTTTCTTTATTAAAAACAAAGCAAACAATAAAGGAAACAATCTTGATAAATAGGAACCCATTATAAGTTCATCTCCAAAAAAAGATGAGACACGAATACCTGAAATCTTAAAACCTGCTAAATTAACACCTGTAAAATATTGAATATAACCATCAATAACTAAAGCTGAAAAACATAAAATCAACGCATAATAAAATAAAGTTAAAATACTTTTATCTTTATCTATTAAATACCAAATAAAACAACTAAACACTCCTATTCTAAAATAAAATAAAGAGCTTTCAAAACTAAGCATGGTGTCTTCAGCTATAAATGTACTTAGTAAAATACAATAAATACAAAAAATAAAAAAAATGATTAATGGTTTATTATAAAAAAAATAAAATTCTTTATTTTTAAATATATAAAATAAAAAAAATAAAGATGAAAGACTTACAATTAAATCTGGAAAAAAAGGCCCCCATATTAAAAAGGGGATTATTGACGCTATTGTTAAATTAATTAAAAACGAATTTGAGTATTTAAAATTATTCATTAAATTTTTAAGTTATAAAATTATTTTGTTTTAATTCTTATAACTTTATTTTTATCATTGTTTATTTTACGTGGATTTAAATCACGCTTTGAATTTGATTGTTTTTCAAAGAAATGATCAACTATTCTTGAGTTAGATTGATAAGATGGAACTAAATCTGACAGGACATGTTTAACTTCCTCTGCTTTATTTTCCTCAATTAAGTTTGATAAATGATCTAAATCTATTTTTAATTTATTAAAATCTAGAAAAGGATCATGGGCTTTTTGAATTTTTTCATGGGTCGTTGGTTTAGGATTGTCCCCTATTAATAATTCTTCATATAATTTCTCACCTGGTCTAAGGCCTGTTATTTTTATCTCAATATCGCCTTCTAAATTTTTATCATCTTTAATTGAAAGACCTGAAAGTTTTATCATTTTATTAATTAAGTCTTTAATTTTAATACTTTGACCCATATCCAAAACAAAGACCTCACATTTTTCAGCCATAGCCCCTGATTGAATTACTAATTGAGAAGCTTCAGTTATCGTCATAAAATAACGAGTTACATCAGGATGAGTGAGGGTTACAGGACCTCCTTTTTTAATTTGTGATTTAAATTTTGGTATAACAGAGCCTGAAGATTCTAATACATTGCCAAATCTTACAATTGCAAATTTAGATTTTTGATTCTGATTATCATGAAGAGATTGAACACAAATTTCAGCAAGCCTTTTACTTGCGCCCATAACATTTGTTGATCTAACTGCTTTATCACTGGATATTAAAACAAAATTAGAGACACTATATTTAAGTGCAACCTCTGCTAAATTAAACGTTCCAAGTACATTATTTTTTACACTTTCACAAATATTTTCTTCAACTAAAGGTACGTGTTTATATGCTGCTGCATGATAAACGGTATCTATATTAAAAATTCTAAATACTTGCTCAATTTTTGTTTTATTTTGAATATTAATGAGTAAAGGAATAATTTTTATATTTTTATTTATATTTTTTAAATCTTCACTAATTTTATAAAGAGCAAACTCACTAAATTCCACAAGAACTAATTTTTTTGGATTTAATTTTATAATTTGTCGAGATAACTCAGAACCGATAGATCCACCTGCACCTGTAACCATTACAACTTTTGAATTTATATTTTTAAATAATAATTCTGAATTGGGTTGAACTTGTTTTCTGTTTAAAAGATCGTCAACGCTTAAATCTTTAATATCTGATACAGATACTTTATCATCAACAATATCTTGAACACTTGGGAGTGTTTTAACAGTTACCTTAAATTTATTTAGATTATCAATTATTTGATTTCTTTTTTGCCTAGCAATTGAAGGAAGAGCTAGCAGAATAAGGTCTATACTTTTCGTATTAATCAATTTTTCTATATTCATTGGATCATAAATTGTTTGGCCTAATATTTTTTGTCTGTGAAATTGAGTGTCATCATCTAAAAAACCAGCGACTTTCATCTCAAGATTGCTTTCTAAGCTAGTTAATAACTGTCTTCCAGCACTACCAGCTCCATAAATTAGAACATTAGTTTTGTTTTTTGATTTTTTAAAATTTGATAAAAATAAAAATTTAATACTTACTCTCGTACCTGAAATTGATAGAAATAATAAAATAGGTTGAATAATACCAATAGATCTTGGAATGCCATTTATCCCATAAATACCAATCACTGCAAAATACATTAATGCATAAACAAAAGTTGCAACAAAGACTGTAAATATTATTGAGGAACCTTGAAAACGAAAAATAGTTTTGTATAAACCCATTAGCCAAAATATTGGTATTGCTAAGAGTATTGAAATCTCAACTGCTAAAGTCGTTACATCATTAATCTTAACAAATTCCTCTAATCTTAAAAAAAATGCTAGCCATGTACAAAAAATACATAATCCTAAATCTATTAGAATTGCTATTATTCTTTTTGTATAGCGTGGAAGATTAATTATATTTATAGATAAATTTTTTAAATTAAACATGATCTTAATTTATGGATTAATAATATGGATTAATAATAAAGTACAAATATCAAAATACAATAATAATGAAAATTTATAAAAATTATTAGTCATAATAGTGATGTTTTTTTGAATTTTTAAACCTCCAGCTTCGAGAATGACCTAAGCTTATCTACTTAATAATTTTAAAGATTGTCATAAAGATATAAAAAAAATAATTATATAAGCTCATATCTTTAATCATTTTTTGATCTGTTTTAGCAAGGAGTAATGGTGTTTTCATACTAATATCTGAAATTTGAGCAAGTCCAGTAATCCCTGGTCTTTCTTTAAATACTCCTCTTTTTTTACGCTCATAAATTAATTTTCTTTGATTAAATAAACAGGGCCTTGGTCCAACTAAGCTCATATCTCCAATCAAAACATTAAATAACTGAGGGATTTCATCAATTTTTGTTCTCCTTAAAAAAAATCCAAATGAACTAAATTTGATATTTTTAATTAAATGTGTTCCAGCTGACCTCACACCCACTGGCATCGTTCTAAATTTAATTAATGAAAAAGACTTGAGATTATATCCAACTCGTTTTTGTATGAATAAAGGTGATCCATTATCAAACAAACTAATCAAAAAAATTAGAATTAATAGAGGAAACAAAAATATTAATCCTATTAACGAAAATAAAAAATCAAAACTACGTTTCATTTTTGTAAACTATTTATCTTTCTAATATTTAATTTAGTTTTTTTATTTTAATTATATTTGCTATCTCTAATGCATAAATTTTTAGAGATCTAAGAAAAGTTTTCAAACCATATTCTGGCGAAAAAAAGGTAGGCACTGAAAAAGCTGCTATTCTTCCTGGGTGGTTTTTTTTATTACTACGAATTTTATTTACACCATGCATTTTTCTTCCATCAAACATTATAAGATCTCCAGGCCTGATCTCACTTTCAATATCTTGCATGTTTCCATTATTATCTTCACATACCAAACCACCAGTTTCAAAATCAATATTCTTAAAAGTATATGGCAACATATAATGAATAATTGGTTGATTAGAGTGACCATCAGAGTGAACAACTAAATGACCTTTATTTATTTCATATAAACTTGTTGAAATATAAATTCCATAATTTTTTTTATTATAATTTAAACCATAATTTTCATCAAAATTTTGAACTTTATTTCTAAATTTATGAAGCAAAATATGAATCTCCGTTGCCTCTTCGTCATGTGAAGGATTCCATAAAAATTCAAAATTTCTGTATAAACACCAAGACGGTATATCAGAATAACTCAAAAAGTTTTTTTCACCTAGAAATAAACCTCCACGTACAAACTTTTTGTCTATTTTTTTTGAGTTTATTTTTTTACACCATCTATCTTTTTGATTTTTTATAAAAGTTTCAGATACAACATTTTTTAAAATTACAAAACCATTTTCTTGAATTTTTTTTCTTACATATGCAGAATCTGGTAGATTTAATTTTATCATTTAAATTTTTTTTTTAAATTATTAAAATCTAACAATATTATACTTTTATAAAATTGTACATAGATTCAAATTATCTACATTAATATATTATATTTTTTAAGACTGAATTTTTTTTTTAATAGCTTTAAATAAATATCTAAATGTAATTTTACAATTTTATTTATTTCAAATTTTTTTTTGGCTAACTTCCTTCCATTCTTTCCCATATTTATTCTTTTAACTGGATTCTCAATGAGCCACTGAATTGCATCAGCTAATTTTCTTGGACTTTTAATTGGTACTAATAAACCAGATACATTTGGAATTATAGACTGTCTGCAACCTGGGACATTTGTTGTTACTATAGCCCTACTTGCTGCTGCAGCATCAATAAGTGCTTTTGGCATTCCTTCTCTATATGATGGCAAACATATAATATGTGACTTTGAATATAAAATTGGTATATTTTTTTGATAACCCAATAACTTTACAAATCCTTCTGTTTTAATTTTTTTTAAATTTTCATTATTTAATCCAGATGGATTCTTTAAATCTTTATTACCTGCAACCAAAAATTTTGCTTTAATATCTCTTTTTTTAAGCAATTTTGCTGCAGAAATAAAATCGTATATTCCTTTTTCTTTAATTAATCGTCCTACGAAACAAACTCTTGGTAAGGTTTTGTACTCAGTTAGCTTTACAAAATTTTCAAGTTTTACTCCGGAACCTGGAATTAAGCAAATTTTGTTAGGTTTAATGACGCCCCATTTTAGAAGAAATTTTTTATCATCTTTATTCTGTAAAATTATATATTGGTTGGGATGACCAAAGGCAAAAATATATAATGGATAAAGTAATATACGTAAAAATTTACTCTTTAAATTTTGCTGTATAAAAACAGAACCAAGACCTGCAACAGCAGATACTACACATGGAACATTCAATATTCTAGATATTACACCACCATATAAGTATGGTTTAATAGTTACTAAGTGAAGAATATCTGGGCATAAGTTTCTTATAAGTTTCCAAATAAAGTAAAAAGATTTTATATCTTCTAATATGTTTACTCCTCCTCTACGCATTTGAACATGAAATGTTTTAAGCCCCTTGTCTTTTAATTTTTTTAAGTCAGCACCTCCAAGCTCTCCATATGCAATATATACCTTGAACTGTTTAGAAATAAGTTTTTCAGCTATTGGTAAACGATTAGATACAAAAGAACTAAGATCATTCACAAGAATTAAAACTTTAAAATATTTCATTTAAATCAACTTTTTATTTTCATCTAACCAAGCTTGAAACATCAAAATATTCCATAATAAATATTCCCAATTACGTTGATTGCTTTGATGTTCTTGCCAAATTTTATAAATTAATTCAGGATTAAAATATCCTTCACAAATTAGTCGATTTTTATTAATTAAATTTTCAGCCCAGTCTTTTAAAGGTCCTCGCAACCAGTTTCCGATTGGAACTCCAAAACCCATTTTTGGTCTTTCTATTAATTTTCTTGGTACGTACTTATATAAAATCTGACGTAATATCCACTTAGTTTGTTTATCTCGAATTTTTAGAGAAATTGGTAATTTCCAAGCAAATTCTACCACTCTATGATCTAAAAAAGGTACCCTAGTCTCCAGCGAATTACTCATAGCGGCTCTATCTATTTTTACAAGAATATCATCTGGCAAATATGTGATCAAATCTAATGCCATCATTTTTTCCACATTGTCTAATGATTTAAAATTTGAAGGAACATTATTCAATTTTGTTTTTGGTTCATAACTTCCGATTACATATTCAGATGGATTTCTGGTATGAGAGACTAAACCAAGGTAAAGTTGGTCTATAGAATTGCTGTCTAAAACGGTAGCACCTTTATGCAATTTATCACCAATATTATTATACACTTTTGAATAAGGAGTATATTTTGCAATTTTATTCCATGTTGGAGCAGAGATACTAGTAATAGCTTTGGCCAAAATATTTCTGAAGAAGGGAGGAAAAACTTTAATTTTTTCCCAAATACTACTAGTAATTTTATATCGATTATATCCGCAGAATAATTCATCACCACCATCTCCTGATAAAGAAACTTTTACATGCTGCTTAGCAAGCTTTGATACTAAAAAAGTTGGAATTTGAGATGAATCTGAAAATGGTTCACAGTATATAGATGGAAGCTTGGGAATTACATTCATAACATCGTTAGATTTTACATAAAGTTCTGTATGCTCTGTTCCGATATGATTAGCGACTGCTTTAGCATTTAATGCCTCATTATAATCTGCTTCATCAAATCCAATAGTGAATGTCTTGATCGGTTTTGTTGATTGATTTTGCATTAGAGCCACTATAGTTGATGAGTCAACTCCTCCAGATAAAAAAGCTCCTAACGGAACATCGGCCTCCATTTGACTTAATATAGATGAATTAATCAAACCCTCTAGTTTATTTATAGCTTGATCTGGGTTTAATTGATAAGGTTCTTCCATATCCTGACAAACTATGTTTTCAGATGACCAATAAGGCCATAATTTAGTATTTAATGAGTGGCTTGAAAGCTCTAATATAAAACCTGGTTCTAATTTATAAATATTTTTATAAATAGTATTTGGAGTTGGAATATAATTATGTCTTATAAATAGGCTAAGTGAATTTCTATCTATATTTGATTTGAAACTTGGGTGACATTTTAGTGCTTTTAATTCAGAACCAAACAAAAACACATCATGCTGCCAACCATAATAAAGGGGTTTTTCTCCAATTCTATCCCTTGCGAGGAAAAGACTCCTTTTTTTTTTATCCCACAATGCAAATGAAAACATTCCAACACAGGATTTTAGTGTAGCCTCTAAGCCCCAAACATCAATACAAGCTAATAAGGTTTCTGTATCAGATGTACCAATCCAATTATTAATTAATTTATTACTATTTTCTAAACTTTTTCGAAGTTCTAAATGATTATAAATTTCTCCATTAAAAGCAATTACAAAGCGTTTAGATTTTGAAATCATAGGCTGGTGACCAGCTTTAGATAAATCAATTATTGATAGACGTCGATGAGCCAACCCTATCTCATAATTGTCATCAAGCCATAAACCTTGATCATCCGGGCCACGATGAGAAATGGATTGCAACATTTTATTTAAAAAAGATGTGTCTTTTTTTTTTGATTTATCAAAGAACCCAGCAAATCCACACATTATATTATTTTTCTCAATTAATTAGTGACCGAAAACTAATTGGGTTTCTAATTTTTTTTATAACGTTTTTTCCATCAAATTTATAATTTTTATTAATCGATGATCCATATTTATAATAAATTACATTATTTTTAATTTTTAAATTTTTAAATTTTTTTCCAATTTTAATTGTTGAGTTTCCATATGAAAATTTAGGTAGATCCTTTTTATAGTTATTTGAGTATATTAAATTATTTATTATAGAAGTATCTTCAACATCAATATAGAATTTAGGTAATGCAATTGCAGGCTCTTGTTCTACAAGAATTAAATTATCTTTAACAATATTTCCCACTCCATTTAATATAATTCCAATTCCATATTGTCCAGATTTTATTGTATTTTTTTCAAAAATATTTTTATTTCCAGCACCATATGTTGAAATTGTTTTAATTGCGGTTCCCCGATTATTTATTAAAGAATTTGATAAAAAATAATTATTATTCGCATATCTAAATGCAATTAATAAAGAGTTTCCCCATTTTGAGCTATCTTTTGATCTTAACATTTCTACTCGATTATTAAATATAAGATTATATTGACTCTCTCTTGCCAATTCTATTCCATCTTCGAATTCTGAAACATATGAATTTATTATTGTATTATTTGAAGAGCTCCATAACCATATGCCATAGCCATAACCATCGATAATTGAGACTTTGTCTATAGTCGAGTTTTTGGTTCTAATTAAAGAAATACCATTAATTCTATAATCAGTACCTTTTTTCTTAATTCCTCTCCCATTTGTAAAAATATTTATATTCCTAATAACTATGTTTGAATTTCCCTTTTCCCAGTCTGAATTAGTAAATACATGCGTTCTAGCAGATAAATTTTCTAGCACATAAAGATTTAAGTTATTACCATTAAAATGAACATTGCTTGGAATTTTTATTCCTGCATGAGAAGCTCCCTTATTGTTCAAAAAAAATTTGGGGGTTTTATTAAAACTAACCCCATAATTGCCTGAAGGCATTACTAGCTCTACATTTTTTCCATCATAGTAATTAAATAAAGATTGAAAAGCATTAAAATTATCAAAATTTTTGGACTTAACAAATCCAAATAAATCTAAATCTACTTCAACTTTTTTAAATTTTGTTAATTTATTATTTCCAAAGTTAAGATCAAATAGTGCTTCACTGTTAGCAATTAATTTATTGTCTGAGTATTTTATATCTTTTTTTTGATATAAATTATAAATAAATAAAAATACTAGTGTCAAAATAATTACAAAAGCAACTAAATAAGAATTTTTTATTTTTATTTTAAACATTAAAATTAATTTAATTTAAATTTTGAAAGCATTTTACATGTTCTTCCGAACATTTTTCTAGTAAAAAATTTTCTTTTACTTTTTTTTTTCCTTTTTGTCCGTAATCTAATGATAAATTTACATCATTTAGTAAAGAAATAATATTATATGCAAAATTTTCATGATCCATTAATTTAACTAAAAATCCATCTACTTCATTTTCAATTAATTCTGAGATACCATCAATTTTATAGGCCACAACAGGCACACCCCATGTATAACTTTCAATTATTGATGTTGGGCATCCTTCTCCCCACAACGAGGGTAATGCAAAAACACGAGCTCTTTCAAAATATTTAGATACATTTTTTTGAAATCCCTCAAATTTAATTGCACCAGACAGTTTTTCTTTAATTGCAATTTCCTGAATTTTGTTCTTCATATCATCACGACCAACAAAGATAAATTTTACATTTGGAATCTTAGCTAAAACTATTTTAATTACTTTTAAATATTCTGCATGCCCTTTTCTTGGATTTATATTTGCAACTGTTAAAACTTCCAATGGACGTTTATTTAAGGGTATAATTTTTTGTTGATTGCTGCTTATTCCGTTATAAATAACTTTAATTTTTTCCTTTGGTATTTTACATCTAACAAAAAGTGTTTCTGCTGCAGCTTCAGAATTTGCTATATATTTATCAACTAGTCTAAATAAATACCTCTCAACAAATCTAAAAACATAATCTAATAAAGATTTCGAATTTGGGTTCCATCGAATGCCTTGTACTAACTTGACTTTTGGCAGAAAAACTTTGACAAACCTTAATATTAATGCTGCTCTAAAACCACAGACATAAATTATGTCTATTTTTTTTTTTTTTACATAACTCACTAAAGAAAAAATTTTGCCTATTCCAATTTTTTTATTTTTTTTGTTTTTATTAGATCTGCCTAAAACTAATGGAAAAAACCCTAATTTACGAACCCATTCACACCATGGTCCCTCACCATCAAGTGTTGCATGATAGTAATCTACATTCGATGGTATTGACGACATTCTGGTTAAACTCTTCTCCGTACCACCTAACTCAGAACTAGAAAATAAAAGCAATACCTTATAGCTCATTTAATTTTTCGAATACAAATTCGTTACAGCCATGTCTACCAAGATAGGTCTTAATTTTTACTAAACTAAAACCTCTTTTTTTATAAAATTGAAATATTTCCTCTGGCTTTGCGACTTCAAAAGGATATCCGCCCAACCAATCTATCATATCGTGCCACAACGACATACCTCTGTCCAATATCAAGCGTCCAGTTAAAATTCTCACTAAATAACGAAGTAGATACAAATAGGGAAAATGAAAAATAATAATTATTATTTTGCCTAAAAAATTTTTATTATATATTTTTTTTACAATTTTCCAATATTTGCTAATCCAGCCTTGATCATTGTATATTGAAATAAAAAGTAAACCTTTTTTTTTTACTAAAGGAACACAATTTTCAAAAGCTTGAAACATATTTCCTGTATGATGAAGAACTCCCCAGGAATAAACTAAATCAAATGTACCGAGACTATTTATATATTTTTTATCTAAAACAGATCCCTCCTCAATTTTCCAATTGTCATTATCAGGATAATATTTTTTTCTTAAATCTTTAGTGCACATGACAGATTTTGGATCATAATCAAAAGAATATACTTTTGCACCTAATCTTCTGGCTGATAAACTAAATAGTCCACTTCCTGAACCAATATCTAATACAGATTTTCCTTGAAGAGAATTTTCTGAAATCATTTCAACTAAAGATTTCTTTGCAGTTTCAATAGTATGTTCGTTAATATGTTTAGAAAATTTAAGCCAATTTGCTCCAAATGAAAATCTTAATTTATTTTTTATCTCTTTATTGTGCGTCATACATATATTTGTATATAAAAAAATTTAATTAAATCTTAACTAAGCTGTTACTTGTCCTTTGTTCATTGTTAATTGAACTAACAAGTTTTTTGAATTCATCATCATCAATACCATAATCGATCATGTTGGTAGAAATTTCTAAGCTTCTAAATAAATTTCTTATTGGTTTTGATGATAATTCTCCAAAAATTTCCTCTAAAGCACAGTCTATATATTTATATTTTCCTATAATTTGGTCAATTATCATAGGTAATGTAAAGCTACATGCAATACCATGGGGCACACCGTGGTAGTTTGTTATATAATAACTCATTGCATGTGCAATAGCCGTTTGCGTATTAGAAAAAGATAATCCAGCGTGAATACTTGCTCTCATCATTTCTTGTCTTAGCTCTATATTTTCTAAATTCATACTTAACTCAAATAGATTATTAATAACAATTTTTGAGGCTGTAACTGCATGAGCAATTGTAATTGAGCTAGCATTTTTATTCCATATTGATTCCAATGAATGAGAAAGAACATCTAGTCCCGTTTGAATTGTAATTTTTTTTGGAAGTGTAAGAGTTAATTCTGGGTCATAAATAGCTGTTTCACTGAATAACTCCGCCAAATGTAATGAATATTTTTTTTTTTCTAAATTATCCCATATAGTTGCCCAAGGAGTAATTTCACTACTTGTTCCAGATGTAGTAGGTATTGATATAATAGGTATTGTTTTATATTTTGGATTTTTAATTTTTTTTCTGGTGATAAAACTTACATATTCAAAAGACGTATCTTCGGTACCAGAAACTGAAACAAACTTTGCAACATCCATCACACTACCACCGCCTAAAGCAACTATTACTTGAGGTTTGAGTTTTCTGGTTATGTTATACAATGGCTCTATGTCATTAAAATCTGGGTGAGTAGGTATTTTGTGAAATATTTCTACAAAATTACAATCTGACTTAATTTTGTCAATTAAACCTCTATCAATAAATCCCTTTGAAGTTAATAGCAGAGCTTTTCTCTCCTTAACATAAGTTGATAAAAATTTTAATCCACCTTTTTCAAAATGAATTTTTGTGGGTAAAAAGTATTTAAATTTATTATTGTTTATCATTAAGTGTCATTTCAAGGGCAGAAAATATTTCTTCTCCAATTTTTTTATTATATGCAGGACTATAATGTACATAATCTATATACTGGTTTTGTTCAATTGTTAAATCTGGTATCCAAAGTAAATTTAAATCTGAATATTTTCCATTAATCCAATTTTCTTCCATTATTGAGTAACCTTTTTTTATTCTTTCGCCGACTTTGTATATTTGATTTTTTTTTGACTCTGTAAGAGCTATCGCTCTTTTGGACTCCTGAAATTTATAATACGGTGTTGGTTGTTGAATAAATAAACTTTTAACACTTAATTTATTCATAGATGCTTATATGATATTTCTGTTAATCTCTAATCTTTCAACTAAACTTTTTACTGGGGCACTTCCATGATCAAGGTTAACATTTTGATTATCAATAAAGTCTTTTTGATTTTTAACAAGTCTATAGCCTTTTGAAGATATATTAAGATGTTCACTGACATATGGTCTTTCAATATGCTCTACAAGTGGCTCATAGATTTGCTCTCTATTCCACATGTCTTCAAGAAGACTTCTAATATCTTGAATTTTATTGGTTTCATATAATTTTGATATTGTTTCATCACTATATTGTATGGGGTTACGCTGATCATCAATTTTTAAAGAATAATAAAATTTAAAAATTGAATAAGAAAAAATTTCAATAAGAATAAAAAAAGTTAAAGTTGAAATAAATATAATTCCAATATTTTCAAAAATATTTTTCATTAGTTATTTTTTGGCATCTATTTTTAATTAATCAAATTATTTCATATATTTCATAAATTCTATTTTATTCTCTTTTGGTTTCTCTTTTGGTCTAGATAAATTTTTTCTAAAACCTTTTTTAATTTTAATTTCTAGAAAACACATACCTTTCTTTTTAGAGAGAATTTTTAAGTATTTATTTATTTTTTTTTTAGAATCAGCAGAGTAAACATAATCATAACCAACAGCTTTTGCTATCTGACTTAAATTAATTTTGAGACCTATTGTTTTTTGACCACCAACAGAATCATGTACACCATTATTTAAAACAATATGAACATAATTATTACAATTAACATTTGCATTTATACCCATACTTCCCATGTGCATAATTAACGAGCCATCTCCATCTAAACAATAAATTTTTCTATTTTTTTTTTGTAAGGCTATACCTAATGCAATTTGATTTGCATGACCCATGCCCCCCACTGTGAGAAAATCTTTTTTGTGGCCTTGTTTTAATTCATTCCTATATTCATACAACTCTCTAGATGTGACACCAGTTGTTGAAATAACTATTTCATTTTTATTTAATTTATTTATTATTAACTTAATTGCATCTTCTCTACTTAATGGAAAAAAATTTTGCTCCTTTTTTTTTATTTTATAGTTAGAAAAAGTATTTTTTTTTATAATTAATGCAAAAGTAGAATTATTTTTTTTACATTTTTGTACTGCATTTTTTAGGTATTTCTCTAATTTTAAATTATTGGTATCTGAAGATATAATTTGATAAGGAATCTTCATCGTTTCAAGTAAGTTTAAAGTTACTCTTCCTTGTTTAATGTGCTGAGGTTCATCTTTTGTTTTGGGCTCACCTCTCCAGCCTATCATTAACAACATTGGAATTGAATAAACCTGTTTATCTGCAAGAGAAAGTAGTGGGTTTACAGCATTACCAAGACCAGAATTTTGCATATAAATCAAAGGTATTTTATTTGTTGCTAAATGATAACCAATACCTAAAGCAATTGAATTACCCTCGTTAGCGGCAATTATATGATTATTTGGTTTAGTATTATCTGAAATATAGGCAGTAATATTCTTTAATAATGAATCTGGAATTCCTGAAAAAAAAGTTATTTTATTTTTTATTAATATTTTATAAAAACTAGATGGATCTATCACTATTTAGTTCCCGGAATAAGCTCCAAAATGTCCTTTATTGATAAGCAATAATCATCTGCTTCAAAAGATCTGCCATTTTCAAGGATAATCTTAGCTACTTTTTGCATTGCTGGATAAGAGCTTCTCAACATGTGGTTTGCATAACAAACGATATTTACACCTCTTTTAATCCACTCGTCCTCGGTAACTTTGTTAAAACTAGTCGGCACAACCATAAGGGGCACTTTTTGCTTAAATTCATTATGATATTTTTCACAAAACTCAAAAATTTCATCTGGCTCTTTAAGTCTACTATGTATCATAATAGCATCTGTTCCTGCCTTAATGTAAGCTTTAGCCCTTTCTATTGCATCATTAATTCCTGCATTAAGTATTAAACTTTCTATTCTTGAAATAATCATAAAATCATCAGTAATTTGTGCCTTTTTTCCTGATTTTATTTTGTGAGAAAAATTTTCTATTGTATCTTGAAATTGCGTAACATCTGTACCAAAGAGAGAATTTTTTTTTAATCCTACTTTGTCCTCTATAACAACGGCAGAAACACCTAATCTCTCTAGCGAACGCACTGTAAATGCGAAATGTTCGGGTTTGCCACCAGTATCTGCATCAACTATCATCGGTTTAGTAGTGACCTCAAATATATCATTTATAGATATCATCCGTGAAGTCATATCAACAGTTTCGATATCGGGTTTTCCTTTTGCTGTAGAGTCAGTCAGACTACTTGACCACATTGCATCAAATTCAACATTTTTATTATTTCTTTTTACTAATGTTTTTTCTGAGATTAATCCTGTTATGCCACTATGAACTTCGTTTACTCGTATTAATTCTTTTGCATTAATCAATCGTCTTAACAAACTTAATCTTATATTGGGAGTTGTACCAATTTCTTTCACCATTTTATTTATCTGAGTTGAGCTTATTCCTTCTGTATAAGCTATTTCAATTAACTTGCCTCCCCAATTTTTAAGTGTTTCTATAACCTGTTTTCTTGTTTCCTGTTGAACACCCTCTTTCCAATCATCACCATGTACAACTATATCTGGTTTAATTTTTATTAAATTTTCACGATAATCTAATTTATCCTGAGGAAAGACTTTTGCTACACCTTTAAGATTTGATACAACCTCAAATCTTTGTTCATAATTCATATAAGGGAGCCTTTTATAGCTAGCTATTGCACTGTCTGTTAAAAGTCCAACTATTACCGAACCTAATTTTGATGCTTGCTTAATAATATTAATGTGACCAGGATGAATAATATCTGCACTCATCCCAATATATATTTTTTTCATAGGATAAAATATTATTAACATTAAAAAAATAATTTTCAATGTTTTAATGTTATAGAAAAAAATTTACTTCAATTAATTTATTTCTTGTAAATATTTATAAATTTTTTTTCCAGGTTGAGGTACATGGAATTTTTGTTCTATCACAACTGTTTGCATATTTAGTAGCTATTTGTGTAATTTCATCCATTAATCCTTCGTTAAGCGTGATTGGTTTAAGTCCAAGCTCAAGAAATTGATCATTTTTTACATGAAGATTGTTTTCACTATCTTCATTCCTAGGGTTTTTGATAAATTCAATTTTTGCACCAGTATATTTTGATATGATTTTTGCAAGATCAATTACTTTATGTGTCTCTGTCATCTGATTAAATATTTGAACTTTGCTATTTTTGTTAGGTGGGTTTTCAATAGCTATTTGAATACAGCGTACCATATCTTGTATATGAATAAATGCTCTTGTTTGACCACCAGTTCCATGAACGGTTAAGGGGTAACCAATAGCAGCTTGCATCAAAAATCTATTCAAAACTGTTCCATAATCGCCATCATAATCAAAACGATTAATTAGTTTTTCATCTTTTTTTGTTTGCTTAGTTTGTGTTCCCCATACAATTCCTTGGTGAAGATCTGTTATACGAATAGAGTCGTTTTTATTATAATAAGCAAACATAAGTTGATCTTGAGTTTTTGTCATATGATAGATACTTCCAGGATTAGCTGGGTATAATATTTCATTACTTTTTAATTTTCCATCATCTGTCTCTACAAAAATTTTCAAATAACCTTCTGGAATTTTCATACCTGCAGTTCCGTATCCATAAACCCCCATTGTACCTAAGTGAACTATATGAATATCTTGTGTACTTTCTACTACTGCTGCCAATAAATTATGTGTAGCATTAATATTATTATCAACTGTATATCTTTTTTCATTTGTATTTTTCATTGAAAATGGAGCTGATCTTTGTTCTGCAAAATGTACAACAACATCAGGTTTAAAATTATTTAATAATTCTAAAAGTCTTTTGTAATTTTTTGCTACATTAATTTGTTTAAAAATTATATTTTTTCCTGTTAATTTTTTCCATATTCTTAATCTCTCAGTTATGGGGCTAATGGGTGTTAAGGAATTACACTCTAGATCTATATCAATTTTACGTCTGGATAAATCGTCTACAATAACTATTTCATGATCCATCTCAGACAAATGTATGGCTGTAGGCCATCCACAAAATCCATCTCCACCTAGAATAACTACTTTCATATAATTTGATTCGTTCTAATTTAATATATATTAATTTATTAAAAACTATTTAATTTTTATCACCTTATCAAGCATTTCTACGAATGCTTTTCGCTGATTTCGAGAATTAAATTTTTTTATAATTTGTTGACCTTTTTCGCCAAGACTTTTTCTCTTAAAATTAGAACTTAACAATAAATTAATTGCATTACTCAGAGAAATTACACTTCCTGACCTAATGTATAAATCTTTTATTTCATCTTTAACTATCTCGCGCGCTGCACCACAAGCATCAGTACAAATTACTGGTTTCGCAACTTGAAATGCTTCATTGATTACTAAACCCCATCCCTCGCAATATACTGATTTATTTTTTTGAAATAAAGACGGCAATATCACAACATCTGATAAAGCATAATAAAGCCATCTTTTAGTTGAGGGAATAGGACCAACATATTTAACATCATTCCCAATATGTTTAGATTGATATTTAACGTAATTTTCCATTTCTCCACTACCTCCAATAATAAGCGTAGTATCAATATTTCTAACTTTTTTATAAGCTTCAATCATAATATTTATACCTTTGTATTCGACTAAACGTCCAATATACAAAAAAATTATTTTATTTTTTAAACCTAATTCATCTCTTAATATTAAACCATTTTTATTTAGCTCAGAAAGACTGCCCCTAAACTCTTCCGAAATAGTAGGAGCTACAACTATTTCCGATTTGATTGCACCATTTTTTCTCAAAAAATTTTTATGATAATTTCCAGCAGTAATAATGTATTTTTGTTTTTTAATTAACCATTTAAATACTGGAAAATAAATTTTTGTCTTAATCATTTGATCTGGATAAATCCAATTAAGATCGTAAAATATTATTTTTTTTCTTAAAAAACTCGATACTAAAAATAGTGTTAATGATAATATTGATATAAAATTTGTAAGAACCACAATCTTTTCTTTAGCAAAACACAATCTTTTTAGAGCTTTCCAAAACATATAAATATTAGGAAAAAATTTAGGTTTTTTTAAAAGAGTAAAATCATTTATTTTTGAAGCATGAATACTTTCAGCAACTTCGTTGTTTATGTGTTGAAAATCCTTCAATAATGAGTGAGAGTCATAATCCGTAAAAAAAAAATGAGTTTTAAATTTATTATTTATCTCTGCAAATAATTCTACTCGGTAGTTTCTGATCATTGGATGGTAGAAAAGAACCTCTTTCATACAATTACTTAAACTTCGAATTAAACAAGTTGGAGCTATTTCTTTTAAATTCTATAAGCAAACGAGGTCTCTTAACAATATTATAGATTGATTCTTCAAGCTTTTTACTGAATTTTGTAATATCTAAATTCAAAATTAAATTCAAAAATTTTTTTTCATTATTATAAAAATCTCTTGGCTTAGTTCCATTCCATTTTGAAATAGGCGGGTTTAGTAAATATCCATTAAAATTATTTTTTACCATCTCTCTTATAGCATAGACATCTGTAGCGATTATCGCCATACCATGTGACATTGCTTCAAGAATGACCATGCCAAAAGAATCCATATATGTAGGATGGATAAGAACGTCGGAATGCATCATAAAATCTTTAAATATTTTTTCTCTTGAAATTCCTGGTTCATAAATAGTTATTCCCTCGCATTTTTTTACAACATCAATCAAATTATTTGGTAAATAGGTAATCATATCCAAAGTACATTTGTTATTTTTTCTATAAACTTCTTTAAAAGCTTTAATTAAGGCAAGTCCTCCTTTGATATGAAATTGAGTGCTAATGTATAAAAATCTCACAATCTTCTCTTGTTTATTTAATTTTTTTAATTCAGGATTAATTTTAAGTTTGGGGTATTTTACGATTGATTTTTCATACACTTTTTTGCCTAGCAAATTACCTAAGGATTTCTTACAAGCATAACTTAGACAATGTATTGCTATACATCGATTTGAAAGAAGTATTAATCTAATAATTAATTTGTAATATTTAAATGAATTTATATTATATCCTGTTATTGAATACGGATTGTCAATATCAATGATAAATTTACCTGTGGCTATTAATGCTCCCCATGAATAAATTATTGAATTTCTAGGTGCTTTATTTGGCCTAAATTTAATATTTAATAATGGAATTTTTTTTTTCCAATTCCATTTTATATTAGTTCTTAAAGCAGAAACTTTAGACACTTGATCACCTTTTTTTTTACTCGCAAGTTCGGGGTTAATTACATTTTTTTTATTCCAACCACGTATTGTATCTAGGTGACGGTCCCTTAGATATTTATGTGGATAAAAATAAACTTTATTTGAATACATTTATTTTAACTTAATTCGATTTAAATAATAAATTAATATTGATAACGCTGACACTATTATAAGACTTGATATTATAGATGTGCCACCTCTAACAATATTAAAAATATTTATATATAATATAGCTGATATTAAAAGAGAAAAGCTAGGTTTGGGATTGTTTTTAAAAAGTGTAAAATCAATAAAAAAAAATATTCTAGAATAGATAAATGCAAAAATAATTATTAAGAAAATTCCAAACCCAAACATAGAGTCTACAACTATTCCTGTTGGTAATGTACTTTGGCCAGGTCCACTCTCGTACATAAAGGGATAAATAAACTCTTGTTGGGCAACTGAACCATATAAATAGGGCTTGCTTTGCCATAAAAATCTTGGAATTATTGCAAATCCAAGGTTAAATAACCATGATAAGCCCTGGTCAACTCCGAAAAGGATCTGTTTAAAACTTGCGGTGCTTAAATAATTGGCCAAGTGCTCAATGCCCTCAAAGGTAGATGTAATAGATGTTATAAAAAATTCATAATTAATATTTAATGTTTTGGTTTTTAATAAATCATTAAATGAATAACGCAATACTTGTGCTATTGGTGCAAGAAAAATTATTAACAAGGGAAAAATTGCCAAAAAATATTTATAAATTAGTTTTTGTTTATATAAGTAAATAGCTATTAATAGTGCATAAAAAACAATAAATAATGGTCTCCTTGAGCCCATTAATACCATTGAAAGAAACGCAGTTATCAAAATAAAAAAAATAAATATGGCTGTAAATTTTTTTGAACTTTTCCCTAAAATAAATAAAAAAATAAATAAAGAATACAAATATAAAGAATATAAAATAAATTTTGGTCCGTTTCCCACTCTAGCTTCATTCTGTTCATTATCAATGAATGCAAGTGAAAATTTAAAATTATTACCTTCTAGTAAAATAAAAAAATTATAAAAAGAAATGCATACCATTATTAAAAGTATAAACTTTATAAAAAAAGAAATATTTTTTTTTTTTAATTTTTTGTTATCTAATTTTTTTTTAATAAAACTGAAGAATCTAAAATTTTTTGGGCCGATATAAGCCAATATATAAAAAAAATATATAAGTAACCAAAAACAAAATGAATAAATAAGCGCTAAATCTAAGTACTCTTTTTCAGGTTTAATGCGAGCAATATAATTAATATCATAAAAAACTATAAATAAATATTTTATTGGATATGAAAGTGTATAAAATAATGTAAAAATCCAAAAGCTACTGATAAATGTCTCACTCCAACTATTTTTAAAAATTTGTATTAACAGTAGTAGAAAGATTATAGATAAAATAAAAATAGTTAACATTACAAATAAAAATTAAATTAAGTATTTTTAATTTACCTACTAACTAATGTTTTTTTGATCAACATAAAGCTGTAAAAAAAATCTTAATACAAAATAAAATGCCGATATAATTGCTAAAGTTTCCAATATCTCAAATAAAATTGCAAAAAATAAAAATTCAATTTTATAATTATAAAATCCAGAAACTAATTTTTTTATGAAAAAAAGAGTTTTTTTATTTTCACTTCTTGTAATAAATTGATTTGCCGATGTTTTTTTTGATTTTTTGTTAAAATATTTTGGAGATACACCTATTTGATATGACATAATGGGCACAAACATAGCCATTAATATTGTAATATATAGATAAAATGTATCATTATTATTGTTATATGCCGCAACTCCAATTCCAATATAAAAAAGCGGCGCAACAAATACATGTCCAATTTGATCATAAAAGATTCCTTTTTTAGACGTTTTTTTTTTAAATCTTGCAATATTTCCGTCAACAAAGTCAAAAATACCTCCAATAAAATATAGCAGTAAACCGTAAAATTTAAAATATCCATCAGCATAAGCAATAATAATAATTGAGCTTACCTGGAGAAAATTTGCAAAAAAAGTAATTTGATTTGGTGTAAATGGTAAGTAAATAAATGGAATAGAGATCCAGTATGACAAATATCTTAATAAATGAAATAAATTATTGTAATTTTTGTTTTTTTTTTCTCCAGGTTTTTTAAATCGATTAAATAAATATTTTTTTTTCATTAGAAAAGGTTTTATTTTTTTTGTAGCAGGAAATCACCAATGGCAATAAATTTTAATTCTGAATTTTCGATTGTCATTATTGCTTGATCCAAAGAAGATACTAATGGAAACCCATGCAAGTTATAGCTTGTATTTAGAATGGCTCCAATCCCAGTTCTTTTTTCAAAGTTTTCTATTAATCTATAATAACTAGGATTTGCATTATATTCTAAAACTTGAGGCCTTAAAGTGTGATCGGCTTGATGAAGAGCAGCTCTTAAATGTTGTACCCCAAGCTTTGTTGCCTCAAATGCTGTAATCATGTACGGTGCTTTAATTTTTGAAGAATTATAATTTTTTAGATAACTATGTGCATTCTTATCAAGAATTGTTGGTGCAAATGGCATCCAAAAATCACGAGATTTGATATAATCGTTAATAGTATAGAAGCTCTCCATATGACTTGGATGTGCAAGTATAGCTCTATTTCCTAATGATCTTGCGCCCCACTCGCACTTACCAGAAAATCTTGCAACAATTTCTCTGTTGGCTATAAGTTCTGCAATTTTTTCTTCTATATTAAATATTTTATCTATCTTAAATCTTTCCTCTATTTTATTCCTAGATAAATATTTTTTTATATCTTCACTAGAGTAACTAATTCCAAGATACATATTTTCTAATGGCTTAGTTTCTAGATTATTTATATCTGCATACCTATAGCAAGCTCCTATAGGATTTGACTCATCACCACATGAAGGCATAAAAAAAACCTGCTCAGCCTGTTTTAGTTCTTGAATTTTACGATTGAGTTTTACATTCATAAAAACTCCACCCCCTGTGAAAATACGTTTTATTCCTGTTAATTTAATTGCAGCTTTAATCCATTCTAAAACAAGTTCTTCGGTAAGGATTTGCAATCCAGCAGCAATATTGTCAAAACGCTCTCCAATTGCTTTTTCTGAAAGGTATTCGTAAAATTTTGATGTATTTATTTTTGTCTCAAATTCTAATGGTTTTTTTTTGCTAAGCCAAATTATTGGCTTAAATATTTTTTCATATGTCTCAAGAGCATACTTTTTTTTAGCATATGGAGCTAATCCCATAACTTTATATTCATGTTCAAGAATTTTCATGCCTAAAAAACGAGTAGTATTAGAATAAATTCCCCCTAAGGAAGATTCGGCATGAGTACTAGCTATTCTTTTCCATTTTCCATTTTCATCAACTGTTGTTACAGTTGCACAAAGTCCATCTCCTGATCCATCCATGGTAAATATAAGTGCAGATTTTTTACTATTTGATGGTTCAAAGCTATGATATGCGGCCCTAGCATGACATAAGTGATGCTCAACATGTGTTATAGGTTTATGAGAGAGGCCGAGTTCAACTATTTGTTTTTTTAAATTTTTAGCTCCCTCTTTTGCAAGCTGAGCACTCCTTCTTTTTCTTAAAAATTCAAACAAACTAGGAAATATTTTACCAATTAGTCCTCCTCTAATCTTTTTTGCAAACCTAATGATTTTTGAAGTTTCAACAATTTTATTTTTTGAATTATAAAGATATTCATAAGCTTTGGGGGGGAACACCTCATTACCGGCTATAACGACTTGATCAATTTCCTCTAGTTTCCAATTATTTTCAATTAACAAAGATTTAATAGCATCTTTTGGAAATGCAGCTGAGTTTTTAATATTGTCAGTTTTTTCTTGACTAAACACCCCTACTATTTTTCCATCCACAGCAATAGCAGCAGTAGCATTATGTCCTAAATGTAATGATAATATTTTCATAAATTATTATAAATTTTATTTTGTTAACATTAAATTTTGATATGCATAAGCAACATAGATTAAATGTATTATTATTAATCCTACAGCTGGTGATGCAATATTAAAGTAAGGATATAACATAATTGTAAAAATTACTTTACCTATTAGTTCAAATGAAGCAACCTTATTTAATTCTGGAAGTTTAATAAGTGCGTGCGAAAAAGATATTGGCCAACGCGATAATAAACTAAAAAAAAGTGCAACACCAGAAACAACATACATCCAATTCTCACTTGGAGCAAATTGACCAACCCATAACTCTGTTAACCATTTGCCTGACAAAATATAAAATGAAGATATTAATAAAACTAATAAATAATACCATTTTCTACCTGAAATATATATTTCTTTTATTTTATCTATTTTGCCTTGAGCATCTAACTGGACCACTCTAGGTTTAAGTGCTGCTGATACCTTCCATAGCAATACAATTATCGCGGATGGAATTTTCCAGAGCAACACAAACTTTCCCACAGCCTCCACTCCTCCGATCAGTCCAATTACCATTGCGTCGGCTTGGGAAGCTAAAACTAACATTCCATAAATCATGTATCCAAAACCTTGTTTTCCCACAAGTCTTTTTAATAATGGTCTCATGTCAGATGAAAATTTCATCCAGCCAAATACACCTACATATTTTTTCCAATAATATCCTGTGATTATACGCTCGCAGCAGACACCAATAATCAAAGATATCCAAACAACACTAATATCTTTGAAGTAAGGCAATAAAAAAAAAACCAATAAACCAAAAAAAATTACTCTTAAAAATTCTATTATACTACCTGTTGACTGCTGGTTGATACCTACAAAAGCTTGTCTTCCTGGCAAGTTTTCATAATAAATTATTAAGTAAATACTTGCTAAGAGTATATCTAATTTAATTTTTTCAATATTTTTTTGATCATCTAAAATTAACCATAGAATTATGCCAAAAAAAACAATTAAACAGGAATATAAAGTAAAAACATACTTGCCAAGTACAAATGAATTCTTGAAACCAAGAATATTTGATTTTGCCCAATACTCTCCTAAAATTCTAACTAATCCACCACTCATCCACGTTATTCCTATAGCCAAAAAATTTATAATACTAAGTAAAAGCATCAACAATCCAAACTGTTCCTCTCCTAAAAAATTTAAATACATAGGAGTCAGTATAAATTGTACCAACATATTTGAACCAATGAATAAGTATCCGAAAGATATAGCTGAAATATAGCCTGGGATCATTACTTTAAAAAACTTAATTCGATTTTTTATAAACTCTGGCATCAAACTATCTCGTTATTTGTTTAACAAAGTTGGTTTATAAACTGTATACATTACGCTAGGATAAAAACCCAATTTATATATTATAAAAATTATTAATTTTGAAATTTTTAATATTTTAGAAAAAAAAAGAATACGTGAAAGAAATTTATATTTTTTAATATCAGCAACTCCATTTGCTGTGTTTTGAAGTTTTATTTTAGCTCTATTTTGCCATTTAAGATTACTATTTAAGAAAAGTTTTTCAAGTTTAAATGGAGTCACAAACTGTAAGTGATCTAAAAAATTTATTAATTTTTTTTTTCCTTGAATTTGAGCAGTCCATTTAACAAAGTTCTTTCCTAAAAGAGGCACGGTCCAAATTTTTAAATGTGGTTCATATGGCCAGACATAATTTGGTGCATCTAAGTGGATTATTCCATTTAATTTAAGAATTCTTGAAAATTCTTTTATTGACTGTTCTACATTTTTTACATGTTCTATAACTGTGTGGCAGACAATTAAATCAATACTATTATCTTCTATCTCTATTTTTTCTGATACTCCTTTGATAAAGTTGGGGGATATTGCCCCTTGTTTCATTGATAATGCTGCATCTAGAGCCTCTTGTTCGGGTTCTAAACCTATTACTTTTGCTTTTGGAAAAACCTTCTGAAGTGCATAACAATTTAATCCCGTGGAACATCCAACTTCCAATATTGATACAGGACTGAAATTGCTTGGAAGATCGTATTTTACTCTTAAAGCAGTTTTTTCTGATGAAATCATACAAAGTTTTATATGTTCATCTAAATTTATACCTGATTGTTTTCGGTTAACATGTCCAAGATTGATATTATTGCTTAAAAATAAAGACCAAGCTTTACGAGACTTATTTGATAAGTTTATAAGCATTTGTTTTCTATCTCCCAAGTTCCAATAGCAAAGAGTTTGGATAATAAACTCCAGTCGCCTTTTGGCTTAATTTTTTTTTCAGACCAAATTTTTCTTATTTTTTGTTTATCAAAATATTCATTATCAATGGGAAAATCATTAAAAATATTATCAGCATATTTTTTCCACTCTCCAAGCAAAAGATCTTTTTCTTGGATAGACACGCCAAATCCTCTTTTAGGTGCACTCATTATCTCTGGGGGAATCAAATCATTCACTGCTTTTCTCAAAATATTTTTAAGTTTGCTGCCATCTTTTGGTCCTTTGACTTTTTGAGAAAAATGTATGCCCATAGCTGATGAGATGACCTCCTGATCAAGAAATGGGGAGCGCATTTCAACTGAAGCCATCATGCCTGGTAAATCAGAAGATATCGTTAGAGAGTGAGTATTTTCAATAATTAATGATAAAAAATTTGATTCATCTATAAAATCCTTATTTGGAATTAATTCTCCCCAAGTTTCCATCTCTTCACTTACAATATTTTGAAGTAAATTAATTTTATTTTTTTTAAAAACTGTTGGCCACAATTTTACTGCATGATTTTTGTAATAAGCTGATTTTCTTTTACCAGGAGGGGAAAAAACTACAGATAATTTAGAATTATTAAAATTTAATTTTGGTAAGAATTTTTTTGTAGGATAAATTATATTGATTAACTTTGTTACAAAGGCCGTATTCAAGTGTCCTTTATATCCATAAAATAATTCATCTGCACCATTTCCATTTAAAACAACCTTAATGCCATCAGCATAAATTGCCTCTGACAACTCATAAGTGTGAATTAATGGCAGTAACATTATTGGCTCTCCATAAGTTTTTAATATTTTTTTAAAAATTTTATATTGTCTTGATGGATCAAAATAAAATTCTTTATGATTTGTTTTTAGTTTGTTAGCTACAAATTTAGCCTTTAATAAATCTTCATCATTCTTATTTTTTCCAAATGCGTAAGTGTTAATAGGATTGCCAATTTTTTTTTGCATTAAACATGTGATAGTGGTGCTATCAAGACCACCTGACAAAAGTGCGCCAACAGGTACATCCGCAACAGATCTTATATTAACTGCTTCTTCAACAACTTCTCTAAGTTGATTTGGATGATTTATTTTTTTTGGATTAGGCTTCCAATGCCGCCACATAATATCTACTTTACCGTTTTTAACTACAATTGCATGGCCTGGTCTGAGTTTTTTAAGTCCTTTATAAACTGTTAATGGTTCTGGTATGTGTCTTAAATTGTGCAAAAGCATATTTGCTAAGCTTGAAGCATTTTTATCCATATTAATTTCGGTTAATTTTTTTACTGCATTTAAGGCAGATATTTCGGAAGAGAAAAAAAAACCTTTTTTGCTTTCTCCATATATAAAAGGTTTTTTTCCTATTCGATCTCTGGCACAAAACAGAGTTTTGTTTCTTTTGTCCCAAATTGCAAATGCATACATACCGCGAATTTTTTGTAAAATATCATATCCCCATTTCCTGTATCCATTCAAAACAACTTCTGTATCTGTGTTACTTCTAAATTTTAAACCAGAGGTATACATTTCATTTCTTAAATCTTTCCAATTATATATTTCTCCGTTAAATGAAATGATAAAATTTTGATCGTAAGTAGTCATAGGTTGTTTGCCATTATTGCTCAAATCAACAATTGACAACCTATTATGGCATAAGCCCACACTTTCATCAGGCTCTATATAAATCCCTCTTCCATCAGGACCTCGATGATTTTGAGAATTTTGCAAACTTAAAAGTAAAGAAGTGCCATTAATAGATGCATTGTTTTTAAGTTGATAACCGCCTATAGCACACATCTACTTTAAATCCTTATAAAATTTGATTAAACAATAGATCATATTTATAGCTATTTTAAAAATTTTTTTTTACAAATATAATTTTTTAAAAAATTATAGTTTATAATCTTCCATCGGTATCTTTTGAATTTAAACAATGTTTTATATCGTATATGATATGTTTTCGTTTTCCAAATTTCTTTATTTGACTTATGGAGAAATTTTTAAATTTATTATGTGCAACAGCATATAATATAGCATCGTATTTTCCTGTTTTTGGAATATCTATAAATTTATAATTGTATTTTTTTTTAGCTTCATCTATATCAATCCAAGGATCATATATTTCAACGTTGCAGTTATACTTAATAAATTCTGTTACTAAGTCCACAACTCTAGTATTTCTGTAGTCTGAACAATTTTCCTTAAAAGTAAAACCCATAATTAAAATTGTAGAGTTAGCCACATATGCTCTTTTTTTGTTCATTAGCTTAAAAACTTGTTCTACAACGTAGACTCCCATACTATCATTTAACCTCCTGCCTGCGAGTATTATTTCTGGATTATAGCCAACTTTCAAAGCTTTATGAGCTAAGTAGTATGGATCAACACCTATACAATGACCTCCAACAAGTCCTGGTTTAAATGGTAAAAAATTCCATTTTGTTTCTGCAGCTTTTAATACTGACTCTGTATCAATGTTTAATTTATTAAATATTATTGCAAGTTCATTAATTAGTGCAATATTTACATCTCTTTGAGTGTTTTCAATGATTTTAGCTGCCTCAGCAATTTTTATGCTCTCAGCCTTAAACACGCCAGCCTTAATGATTTTTTTATATAATTGAACAATCTTATTAGTTATTTTAGAGTTTGATCCAGAAACAACCTTTTTTATATTTTCTAACCGATGATTTCGGTCACCAGGATTAATTCTTTCAGGAGAATATCCGCAGTAAAAGTCTTTATTAAATTTAAGCCCAGATGCTTTTTCTAATATAGGGACACACACTTCTTCAGTTGTGCCAGGATAAACTGTTGACTCATACACAACTATATCCCCTTTTTTAAGTATAGATCCTATTGCCTCACTAGATTTTTCCAGAGAACTCAAATCAGGTTGTTTAAACTTATCAATTGGAGTTGGAACTGTAATTATAAATATTTGACAATTTCGTATGTCCTCAATTTTCCAAGTATAAGATAATTTTTTTGCTTTTTTTAAATCTTTTTTTGAAATCTCTTTTGTTTTATCGTTAAATGACTTTAGTGTTTTAATTCTATACTTATTAATATCGAAGCCGATGGTAGTCTGCTTTTTACCAAATTCAACTGCTAGCGGCAAACCAACATATCCGAGACCCACTACGGCTATTTTACATTTCTTAAAAATCTTATTCATTGTAATATTTTCTGTACCATTCTACAAAATTTGCAATACCATCTTTAAAATGTGTTTGTGGTTTATATCCTGTTAAATTTTGTAAAAGTGAAGCGTCAGCCCATGTGGCTGGAACATCGCCTTTTTGCATAGTCATATAATTTCTTTTTGCTTTCTTACCAATAATCTTCTCAATAGCATCTATAAAATCAAGCAATTTAACCTTTTTTGAATTACCAATATTGACTACTCTAAAAGGTGCAACTATTGAAAGACTATCTTCTTTCGGAGTTTGGTCGTTCGCATTTTTTGTTGGCACAGTATTAATTAATTCTTTAATGCCATAAACTAAATCATCAATATAAGTAAAATCACGATACATGTCCCCTTTATTATAGATATCAATTGGTTCATTTTTAAGTATTGCTGATACAAACTTGAATAAAGCCATGTCTGGACGACCCCATGGCCCATATACTGTAAAAAAACGAAACATAGTTATCGGAATTTTCCACAAATAAGAATAAGAGTGAGCCATATTTTCATTAGCTTTTTTGGTGGCCGCATAAATTGTAAGCTGTGTATCGGCTTTCTCAATTTCAGTAAAAGGCATTTTTGAATTAGCCCCATAAACTGATGATGTTGATGCCATTAAAAGATGTTGTACTTTTAAATTTCTTGCAACTTCCATTACGTTGAATGTGCCAACAATGTTAGAATCAATGTATGCGCGTGGATTTTGCAGGCTATAACGAACTCCGGCCTGTGCGGCTAAATGAAGGATAACATTAGGTAAAAATTTCTTAGATGTCTGATTAAGTTTTTTAAAATCCTCGAGCATTCCCACGGTAGATGAAAAATTTGGATTTTTTAACAATATATTAAGACGTGCTTTTTTTAAATTTACATCATAATAACTAGTCATACCATCATAGCCATGCACATGATGACCATCTTCTAAAAGCATTTTTGCAAGATGAAAACCAATAAATCCAGCAGTACCTGTTATTAAAAATCTTTTCATTTAATTCTGTTTATTATGTATCTTTTTAAATCAAAAATTTAAATTAAACTGATAACAAACCAATAAATCAATATCTCTAATCACACAAACTTAAATTGTGTGTTCGATCTTTCAATCAATATCAAATTTAAAATGAAAGTTAAAAATTTTTTTCAGTGCATAAATCAAGCCAATTGAGCTATTAGTACTGGTCAGCTGCACGCATTACTGCGCTTCCACATCCAGCCTATCAACGTGGTGGTCTACCACGGCTCTATAGGAAGAAC
>Ga0213861_10000737_pt1 | contig 29023 bp, 25 predicted proteins | sample PICome_4_FD_160110 | JGI IMG/M metagenome (GOLD analysis project Ga0213861, IMG submission 160110) | Coastal seawater microbial communities near Pivers Island, North Carolina, United States - PICO131 | ecosystem: Environmental > Aquatic > Marine > Coastal | place: USA: North Carolina... | reverse complement strand
TCAAAACTTTGAACCACTTCCAAAACAGAACTTCCTGTTCCTGTTCCCAAATTGAACACTTCATAATTGGATGTTTGCTTCTTGTTCAATAAGCGCTGTAAAGCCACTACATGGGCTTTGGAAAGATCTACCACATGAATGTAGTCGCGAACACAAGTACCGTCTGTTGTTGGATAATCATCCCCAAAAATGGTGAGCTTTTCGTGCAGTCCCGCTGCGGTTTGCGTAATAAACGGAACCAAATTCTGAGGCTTCCCAATCGGAAGCTCTCCAATTTCTAGTGAAGGATGCGCTCCAATCGGGTTGAAATAACGCAATGAAATGACGTTGATAAAGTCTTTCTTCTGGGCGACGTCAAACAATATTTCTTCGCCAATTTGCTTTGTATTTCCGTAGGGAGAGTTTGCTTTTTTAATAGGGGCGTCTTCTGTGATAGGAAGAGCATCTGCTTGCCCATAAACAGTACAAGACGAGCTGAAAATAAATGGAAGAGTATTATTGAGCTTTTCAGCCTCTAAAAGAATATTGATTAGACCTCCCAAATTGTTGTCGTAGTATTCGAGGGGTTTTTCAACACTTTCTCCAACGGCCTTGTATGCGGCAAAGTGAATGATTCCAGCAATGTCCGAATGGTTTGAAAAAAAGGCAGCAACCGCTTTTTTGTCTTTCAAATCAATTTCAGCGAAGGTAGGCGATTGATGCGTAATTGCGAAAATTCCGTTTAGGACTTCTTTGGAAGAATTGGATAAGTCATCAATAATAATAACTTCAAATCCTTGTTGTTGAAGCTCTACGACTGTGTGGGATCCAATGAATCCCAATCCTCCAGTTACCACAATTTTTTTAGGGGAAGAGTGTGACATGGTTTTTTGATTATTCTAGCTTCAAAGATACGGTTATAAAATAAAAAGCATAAGTTGCATTTTCAATTTTTTTTCATAAGAATTAAGATAAAATAGTTTTGGATGTGTTATGGGTTTGAAATACGCTTCAAAAAAAAAGAAATAAAAATAACAACATTTAAATATTTTATATTTTATTTGCAATTCATATGTGCGATATATGCACTTTGGCTAAACATTATATGCAGCGTGTTTTTACGTTCGGTGCTCTGGGAATTAGGAAGTCAAACTCAGATACGGTTTATCGTTTAAGCCCCCGAAATTTAAAGCTAACTTCCGCTTTTACATTCTTCGATATCCACAAAATTTGCTTTTCCATATTGCAAATAAGAATTTGATATTCATTGTTTTACGTCCATAAAGTTCAAAATTAAGAGTTCTCTCTTTAATTATTTATTCACTTTTTCAGTAACTACACAATGAAAACGAAATACATCGATTTTATAACTCAAACGTTTGATTTTCCAAACGAAGAATTTAATTTGGAAGGCAACGACCTTACATTTCATGATGTCAATTTAATGGAACTGGTCCAAAAATTTGGCGCACCCTTAAGATTCACATACCTGCCCAAAATCTCTGATAATATTAGTAAATCAAAGCGTTGGTTTACCAATGCCATGAAAAAGCTTAATTACAAAGGAAAGTACCACTATTGCTATTGTACCAAAAGCTCGCACTTTAAGTATGTTTTGGATGAAGTTTTAGAGAACAAGGTGCATATTGAAACTTCCTCAGCTTTTGATATAGATATTGTAGAATCCCTAAAAAAAGAGCAGAAAATAGACGCAAATACGTTCATTTTATGCAATGGGTTTAAAAGAGATTTGTACATATCAAACATCGCTCGACTGATAAATAACGGTCACCAAAATTGTATTCCAATTTTAGATAATTATGCAGAATTGGCTTTATTGGAAAATGAAATCAATCTTCCATTTAAAGTAGGCATTCGCATTGCCTCCGAAGAAGAGCCAAAGTTTGAGTTCTATACATCTCGCTTGGGAATAGGTTATAAAAACATTGTAGGTTTTTACAACCAACAAATTAAAGACAATCCAAAGGTAGAGCTAAAGATGTTGCATTTTTTCATCAATACGGGCATTCGAGATACGTCATATTATTGGAACGAGCTGTTGAAATGCTTGAAGGTTTATGTCAAATTAAAGAAAATCTGCCCCACACTAGACAGTTTAAACATTGGAGGTGGATTTCCGATTAAAAATTCCTTGGCTTTTGATTTTGATTATGAGTATTTGGTGGAAGAAATTATCAATCAAATTCAATTGACTTGTTCAGAAGCGGAAATTTCGGTTCCTGATATTTATACAGAGTTTGGAAGCTTTACTGTTGGTGAAAGTGGTGGTATTATTTATGAAGTTTTGTATCAAAAGCAACAAAACGATCGTGAAAAATGGAATATCATTAACTCCTCTTTTATTACTACACTTCCAGACACTTGGGCTATTAATAAGCGATTTATGATGTTTCCCCTAAATCGGTGGAACGATGATTACGAGCGCATTTTGTTAGGAGGATTAACCTGCGACAGCGACGACTATTACAACAGTGAGCAGCATCTTAATGCTGTTTATTTACCTAAATACAATCATGAAAAGCCCCTTTATATTGGTTTTTTTAATACCGGAGCTTATCAAGAAAATATTGGGGGATACGGTGGGTTACAACATTGTTTAATTCCCAACCCTAAGCACATTATCATTCAAAAAAACAAAAAAGGTGAGCATACAATTCACTTAAACAAACATCAGCAAACAAATAAAGATTTTTTAAACATTTTAGGATATGAACTCGCATAAAACATTTGGTGGTCTTCCAGAAGAATTCACAAAATACGACACGGCTAATGTTGTCCTAGTTCCAGTGCCTTATGATGGAACAAGTACATGGCAAAAAGGAGCAGATAAAGGATTTGAAGCCTTTATTGAAGCCTCTGAAAACATGGAGCTTTATGATATTGAGACCGACAGTGAAGTGTACAAAAAAGGCATTTCGGTAGCCGAATCGATTACCGAAAGTAAATCACCAGAAGCTATGGTTGAAGCCGTGCATCAAGAGGTGAAAAAGCACATCAAACGCAACAAATTTGTAACCCTTTTTGGGGGAGAGCATTCCATTTCGATTGGGGCTATTAGGGCCTTTTATGAGCTCTATGACAATTTAACCGTACTGCATCTTGATGCTCATGCCGATTTGCGAAAAGAATACGAAGGGTCGAGTTGCAATCATGCCTGTGCAGTTTATGAGGCTAGTAAAAACACCAATCTCATTCAAATAGGAATTCGTTCTATGGATTCCTCTGAAAAAAGTGTAATGGATATGGAGAAGGTGTATTTTTCTCACGAAATAATACGGGATGACTTTTGGATGGATAGCGCCATTGATCAAATGACCGACAATGTATTCATCACTTTTGATTTGGATGTATTAGATCCTTCTATTATGCCAAGCACAGGAACTCCTGAACCTGGAGGGCTTTTTTGGAACGAAACATTGGATTTTCTGAAAAAAGTGTTTTCTGAAAAAAATGTTGTCGGATTCGACATCGTAGAATTGTGCCCGAATCCCTCCAACAAAGCTCCCGACTTTTTGGCCGCCAAACTGTATTATAAAATGCTTAGCTACAAATTTTTTAAAGAAGAGGAAGAAGAACTGGAAGAGGACTATGATGAAGGGTTAGATTCTCCTTTTAAAAAACTATCAAAATTCAAAGAAAATGACACCTTATAAAGGAACCATCTCCCAATTTCTAGAAAACCATTTCTTACATTTTAATGCCGCCGCATTAGTAGATGCCGCGAAAGCATACAACAAACAATTGGAGGGCAATTCCAAAATGCTAGTCTCTTTGGCAGGAGCAATGAGTACCGCTGAAATTGGAAAAACTTTCTCCGAAATTATAAGACAAGATAAAGTTCATATTGTATCGTGTACTGGTGCAAATTTGGAAGAGGATATTATGAATTTGGTGGCACACTCTCACTACAAGCGCGTCCCTAATTACAGAGATCTTACTCCTCAAGATGAATGGGAATTGTTGACAAAAGGATTGAACAGAGTAACCGATACCTGTATTCCAGAAGAAGAAGCGTTTCGACGGCTACAAAAACACATTTTTAAAATTTGGAAAGATGCAGAAGATAATAACGAACGCTATTTCCCACACGAGTTTATGTACAAGCTATTGCTTTCGGGTGTGCTTGAGGAATACTATGAAATAGATATAAAAAATTCATGGATGTACGCAGCTGCCAAAAAAAACCTCCCAATGGTTGTGCCAGGCTGGGAAGATAGTACAATGGGCAACATATTTGCTTCTTATGTGATTAAGGGAGATCTAAAAGCGAATACCGTAAAATCGGGCATTGAATACATGGCTTTTTTGGCCGATTGGTACACCAACAATTCTGATAATGGAATCGGATTTTTTCAAATAGGTGGGGGTATTGCTGGTGATTTCCCCATTTGCGTAGTTCCTATGCTATACCAAGACCTGGAGGAAGAAAACACTCCTTTTTGGAATTATTTTTGTCAAATAAGCGATTCAACTACCAGCTACGGTTCGTACTCAGGAGCCGTGCCTAATGAAAAGATTACTTGGGGCAAACTGGGTATTGATACCCCAAAATTTATTATTGAGAGTGATGCTACCATTGTAGCTCCATTAATTTTTGCATACATACTAAACTATTAAAAATGAAACGAATTATTATTGGTTTTGAAAAATTGACCCCAGACATTCTTGATCTTTTTTTACAAAAATTTCCTGACGGCTATGGAGACGATGATATCATTAAATTTAAAAATGCGAATGGCGATGAAATTTTAGCCGTAGAAATAAAAAACGACGATACAGTATATTTAGTCAAAACAGGAAAAAGGTTGAACCAAGTCATCCAAAAATTTGATGAAGAGCGTGGTGAATTAAATGAAGAGTTTTTTGATGAGATCGAAGATCTTGACTTAGAAGATTCTTAAGTCATTGTAAAAAATCTATCCTCGCTCTTCTCGGATAAAGCTATCTGGTTTCTTTTTACCTGATAAGTTGTACAAACTGTTGAGGGTCTTTCCAAAGTAGACACAAATGGAATTGATACTTACAGAGCTTATGTTTTCAACAATAAATTCTTTGATTTTCATTAACCCCTTCGTAGTTTATTTCAAATATAAGAAGGATTAAGGCGTTTGTAATTCTAATTTAAAAACGGTTGCAACATCGCTCATTGTTGTTTCTGGCATAGTGAGGTAAAAACTTTCCGCAGTATGTTCCCATTTTACTTTCACATCAGCCCCTAGCTGATGGCTAAAAACGTCGATGGATCGTTTGATTACGCTAAAATTGAAGTACAAACGCGCAATGCTTTGGCAATTATCTCATCATTGTCCTAGCCTTTACACTATAAAAGAACTTGTTTTTAAAGTTTCTTAAATTTTTTTATAATGATTAAACCAATTAAGTCATTATTTATTCTGCCAGTATATGATTTAGGTAAAATATAGTCGTAATTGGATTCAAAATTGCTATTGGATACTATAGATAATTTTTCAACCAATATCATTTGTTTAAATTTTTGATCGCCATGGGTGTGTTGGCACAAATTTCTGCTAACTGAAACAATTGGGGCGACATCTTCAACGGATTCCTTTGCCCAAAGATGATAACAAGATACGGGTACAAAAGAGGGCAGAAGCTATACAGGGCATTTTAGTTTGTTTCGATAAGCATTATTAAAAACGAAATGTTGGATAATCAACCCATTTTGCAATTTTATTCTCATACATGGCATCTAATGACATTTGCACGCACTTTGATGTTAGTGCGCCAGACTTAATATCTGCATATACTTTCTTTCCATTCACAATTGATTGATAAAACTGTTCCAATGCCTGAGCGGTACTATCTTGAGTGTTTGCCTTAACAGAAACGCCTTTTCCTTGTTGCCATGCCGTAGCGGTTGCGCCACTTACACCATCTACTGTAGCAAGTTTTTTGTCTTTATTTTCGAGGTATATTTTTGCTCCGGAAAGTCCCAAAACTACTGTGGCCTCACTCCCCATTACACGAATCTGATATCCTCCAAAAGCATTTGTCGTTGTGCACATAAACGTTGCATCTATTCCAGAAGGGTACTGAAAATTTAGTCTGATGTTATCAAATGTTTCTCTTCCATCTTTCCAATGATCAATTCCCCCTGTGCCGATAATTTTTTCTGGAGTTTCTTGAATGACTCTATTAATAAAATCTATTTGATGAGAGCAAAGTTCAGCCGTCAATCCGCCAGAATGTTCCTTGTACATACGCCAATTGATTTGACGTTCGTATTTTGGCTCAGGAACATGTCTTCGCCAATTTGTGTTTCTATTCCACTGACACACAAAGCCTGTGATTTCCCCTATATAACCTTCATCAATAAAGGAATGTACTTTTTGATACAGCTCAGCACTATTGTATTGATGCCCCGTTTGAAATACCAGTCCACTTGAAGCCCGGTATGCATCCAAAACTTTTTGGGTTTGATGTATGCCTTTAACTAGTGTTTTCTCACAATAGACGTGTTTATTAGCGCTTAATGCATCTAAACACATTTGCCCATGCATTCCAAAAGGGGTTGCAATTAAAACCGCATCAAGCCCTTTGTGATCTAATAAATCCTGATAATTTTCATACCCTTTTGCGCCAGAAATTTCAACGGCTTTAGTCAATCTGAATGGTAGCACATCGCAAACTGCAACAACCTTAATATGTTGAATTTTATTCAATAATGTAATGATACCAGTCCCTCTACTTCCTGTACCAATAATTCCTAAATGAAGTACTTCTTTTTGTTTTTTTATTGCATAAAGATTCGCGCTAGAGGAAATCAGCCCAATAGAAGCAATCGATGTTAGTTTAATATAATCTCTTCTGTTCATTTTATTTCCCATCCTTTTTCATAATTCCTTTTCCAAAATTGTTGTGCCTCTGGTGTTATTGCTTTTCCATTTGAGCTATTTAAATCAAGGGGTTTTCCGCATCGTTGGCTCCAATAATGTTTGCATAGCTTTTTGCGCTCATCGCAAAGCCAAGTCCTGCAGAGGCCAAAGCACTTTTTTTAATAAAATCTCTTCTAGATTTCACACTAAAATTCTTTAATTTTTATACTTCTAAAACTAACCTCATCACCGTGATCTTGAAGTAAAATAAGCCCCTCTGACCAACGCCCAAAATTGCTCCAGTTTTTATACTTGCTATAATTGACTAGTGCTTCGAAAGTATGTGAATATCGGTCATATTCAACTACTTTTTCATTATTTAACCAATGTTCAACTTTACCGTCTTTAGAAACAATACGAGCTTTTTGCCATTGTCCCGGTTTTTTTTGTCTCCATTTCGAGAACCCTTTTTTGGGATTAAATCATACAGGGATCCATTTGTTCTATTTCCTTTTACGCCATTTTTAGCATCTGGATGGCTTTTATCGTCTAAAATTTGAAACTCACACCCTATTGCTGATCCTGTCCCTTTATTTAAGTTAGGATCCACAAAATACTTGATTCCACTATTTGCCCCTTTGGTAAGCATATATTCAAGTTCCAGTTCAAAGTTACTATACGGTTTTAGGGTTACTATATCTCCGGGGCTGGTTGATTCCCCACCATCTGTTGCTTCAACAGTTAGTACTCCGTCTTCAATAATCCACCCCTTTTTTGGGAAGTCGTCTCGTTTTGCGCCACGCCAGCCGTTTGTTGTTTGTCCGTCCCAAAGCAATCGAAATCCTTTAGATTTTTCCCATTCCGTAAGTTGATTTTTTAAGTAACTCACTTGTGGAACTCTTGGGTTTGTGGGCAAACGAAAAGATTCAATATCTTCTGTAGCAATTCTAATATCTTTCCACATAACCGAAAACCCTTCTTTTGATTTTCCAATACTGTGCACTTGGAGTCCAAAAAATCCTGCTGCTGTTTCATCATCAATGACCCAACTCATATGAACGCCATTTACAAATGTTCTAATATCGTTTCCTAAGCACTCAATACGAATACGGTTCCACCTTCCTAATTGAAAAGCATTTTTGGCCGATTCATTTCTTGTTAATGGATAAAGCCACCCGCGGTTAGCTTCATCATAAATGCCGCCAGTCCAACGTCTTTCTCCATCTGAATCTATTTCAAATTGATATCCAAAAACACGATCATTTTCTTTGAGGTTGCTTCTAAATTGAACCCCTGTATTTAAATCGTTTGGCAAAAACACATCCGCTTCAAAAATAAAATCTGTAAACTGTTCTTTGGTACACAAAAAAGTATTGGGTGAATTTAAAACGGCCGTTCCTTTTATTATGCCATTGTCAATGGTATAAATTGCTTTGCCTCCATGTGTCTCCCAGCCCTCAAAGTTTATCCCATTAAATAACATACGCCATTGTTGAGAATGGGAATTTATTGTAAACAGTAATATAAAAATGAATAAACTATTGAAGCGCATAGTTTTTTTTATAAATATAATCATGATTTTTTTATAGAACATAACAGGGTTTATAACAAATAGATAATAATGAGAAACAAATGTCTAAGATAAAGTTTTAGTTAAATTGTTTTTTATAGATTAGGTTTTGTAAAAACTGTTTACATGAAAAATTTTTATTTTTTTTTAACATACGTTTTTTTAATTATCTCTTGTTCAGATAACAAAGAAGCGTCCATCATTGAAGATTCTAAAGAAGACGTTCAAGATAATAATCCACACAATGATGAAGAAAAAGCCTGTATAATTACCAACAAGGATGGGCTGTTAATTATTGAAGGTGAAAGTTTTAGCCTAAACGGAAGTTGGCGAGTTGTTGAAGACGAAAAAGCATCTGGTAATCAGTATATAGAGTATTTTGGCGCTAACAGCTACCAACAGCAAAATTTAGCGCACGAAATTGAGGTGAAATTTTTTGTTGATAAGGCAGCAACTTATTTGGTAAGGTGGTATATGCGACAACCTCTTGATGCGGAAGGAGACAAATCGAATGATATTTGGATTTATTTCCCAAATGATATTGGCCTGATAAAAAAAGACAATAACGATTTTACGCTAACAGCATATGAGAAATTTGTGAGTCGGGATATATGGCACACTTCTGGTTACAAAGAGGGAGAAGGGGAGTTCACTTATGGAGGCGCCATTAATTATGGTCACAATAAAAGTTCTTGGATGCGAGTTCGTTTCCCGTCTGCAGGAGAATATACCTTGAAAGTATGCGCAAGGTCTCAATATTTACAGTTAGATAAATTTGTGTTATCAGCAGGTATATCAGATAGCGATGCCGGAACAAATTCTAAAACACTTACAGAAGCAAAAAAATGCGAATAACTCCCTTTATCATAATGGCTTTTTTTGCTTTAATAGGAATTAAGGCAAATGGTCAAGCTTTAAATTATAACTTTAATCGAATTGCGTGTAGCGCTGATGGAAATGCCCAGCCAGACCTAGCATATACAGGAAAATATAACTATGCAGACCCCGATGATTGGGGGGCAACCCCCGCTACCCTTGCTATGATAGCAAAGTTGAAACTTCAAGATAAATTGGTGCATTATTCCTATAATAATTTCATGCCTTCTCCTCCACACACCACAGTGATTAATTACATGAAATTGGGAGTTTTTGGAGCTATTAGACGTTGGAAATTTAATAAGAACGTATTTTTTGATGTTGGCGAGAAAAAAGAACAGGCCATAAGACATCTTCAAAAAGAACTGGAAAAATCTACTAAAGAAAATCCGCTATACTTTATCCATATGGGCCCCTCTGAGTTTTTCTATCAAGCCGTTGCGCGGGTTGTCGAAAAAGGTTCAGCTGAGGCGCTGTCTCATGTGATTGTTATTTCTCATAGCGGTTATAATGATAATCACTTAAGAAGGCCCAATCATCATACCATGAAACAAGTAATTAAACTAAGCGAAAATCGAATTCAATATAAAAAAATCAAAGATCAAAATAGCAAAAACAGTCCAACAAAAGGGTGGAGTTCGCTGCATGACTGGAGGGTTTGGGATTGGCTAAAAAATCACAAAAACAAAGATATTGCTTGGCTTTGGACGTGTATGAAAATGCACAAGGAACTTAGAGCTGACATCTCTGATGCTGGAATGATTTATTATTTATTCACTGGTGATGAGGATGGCAACCCTGAAAAATTTAAAGCTTTTCTTGGCGATTCAATTTAAGCTAGCTGACTTTTAATTATAGAAGCCTCATCATAGTGTGTTCATCCACCCAGATAAGTAGCCGTATATGAGTTTGAATACGTGATATCATCAATCCTCAAAAGAGATTGTGCTCTTTTTTATTTAACAGCAGAAATGTAAATAGTATTTTGTCATAAACCCAGTTTCACAACTAACTTTGATTAGGGAATTTCTGTAATTAACTTTGAAAGGAAGTCATAATTATCAAAAAAACGACTTACGTTTTCCAAAATTCACGTTCCCTTAAGCGATTCTTGAATGGCTGATGGTGTTTTTTGACATGTAAACATCATTAAAAATGTTAAAGAGAATCTTAATATGTAAATACAACCCTAAATTTTATAGATTTATAATAAAACCTTATATTAGCGTATATTCAACAAACATCTAATTTTAAATTTACATGAAAAATATCAGTCTGCAATATGTTTTTTTTATGAGTTTTTTTTTAAGCATTAACCTTTGTGTTTTTAGTCAAAACAAAGTAAGTGTTGAAGGTTTTGTTAAAGATAATTTAGGATATGAGGTACCCTACGCAGCTGTAAGTATACCATCAAAATATATAGGTACTTCTACTACTGAAGACGGTAGTTTTTATTTGAATCTAAATTCAAATAATTTGGAGGATTTATTAGAAATTTCCAGTATTGGGTATATTACGCTTAAAATAAAAGTTGCTGATTTTTTAAAGCTAGGCAATAAAACGATAGTGTTAGAAGAGGATGTTGTTTCTTTAAATGAAGTCATGCTTTTAACACCGAAAGCATATGTTTCCAATGCCATTAAAAGTCTTAAGAAAAATGCTTTAAGCAACCGCCACCAACTAAATATATTATACCGCAGATTTTCTACAGAAGCGGGTAAAGCCAGATTTTTGGTTGAACACTATATCAAAGTTTTAGATAAAGGAATGTCGAGTCCCCGATTTAGCAGGATTGAAGTTTCTGAAGGTCGAAAGTCTGCAGATTATCGGTTTCTTAAAGACAAATATCCAGGGCATCAAGCTGTTAATATGTCAACCACTAACCCTATTCGAAAAGGCATCAAGACAAACAACTACAATTGGACGAAAACGGGTGTCTCTTCGTATGATGGAGAAGATATTGCTATCATTGAGGGAAAAGGGAAAAAAAATATTTGGGAATGGATTAAATTATATATTGGAATCGATACTTTCTCGGTATATAAAATTGAGTCGTCAAATCTTAATTCTGTATGGATATACAAAAAAAATAGAGATGGTAAAATTGTTCTCAGCTATCATAACAGAACTTGGCAAAAGGATCTGCCTGTCAATAACATACAGCAACAGCTTATGGGGGTTAACACAAAATCCGTAAAAGCGTCATACAGGCATGAAGCTTTTGTATTAGGCATAGAAACAGATCGTAAGAAAATTAATGTTGGAAACATAGAAGGTTACAAAATTGATATGGGAGATATTCCTGTAAAGTATGACCCAACGTTTTGGGATAATTTCAGTATGCCACCCGAAACTGAATTTTACCGAAAATACGCTGTTGAATTAAGTTCTATTTTCGGTGTACCCTTGGATGTACAGTTTAAATTAGTAAACTAAAAACCGCTTCATAAAAAGGGGTGTTTTGGGAGCCATCGGGGGTCTTTTCTTTTTGTTAGGTATATGATTAATAAATGCTTAATGAGAATGGGTATATTTTTTATACTTTTTAGAGACACAATTATTAGTTTTTTAGTCTTTGAACAAACTTCTTGCATCCATTAAAAAAACCCTCTTTATTTTTCAACATTTCCCATTTTCAACTCAAATGTTCGTTTAATGTTACTTCTCTTTTGACAAAAGTCATTCAATAAAAATTATCATTTTTATTGTTGAAAACACAACAGCATCAATTGATGATGAATTAAATAACAGTATTTCAATTTATCCAAATCCAACTAATGGAGCTGTAAATATATCTTCAAACGATAAAATTTTATCTTTTGGAATGTTTGATTTAGCTGGCAAAAAAGTTAGCAGATCTAATGATGACAACAATAGACCTGCAGTTCTTTACCCTAATCCAACACATGGAATACTAACCCTAAATTTTCAATACTATAAATATGCCAAGGTTTATGACCTAAATGGCAAGCTTATATTGAGCACTTATAATAATGCAATCAATATTGGTCATTTAAAAGTTGGTTTGTATGTGATTAAGTTATTCGACAATGTAGATAAATTGTTGTCTATTCAGAAAGTGATAAAGACAAACTAAAAAAAATGTCTATATTTGGATAACCAATTTGGTCAACCAATTAAACAAACCTTTTATAAATGATAATTAAAAAAGCGATTTTTCGTCTGTTCACCATAATTTTTGTTCTCCAATTGCTGGGGTGCACTGAGAATGGTAAGCCATCTCAAATAGCGAATGAGGTCATCCCTTTTTTCCAGCATTGGAATTTAATTCTAGGAGACGGCTCTAATGCGGGTAAAGCAATTGATTATGAAAACAAAGACTTTTTTTACGCTACAGGTGAGGGTAAAGAAGAATGGGTTGTTTTTAAAACCCCAAACGCGGGCAATACCCATGGAACTTCGAACAATACAAGAACTGAACTAGCGCAACTAAAAAAGTGGTCGCCGCTGACTGATGCAAAATTGGATGCGACACTAAAAGTAATGAATGTAGCAAGTACAGGAGATGCAAGGGTAGCAGCAAGTTACTCAGTGGTAGTCGGCCAGATTCACAGTGCAGATGGGCATGAGAATGAACCCCTTAAAATATTTTATAAAAAATTTCCTGGGCATACAAAAGGATCAGTATTTTGGAATTATGAAATCAATACAGCTGGCGAAGACAATTCAAAAAGATGGGATTATTCCTATCCTATTTGGGGCTATGACTTTTCTGTTGTTGGAACAGAAAAAGGCACCTTTCCACAAGAACCTGAAGAGGGTATTGCTACAGGAGAAGCGTTTAGCTATCAAATAGAAGTGAAAGAAGGGATGATGTACCTTACATTTACAAGTGAAGGACATCCAACAAAAACCTTTACTAAAAATCTGATTGATTCTGAATATAAAACAGAAGCCGATATTCCGAAGCAGGTACAGGAATTATTTTTTCCTATTGGTCAAGACGGTGTTGAACGCAAAAACGCTTATGCTGAAGAAGGTTTGTTTTTTAAATTGGGGAGTTACAATCAAACCAATGGTAAAAGTCCGCAAGTCAATAGAGTATGGTGTTCTGGCGCAGAAACTCATAAAGGAGATCTTCAAAAACAATATGCAGATGGAAATTACGCTGAGGTCTGGTTTAAGACGGCGACTATCGAAATCAGTGATGAAGCCATTTCAAATGAAGGCTATTTTTCAGCCAATGATGATTTGAGCAAAAAGACCGTTTATCCAAGTGAAGTGATTCCTTTTATGGACAAGTTTAAAATTTTAATGGGTGATGGTACAAGAGAAGAAAACCTTGTGAATTTTGAGCACAAAGACTTTTTCTATACCGTGATTGACGGAACAAGACGTTGGATTGCCTACAAAACCCCTAATTCTGGTGTTACTTCTCCAAACTCCAGTAACACAAGAACGGAGCTACACGAAAAAAGAGAATGGGTTCCAGAAGAGGGCGGAAAGCTAACAGGTACCTGTAAAGTAATGCATGTTTCTACCTCAGGTGACGCCAGAGTTGCTGCTTCATTCTCAACTGTAGTAGGACAAATTCACAGTGGGGAAGGACATGAAAATGAGCCTTTTAAATTATTCTATAAAAAATTCCCAGGGCATACAAAAGGATCAGTTTTTTGGAATTATGAAATCAATACAGCTGGAGACGACAACTCGGGGAGATGGGATTTCTCAACCGCTATTTGGGGTCATGATATGGCAGTCGTAGGAACAGCAAAAGACGCGTATCCTGCAGAGCCAGAAGATGGAATTGCATTAGGGGAAGAATTTAGCTATGAGGTAAATGTTTATAAAGGAATCATGTACTTGACCTTTACAAGTCCAAATCACGAAACAAAAACATTTACTAAAAATTTGATTGATTCTGAATTTAAAACTGCTGCAGATATTCCAGCTCAGGTTAAAGCATTGTTTGGGCCACTAGGGCAAGACGGGACAGAAAGAGCGATTGCGTATAAAGGAGAATTAAACTATTTCAAGCAAGGTGCCTACAACCAGACCAATGGAAAAAGTCCGGAAACAAATAGGGTGTGGAGTTCAGGTGCAGAAACCTATGGTGGCGATATCGCTAAACAATATGAAAAAGGAAGTTATACAGAAGTTTGGTTTAGAGAAGCAACAGTAGGTCCAGGCACACCGCCAAAATAAATTGAATTTAAGTTGTCTTGAAGAAAGTAATATTCATAATGGGTGTTTCCGGTTCTGGAAAAAGTTCAATTGGGAAATTACTCACACAAGAGTTCAATATTCCTTTTTTTACGGAGATGATTTTCATCCGAAAGAGAATATTGAAAAAATGTTATTAGGTACAATCAAAAAACAATAAAATCAGAGAAAAAATGAAATCATTCGGATCAAGCAAGGAGTTTAATTTTGGAAAAGACATCCAGTGGGATAAAGTAGGCGACGGCGTACGTAGGCAAATCATGGCATATGATGACACCATTATGTTGGTAAACGTTGAATTTAAAAAAGACGGGGTTGGCGTAATGCACAAACACTATCACGCTCAAGTTACACAAGTGGTAAGCGGCTCTTTTGAGGTTACTATTGGTGATGAAACTAAGATATTAAATGGCGGAGATGCATTCTATATTCCGCCAAATATTTTGCACGGAGCTATATGTTTAGAAGACGGCGTTCTTATCGATGTGTTTAGTCCAATACGTGAAGATTTCATGAAATGATAATTTTTTTAATAAAAAATTAGGATATTACTATTTAATACTTATATTTGGAAAACCAAAGTGGTTAACCAAAATGGTCAACCAATAAATTGGTGCGACAAAAAAAAGGATAGACGCACATCTATCCTTTCAATAACTAACTTCTTTAAGAGGGAAGTAGTAGTGCCGCTTAAGAAAGCAGCAATTCAAAGATACAAATTCCTTTGATACGGGAAAATCTTTTGTGTTGCTTCTTTTTCTTACGTGGCCTTAGAATTAAACATAAACTAATTTATATGAAAAAAAGCAACATTTTTTTATTATTGGCTCTTTTTACCACAACGGCACTTAGCGCTCAATCTGTGCTAAACGGTTCTGTAAGTGGGACAGATGGCCAGCCTATTCCAGGCGCTAATGTGGTGGTGCAAAACACCAATTATGGAACAACGACTGATTTTGATGGGAAATTTTCCCTCTCAGTTACTTCAGGGGATGTTCTTACGTTTTCCTATTTAGGATTTACTACACAAAACATTACCATTTCAAATCAATCTTCACTTAATATTGTTTTAGAGGCAGATGCTTCTGAGCTTGATGAAGTAGTAGTTGTAGGTTATGGAACACAGAAAAAGAGTCTCATCACTGGGTCAATTTCAAAAGTTGTTAACGAAAATTTAGACCAAATAGCCGTAGCTCGTGTTGACGATGCTTTAATTGGACAAGTTTCAGGAGTTAATATTCAGGCATCAAATGCAGCAGCTGGTGAAGCACCTACGGTAACAATTAGAGGTTTTGGATCAATAACAGCAGACTCTGGCCCAGCAGTAGTTGTTGACGGGATTATTGTAGACTCAGATTTCTTAGGAAATCTAGACATGAACGATATTGAATCTTTTGAAGTTTTAAAAGATGCTGCATCTGCAGCTATTTATGGTAGTGAAGGTTCAAATGGTGTTATATTAATAACAACTAAAACAGGTAAAGCAGGAAAGACGAAATTTTCATATGACACATTTATGGGTTATAAAGAAGCTTTTGGAAGTGAAGATTACAAGAAAGATTTGTTTGAATGGGCAGATAAGGAACTAGCAGCTACTGGTCAAATTTCAGAAGCTACACTGTACGCCATGAAAATTGTTGATGTGACTGGAATACATAGAGATTGGCAAGATGTTTTCTTTGATGGTGGTTTTATTACAAGCCACTCTTTGTCTGCTAGTGGAGGAACTGAAGACACTAAATTTACTGCTTCATTACGATACGTACATGACGAAGGTGTTGTTATAACAGATGATTATAAGTTGTATTCTGCTAAACTTAAGTTGGATAGCAAGATAACGGACAAGCTTAAATTTGGCTTAAGCGCAACTCCTTCGTATTCTAAAAAGAGACAGTTGCCAACATCAATTCACAATCCAATTAGGCAGTCCCCGTGGTTACCAATCTACCACACAGAAGAAACACTTCAGTTTGTAAACTTTGGTGCTTATCCGGATGTTAAGGCGGGCGATTATTTTTATGAAAACCACCTTGTTGAATTGGATTTGGACGGAAATGGGTCAGATAATCGACCACGTACTTCTGGAGATTCAAACCCATATGCTCAGTATGTTGAGCGTGAACACTACGAGTACTTGACAAAACTTTTGGGGAAAGCCTATTTGCAATACGAGATTTCAGACAACCTTATTGCAAAGTCGTCTTTAGGTATTACTACCGGTCAGCGTAAACGAACAAGATGGGATGGTACAAAACACCATGCTTCGGGAAATAGTAGAGCAGAATATTATCTGCAAAACCGATTTACAATGCGTCTTATTTCGGACAACACCTTATCCTATAATACACAAATTGGCGATCATGAGATTAGTGCGCTAGCAGGTGTTACTATTCAAAAGAGAACTGCTGAAATTAGTCAGATAGTTGGAACAGGCTATTCAAACGATTTATTAAAAAATCTTCAAGGGGCTACTACAATAGTTGCCGAGGAAGACTACAATATTGAAAAAAACAAAATTGGATATTTCGGAAGAATAAATTACGCGTACAAAAATAAGTATTTATTGAATGCCTCTTTTAGACGAGACGCTAGTTCGGTGTTTGGAGTACAATCTAAGTGGGGTAACTTCCCAGCAGTTTCTGTTGGTTGGAATGCGGCAAATGAAGATTTTCTAGCTGATTCCGATTTGTTTACCACCCTTAAGTTTAGAGCAAGTTACGGACTGACGGGATCTGAAAACTTTAATGTTGGAGATGATTTGATTAATGCATGGCCATATTTGGCACAATTACAAACATCAAATGCTGTTGTTGACGGAAATGTTACTGCAGGTGTTTCTTCAAAAAATATAGCAAACCTTTTATTACAGTGGGAAGCAAATGAAGAAATAAATCCTGGTTTAGATTTTGGGTTATTATATAACAAGATTTCTGGTTCAATCGATTACTACGAAAGAACAAGTAGTGAATTGTTATTAAACAATCCAATATCCTATGTAACTGGGTTTAACAATGGTATTGTGAATTTAGGTAAAGTTAAAAACAGTGGTTGGGAGCTTGAGCTTAGAACAAAGAATATAGCAAAACCAAACTTTTCTTGGAATACTACAGTAATAGCCTCTACAAATAAGAACGAGTTACTTGATTACGGCGAATCTGATGGTGCTTTGACTGAAGATGGATTTAACAGAAGCTCACAATGGATTAACTCTGTTGGAAATCCAATTTCATCATTCTATGGATATGTCGTAGATAAAGAGTTAGCTATTGAGTATTGGGATTCACCATGGATTCCAATTAATGGACAGTCTGAAGACGTAATAGTTAAGGATTTGAATGGTGACGGCTTAATTACAGAAGACGACAAGACAATTCTTGGTAATCCATATCCTGAACTTGTTTGGAGTGTTACCAATGAATTTAAGTTTGGAGGCTTTGACTTCTCTTTTATGATTCAAGGTAGTATGGGAGCTGAGGTTAAAAATATTGGTGATCAATATTTCTTCTCCCAATGGAATGGAGCAACCAGTGACGAGCAGGCAGTAGTTAATGCTGGTATTATTTCTGATGCTTCATTTTTAAAGCCAAGAATTCATACGGATGATGTTATCTCAAGTGCTGGTTATTTCTCTTTAAGAAATGTCAACCTTGGTTACACAATTCCTGAAAACGCATTATCATCCTTAGGGATTTCTTCATGTAGACTATACCTTTCGGGTCAGAATTTGATATATCTCACTTCAGCTGACTATCATGGTTTCAACCCAGAATTTATAGATTCAAATAACACGCCTCAGTCATACGGAGCTCAACGAGCAGGCACGCCTTTATTCCGCACAATGACAGTTGGTTTAAATGTTAATTTCTAAAAATATTAATAATGAAAAATTTAAAATTCTTAATTTTTATAATATTAGGAGCCGGGGTTATCTCTTGTGACCAAGATGAGTTTCTGAACCCACTTCCTGACTCAGCAATTGTTGCAGACACCTTTTTCGAGTCAGATGACGATGTTTTAGCAGGGCTTATCGGGATATACGATGCGATACAAGGTGTTAACGAAAACACCCAATCAAGTACCTCAAGGTATAACCGAGGCATACAGTTGGAATATCTTTTAACAGAGCACCGCTCCGACAACACAAGAAGTAAAACTCTTGAGGGTTCTCGAGCAGACTTCCACCGATATATTGTTGAACCCATCAACATACAATCCGAGGATTATTATCAGTCCATGTTTGAAATTATATCTAGAGCAAATAATGTGCTTAATTATGTTAGTGTAGCTGATGCAGATAATGTAAGCAGCTATGCGGCAGAAGCTAAATTTCTTAGAGCATATGCTTATTTTAACCTAGTGCGCTTATATGGACCTGTTCCTTTGGTAACTTCAAGTGTTGGACCGGATGATAAAGAGTTACTGTATACAAGAAAGTCAGAAACTGAAGTTTATACGCAAATTATTTCAGACTTGTTGGAAGGAACTACAAGTTTGCGCAATGGCCATAAAGCAAGGGCTTCAAAAGCTGCTGCTCAAGCACTTTTAGCAAAAGTATATCTTTCTCAAGAAACTCCTAATTACGATGATGCAAGACAAATGTGTGAAGAAATTGTAACTAGTAATGAGTTTTCGTTACTGTCAGACTTTAGCGATGTGTTTTACAACGAGCTAAACGATGAAATAATTTTCGCCATTCAATATATTTCGGGTAACCCGGATGAGAGTCAAGGGTTTTCAGCAGAGTTTACTTCATATAAAAGACAAGGAAGACAAGATGGATTAAATATTGTTAATCCAAATTTGGTCCAAGACTTTTCGACGCATGGTGGAAATAGAGCAGATGCTTCATTTAAAGCTTTTGGTGACGATGCTGATTTGCCAGTCCCTGAAGACGCGGAAGTCATTAAGTTTTTACCAGAAGGTTCAGACATATCAGACACAAACAATCCCTCATACGGAGGTTCACCAGCTAATGCTGGGAATGACTGGGTTGTGTTGCGCTATGCAGATGTATTGCTAATGCATGCAGAAGCAATCATGGCTGGAGGCGACACATCCAGTCAAGCAGCAATTGACTCCTACATGGCTGTTAGGTCTAGAGCTGGATTTGATCCTGTAAGTGACCGACCATCTGTTCTGACTCAAGATGATCTATTGATTGAAAGAAGAGTTGAATTAGCCTTTGAAAACCATAGGTTTTTCGATTTAATTAGATTTGGGAAGGCACACGATGTTTTGAGTGCACATGCGACTGCTAAAGGGTATACGAGCTATAATCAAAGAAGGTTGCTTTTGCCTATTCCTGAAAGAGAAATCAATTTAAGTGATGGGTTACTAACGCAAAACCCGCAATAAAATATAGACATAGAAATCATGAAAAATCAATTATTTATTTTCAAAAAGACCATACAAACCGCTCTCTGTTTATCAGCAATTGCTTTAACACTTAGTTGTGAGGAAGCTTTTGAATATGAACTACCCGAAGCGGGAACCCAAGTTGACAATAGTCTACCCGTTGCCAATTTTGATTATATTCCGGATGCGGAAAATTTCAAGAAGATTAATTTTAATAATCTTTCTTTTGAATCAATCTCGTATGAGTGGGATTTTGGCACGGTAACTTCAAATGAGAAAGATCCAAGCTTTGTATTTGAAGCTGGAGAGGGTACTTATCCAGTAACATTAATTGCAATTGATGGTAACAATGCTTCTAACACAATTACTTTGGATGTAGATGTTGTCGATAAGTTTGTTCCAATCCCTGTAACTATTAAAAATGGTGATTTTAACGGAGGTTCAAGTGACTGGAAATTTGACTCCTTTACAGGTGGAAATACAAATCCCTTTAACTCAAGTTCTGATGGGTCATTCACAAATTATGATGGGACCGACAATGGAGCAAAAACTAGTGGAGCTAAGTGGACAAAATCTACTTCTGCAGGAGCTTATTTGAGTTCTAACACTAGATATGCATACCAAGCCATCATTGTATCTCCAACTAACCCGGACCGCACGGTTGAATACATTTTAGAGTACGAATATGCTATTAAGACGCCTGCTGAACAACCTGGTGTAGCTCCTGGCGGAAATCGAATCTATTCTGAAATTTTGGATGGATATTTTTCGGACGGAGCAGATGCAGTTGCGAGTACTCATATTAGCCAGTTTGTTGCTGACGAGGCAAAGGGTAAAACAGTTCACACTAAAGTAGAACAGAAATTTATTACTAACGCATCTGGTGAAATGGCAATCATGTTTTATGCCGTTACAGATGTAGATGTATACATAGACAACGTAAAAGTTTATCCAGCTGATTAAACATGGTGTTGGTTTTAATTATAAAAACAAAAAATTATGAATTTATTTAAAAAAGGAATTTTTACCTTAATGGTTATGGCTCTTGCAGTATCTTGTGATGACGAGCTTGAACCATTACAACCCGCTCTTAATTCAAGTGGGCAAGGAGTGAGTGAAATTACGTTTTCGAGCTTCAACACGACATCAGGACCAGATGCATCTGGCTTAAACGATGGTACTTATGTTACCGTAACACCTCTTGCTATTGGTGTAACACATTATGTCATTGATTTTGGTCATGGTACTCCGGTGACTGTTCAGCAGATTAATGGAAAAGCCGCTGCTAGCTATAATTATCCAAATTCTGGAGCCCAGGCGACATATACAGTCACAGTAACTGCAAAATCTGACAAGGGTCTTGCGGATGTGACATTAACTCAATCTCTTGTTGTTGAGCACACTCCACCCCCCGTAACAAGTGTCCCATCATCGCCTTCACATAGAGATGGAAATGTCTTTGCATTGTTTAGTGATGGTTTTGAATATGATGGTAGCTTGTACTCATGGGAGCATGGTCAAAGTGCTGCAGGTGGAAGATCTGTGACACCAATAGAAGGTAATGACGTTATTCAGCTTTCTTATTTGGGGAACTCTTCATCCTCTCTAACTATGGATGAGTTGGTCATCGCGGATACATTCGTTCCTGGAGCTGCCTCAACACACATTCATTTTGATGTACATTCTGACTTCGCATCGGGAGTAGATGTGTTAAAAGTTTCATTACATAATGGAAGTACTTCATATGAAATTGATGGATTGTCACTTAACGATGGAGAATGGACAAGCTTCAGCCTTGATTTATCCTCTGACTTTTCTGCTGCAGTTGAGGCTATTGATGAAATTGTATTTGAAGTTGGAACAGGTGGAACAGCAAATGACCATGGAACGATTCATGTAGATAATGTTTTTCTCAGTAAGCCAACAGGAGACATGATTTTGAATGGTGATTTCAATGACAAACAAGAAATGTGGAGATTCCCAATATTTACAGACGGAACCACAGATCCATTTGGGTCAACTTCAGACGGTTCTGATTTAGATTATGACGGGAATGATGTTGGTGGCAAGACACCTGGTGCTAAATGGAGCTCTAGTCAATCTGGTGGGGCCTTGAAATCCTCAGCTTCTAGATATGCTTATCAAGAACTTCTTTTGACACCAAACACAGACTATGTTTTAGAGTATCAATATGCAATTAAGGACGATAGTGGAGATGATCCAATTGGTGGAAGAAGAGTAGTTGGAGTGGTTATGGATGGATACTATGTAGATGGCTCCAAGGCTGTTAATGAGTTACATTCAAATAATCTGGGTGCTCACGAGGGTTATGTAGCAGAAGGTAAATTCTCAAGTACTGCTGGAGATGTCGGCACATTTGTTACACTCCCTTTCACTACTGGAGATTCTGGAGAAGTCGCTGTTATGTTCTATGCTGTTACTCCTAAAGACGCGTATATTGATAATGTTAAAGTATTTCCTGCCCCCTAAATAATGTAAGTTGATACAAGGTAAAACAATACGTACGTACTTATTACTTTTAGTTTTTATTTATTCTTTAAACGCTATCAGCCAAAAAAAGGATGATAGCGTTTTGAATATGGATGCTTCGTATGAAAAGAAAAGAACAAAAAAAAAGGGTAAGAAAAAATCACCTAAAATTGATCTTTCAAATTGGTCGGTAACTGTTCCTGCTGAACGAGCAGATGGTAAACCAATTGTTGTGGAACCACCAGAAATTCTGAATTACGCTACCAATCAACAGCTCAGACCCTATATGTATACAGATTCTATACGAGGAGCTATTGTTTTTTATGCAGAGCCTACTAATGCAACCACGCCAAATTCAAAATATTCTCGTTCTGAATTGCGTGAGCAAATGGTTCCCGCAGACAACAATGTAAATTGGACTTTTGCCCAAGGAGGAGTTTTAAAAGGGAAGCTTTCTGTTGATAAGGTATCAAAAGATAGCTCAGGTAAATACCACCGGGTTATTATTATGCAAATTCATGGAAGATTGACAGATGAGCAACGCAATTTAATAGGACAGAAGGATAATAATGCACCACCCATTCTTAAAATTTATTGGGACAATGGGAAGGTGCGTGTCAAAACAAAAAAGCTGAAAAACATAAATACTCCTTATATTCAGATGTTAGACAAAAATGCTTGGACTGACGATGAAGGATTTAATTTTGAACAAGAAGTAGGATTTCGCAAATTTCGTCTCGAAATTTTTGTTAGTAAAGGAAAAATGATTGTTGCTTTAAATAAGAATGAATTTAAAACTTATAAAGGAATTCATATAGAAAAATGGGGCATTTTTGAAAACTATTTTAAAGCGGGTAATTATTTACAAACGCGTGACTTAGGCGCTTTCGCTAAGGTTAGTTATTTTAATTTAAAGGCATCTCATTGATCAATAGTTATGAAAAAATTATTTTTATTTCATCGGCTTTTGATTTGTGGCTTTTTGCTTTTTGCACTCAGCTGCAAAAAGGAAAATAATGAACTTTTTCAACAAGACAATGTAACACCCTATATTCCAGACGATAATACCGAGGTTCAGGATGTAAAGTTGCCTAACATTGATTTATCGAATTGGAAAGTCACACTGCCTATTGGTAATCCAACATCTGTAAGACCGCCAGAAATATTGAATTATGCCACTAATGAAGTGTTAAAGCCCTACATGTATAATGATTCTATTGAAGGTGCTTTGGTATTTTACACCAAACCTGGGTCTTCAACAGCGAACTCCAGTTATTCTAGAACAGAACTTCGCGAGCAAATGGTTTCAGGATCTGATCACACAAACTGGACATTTAAGCAAGGAGGTAAAATAAAAGGGCGTTTACGAATGGACGATATTTCCTCTGATAGTTCAGGAAAACCTCACCGTACTATTGTCATGCAAATACACGGCAGACTTACTGATGAACAACGCGATTTGATTAGTCAAAAAGACAACAATGCACCTCCCATCATGAAAATATATTGGGTCAATGGTTTTGTACGGTTAAAATCCAAAATCTTAAAAGATTCAAACATGCAAATTCCCGATGTGCTATACACCAGTTCGTGGGGTGACGATACTGGATATACATTCCCTATTGAGGTAGGATATGACCCCTTTACGCTTGAAATAATAGCAGGTGATGGTTTTATGGAGGTTGTTCTAAATGAAACCTACAAGCATTCATATACTGGAATAAATATAGAAAAATGGGGAGTTTTTGAAAATTACTTTAAAGCTGGAAACTACTTGTCTACGACGGAAAGTGATGCCTTTGCTAGAGTAAAGTATTTTACCCTTGAAGTAACACATTAAATTATTTTTATGTGTGTGTAATTATTAGTAGATTTACAGAATAAAATCTGGTTAACCAATTTGGTCATGAAAACAGACATTAAGGAATTAAACGGTTTAGCTTCTAACGAAAAGTTGATTATTTCCAAGATAAAAGAACTTATCAACTACAAGAATCTAGAACCTGGAGAAAAATTGCCTTCTGAGCGTTTTTTGGCTGAGCGTTTTGGGGTTACGCGCGGAAGTGTCCGTAATGCAATTCAAAAACTAGAGCATTATGGAATATTAAAATCCATCCCTCAAAGCGGAACATTTATAACTGATATTGGGAGGTCAGCTCTAAACGGGATGATAGATCAAATTATATCATTACCTACTCCAGATTTTAAATCCCTTGTTGAAACAAGAATTTTCTTAGAATTGAAGATTGTAACCTTTGCTGCTTTACGTCACACACAAAAAGATATCGAGGATATTGAAAAAGCACTTTTAAACTATAAAGAAAAAACACTAAATGGAGAAGATTCAGTGGCAGAAGATTTATTGTTTCATTTGGCGATTGCTAAAGCCAGCCACAATTCGTCACTTAACAGACTGATGCTTTTAATTACGCCACAAATCATTACTGATTTTGGGAAATATCATGTTTGTAAAAACAATACAGCCGTAAGTGCTATTGAAGAACACAAAGCTATTGTAGATGCTATTCGAGCAAAAGACCCTGCAAGAGCAGAAGAAAAAATGAAAGAACACTTTAGTGTTTTGTATCAATATTGCTACGAAACGTAAAAGCTTAAAATACTAAGAGGGAGTAAAACTGTATTACACCATCAGACAACGCACATTGTCAGGTGTTATGCTCTTTTTCTCAAAAAAAACATATCGATATGAAATTAAATGGATTACGTTGGTGGATCATTGGCCTTGTTTGCCTGGCTACCATCATCAATTATATAGACAGATCTGCACTTGGCATAATGTGGCCGGCAATGAGTGAAGACCTTGGTCTAACCAAAGAAGACTATGCTTGGATCATTAATATTTTTACCATTACATATGCTGCAGGAAAATTTATATCCGGAAAATTATATGATAAAGTTGGAACCAAAATAGGTTTTGTGCTTTCTATATTTTTCTGGTCATTAGCTTCTGTTCTTCATTTTTTTGCTAAAGGTGCAGCATCTTTGGGGATTTTTAGGGGCTTGCTTGGTGTTGCAGAAGCAGGGAATTGGCCAGGAGCTGTAAAAAATAATGCAGAATGGTTTCCTGTAAAAGAACGCGGTTTAGCCCAGGGGATTTTTAACTCAGGAGCTGCAATTGGTTCTATCGTTGCTGCGCCTATTATTTCTTCATTATTTGAATCTTACGACTGGAAATGGACTTTTGTTATTATTGGTGTTTTAGGTTTTCTATGGATTATCCCATGGGTCATTTTTAATAAGAAAAAACCCAAAAACCACCCTTGGATTACTGATGAAGAAAAGGCATATATTCTTTCTGATTCAAATACGCAAAAAGATAATAATGGTGATAAAAAAAGTCTTAGTGTTTTAAAAATATTATCCTATAAGGAGTCATGGGGGGCTATTTCAGCGCGATTTTTTATAGAGCCTATTTGGTGGTTGTTTGTCTTCTGGATGCCAATATATCTTGCAGATCAATATGGATTTAATGTTAAAGAAATAGGCCTCTATGCTTGGTTTCCTTACGTTGGCGCCATGATTGGTAGTTTATCTGGAGGATGGTATGTAAAAAATTTAATGAAAACGAATAGCCTGGATAAGTCACGCAAAAAAGTGATTTTAATTGGGGCAATCGTTATTTTATTAGGCATTGTTGGCGCTATCATATTTGCTGACACTCCTGAAAAATTTGTTTCTTTTGTGTTTATTGTTCTTTTTGGGTTTCAATTTTCTATTAGCAATATCCAAACTATTCCCAGCGATTTGTTAACTGAAGAGTCTGTTGGAACCTTAGCTGGGCTTGGCGGAAGCATAGGAGCTATTTCTGTTATTATTATGAATTGGTTAATACCCATTATTACGGTTGACTCTTATACTCCAGCATTTTTAATTTTAGCTGTACTAGCTCCATTAACTGTTTTGTCAATTTACATCTTGATTAAGGAAATTAAACCACTTCAGACAAATAACAATTAAATAACTTATAAAATAATTTACATATAATGAGCAAATTAGAAGGAAAAATAGCGGTTATAACAGGTGCAACAGGCGGTATTGGTTTTCAAGTTGCCAAAAGGCTTGGCGAAGACGGATGTACAGTCATATTAAACGGAATTGAAGATGAAGCTGGAGCAGCTCGTTTAGCAGAATTACTCTCAGCAGGAATTACTGCCGAATATTACGGTTTTGACGTTACTGACGAACATGCAGTAAATGACAACATCACCAAAATCGGGGAGAAATACGGAAAAATTGATATTTTAGTAAACAATGCTGGTGGTCTCGGTGGCAGATCTAGGTTTGAAGAAATGACAACCGAATTTTATCGTAAGGTTATGGCGCTAAATCTTGATTCAACTTTCTTTGTTTCTCGTGCTGCTATTCCATATTTAAAAAGTGGAAAAAACGCTACCATTATTAACTACACTTCAAATGCCGGGTGGAATGCTGGAGGCCCTGGTGCTGGAATTTATGGGACTTCCAAAGCTGCTGTTCACGCTATTACACGTGCACTTGCAAAAGATTTAGCAGAATTCGGCATTCGTGTTAATGCAGTTTCCCCAGGAACTATCGACACACCTTTCCATGCGCAAATTAAATCAACAAAGCCTGAGGTTTTTGCCTCATGGAAGAACAATATTATGTTGGGAAGATTAGGACAACCTGAGGAAGTTGCTGCTGTTGTTTCTTTTCTAGCAAGTGACGATGCTTCCTTTATGACAGCTGAAACCATACAAATTGGTGGTGGACAAGCTTTGGGAATATAATTGAATATCAGTTGTTTTTTTTACCTTGTAAATTCCATTTAATTACTAGATTTGCATCTAATTTAATACATAACGATAGTTTACATGAAAACAGTAGTCACTTTTGGTGAAATTATGCTGCGCTTAGCACCTCCTGGATTTTTACGCTTCTCTCAAACCAATTCATTTGATGTCATCTACGGCGGTGGCGAATCCAATGTAGCGGTATCTCTTGCTAATTATGGGGTTCCCGTGCGTTTTGTATCCCGTGTTCCTAATAATGATATTGGCGAATGCGCACTTATGGAAATGCGTAAACGCGGTGTTGAAACGGACTTTATGCTTCGTGGAGGCGACCGTTTGGGGATTTATTTCTTAGAGACAGGTGCTGTCAGTCGAGGCAGTAAAGTGGTGTATGACCGTGCTCATTCGGCTATGTCTGAAATTGAGCCTGGAATGGTGGATTGGGACAAAGCTTTTGAAGGGGTGGAGTGGTTCCATTGGACAGGGATTACCCCTGCGATTTCACAGTCTGCAGCAGATGCATGTTTGGAGGCGGTGAAGATTGCAAGTGAAAAAGGGATTACCATTTCAACAGACTTAAACTACCGTGCAAAGCTTTGGAACTACTGTGACGATGCGCACCGTGAAAAAATCATGACCGAACTCACTTCATACTGCGACATTGTTCTAGGAAACGAAGAAGACGCAGAGATGCATTTTGGTATTAAGCCCGAAGGCTTAACGGTACAAACACAAGGACACGATGTAAAGGCAGAAGCATTTCTTTCTGTGTGTAAGCAAATGATGGAGAAGTTCCCAAAAGCCAAAAAAGTGATTACAACATTACGAGGTTCGATTTCAGCATCGCACAACACATGGGCTGGGGTATTGTATGATGGAAAGACCATGTATGACACTACCCAGTATCAAATCACAGATATTGTAGATCGCGTTGGAGGTGGCGACTCGTTTATGGGCGGACTTATTTATGGACTATTAAAATATCCAGACAACGACCAACACGCACTTGATTTTGCCGTTGCAGCTTCGTGTTTAAAGCACACCATAAAAGGGGATGCGAACCTTGTAACAGTTGCTGAAGTAGAAAAACTCATGGGTGGCGACGCATCAGGTCGTGTAGCTCGTTAAACCAATAGATATGGCACAGTTTACACGAATTGAAGTAGCACAAACGATGAAAGAAAGTGGTATGGTACCGCTTTTCTTTCACAATGATGTTGAAGTCGCCAAAAAAGTACTTAAGGCATGTTATGACGGCGGTGCTCGTTTAATGGAATTTACCAACCGAGGGGATTTTGCCCTTGAAGTGTTTACAGAACTTACCAAGTATGCGATTAAAGAACTCCCCGGGATGATTATGGGCGTAGGTTCGGTTACAGACGCAGGTGCAGCATCGGCCTATATGCTAAACGGAGCCAACTTTGTGGTAACACCAGTACTCAGAGAAGACATTGCTATTGTATGCAACCGCAGAAAAGTATTGTGGTCTCCGGGTTGTGGCTCACTAACCGAGATTGCCAAGGCGGAAGAAATGGGCTGTGAAATCGTAAAACTATTTCCAGGAAGTACTTACGGACCAGGATTTGTCAAAGGCGTACTAGCACCACAACCGTGGACAAGCATCATGCCTACAGGCGGCGTATCACCAACAGAAGAAAACCTCAAAGGCTGGTTTGACGCAGGGGTTACTTGTGTAGGAATGGGATCTCAGCTGATGGCTAAAAACAAAGACGGACAGTTTGATTATGATAAAATTAAACAGCAGACTAAAAATGCACTTCAGATAATATCTGCTTTGCGCAAATAGGAAATTAAATCTTACTTTGAAATCTTTAGCTATTACAAAACCAAAATTGGTAAACTATTCATAAAGTAAATCATTTAGCTTATTCAAAAAAGTAAGTGATTGTTTCGAAAATAGCTTAATGGGGTGTACACAC
>Ga0213861_10000735_pt1 | contig 29038 bp, 47 predicted proteins | sample PICome_4_FD_160110 | JGI IMG/M metagenome (GOLD analysis project Ga0213861, IMG submission 160110) | Coastal seawater microbial communities near Pivers Island, North Carolina, United States - PICO131 | ecosystem: Environmental > Aquatic > Marine > Coastal | place: USA: North Carolina... | reverse complement strand
ACTAATAATAAACCAAAAGAATTCTATTACTAAACTTGCTAGGTTTGGTGTGTAAACCAAACTTACTGTGACAAGTATTGCTACAATAAGATTATTAAAACTGTACCAAAACCCTTTAGGATCTATTCGTTCTAATTGTAGTAATGCGTATGTGACTATTAAAAGTGCAACTCCTGAGAAGCCTATTATATCTGGTATTGTAATCATGCTGATGCTGTATATTGTTTTGCTATTTGTTGAAATCTTTTAAACACACTCATCATACCAATTTGTCTTTGCATTGATAATTGTGCACCTAATGGAATTTTTTGTATTGAAGCAGTATTAAATTGTAGCATATCATTTGGATGATAGCCACTGAATGCTTCTGTAAGTATATGTAATAAACCTTTAACAAGTTTGCTATCAGAGTGTGCATAAAATTGTAAAGCATTATCCGTATAATCGTGTGTCACCCAAACTGAACTTTGACAACCTTGTACAAAGTTTGCTTCAGTTAATTCTAACTTAGGTCCGGAATTGAGTTCTTCTCCGATCTCAATAAGAAATTCATAACGATCCATGTCTGTTTCTAATGCTTGTAATGTTTCTACAATTGGTTCTATTGTTGCTATCATCTCATCTTCTTATTTTTACTTACTGCTTTTTCCAGTAAGGATAATTTAATATTTTTACTCTGAGCATAATTGATTAATGCTTCTGTGTCTTTGGGAAAACAATGTCCACCAAAGCCAAACTCACCATCTGGTCCAGGCACTTTCATATGTGTATTACCTATGCGTGGATCTCTAGTTAGCATATCTGTAAACTGTTCCCAACTTACCATACTGCTACTTGCTTGTTGTAGTTTGTACAACTCATTAAAGAATACAACCTTAGTTGCTAACCAACTGTTAATTGTGTACTTGATTAAACTTGCTGTACTTAGGTCTACTTTAAATGTAGGTACTACTCGCACATCGCTGTATCTATTATATGCTTTCTCTACGGTATCGCATTCCTTCCATTTGCCACCTAGCACTTGCATATTAGGATCTATAAAGTCTTGTGACGCATTTGCTTCTGTAAGAAACTCTGGATTATAAACTATTTTTAACTTGTAAGACTTTTTAAATACATGCAGGTAGTCAGGTATAATTGTGCTTTTAACAACAACTATACCTTTGTACTCACTGTCGTTTAGTTCCTGTAAAACATCTGAAACAATGTCTACATTGACACTACCATCTTCATTGGGCGGTGTTGGAACACAAACGAAAGTAAGTGGTGGATCAAAGTCATTGACAAGTTTATCAATTGTGTTGTCTGCTGAAATTTTAGGATCCACCACATACTGTTCTATATTAGAAAAGCCATCACTGACAGCACTTCCTACAAAACCTTTACCAATTATACCTATTTTATAATTCATTATTAAGTAACCAGTTTAATTTTTTGTTCACATATTTATAAATGTTTCTATCAGTCACAAATTTTGCTTTCTGTATCATACCACGGCCGGAGTGGATCAACATTTGATCATACCAATCGTTTCTGCTACTTGCTATGCCTTGTGATAATGTACTTTGCCATGTAAATGCTTCTATGTGAGTTGTTATTATATTTCTTTTATGTATTCCGTTAGTGTAGGCATTAGATATCTTACTGGCTTCTGCTCTATTAGTATAATCATTTGTCCATTGCAATGTCACAGGATCTATCTGATAGCCTGACTGCTCTGGAAAATGATCTAGTTGTGAGAATGCACCCTCGTCCCATGCAACCCATTCTCCTTCAAAGCCTGATTCAGGTGCTTTCCATCCTTTTGAAAGTTCAAATGGATCTATGCCTAAAGGAATACAACCTGCATTATCTACTAACTTATTGCGTTCTACATAGGCTAAATTATTTTCAAAGTCTTCGTAGTTGTCATTTGCTAATCCAAATATAAAACCTGAACTTATCCAAAAGTCTGGTATCTCTTTTCTTAGTCTGTTTACAACATACAAAAGGTCTGCCATAGTGCTTTTCTTTTTTGTACCTTTGATGGCCGCTTTACCAAAACTTTCTATACCAAAGTTTGCGGCATTCATGCCTATTTCTTTATACATATCTATCTGATGTGGTCTCTTAGCCATAACATCTAGTCTTGCAAAAGAAGTTATTCTAGGTTTAAAACTTAAACGGTTTACAACATCAACTAATAATTGTAACTTTTCATCTGACTCATTCAGTGTATCATCTGCGGCGTAAAAATGTGTAATACCATATGTGTCGTATGCATTTTGCATAGTGTAATATAATTGTTCTTCGCAATTCATATATAAAGTTTTTGCACCACGCAAAGGATAATTACAAAAACTGCAATTAAACTTGCAACCTAGTGCAACTTCAAATCCAATAACATCTGCAGAATCTAAAAAGTCATCAGGTTGAAATAAGGTATATGTGACTGCTTTTTCTATATCATAATTATAATTGTGATTAGTCCATAAGTTAGGGAACTCTGGATTCTGTATATACTTAGACATGTCATTACCAGCAACATAATCTTTTAACATTTCTGTAGAGCGTCCCATGAAGACCCCGTCAACATATTGAAAGTGATCCATGTCTCCACGTTGCACTTTTCTCTTACCACCGTATAAGATTTTTGCATTAGACAAGTTTCCTTTTATTTCTCTTGCTAGTTCTACATAATATTTTTCTAGTCCTTGAGACAATGCAGAACTTATACAAATAAATTGTACTTCTGTGCCTTTGAAATAATTCACAATGCCTTTAATTAAATCTTCTTTATTAAAATGAAAGCAAAAGTCTATAACAGTAGACTCGATACCCAAGCCAGCAAGTTCACCTTTAACAATATGTGAACCTAATGATCTATAATTAACTGGAAATGTAGCAGGAGAATCAGGTGTGTCAAGCCTGTTAGTTTCTGCTATTATTACTGCCTTGGCATTCATACTTATATTTATTATCCCATAGCATTCATCTCTAGTTCTACTAGAGTTGCACTAAGGTTAATCTCTGGGTCAGCACATGATACACTTTTAACCATACCATCTCTAATGATAACAATACTTTGATCTTGCTTCAATGGATCAGTACCCCAAAGTTCTAAGTTCCTATACAAAAACTTAAACACATCTTCATACTCTTCTGGTCTTGCCTGATCACAAATAAGTGTTCTTGCTTCTTTGTACTTGCCTGCTTTAAACAAGTCTACCATGGACAGCATCCAGTCGCTTTGTGCGGCATCGCCGTCCTGAGGACTTTGTAAAACTCCGTCTACCACATTTTGCTGTACCAAGTTGATGCTCTTACGAAGATCTGGATAACTTGCTTGTACATAAGTGTCGAGAGTTTCTAAATCTATCTGTACGTCCTCCTCTACACAGATAGTTGCTATCCTGGCCGTAAATTCATTTACGTCTAGTTTCTCAATATGGAAACCTTGGGACCTACTATGAAGGGCCGGGATAATTCTTTGTGGGTAGTTACATGTTAGTATGAACCTAGCAGTTGTGTGATACATTTCCATCATACCACGTAACGCCGCCTGCCCATTGGGAGTAATGTAATCTGCTTCATCTAGCAATACATACTTAAACTCACCAAACGGCATAGTACTCACAAAGTTTGTGATTCTATCTCTAATAACATCAATGCCGTTTTCGTTACTAGCATTAATTTCAAGTACATCAAATTGATCTACTTTTAAACTGTGTAGCAATAGTTTTGCTAATGTTGTTTTACCTGTACCAGGTGCTCCGCTAAACAGTAAGTGAGGCAATGCTCCGTCACTAATCCAGCCTTCTATTTGCTTACGTTGATTAACATCTCTAAACACATAGCCGTCTACGGTGTTAGGTCTATATTTCTCTACCCATAATTCTTTCATTTAAAAACCTCAATAGTTGTTGTGTCGTTATGATCATTTAAAAGAAAGTTGCGTGACTTTGTTACTTTCTTAACAGCACCTTCAACTCTATAATATGTAACTAACTCTTGCTTAATCACATCTTTACTTGCTATAGGATATAATCCGTTTGCATTTGCATGATTAGAGTCATCTGTATAGTCATCAGTTTCCTGTGCATCGTACAGTTCGTCAAATAAGTTACCTTGTTTCATATGCATTCCTTTTGTGTATTATAAACTATTTGTGGAGAGAAGTCAACTATTTTTCGTATCCAAAGCATTCAAAGTCTTGTTTCCAATATTCTGCAATTTTTTCTCTATTGTTATTATGATCTAGTAATTGCATAAAATCTGCTGTTGTTCTATTGTCACTTGGATGTCTAGCATGAAAATTATTTGCTCTATATATTTGTGTTTCCTTGCCTATAATTAATTTTGATACCTCTGGCCAACGTTCTACAAGTTCTTCTTGTTTTAAAACAAAATCAAAGAATTCTATGTTAGACGGGTCATTGTCTAAGACTGTGTGGATCAAAGGTTCGTTGACCAATGTAACTTGCCACCAATGTTTTGCCTGGTTACCTCCTAAGTAATCACACATTTCATCTAAGAAAAATGTAAATGCGTCTATGTGCTTGTCCATATCGTCAGTCATTTTATACATAGACATATCTATTTGAGTAGAATGATCTGCATTAGGTGGCGGCTGATTAGGGTGATCCGGATCACTTACATTTACAGGAAATGCAGGAGCATAATGCCAAATGTCTGCTAGATATCCTGCTACTACTCTTGTGTATGGGTTACGACAAAATGTTACTTTAGGTGCATCTAGTATATCATTTTCTACTACGTCAAACAAATCATAGTTTATAGACCAATTGTCGCCTGACAAGTCCAGATAGTTTTCTCTACCTATGTATGTTTGAAGCCATAAGTTTAATGAGTTTGATCCGCAACGTCTACCTTTAACAAACACAAATGGATGTGCTTGTTTCTTACCAATTAAAATTTCCATTATTTGTCATATCCAAAACATTCAAAATCATTGCTCCAACAGTCTGCAATCTTTTCTCTGTTATTGTTATGATCTAACACATAACTGATGTCTGACTTTGAATATGGGTGCCTGTAACTAAATGTGTTTACCTTGTTTAACGGCACTTCCTTGCCTAATATTTTATTACTTATTGCTGGAAAAGTTGTTGCTATTTCTTCTTGCTTGATTATATGATCAAAGAATTGTATATTGTGTTTATCATTATCTAATACTGTGTGAAACAAGGGCAATGTAACACTTGTATTCTGCCACCAGTACCTGTTAGGTGTATACACATAGGAATCAGACTTTGTAGGGTCTACTCTTTGATGATATTCTATAAGTGTATCTACAAAGAAAGTAAAGTTTTCTATATGAATATCTTTGTCCTCTGTAATCTTATATGTTCCTGGGTCAACAGGAACATCAGGATTCATTGGTTCTGGTTGAATAGGGTGTGTAAGGTCACTTGGATTGGCTGGAAAATCTTGTGCCATATGCCAAATGTCTACATGGTAACTTGCTATTAGTCTTGAATAAGGATTACGACAAAAAGTTACTTTAGTTCCTGCAAGTATATCGTCTTCGACAATATTGAATAGACTGTAGTTGTTACACCAGTTATCACCTGCTATAAGAACATAGTTATCTTTGCCTACATTATCATCTAGCCAACGGTCTAGGCTATTACTACCGCATCTTCTTGCTTTGATAAAAATGAAAGGATTAGGATAATCCTTATTGCTAACAATAATTTCCATTATTTGTTTTTTCTTTTAAGTTTTTGTTCTATTTCTTTTTTGTTGTGTTCGTGTAAGAATTTATCTTCATCTACATAAGTAGGCGCATTCTCTAATGCTTTTTTGGCTTGCCAGTATACTTGATAGATCTTTTTCTTACAACCCCAACCGTTGTATCCATCAATGTTTGGATCATGCATAACACCTTCCCATTGCCATAGTTGTTCTGCTATTGCTTTGTTACCTGTTTTTTCAATGTACGGCATGTGCTTTTCTTAATTCTTTATTTTTAAACCAAACTCTTACAAAATATTTTCTTGTAATAGCAACCAGTGTGAACCAAAATGTTAAGAACACAGAAGTCCAAAAGATAATGTCTCCTTCACTTTCTAAATTAGGTATGAATGTTCTATTGGCAATATATAATAACAACATGTTTAGCGGAAAGTTAATAACTAATGCTATTGCTGTATCGCCTACTGACTCTTTTAATGATTGTGTATCTATGCTCACACTTCACCAGATTCAGTGTAAATTTCTTGTTTGGCAGTCTGTTTAGCAGTAAACACTCTTTGATCATCTCTTAATGAAGATGTGACTTGCTGGCTTTCATAGTATTCTGTTGGCAGTACACTTCCTGGGAAATACCCAAGTACACCGTCATGATAGTCTACTTTCCAAAACATAAATTTATCATTGTATCTGGCTCCTGAAGAAACATGTTTGTCTACATCTTCAGGCATCACACCAATTGTTTCTGAGAGTTGCTCTCGATATTCATCAATTGGTAATTGTATATTAGGTGTCCATCTACCGTGTTTAACTACTACCCAGTAACCCGGCTTGAGTTCGTCTCCAAACTTTTCTCTGATAGTTGGTCCTACACTAAACACCTGGAACCATCTGCTTCTCACACCTGATTCCTTGCTGTCATCGTTTGGTATAATAATACCACTGGCTAGTTTCTTCTCTCCGAAGTCGCCATTTATACATAAAAGGTTGTCACCTATTGCTTTTAATCTAGTCATCTTCTTCCCAGTCGTCTTCAAATAACGGCACCATTTCTATATCTCCATTGGGCAATTCCACCTCCTTATACCCTATTGGTTCTTTACTTTGTGCTTGTGCTTTTGATTTTGCAACCTGTGTTTTAGTAAGTTCTTCTACATCTTTTTCTTCTTGCATCTTAATTGGTTCTACAGGTTCTTTTTTAACTACTGGGTCTGGCTGTACTTTAGCCTCTGACTTGCCTGTGGCGGCAGTCTTTACTTCTGGTGATAAATCAGATGGTTCTGCATTTACGCCACTAAATGATGGTTGTGCGTTTTTAATGCTGACTTGCCCTGATTCGGAACCATCAGCATTTTTATAATGATCTCTTGCTCTTTGATCGGCAGTCTTTATTATTTGACCACCAGGGCCAATGAGGTCGCCTTTACCGTTCACAGACATATTGCCAATAGCAGGAGCATCGCCTTGTTGAGCGATAATAGATTCCATGTCTATGACTTTGCCTTTACTTGTTAAATGTTTACTCATCTTTTAAAAATTCCTTAATATCTAAATTGTATTTAAGGCTATCAACCTTGTGTACACCAAGTAAGTATAATACATAACTTGCTACACTACTGCCTCTACCAACACCCCAGACTATTTTATGCTTTCGCATGGTATCAATAATATATATCAACGCCCTTAGAATGGGATATAGGTTCCTGGACCTATATTGTTCTAATTCTTCTACTACTCTATTTATTTGTTCTTGGGTAGGCTCAGGTGGTAGTTCGTGGACCACATACTCATCAATGTCTATGTCTTTGTAGTGATCTGGTATCATCCATTGAGATTGCATACTGCTATGGTATGTATCTACATCAATGCCCATGTTGGCTAATAGTTGCAATGCATCTATTCCTAGTTCATTGCAATTACTATTAAAAGTGTTTATGTCATTGGTAGATATAAAGTCTATACCATCCAACACTTTGTTATTATATAGCAACTCAATGCCAGTGTTTTCGCAGTTTTGACTTCTACTAAATTTATCTAAACTATCTTTGGTTTCCATGCTTTCTTTTTGTATTCGTCTAAATTAATAATTTCGCCTGTGTCTCTGGATTCTGGATCAAGTATTGTTCTAACTTTGTTTGCTATAGTTTCAAATGGCTCTGTTACATGATGCTGTGTATTTTCAAAATGGTTTGCCATAAAGTCGTCATACTCTTCCTGATCTTTTGCACTACCATCATATGTGGATATATCATTTCTAAACCACCATGCTATTTCATTAAACTTTATACCATCTATCATTGTATCAATACCAGGCAAATACTCATAATTTAATTCATCATCTGTATAAGTATAACTGGTTTTTGTTCTTAAGTCAATGATTTCTACATTACCTATGTAACAATGTTCTGTAATTGCATTAAACTTAGAGTGCAAAATTACATTTAGACATGCATCACCTGTGCTAGGCACATATACTAATGGATTATCAACATCCATGCAATTCTTTAATACAAAATTAGCACCATTAGGATCAAACACTATTGCATTATCAAATACTGCTTCTAGCATAAAGTTCATTTTGTGAAAGTTTAGTGAATGATAGAATGAAACTTCTTTTTCTTTGAACCCTTCTTCTGGTATTGATGTAAATTCTATATTGATTGTGTATGGTATTATATCTAAAGAGTACATAGTATCTTCTGCGTTAGATATTACTTTTATCATATAGATATCTTTTGTTATTGTGGTGTAATTATTTCTTGTTGTTATATACATAATGTTGTGCTAATAATTTTGTAATTGCTGTTTGTCTTAATTCTTCTTTAACTTCTTCTGGTACAGGATCAGGTTGCACTTGCATTTCACCTTCGCCTATTTCGTACACACCAACACCTTCTTCAATATCTTTTTTAGCCATTGCTAATTGCATACGTTCTCTATATTCAAAATTTGCTTCGTTAATATATTCTTCTAATTGCCTAAATGCAGGATAGTTTGGATTTGCAGTTAGCAACTTCTTAGACAACGTATCAATATGGTTAAGAAGTGCTTCGTCATCGTAGTTACTAAAATCGTTAAACATTCTTTACCTTTAGTAGATACTTGTAGTAATCTTTTTTGTTCTTAAAACCTATTTGTCTTCCTCTAATCATTACATTATATATCTTTAACTTTTCTTTTTTACAAAACTCTCTTGATAAATGTTTGTGTTCATTACTATTTATGGGGGCCTTGTACTCAAAGGACTCCCATAGTGATATCATTCCAGCGGTACGCTCTTCAAGTGTAGCATCTAATTTACCAAAGATAATATTGCTTTCTTCGTCAGAGTAAACTTGACTCAGTTGTTTCGTAAAATTTGTCATAGTTAGTTTGACTCAATGTATTAAATGCAAAACGTTGGCTAAAGATCATGTCTAAGTTTGGTAAGGCATTCTTAACACAAAACTCAATAGCAAAATTTTGATTCCGGCCTCCTATAGATAGTTGGTAATTATTAATAATACTTTCTGTAAATCCTGCAGGTAATTTGTAATTATTTAACTTTGATCTACCTGGATTGACTATGTTATAGTCTTCAAAAGACAGTTGTGACCTAAGGTGTTTAATGTCCCTTACGCCTACATACGCCGTCTGTAACGCATTATAATCTGCCTCTACGAACTTGATAATGCTTCTGTTGTTAGGACTTGTTAAAAGGGTGTATTTTTCCTCTTGTTCCTGGATTTGCCATTCCCAATTAGACATATAAAAGTTTATAGTTTCTTCCATATTATTTGTATGATACACTAGACCATAAAAATTAATTAGTTCACTTGGAGTAACTTGACGAACATTTTTTCTATCGAAGGAGTCATTAAGATATGATTCCATTGCATGTTCGCCGGCAACTGTTAATGAAAAACCATTTGGATCTTCTAATTCTTGGAACCCATCGGGTTCATCACTGTAAAATCCTAATCCATATATACCACTGCTTTCATTTATAACTGTTTTTACATGCAGTATTACGCCACCAGCGGTATGCCAAGATGATATATCTTCCAAACTTTCGTTTGCTTGTCTAAAGCCTAGTGATAAAAAGTTGTCAAATATGTCAGGATCTTGTATTGAATTTTTATATTTTAAGAATGTTAGATCAATCGATGGTTTTGTCATTGTCCTGCTCCTCAGCAGTATCGCAAGACTGGCAACATTCTGGTGTTCCGCATTTGTCATGGAGCACACCGTCTTCGTCGTAGCCTTCTTTGTTTACTTTCTTAGGTGTATAGATTTTTGGTTGAAATTCTTTTAATTGGTCCATACAGATATTTATCTGTTTTATTATGGACGTTTGTCAACAATCTCGTCTATCAACCCATACTCTAATGCCTCAGTGGCAGTCATAAAGTTATCACGTTCAATATCCTTATTAACTTCATCAAACGTTTTACCTTTACTATTATGCTTTACATAAATCTCTGTTAATTCTGTTCGCATTCTGCGTATTTCTTGTGCCGCAATTTCGATGTCTGTTTGCTGTCCTCTTGCACCACCACTTGGTTGATGTATCATATGTCTTGCTTTTGGTAGCATATATCTTTTACCAGGTGCTCCTGCTGTTGCAAGTAAACTGCCCATACTACATGCCTGTCCCATCACAATAGTTGATACATCTGATTTAATGTATTGCATTGTGTCGTACATTGCCATACCACTTGTAACTACTCCGCCTGGAGAGTTGATATAAAAATTAATATCTTCACTGCTGTCTTCTGCTTCTAAGAATAGTAACTGAGCACAAATGCTATTTGATACTTGGTCGTTTACTTCGCCGTTTAAAAATACAATTCTTTCTTTTAAAAGTCTGCTGTAGATATCGTAACTACGCTCTCCGCCTGCTACTTTCTCTACTACATAAGGTATAAAATTCATTGTTGCTCCTAGTTAATATCTCCCCACCTTCTTTTGTTTGGCGGGAATGCTTTGTAGTTATTTATAGATTCATATTTTTGATCTGGTACCATTTTGATGATATCAGGAAAAGTGTTTTCTATAATAACTTTGTGTATTGTACTATGAAATGTTTGTTGCGTCAAGTCATTAACAGATAGACCTAACATTAATTGTGGTATTTCTGGCACTCGCCATGGTGATATTATATTGTGATAGTCTATAGAAAGTATTTCTTTGTTGTGTAATATTTGATTAAGTACAAATTTCTTTGCTTCAATTAAATCTGTACCTTCGTATATAGGAAAGTCGTCAGGTATAGTTTCGCTGATATGAAAATTATACAGGTAGGAGCCAGAATGTTTATTTAATTCTTCATGATAGTCTAAACCAAAGCAATTCATTATAGAACTAGCATGGTGCGGAAACCTCAATGTTTCAATGCCTCCTGCAAATCCTGTTAGCATTGCTGTAAAAGGTTCACCAACTAAACATTCTTTATAGGCAATATATTTGTTTAAGTACTCATTATACAATGGTGTTCTATAATTTTTTGTGTGTATTTTAACAAGGTCAGGTATTTCTAATCCACTTGTAGAATAATTTATAGGTATAGGAAATTTATATTTTTTGATAATTGCTAGGACTACTGCTGTATCTAACCCTCCACTAAAAAACAATAAAGATTTATTATATTTAGAACAAGCAGATGATATTCTTTCTGCTATTTTTTCCTCTATTATATTTGCGGCTGATTCAAATGTTACATCTTTAAATTTAAAATCAGGAATAATTGATTCAGTGAAATGAGATTCACCGTCGTATTTAAAATGATCTATACTGCAAGGTGAGTTATTATTGTAGAAGCAATGATTATTAGTTAATAATAATCCTGTGTTATTATTAAAATATGTTTTACTTTGATGATAAAAAGGCATAGATATATCTATAGTGTTATCAGCAATATCAATTTTTACATATTCATGCTCATGCCCTTTATAAAAACCTGTGTCAGTTGTTTTCCAATGACTATCTAGATAAAGGCAAACATTGTCATTCTTGTACATGCATGTTAAGAATTTTGGTTTAGGATAATCTTTCTTAGCAAGTAAGAATATCATCTTCCCTCAATAGACCAGTGTTGATAAACACCTTGTACACATACTGCTTGGTAGTATGCGTCTTCGTCTGCACTATGTAAATTTTGTTGTATGGCTTTACGAGGATCAACAGGCATCATATTAAATATTGTTCTGCAATCCATTACTTGCCAGAAGGCCCAATTCATGTGATGACCAAACTGCTTGTATAAATTCTCTAATATTACCATATCGAACTGAGGACCTTGACACCATATTTTATCAACACCCACTAAATATTTATTGAGATCTTTAAAAAACACTTCAAGTGGTACCCTACCTTCCTCTGTGAATGCTTCGTCTTGAATATGTTGTGGTTGTCCTGCCCACCATTGCAATGTACTTTCAAGCACACTTCTATCAGCAGTCATTTGCTCATCAGCACTAGGTCGCCATAGTGTTTTAGCATGTGGGTCTGTTAGTTTATACGGATCAAACTTTACTGCACCTACAGACAATACAACACAATCAGGCTCAGTGCCTAGTGTTTCTATATCTATCATTGCATGTGTGGCCATACGAATACTCCAGTAAAGTACTATTATATGGAATTTTTATAGAAAAGTCAAGTCTTTTTTGCTTAACCAAGTAATAAATGATCTGCGTTCGCCGGAAGTTACTTCGGTGATCTCATGTGGAACATGACCGCCATTAAATAAACACACAAAGCCTTTTAGTTTAGGCAAAATCCAGTCACCTATAACAACATCTCCGCCAGTATATTCGTTTTCATCTGATAATTGAATAATCAATGTCCATTCACGTTTTTTAAGTATTTCAGTATCACCGGAATCAATGTGGTTTTTCAAAAAGTCACCTGTTTGATATCTAATAACTTTTGCCCATTGATCAAAGTTACCACATACCCAATGATCCAACTTACTTTTTAAAAAGTCTCTAGCAATAATAACATTATTACCAAAGTAAGGATTTGAATGGGAATCAGCAAGGTCAACTCTGGTTTCAGTTCTTTTACTCATATCTGGTCTGTATTTTTCCTCAACCTCAACAATTTTGTTGTCTTCCATAGAGATATTAAATACAGTTGCTTGATGAAAAGGATGTTTGGGAAATTGATTATAAATTATATCACACTCTTCTGGTGTAAATATTTGACCTTGTACTCTGTTAAGAACTCTGCGTTCAGGATTATGTTTAAAAAATTCCTCTTTAGAGGTAAACACTATTCTTCCTCGTATTCTAGTTCGTCTATTTGATTTTGAATGTTGCGGATTGCGTCTTCGAATGGTTCTTCTAATTGATATATAGCAGACTCTAATTCATTTTTTAATTCTGATACTTTGCTTTCATCGTATTTGTCTAACTCTAAACCTACATCTTCTGCTATGCCGGCCAACTTAGACATAATTTCAATATGTGTATCTACATACTTGATAGTTTTGGTTGTATCTCTTGCCATACCCAAAGCACCTTCTAACTTGTAAAGTTTATCTTCTAATGCTTCTTTACTAGGTTGCTCTTGTAAGTTATTAATGTTTTCTGTGATACCAAACTCAGGCATATTAATAAACTTACCATTAAATTCTACTTTGATATGCTCAGGCTTAACACCGTTTTTTAACTGAGACGTTATGTTTCTACTTACCTCATATTGATCTCTAAATCTAAATGGATTAATCCAATCTGATTTACCAGATGCATCTGTTGTGTATATATGTATAGCAAATATATCGCTTTTTGTTTGCTTTTGCTTAAACTTATCTTGTGCATCAATTACATCGCCCTCATAGATACCGTCTTTGACTGTACCTACTTTTGCTTTTTTCTTTTTCTTTTTCTTTGATGAACCTTTTGAACCCCAGTAGCCTCCGTAACCTGCAAAGTAACCGCCTCGTGATGTAGTAGGTTCTGAAGAAGTGGAGTCAGCGGATGGAGTAGCATCAGAGCCACCACCTTCTGCAGACCCACCGTCTCCACTTGAACTTGTTGCACTACCACCAGCAGTTGCACCACCAGAGCCACCAGCGGCTCCGCCACCTGCTCCAGCACCACCGCCACCTCCGGCGTCTGCCATTAATTTCTTGTACTTGATACTATCCTTAATGGCTTCTATTACTTCGTCGTATTTCATATTAGTACGTTGCGTCTAATGTTTCTATTTCTTCTCGAGTTAGATCTGAATCTGCTAATGTACTTGCATCGTATCCTGTTGCTTTATGTAAAGTTTCATTCTCGATATGCTCAAAGTATTGTGTTGTAGTTCCTGAAACATCTCTACAAAAAATACATTTGTATACTGTTTCATCAACCGGTGTATTACCAGTTGCCGCTGGTGATTCTTTAGCGGCCGCTAATGCTACATCTGGATCTACTCCTTTTGCAACCATGTCATCTCTAATCTTTTGCCATGTATCTAATGGCGTTGCTAATGTATAGTGACTCATTATTATTCCTCTTTATAAACAGTCCAGGCACCATATGCAATCATGCCCCAACCTATTAAACTTGTTGGTATTAATATCATTACAATACCTCCACCTATTAGGACTGCTCCGTCCCAACTGGTTCTCTCTTGTGTTCTGTCAAATATCCAATCTTTAAGTTTATCCATTGTGATCTCCTATTTGTAATAGTATTTATCTACTTACCCTGTGGAGACTCTTCATCTAGGTTATCTACATGCTGAACATAATGTGGCATACCGTGATCTGCTACAAAATCAAAGAATTTAAACTGTTTACAAGCGGCCCAAAAGCCTCTCCAGCCGTCTTTGATCCTTTGCCATATAGTTAAATTTCTAATATTACCAAAACTATTGATATACATTAGTTTACCGCCATGTACAAACCCAAATAAAGCAGGTGGTACTCTTGGTACTATATCATTATTATTAACATATCTGTGATAAGAACCAATCTTACATCCTTCCAGGTGTCTTCTAAACTTTCTAGTTCCTACTCTAGGTTGACCGAACGTTTTTAATTCCTCTACAGGTATTTTATCATGGCATAGCATCTCTGCTACTAATACTGCCATTGCTCCACCTAAACTGTGTCCACACACATATACTTTTTCTTTATTCTTTCTGCCGTCTTTGACTGCTTTAAGAATACCTGGATAGACTTTGTTAGCCTCTTCCCAGAATCCTGAATGCACCATGCCGTTTCTATCATGTCTTACAGGTATTGTTTTTAAGTCTGCTAACACATCTGCAAACTGAGATGGCTCAGTTCCTCTACATGCTACAACTATTTTACCTGTTCCAAAATAAACCCATGCTTGAGCATTTTCTACAGAAACAAATACAGGATTCTTTTTACCAAATCCAGGAGGTCGTTTCTTTTGTCTTTCAGGATCATCTGGATCAAGGTAACTACGCCCTGCCAGTCTTGCCATTACTTTGGCTTGTGATATCTCTTCCAGATTATCACTAATAAGTTTGTTTTCATTGCTCATAATTACTCCTACCTAATTATGCTAGTATTTATCGTATCGATAAATAAGAATATTACTGTAGGAGTAATTTAAATGGTAACTGAATTAGTTCCGTATTCTTTTAAGAAAGATATGTTGTTGGTCTGCTCTATAGGACTCAACATAGGATTTATTATAGGCATTCTGCTTATATAAGAAAAGCCCCACTAAAGTGAGGCTTTATAATTGTATCTGATATAACCTTTGCTCTGGGCAAGAGTGATATTACTTTAGAATCTTAAGATAGGTTCCATTGCGAGGTACATAAACCAGACCATAAAGGCTAAGCCACCAAACGTGAAAATATCATTGCACGTCTGTCCGTCTGGACAATACTTCTCTTTGAAGTCTGCCAAAAATTTGGGTAAATCTGTAAAGGTTTCAGAAACAAAACTTTTAATTGTATCTGTTGTCATTATATTCTCCTAGTCTAATTACAATTAGCACTAGTCATTCACAGATCCTTACGGACTCTGCTCAGGGGTTAAAGTTCCTTAACTTTTGTGATTTCGTATGTTGTATCTTCGCATTGAGACCTACAGCGGATACTTACCGCTACAACCGACAATCAATCAACCGTCCCGTTGTGGAAGAGACCAATGATCTTCCAAAGAGTATTTATCTATCATTAACACATCAGTTAAGTTTTATGGTATTTTAAGTCGAAATTAAAACTTTGCCCCAACCTTGTCTTCTTTTGTAATACATTCTGTCCATGTATTCTTCTTCGCTATCACAGGGCATGATTAGATCAAGTGTGTATTCTGTTTTGTCTTTGACTAACTCTGCTTCTTCGTCATTGATGTATTCCATAAAGTTATAACCAAAGTTCATTTGAGTTGGGTAACTCACATTAAGGTGTGTCACATAGAATGTTTGTAGTTTCATAAGTTGCGGATAATACTTCTCTGGTAAGTCTAACCATTCTCTGCTGTAGTGTTTGTCAATGAACTCAAATATCTTTAATGGTTCCTTGTGGAAGTCGCTTTGTGCTGACCACATAAGTGTATGTCCGCTAAAGCCATCTGCTATTCCTGTTTCTAAGTATTCAGTTAGTTGTGCTTTTGCTGTGTCGAACAACTGCTTTACATAGCCATCGTCTTCTTGTATAATCACCCACAGTCTATTGTAAAACTCAAAGTAACTCATGTCTTTGTACTTGCGTAGGAACCTACTTAATATTTGTGTCCAACCGTAGTTGTGAAAATTATTGATCATCCAAGCATACATCCAACTGTCTATAAACTTAGGCATAGGCATGTCCTTGGTACCGCGGACCAACGTAACACTTTCACTGATGCCATCTTCTTCCTCAAAGCCTGATATATAATCTTTCACAACCACTGTATCTATTTCATGTTCTGTTCTTTGGCCAGGTGTGTTAAGGTGTGCGTTCTCTAGTAATTGTGCTAACCAACTTTCAATAGCATTGTGTTGGCCCATTTCAATTACATCACACAAACCTTTACTCCAACTTTCAAATGTTTCTTTGGGTAAGCCTAGTATGAGTTCTGTGTAACTAGGTATCTGTTCTCTATTACATATATCAAATATATGTTTTAGATTACTAAACTCCATGTTACGTCTTTTAATTTCTTCTAGTACATCCATGTCCATACTTTGTACACTTAGAGTTAGTCCTCTGTTGAAGCCACTACTAATAAACTTCTTAACAATTTCCATAATCTCTTCTGAACTGTTCTTGTACCACGTGGCGTCTACTACTTGTGGATAACCAAACTCTTTTTGTAGTTCTACAAGTTCTTCTGTGAACTTCATATCTCTATCTGTGAACACACCAAAGTTTGCGTCTGCTATTGTAACGTAATCCATTTTGTTGTGTGCCATCCAATGTAATTCTTGTAACACTTTTTCTTCAGGAAACTTTTTAAGTTTGCTGTAAGTTAAACCACCCCAGTCACAGAATGTACAAGCAAAAGGGCAACCGCGATTAGTTTCTAATGTGCCGTTCCACAGTACACCTGGATTGTCTGCTATTATCTTTTCAAACACACCTGTCAAGTAAGGACTTGGTATGTCTAGTTCGTCTAGTCTAGGATAGTTGTATATCTTTTCTATTAGTTTGCCACTAATTAAATTGCGTAAGATATCTGTAAAACTCTGTTCGCCTTCTGCTAAACTGATTGAGTCTACATATTTGTGATGCTTGAAAAACTCTTCCTCTTCTGGTCTGTCAGTTACCTGTGGTCCACCAAATACTATTTTACATTTAGGGTAACGTTGTTTAACACGTTGAGCAACTGCTTTACTCCATTCCCAATTCCACATATAGCAACTGAATGCAATAATGTCTGGGTCTTCTAGTCTGTCAACTAAGGTGTCTACATTTTCTCTGCGGAATATTATGTCCTTGAGTTCTACATTTTCTTTTATATCATCAAACTGACTGGCATAACTCCACAGACATCCAATGCTGTAAGGAATCCAATAGCCAGTTTTGCCAGCGATTCCAAATCTAAAGTTAGGCTGGCATAGATATAAGTTTAGCATAGCAGTATTTATCGCTTAGAAAATGTTGTCAAAGGAAAGCAGGCACTAGGCCTGCTTACTGAATACTTGGTCCGTATTGCTTACTTAAAAGAGTCTCTGGCTTGTTTTACTAAATCTGCTTTCTTCTTACGCAAATCCAGTTCAACTCCATTATCTCTTGCTAATAGTTCTAACTCTGCTTTAGTCTTTTTATTCAACTCAGCGGCTGTTGGAACTTTAGATGTAGCAGGTGCCTTTGGGGCAGGTGCTGGTGCTGGTGTAGGCTTAGGTGCAGGTTTGCTTTCTACGACTTCATCTTTGCTAAAAAATGATTTATAAACAACAAATGCTACAATTATTCCTACAACAACTATACCGATAGTAGATTGATCCATGGTTATCTCCTTAATTGGTTATCTAGTTTTTCTAGTTGATCGTAACGATCTTTTTCGAACGTGTGTTTTAGATTGTAGGGATTATATCTTTTGTATGTTGTGCCTTTAATTCTGCTAATGACATCGTGTACTATTAATTTGTCTTCTACATTCTTGAATCCGGCAATGTCGGCGGCACTTTGCTCAAATTCAACTCCGTCCATATTTTCCAGTATCTTGAATAAGGCTAAATCAAATTCAAGATAACTGAACCCAAACTGTGCTTCATCAGAACTAGATATCCCTAGTCCGTCTGTGGGCACAGCAAATACGACACTATCTGGTACACCTTGCATTTCCGCAAGAGCAGGAACTTCCCAACTCTTACTTAATGACTGTATAGGCGAGACGTCGCCAACGTCCCCATGTAGTGTCCAAAACCCAGCCGCAAGTTCTGAAAAATTATCAGTACTTGCTACAAAGCCTTGACTCGCACCAGCAAGATTGTACAATGTAATCATACGCAATCTGGCTCGAATGTTTCCTTTTCTAATCTTACTAGAGTGATCATCGCTAATCAAACTAGCATCTAATTTGTATTGTTGTTTAAGTATATCTTCATATGCTTCTGTTAAGTCTATGTGTCTGTGATCAATTCCTAATGCGTGGCACGTTTCTATACCGCGATCAGTTTCATCTTCAATTTGGTTGATAGGCATTGTTACACCTATTACATGATAACCAGCATCTCTAAATAAACTGGCTGTCAAGGCACTATCGATGCCTCCGCTCATGCCTACACAAACATTACTTATTTTATATTTGTTGGCGTACTCTACTAAGTTCTGCACTATATCATTTCGTAACACTTGCAATCTTTCTACAGACATGTACTTTCCGCTTTTAATATAAGTATCTAGCAACTTGTCAAATGCAGGTGACAAACTTGGCTTCCTGTTATAATCCAATATTAGTCTTTTCAAATTTGCTTGTTCGTTTTTATTCATCGTCGTCTTTTTTATTATTAATTTCCTCTATGAGATCCCATATACTAGTATCTGAATTTAGTGTTTTAGAATCATATTCTTCTAAACCATAAGCCACTCTCAATGCTTTTTTATAGTAACCTGCGGCAGTACTGCAATATACAGCAAAACTTTCGTGAGTAATGTCTACGTCTAAGTCCATACCTAAATGAACCATAAACTTAGTTAAGTCGTTTACTACATCATCGATTGTTTCATTAAACAATATATCATTGTTTATAGATTCTGCTTCTTTGAGTTTTTCTCTATAAACAGTCAAGTCAACTAGATTATCTTTCATCTATTTTATTATGTTTTTCTAACTCTTCTATTTTAGATTTAAGAATATTGACCATATTGGACTGTTCGTCGTCTAATAACTTAGCACCAATGTGAACTTTTTCTTTTTCTAAAACATCAACTTGCGATTCTAAGGTTGCTATGCGTTGTTCTGCAGATGACAATGCGTCAATCAACTGCTTTTTGGTCATTTGTGTTTTGCTTGTCATACTATTAATTACCTATATTTTATCGTACACTACATACAAACTGGATCTTGAGTCGCCATCAGTAACTCTATTCATCATGCCGTGTAATTCTTTAGTTGTATTTAGAAGTATATAACCAGAGCCTTTTTTATAAGGAGTAGTTAAAAGTTCTTCTCCGTGTTCTAATTCCAGTACTGGTTTTAGAAATGTTGTGCCACATCTTTCATCGCAATCATTATCTAAATATATTTGCATAGTGATGTTAAGCACTTCTTGGTCGCAATGTGGCCATAGAATAAAGCCAGGACTATCTTTCCACATGCTAACATTTGGTACTCTAATTCCTGGTAAATTAAATTTGTCAATTATCGGTTGCATTGTTTTTTGCAGTTCAATGCTGATATTATGAATATCGTAGATGTCTGTTCTAACTCTTTGTATTTTATGTGTCTGTGGTGGATGAGCATATACTTCATAACTTTTAGAATATGGATCGTCTTGTACTTGTTTTATAGTCTTAATTTCTTCGTCAGTAAGTACATCTTCTAACACCAAAAGTTTATATTGGTATGGTTCAAACTCTATTGTTGCACCTTCTAAAACAGTTAGTTCAGTGTCTTCAATATACTTTACTAACTTTTCAAACATGTCCGTGAGCCAATAGATGTACAATTAAAAAATAAGTCATGCCATGTGCTAATTGATCAGTGCCATGTATTACCCAATACTTTTGATCAGATGGTAATACATTATATTTGTCCCATGCCTTGTTTTTAGCATAGTCTATATGATAATGTAAAACAAAGTCAATGAACGATAATAAAAATGCAACCAAAGGACTTGTAAAATTTAATAATATAATCAAAGTGAATAAACTATGAAGGCCTGCATGTGCTACGCCGCCTGGATGTCCGTACTTTCCTTTATACTTAAACATCCATGGGTATTGCATATAGTAATCTGCAACTATGTGTTTAGTCATTAGCCAAAATAAAATGTTAAATTCCATATTAATACCTGTGTGGTGGAGAATAAGAGAGTCGAACTCTTAACTGCTCCGTGCAAGGGAGCCGTGATCCCATTTCACCAATTCCCCAATCTGTTTATTAACTTCATATTTATACTTTTTACTATATCAAAAAGTACAACAATTGATAAGCCACTGATTAAAAATCTAATATCAAACAGCAATGCTTCTGGACTGAATGGAGGGAACCATTGTCCTGTGTTTGCTAGTATATGCCATACTAACCAACTGCTTAACAAAGACATGTACTTGCTGTCTAACATTCTGCTAATAAATGGTGCTAATGCTAATGCTGAATATGTGATTAACATGCTGTTATGAAATCCTAAAAACAAATCACTTATAAACATTATACCCAAAGGTAATAAGAATGCTAAATTATTTTTAGTAAGGTAAGGTGTAAGAACTGCTAACCCAAGTAATGGTTCACTGTTTGCAGGCAATGGTAATAGCCTGCTTATAATTAAAGCAACAAAAAGTATTGTGCCTGCTTTAAATATTGATAGATTCTTTAACACAGGCTTCGCAATTTTTGTTGAACATTGCTCTATTGTATCCTTTTGTTTTTGATCTACCTGCCCACTTAAAAGTTTTTTTGCACTCTGTACAATGCCTTTTATGTAATTGATATGGTCCCCATTTTTCATCATATGTTTGTTGTCGTTTTTGTATAGAGTCTAGACTCTGTTCTTTTTTAGGCATATTTTTCTCTAGTGTAAAGTAGAGAAGGCTCTTTCAATCATAGCCTCCCTAACATCTTTGTCAGATACGGCATCAATGAACTCGTCGTTTATTGTAAAGTATGCGTTACTGTCTGTGATGTCTTGTTCAGGTATGCCTACCATTTTACAAATGTCTTCATAACTTAATGCAATGCCTTTGGCATGTGCTTCAAGCATTAGGTCCATGACAATCTTACCAATTATCTTTTCCAACTTATCTGACATGCTATTATTTATGATGTCATAAAAAAAGGCGAATATAAAACTCGCCTTGTCAACCTTTTATTGTACGGCCTTTTTGCCAACCTGTTGGTATTGCAGATGTTTTACTTATTTTTTTATTATGTTTGTTATCAGTAATCCACATTGTACCATATTGAGAATTGCCTTTGCCTGATTGCCTAACAGAATTCTTTTCTCCTATAATTCTTTTTGTTTCTTCAGAATGTTTTTTGCCTTTAAACTGTCCTTGTGGATATAACTCCTTTACTTTTGCTCTACCTTTTTCTCTATCCTTATCTGAAAAGTTATAATATTTTAATTGATTTTTAGATCTTAATTCTTTTACAATTTTAGACATTTTGTTTCTAAATTCTTGTGTTTTATGCAGGGATTTGTCGTACGTCTCATTAACAAAATCCCAACCGCCGTCACCTCCTATTGCTAAGTTTAGGCACATAGGATCAGAATACCATAAATCTCCTATCAAATGTTTTTCAGCATTATTAAGATCTTTAGTATTGTTGTAAAACTTTAAAATTTCTTTTTCGTAAGGCAAGCCGGCTTCTTGCAGAGCAATAACTTTTTTACCACTCCCTGCATAGTTATCATTTAAATCTTTTGTTTGGTGCTTGCCAAAATAGTAACGACCATCTATGAAAGTAATCTTGTAAGTATAATAGAACATATACTTATTTATCGTTCGATACTTAAATATCGAACTAACTTGGCATCGGGTAGATAATGTGTCCTAACCACTAGACGAACGGAGCAAAATTGAGCAGGCGGTACACTTAGAGATTAACTCAATTTACGAAATACCACACGGGCCTGCTCATGTACAATAAAGTATTCTGTTACTCTGCTGTACAATTCTACATAGGTTCCTAGAACCCTTTGACACTCACTGCCTACTGCTTTCAGCCTTTGTGTCTAAGTTATGTATATTATACTAAAATTTGTGGTTTAGGTCAACCAACCTGGGCCTTGTTCTGGCTGGACTTGTTCTTTTATATGTGGTTCCAATAGACTAACTGCTAGTGCTATTGTGCTGTTTGTTTCGCATAAACGTTTCATACATGCTTTCCACAGACCAAAACTTATTTGTTCGTTTTGTATTACTCTGTATGTTCTTGTAATTGCGTTAGTAAATATATCATGTGCAAACAAGTTAGCAGTAGATACATCTTCATACAGTTGAATATTCTTTGTACCATAATGCTTTGGGTCTTGCATTAACTTTTGTTCTTCTGGTATAAAGTCTATTATGTTGTCTTGTGTGTGCGTTGCACCTGTAACAATATGATATAGGCTGTCGCTGACCAGTGTGAACTTATGTAGATTGCTTATCATTAATAGATTACTTCTTATGTAACTGCGGTCTGGGTATACATCTATTAATGTGTCTACAGTACTCAAAAGCCAACGTAGATTCAAATGTTCTAGTAATACGTCTGCATAATCCAAATAGAAACGTTCAAACTCTTCCATGTACTCTTGTTTACTATCTGCATTCATTCGCCTAGAAGTAATAATCATCTCCATTAATTTGATTACTGCTTTTGGCTTGCCTATGTTTTTATTCCACAATGGTATAGTTATTTGCTCTGGTGTACGCTCATGTGGAGGTATGTGTGCTACACTTGACTCGTCTTTGGGTTTAGTGATTAGTTCTAGTAGTTCATCCATTGTAAAATTTGTTCTTGATATACATATGATGCTCAAAAAAGTCTAATAACTTATATTCATTATATAGAACACCATGAACTAATTCTCTAATCTTATGTGCGTGATCGTATTTGAACTTTAGTAGATAATATCTTTTTTGTTCACTGTATGGAGATCTTCTATTAACAAAAGTTTTTACAAGGTCTTGTGTAATATTATCTTGGTGTTGTACTATTGGCCTGTATATACATGACCAAATATTTGATCTTGTATCTAAGTTTAAACCTATAAGCCTACTTAAAAGAAACGCAGGTCTCTCTAATAATGCATTTTCTAATGTAATAGACAACGGTGTCAAATGCAGGTCGTACATACTAGATTTAACAACATTGCCCTCGAGTACTTTGTCTACAAATTTTATAAGATACGGTTCTAACTCTTTATAAATGTTTGGTTTTTCTAACCCTTTTGTTTTGAATAGATGCATAAATTCTGTAAAATCATTGCTAGAAAGATAGCCGCCTAGTAATTTATCTACAGGATCTTTATAAGGAATATACCAATTTAAATTGCCCTCTGGTTGAAATGCTCTCGTGCTATGTTCCGAATAATACCTATCAAACAACTGACTAAATGCATCATGGTTGCCTTTGCGATAAAGTAACAAACTGCTTGTGGAGTCATTGCCGTCGTTGTTTTTAAAATTTATCCAGACATCTCTTTCCTTTAATTTTGTTTTCCATGAATTTTGAATGCTTTTATCAAACTGCAAATAGTCATACAAATCGTGTATACTGTGTCTTAGTTCTGCCATTACTATACTTATGCCAAACTATGTGGCGGAAAGGGAGGGATTCGAACCCTCGGTACAGTTACCCGTACTCTTCCTTAGCAGGGAAGTGCTTTAAGCCACTCAGCCACCTTTCCTATTCTCATGATCTGTTGCTGATTTTAATCTAAAGTAATCATATAATTTGTATTCATTAGCAAAAATATCTATTAATGCTGGGTGATGATTTTTAAATCTGTTATCACGTTGCCATTTATAAAATGTGTTTGATATAATCATTGAGTAAGGTGAAGTGAGTGACCGTGTTAATGCTGATTCGTATAATCGCAATTTTAGATCATTGTCAAGATGCTCAAAATTATCTCGAATAAAATAAGAAATACCATGTCGTCCAGTATCTAATACCTCTACTTTATTAATATCAAACTCATAATCGTTGTAAGCCAATAAAAGCCTATTTGGTAAAGATATCAAATGCGGCTCTAATCTTATGTTACCAAGTATTATTTCACCTGTAATATCGTCAAACCACTTTAATAATTCATCTTGTGATCGTACGGTATCATCAAGGCCTGTACCTGAAAAGTATCCACCAAAAAATGCATACAACGGCTCAACAACAGGAATAACCTGTTTATTGTGACGTGGAACATTGCTTTCGGTGTATTCATATCCAGATAGTTCTACTAAATTTCTTAATATACTATGAGCACCTTTGGGATAAAGAAAACATGATATGTTGTTAAAATTAATCCAAGATTGTGAACTTTCGATTCTTTCTTTGATAGATGATTCGCTTTCATTAGGTTCAGTTACATAGAATACTCGATGTGATTCTTTGTTTAAATCAACGTCGTCATATAAAAAATGTGAAATGTCCATGATTAATTAAAACAATATCTAGCAATAATACTTCTCCTTACAGTATAAGGCACATCATTATCTAATAAAACCTTGTGTGTTGGTGCAGAATGCCAATTACCGCTTACACCTGGATTATATATTATTGCTGTATTTTTTCTATATGGTGCATGATCTATTAAGTTAAATTTGCGTGGCGAGTTGGCAACACAATATTCGCCAAATGCAGTACCTAAATCTTCTTCTGGGTTGTCACCTACATATTCCCAAAACATTGTGCCAAGCACTTCGTCTTCTGCTTTCTTTGTTTCGCCCATATACACCTGCAGATTAATAACCTTTGTCATATTTTCAAATACATCTTTGTGAATGTCGTCGTTTTGTAAGGCACCAGGTGAATCCGGATCCCATATATCCTCTTGTAAATGATACCAAACGTGCTTCAAATCATTAGGATTATATCCAGAGAATTCACATATATCTTGTAATCTGCTTTCGAATTCACTGTGAATATATTTCCACATTAAAATATCATTTTCAGTAAAGTCTTCACCTGTTTCTAAATCTATAGGAAAACTTTTAGGTGCCCAAAGCCAATCAGGTGTAATATTTAAACCTGTTCTGAACTTTTGCACATCAAACATTCTATCTGCTATATCTAAATTTTCAAAATAGTATTTTGGTAATATGTGAAAGGTTTTCATTATATTAATTCCAAAGCCATTTGTTTATAGACTCTATCATGCATACTTATTTCATCATTTGGCCACAAACAACACATATCTCTTTTGATAAACAATTTTCTTTGAGGAAGAGTCGGTTCTTGATTTTCTTTGTGTATCATAATAGCATCAAGTAAAATAGTTGCTGTGGTTGTTACACACTTACCGTAATGCAATCCGCAAATAATCAAATCCATAAACGAATTATCTAGTATATAAGAACACAAGGACTCTTGATTATCAATATGAGTGTATTCTAAAAATCTTGGATCTATTTGCCCTTCTGGACTTTGCATAAAATTAATCACATTCTTGCATTTGATTTCAACAATCCTGTCATCTTTATAAACATGCGTTTTTGTTAATTCTTCTTTCAAATGCCCTAAAAATACTTTGTTATAAATGTTTAAGTTCATTTCTGCATCGTCATGATTAGGTTGTTTTGACCAAGGATCTACTACAATCCATAGTCCATTTTCTACTAAGTCTTCGTAATTTGTTGTTGATAAAGGAATGTGCATACCAATATTTATCGATCAAAAAAAAGCCCCGTATGTAAACGAGGCTTAATTTTAGTGTGTTAGTTTAGAATTGTTTGCTTACGCCAAAAACAATACTGTCTTCGTCTTCTAATAAAGAACCATCGTCAGCAATAAAACTGTGATATCCCAGTGAGCCTTCTAATCCCATTGGTAAGTCAAAGCCTTTTGACACTGACCAGTTATCACCTACTTCGTCCCACATACCATAAGAAACATCGACACCCATAATTGAGTATCCTAATTCCAAATAGTCTGTGTAGTCATCTTGACCTAAGTAGTAGTCTACAGATACGCCCATGATTTCTTTACTGATAAAGAACTCACTGCCGTCTAAGTCTGCGTCACCATTATAACTGTAATCGATATATCCGACCATCCAGTCACCGTTAGTCCAAGCGGCATACAAATCAGTTTCTAAATCTGATCCGTCTGCATAGTCAACTTGACCAAGCCATGCACCGGCCATGAAACCACTGTCGCCAAACTGGTGTTGGTACTCTGCCCAAGCAGATACACCGCCATCTGTTTGTGATACGCCTCTAAAAATGTAGTCGCTGTCTGCCCCTACCTTTGCACCTGCGTATGCAGTTGTTGTTAATGTTGACAGTAAAAGTACTGCAAACACATTTTTAAATGTATTAATCATTTAATATTCTCCTTGTTGTTATAATTATATGGGGCGGTTAAGGCCACCCCAACCTTGTATCGTTACTTCTTATCTCCCAATAAATGAATGATAATAATGGCTACGAGTAAGCCGACTAATCCGCCTTCTCCTAAACCTGATACGAGTGCTGTGATGTTTCCAACTACGTCACCTACAAAAGATGTGCTACCGAATACTAAACTAGCAACGATACCTAATCCTAAAAGGCTGACGAAAATTGATGTTAGGCCAGAGACGAAATCTCCAACCATCTTCATTGCGTTATCCATAAATGAATACCTCCTTTCTATATTACTCTTGCCCAAGAGTATGAAGAAATTAATTTTCCTTCAGTAATATTTACATTATTGTTACAGATTGTTACAGAATACTGAACACTCTATGGTGTCGTTAGGTAGGTTAAAAGGCGGTAGATAAAAAAAGGGCCTTAAAGACCCTTAAAAATTATGTAAATTTTGTAAAATTAAGCAATATTTCCTTCTGGAGCAGGTGCTTCGTCAGTCATTGGAGCCGGGTCCAAAACTGGTGCTGTTTCTACTTCATGATGATCGTCATGATGTACTTCACCTTCTACAAATTCAACATTACTTTCTGGAAATGCATACCAATCATCTGCATAATGGTTTGACCAGTCTTCGCCTTCTACCCATGTATTGGCTTCCATGTCATATGAGACATCACAGTTTGCATTACAGCAATAGTTGTATTCGTCCCATTCATATGGTGTTGGTTCCATCCAGCATTGCATACATTCATCCCAATATGCGTCCATGCCAAAGCCTTCTGGCTTCTCATGAGTTGGTGTCATTGGGTGTAAGTAATCGCCTTCTGCGGGTGCAGTAAATACTGCGTCGTATTCTGCTACTGGTTCTTCATGATGTGGAATATCCCAAAGTTTCATTTCAATTTCCACAAGTTTCTCTCTCATCTCAAAAACCATGTTTGCTAATTCTATTCGTGGGTCTAACATATTATTCTCCTACTGTTTGTATTGTTATTCTAGAATAATGTGTGGTGGGTCGATCTACTGTATGTAGTCAACTGTATTTATGATATAAGAAAAAGCACCCCTGTTACGAGGTGCTTTATCAACCTTAAGGATAGAAAGGATTATCTGTTATATAATCAGGTAACTCAGATTTTCTCTTAGAGTTAGTGACCATACGAGGAAAGAATTTTTCCTGCAAATCAGATTTTCTTTTTTCTCTTCTTAAGGCTAGTTTGACTGCACGTTTAATTTGTGCATTTTGATTAGTCATATCATCCTCCTAATTAAAGTTAGATGCGTTCCTTCAGTTTTCACCTACTTCCGTCGTCGCTCTACATTTAGAGTGGCGATGAACGAGTTCAGTGCGTTCCTTCGTCTTTTGACTACTTCCGTTCACTGCTACATTTAGAGTGAATGAACGAGTGTAACTTGCGTTACATTAATATTTATCAAAAAAAAGCACTCCGAAGAGTGCTTTTGATTTGTTAACCTTAAAGATTAGACAAGGCCGTTAGCCATTGCTTTATACCCTGCGGCAATAACTGCTCTAGATGGAGTACCAAGTCTATAAACGTTTCTTGATCTTCCTTTAGTGTCAGTCACTGTGTTAAGGTAAATTGGGAAACCTTTGAATCTTAGTGATTGAATCACTGCCTGTGGGTTTCCTGTTCCGAAGAATGATTTCATCTGTGCAGATGATAAAGTTCTTCCTTCTTGCAAAGCATTTAATACTTTTGCTTCTTTAGTTAATGTTGCTGTAGTCATATGACCTCCTATTAGCATTATTAAAATTCTGTGCAATTATTTGCACATTATCTACTATTATACACAGATTATACACAATGTCAACCTCTTTAAGCCGAAAAGTCATAATCCGTGTATTCTAATTTAACCAACGGAAAACGATCTGCTATGATATTTTGGATTTGTGTTACCAATTTATCTATATTCCAATCGTCTCCCATCCACTCTGTTTCCCATGTACCCGAATCGGATTCAATAAGAAACAAATTCTCTTTGTCTCGCTTTAACACTTTCTCCAAAGCATTTATCTGTGGAGGTGGACCTGCCCAAACAAATGGCAACACAACTATTCTACCTTGGTGCGATGAATACTGTCTTGCTCTGCTGTCTACGTTTGATGTAATACCAAACCCAGGCCTATTATCAAAACCAGTTATTGTGTAAAGATACTTAGTCATTAAACTGCTCTGTGATATAATCAGGCAAGAAGTCTATAAGCGAACTACCTGCT
>Ga0213861_10000732_pt1 | contig 29105 bp, 30 predicted proteins | sample PICome_4_FD_160110 | JGI IMG/M metagenome (GOLD analysis project Ga0213861, IMG submission 160110) | Coastal seawater microbial communities near Pivers Island, North Carolina, United States - PICO131 | ecosystem: Environmental > Aquatic > Marine > Coastal | place: USA: North Carolina... | reverse complement strand
GTATGACCCGCAATTTGAAGCCTCCATTCTGGTTTTTTAACCAAAACCTCAGACAATTCAGTTAATGATGGTTTGGATACATCCTTGATGATGTCTCTTGCCGACTCAAATTCTAAATTGTCGAATGCTGTTTTTAATATTTCAACGACTTCTTCTTCAATTTCAGGACATCCTTTATTCGCTATTGGTCCTGGTGTTGCAGGGCAATCATCATCTTTATCAAGAACACCGTCTTCATCAGAGTCTGTATACGGGCATCCCCCATTTGCTGTTGGCCCTTTGATGTATGGGCATTTATCATCTTTGTCGAGCAATCCGTCTTCATCTGTATCTGGCCATGGACAGCCATTATTTTCTTTTGGTCCATATTCTGTTGGACATTGATCGATGAAGTCGAACAGTCCATCATTGTCTGTATCTGGACATCCATTATTGACTATTGGACCTGGAGTATTTGGACATGCATCATCATTGTCTTTGATTCCATCGCCGTCGGTGTCAGGACAACCTTTAAACTCGCGAAGACCTGGTGTATCTGGGCAGACATCTTTTGAATCAATAATACTGTCATTATCTCTGTCAGGGCATCCGTTGAATATCCTGTCTCCAGCCTCTAGTGGACATGCATCGTCTTTATCTGGTATTCCATCTCCATCCCTATCTGGACATCCATTAAATTCTACCAAACCTGCTTCCTTTGGGCATTCATCATCGATGTCTTTGATTCCATCTCCATCTGTATCTGGGCATCCCTTGAATTCCCAGAGTCCTGGGACAACTTTACATTCATCTAGACGATCTGAAACGAGGTCACCATCAGTATCTTTTGGATGGTCATAAAGCACAGGAATGCGAAGTCCAGCATAGAACTCTGCACCTTGTACTTCACCCGATGCAAAAAGAGTTCTAAAATCAGTAACCCCAATGGTAACCGGTCCTAACCTGGCGCCGAGTCCAGTTTTAAATCCACTGTATTTGTTCATTGACATTGGTAGGTGAAGTCCAAACCATGCGTAATCAAAACTAGGAGTAATTGAGAATTGATTTGCTCTTCTTACACGGTGAGGATTGCTGCGGTTTTGAACATTTATCAAACCTGTTGCATTTAAGTAGAACCATTTGTAAATATGGTAATCAATTTGAAGACTGATTGCGGTCGGCAATTGCATGAAGAATGTATTACCAGCGCTTTCATTTTCCTCCCAATCTGAGTTGTTTGTTATCAGGTTGTCAAGGATACTGTCAAATTCGAGAATACTATTTACATTTTTAAAGGTGTTCACATTAAACTGATCCGTTGTATTGATCGAAAAGTCTTTGCTTAGGCCTCCTTTCGCAAATTTCATTCCTCCGATATCTAATATGGATGCTCCTACTCTGAGTTTGTATTTGTTTTTATTTCTCATCCATAGGTTTGTTTCTCCATCCATGTCATATTTGTAATCTTTCCAGTTGGGTCTCCATTCGTAGACGAATCCGAGATCGAATCCAAGTCCAAATTTAGATGCCGACTCAGGAAGCCCAAAGGGACCATTTCGGGAAATTTCTCCACCAAGCTCATCCATAATACCCGTTGAATGTCCATAGGAGAAGTCACCTTGGATGAAATTTGCAGTGTCATTGTCTAAAAGGCTGTATCGAAAGTTTGAGGTGTTCATGTATGCAGCACTGTATCCAACAAGCCATTTTGCTTTCGCTCCCATTTTCATAAAGTGTGCTCCGTCATCCTTTAAAACTTGAGAGTAGATAAGACCATATTCAAGCCATGACATATGATTAACACTTAACAAGCCTTCGTCAAACTCCTGTTTCCACAAGTCTTCATAATTCAATCCATTTTCAGCTAAGAATGCCAGTTTTGGGTCGATATCATCAACATTGGTAATTGTTCTTGCTTTCACCGCAGCACCGACTGCAATTTTAGGATTGATGTGAAACATAAAGTTCAAAATATCAACTTGTATACTGTTGTAGAATCCAATAACATCAGTTTGATTTGGCCCGTAATTTCGTATTACGTATGGGTCAAGATTTTGAGCTGAATCTCCAGTTTCAATGGCCCAGTCATTATGAACATTGGTACCACCATTAATGTATAAATCGCTTCCATTGATCTTGTCTGGTGAGAAGGATTTTTTCCACCATTTTGGCATATCTCTTGTATCAAGAGCCAAACCATTGGTGTAACTATTGAAGTTTGCACTTCCGAGATTGAGGTCGAAGGCAAAGCGGCCATCAACAAAACTTGCAGGTTGCAGGTCTGTTCCCATTACACCTGAGTAATTACTTGGTGTAATTCCTAAATAATTTTGCGAGTAAATAGATTGTGATATACAAATGACCATCAATCCTAAGTATTTTTTCAATTGATTCATTTTTAGAGTTTTAAGTTGTTAACTGTTATTTTTCGGAGTATTGAATTATGAACTGGTCTATTATAGTAGTGATTTGTTTATGATCAGAAACGACAAGGTGTACCTTTGATTGTCCCTCTAGCGATTTCGAATTGAGTAGTTCACCTTTGGAATCGTACAGGTATACATTGTTTTCCAAACCATCGATTATTGCAACGAAAGTTTTCCCTGAATGGTTTGTATTTACATAAATATCTTCCACTTCGTTAAAGGGCAATTCTATTTGCCCAAATGAAATACCTTCTGGGTTGATGAGCTGAATCGTATTTGCTGATTTTACTAAAATTACAGCGAATGAATTGTCTTTTTGAACATTGAGTAATCTTGGTTCTATGTATGTCTCAAATTCGAATTGTAGTCCTTTTTGATCAAATTTAATTAGTCGATTATTTTTGATTGTATATTGAAGCAATTCATTCGGAATTTTAAGAGGGATGGTATTTGAGTCAATTGGGAATTCTCGATGAATGCGTTTGTTCTCAAAATCATACATTTTAAATTGTTCAGAATTTGTGAATCCTCCGAACAGTCTTCTTTGACTCGCCCAAACATCAATTTGTCGATTGATTTGCATTCCTACTGAGATAATATCAAGTTCTCGTCCCTTGGCATCATATTTCACTACATTATTTTCTTCGTTTGCAATCAAGAAGTAACCTTTATTTTTCCAGCGGTAGAATTTTACTTCGTTAAGTGCTTCGGATTCTAAATCAATTGGGAATCCTGTTTGGTAGTTCCCTGACATGTCAAAGAGGTGTATTCCGTAGCCAGTATTGATCAATGCAAATTGTTCTCCTCGTCCGTATAAGTCGATGAGTTGAATTGGCCCTTTGGGCTTTCCTTTGATGTGGCTTTCCCAGGTGAGTTCGCCATTTTTAAAGTTCTTTATTTCACCATTTACTCCTATGACAATGACGTTTCCATCTCCTGGAAGCGCAGTGAAATCCCAAATATCAAAACCACAATTCATACTTAGCGTATGGGTTCTGAGCACCTCTTTTATCCCTTCTATTGAAATTTCGTCTAAATGTGTTTCGAGCAGTTTGCCATTATATAAGGCCTTGGTATAGGAACGCTCCGATGAGATGTATCGTTCAGATACAGATCGGGGAAGATTTCCATACACTTTTGCATGTATTTCGGAAGTCAATGCGATTGTATTTCCTAGTTTATAGTCTGCGATGACCTGTTCGGCAATTTCAGCTTTCTCTGCAATGACCACGGCATCTTCAAGATATTTTATTGTATAGGATTTTCCTGGAGCAGGGAATCGATTGGTCAACTTGCGTTTGAACCGTATTGAATCTGTTGTTTGATTTAAATCATTCAGTATCAATATTGGATCTTGACCACCGATGAAATCTGAGATGATTACCTTTTCTCCTTTGTAATTGAGCTCTAGAAATCCATTTTGTGCCCATTTGAACATAGGGCTATTTTTAAATTCCTTGTCTAATGAGGCGTAGTAATCGCGTTCCAAAAAATGGTATGAATCGAAGTTACTTGGAGTAATTCGAGCAAAGGTAGCTTCATCTCTTACTTGATTTCCTTGTTGAATATTGGCATCTCTTGTAACGTAGTCAATTGTTCCTGTATTACTGACATAAATATCAGAGTAATTATTGATTTCAGTAGTTTCTCCGAATCGAATAATCGCTGCTGAAGCTTTTTTGTCGAACTGAAAAGGAATGTCATTTTTAACTCCTGAATTACTCACTTTGGAATTCCAAACATAGAGTTTCGATTTATTAAAGCGTCCCTTGTAACTTTCAATTTTAAATTCGCTAGAGGAGGAGAAATTTACAGTTTTTCCTATGAACAAGTCGCGAATTGCTGTCTTTGTCCAATTGTCTTCTTTAACTAAAAGTAAATGAGCACGGCGCTTGCTGAAATAACCAGTCGAATATATCGAGTCATTGATTGTTTGAATCAGATCCATTGCTGGTATATCGGAAAATGCCTCGAGTTTCTCCGCAGTAATTTCATGAGGCCTGTTAATTATGAGTAATTCACTGTCGTTATGGTTGAATAGTGATTCGGGAGAATAGATGTATTTTTCACTTGCTAGATCGATACTGACATAAACAATCCATGAGAGGCTCGTCAAAAACAGGATCATTATAACTATCCGATTCATCATAGTGAATGGTTTTGTTCACGAAATTAAGAAGAAAGCTGTGCATATTTACCGCCATTTTTATAGAGAAATGAACATCGTTTTGTTCACTCTAGAAAAGTGATAACTGATTCTCAGGCAAAAGTGTAAACGATTGGCGATGGTGAATACAGCTCCCATGGTCTAGAATGGCTCGTCTGTGTTTTTTTGTTGGATAACCTTTGTTTTTATTCCAATCATATACGCGATATTCTTGATGAATTTTTTCCATGTATTCATCCCTGTAGGTTTTCGCAAGAATTGAAGCTGCGGCAATGGAAAGAAATTTACCATCTCCTTTAATGATACACTCATGCGCTATGCCCTTGTATTTGTTAAATCGATTGCCATCGATCAATAGCATTTCAGGGGTTTTACTCAATTGCTCAACAGCTCGATGCATTGCCAAGAAACTGGCATTTAAAATATTGATTGAATCAATTTCTTTTTCTGATACAAAAGAAACTCCGAATGCGATTGCTTCTTTTTCAATGATTGGGCGTAATTTTTTTCGTTTTGCTTCGGATAATTTTTTTGAATCGTCAAGCAACTCATTTTCAAAGTCATGAGGTAATATAACGGCGGCGGCAACAACCGGTCCTGCTAGGCAGCCACGTCCTGCCTCGTCGCACCCTGCCTCGATTAGCTCTTTATATTTAAAATTTAAAAGTTTGCTCACAATAGGTAAAGTTGGTGAAAAAAATGTAGTTTAGCCAATAGGTACAACTTTTGCTAGGAATAGAACGTTATATTAAAAACGAATACCATGAAAAAATTAGTTTCTTCCCTGTTTATAGTAGCAGGCTTATTTAAATTCGGATTTGCTCAAGAAGCAAATGAAATTGCCATTTCTAATGGTGAAATGGAATTGGTTGCGAGCAAGATTTCAGGAGAATATGAGTTTACGATGCCATCAAATCTGACCAAAGAAAAGTTTGATGCGAGTGCAAAGTATTACACGACTGCTTTTTCTGCCGCATATGACGAGGGATCACACAAGATGAGCCTCAAGATGATTGAAAATGAACAAAAAAACCGATATGTCATTGCTCGATTGCTCACAGCTTGTCAAGTAAAATATATTCGGGTAGATGATGCATCTATTAAGCTCTATGAATTTATAGAAAAGTATTTGAAATAAGGGTTTTTCACATTCGAAATACTGTATAGTATGATGGAAAAAACGTTAATAAAAAAGAGAAAATGAAAAGAACAATAGCACTAATTTGCGCGGGCCTTTTGGTCATTTCTTGTAATATGTCTGAAGACCCAACTACCGATGGAAAAGAAAATTCAGAGTCAAAACTCGGCGAAAGTTATGGTGAGTACGAGGTGAATCCTGAAGAGGCTGTATCTGTCGAAAAAATGTTAGCCATGTTTGAGGGGCAATCGGAAGAGATGGAATTCACTTTTGAATCAGAGTTGAATGAAATTTGTGCAAAAGCGGGATGTTGGGTAAATATTGATAAGGGAAATGGTGAGACATTTATGGTTCGATTCAAAGACCATTTTACTATTCCACCTGATACAGACCCGGGAACAGGCGCATTTATTCATGGAATTGCTTTTTGGGATACAGTTTCTGTAGATCTTCAACGACATTTCATAGAAGACGCTGGAGGATCTGAAGAAGAACAGATGGCAATCACTGAACCGAAATATGCATTGGGCTTCACGGGAGATGGAATCGTTTTGAAAAAATAGAATTTCTAGTGAAATTTCAAAAGGCAACTTGGTATATACGAGGTTGCCTTTTTTATGATTTGAACCTCAATTAATAACGAATTGTATTATATCCATTTGCCGGTATGAACGGAATAGGATTTAATAAACGAACGGTTGAAGAAGCGCTGGTATTTGTTGGACATCATATGTTCTTTTTCAATCCAAGTAAATGTATCTGCACGTCCATTGATCCATTCAGTTATTTCAGATTTGAAATGCGATCCATTGTAGCTATAAATTGTCTCAGATAGTCCGTTTTTGAGATAATAGTTGATTGTATTTTCCATGCGTTCAATAGTGATGGAATTAAACTCCCCCTGGTTCGCCTTAAATCCACTTTTTCTGAGTCGTTGAAGTTTATTAAATCCGAAATGGTCTGGATGGTGAAAGCGTATGTCAAACATACTTTGGTATTCTCCATCTTCGTTATACATGATAAGTTCAATTGTTGTCTGATTTGAGGGAGCTGCAGATGAAATGAGTATAGTTTCTATGTCGGTATCCTCAGTTATTATTTCAACACGAAATTTACTTGAATCATTGAAGAAATTGAGCCAATGTTCTTTGAAATTATTGAAATTTGTCATATCCGAAGCTTACATTGAAATGGCGATTTTAAGCCGTTTCCCTTTTATTTTTTCTGATTTAATTTTATTTAAAACACCCTTTACCAAGTGCTTCTTAACTGCAACATAAGAAGTATGATCCATTACTGTGATTAGACCAATTTCATCTTTTTTCAATTGTCCTTTTTTAGATAGAAACCCAACAAGGTCAATCTTGTTGATCTTTTCTTTTTTCCCTCCACTGAAATATAAAGTTGTCCATTCTGGATTTATTTCCTTAAAATCACTTGGTATAAATTTTAATTTTGGTTCTACAACATATTCTGGAAGTTGTGTTTCTTCTCCAATAAAAAGATAGGATGCTCCATCTTTTGACATTCTGGCAGTTCTTCCTTTGCGATGGACAAATGCATCTTTGCTCCCAGGATACTGGTAATGAACAACATGTTTTACTTCTGGAATATCTAGACCTCTTGCACCTAAATCGGTGCATACGAGTGTATTTGAACTTCCGTTTCTGTATTTAATTAAGGCGCGTTCTCGCTCCGCTTGATCAAGACCTCCATGATATGCGATGGTATTAAAGTGCTCCTCTTTTAATCGCATTACAATATCTTCGACCACCTCCCGGTAATTGCAAAAAATAATGGATTTGTCCTTTCCAAAACAAGAGAGTACATCAGTTAATGCCTCAAAGACATTTGCCTGGTATTCTATGACAAATTCTTTAATATTTATTTCTGAATCGTTGGACAGATTGCTTATCGTTTTTGGCGATTGTAGTTTCAAATAAATCGGCAATTCATCCAATTCTGTTGCGGAGGAAAGGAAGGTGTTTTTTAATCCACGGAATTCACGACGTATGTTGTCCATTTCATATTCAAAACCAAGTTCGAGACATTTGTCAAATTCGTCAATAACCAAAGTATGACAATTGAATCCATTAATATTTCCACGTTCTATGTGGTCCAATATTCGACCTGGCGTTCCGATTACAATTGTTGGAGTTTCTTTCAAGCTATTTGCCTCATCTCGCATTGGATGTCCTCCATAACATAATGTTGATTTTAGTCCAGTCTTTAATGATTTATAAACGAGGTCAATTTGTTGCGCCAATTCACGTGTAGGAGCGATAATTACAGCTTGAATGCCATGTTTCTTACTTTCTATTTTAGTAATTGTAGCGAGCAAAAATGCCATCGTTTTTCCAGACCCAGTTTTGGAAATCAGAATTATTTCAGGATACTTTTTAAATGCTTCAATACTTCTCGATTGAATTGGGAGTAGGGATTCGTGTCCCGCATTTTTGATGAGATTTTGAATGTTCACATTGTAAATTTACGACATATTAAAATTTAATGTTGGATACAACTTCATTAACATTATATCCGGAGTTCAATTCTACATTTCATATCCATTGAGTTCGGAATTTTGTTTTTGTCCAGACGTTATTTTTAGGTTAACTCACCATTTTTCTGAAGAGATATTCACGGTTCCTTTGAACTTTGAAATTAGTTTTGATTTTTGATTGATAATTTCAACGGAATAAATGGCAATTGTTCTTCCTCTGTGTATTTCTTCAGATTTCACCGTCAGAATATCGTCTATTTGGATGGGTCTAATATGAGAAATTGAAGATTCAATACTAACACATTTGTATCCATGTGTGTTGGCGCTAAAGGCGAGAGCTGAGTCAGATAATGCATATGAAATTCCACCGTGCCCAATATCGAATCCATTCAGCATATTATGATTCACCGTTGCTTCTAGAACACACGTCCCCTTATCTATGTGAAGTATTCGGATACCAAGCCAATTGCTAAAGGCATCCTTTTTCATCATAGTGTCAACGATTTCTTTGGGCGATCTCATGGTTTTATTGCTCCATTCATTAAAGTGATCATAGCAGCACTGACGATGAAGAGTTGTGTTGCTGTATCATCGTCGAGCGTTGTTCCATCCTTGTCTTTTGTTGTAATTTCAATCATCATGAAACGAATGAGTTCGGGTTGATCTGTAAAATCGAAAATAATATCTTCTTGATCATTTTCGAAATACGCGTCGAGCATCTCGAAAAAAGGTTCTTCAAAGGCTTCAATATCCTCCTCTGTGATTTGAGACAACGCTGCTTGACCTTGAGCGAAAGCTTCTGATATTAAGCAATAGTAGTAGATCAGTAGACCTTCGAGCTGGTCGTTTTCGTATTCAATCGCCGCTGACATAACATAACCCAATAGCGTTTGTTGCGCCAGGGCATAGGTTTCAGCTAATTTTTCAAGTCCATCATCGTTGAGGTTGTCAACTTTATCAATTGCTTTTTCGATACTTTCAATTGAAATGTGTTTCATATTTTTATGATTTGCGTGTAAAGTTAGATTTTATTTAGTTATTACTCGTGCAAATACATGATCTAGATTTGTCATCTTGATTATCTTTGGAAGGTATTTGATGTTTTTACAACAGAGAGATGCTTTTCAAAGACCATTCGAGAAAAATAAACAAGCGAATTAATTAAAAAAGAAAAATAAAATATGGTACGATTTACCTTATCACTTATAGTTGCAGTTGTGTCGTTTTCGGCAAGTGCCCAAGTAGGATCTGCAAGTGCAGAAGCGAGACGAATTATGCCAAGAGAATTAACACTTTCCGACGCTGTCATGCAGAAATACAGAAAATTTCGTCCTGAGGGTTTGTATAGTTTTCAGTGGATTCCGAACTCGAGCGATTACACTTACATGTCGAGTGATTACCAGTCATTGCTTACTTCGTCAGCAAAAGGAAAAACAGTAGATACGATATGTACAGTTGAATCGGTCAACGCATCTTTGAATGCAAAATTGTACCATCTGAATACAACTCTTTGGAAGAACAAACACGAATTTTGGGTGAATGATGGAAGTAATTACTATTGTCTTGATTCAAGAACGTGCAAAGGAAGACGAATTAGAAGCTTGAAGGAGGGGGCTGAAAATGCTAAATTTCATACTGCCACTGAAAATGTAGCATACACGATAGAAAACAACGTTTATATTTCTGGTGCAAATCAACAGTCAATTGCGGTTACTAAACACAAAGACAACAATGTGGTTGCTGGTACAGCTTTTGCGCGTCAAGAATTTGGAATTACTGAAGGCTTATTTTGGTCGAATGATGGAAGTAAACTCGCTTTTTATGAAAAAGACGAGTCCAACGTTGGGGAGTATCCAATTGTTGACATTTCGGAAACACCCGCAGTTGTGCGAATGATAAAGTATCCTATGGCAGGTCGAGGGTCTGAAATTGCTTCTGTTGGTATTTATGATTTGGAAGCTCAAGCTACGGTCTATTTTAAAGCTCAGAATGGACAAGAGAATTACCTCACTAATCTTGCTTGGACTCCCGACAACAAGTATGTAGTAATAGCTGAGGTCAACAGAGGACAAGATCATGTTTGGGTTAATGTTTTTGATGCTGAATCAGGTCGCTTTGTAAAGACATTGTTTGAGGAGACCAGCACGACGTGGACGGAACCTGAGCATCCTGCATTTTTCCCTTTGGAAGAGTCAAATAACTTCGTCTGGATTTCAGAACGTGATGGGTTTAATAACTTGTATTATTACGATTTCGATGGCAACTTAATACGTCAGCTGACAGATCACAAGTATGTTGTGAAAGATATTATGGAATTCAAAAACAATCAGGTGTACTATAAAACAACAGGTCAAGATCCAACTCAAACCCATGTGTATTCAGTAAGCTTAAATGGGAAGCGGAAAATTTTAACCCGTGCAACAGGAACCCATCAAGTCCATATTTCCGATAATGGAAAGTATTTTCACAATCAGTTTTCAAGTCACACTATTGCTAGTAATGATTGGATTCTCGATGGTAGAGGGAAAATTGTTTCGAAGAAGATTGAAGCCTATGATAAGCTGAGATCTTACGGATTAGGGAGAACAGAAATTGGTTCAATTGCAGCTCAAGATGGCACGAAGTTAATCACGCGAATGATCAAACCAAGCAACTTTGACCCTAATAAAAAATATCCTGTTTTGATCTACGTATATGGGGGGCCACATGCTCAGTTAATTACAGATTCATGGACAAGCGGAGCAAGTTTATGGATGCACTGGATGGCACAGCAGGGGTATATTGTTTTTACTGTTGACAATCGTGGTTCTGCAAATAGAGGTGTAGCATTTGAATCACAAATTCACCGTCAGTTGGGTCGCGTAGAAATGGAAGATCAAATGTCTGGCGTGGCTTATTTGAAATCTCTTCCATATGTTGATAGTGACCGACTGGCTGTTCACGGATGGTCTTTTGGTGGTTTTATGACATGTTCATTGCTACTTCAGCAAGCAGGAACGTTCCAAGTAGGGGTTGCAGGTGGTCCGGTTACAGACTGGAAGTATTATGAAGTAATGTATGGAGAACGCTACATGGATCAACCATCAGATAATAAGGAGGGGTATGAGCAGACATCATTGATGACTCATGCTGAAAATTTAAAAGATGACTTATTATTGATTCATGGAACGTCCGATCCCACAGTGGTTATGCAGCACAATCATGTATTGGTAAAGAAATTTGTTGATTTGGGCTTACAGGTCGATTTCTTTCCATACCCAATGCATGAGCACAATGTACGTGGAAAAGATCGCGTTCATTTAATGGAAAAAGTATTGAGTTATATTCTCGAAAAGAACATCTAATAATACATTTATCACATGTCCGAGAGGACTTTTAAGCGGAGTTTTTCTGATAAATTAGCGAATTTCATTTGTAACCATATGAAATGTAGAGACAATGTCCCCTTGAATCCGTATATTTGACGTCCAAAAAAACTGGAACGGCAGATGAGTAAAATCACCGATAAAAAGAAGTATACGAGTGCTAAAACATCCAAACAAACGCTTTTTGACGCGTTTAAACTGATGTGTACCGCAAAAACGCTCGCCGAAAAATATGAAGCAAATAAGGAGGTAACGGCAAAGTATGTGCATGCTACCTCTAGAGGGCATGAAGCAATCCAGTTGGCTTGTGCAATGCAGTTAAAACCTCAAGATTGGGTGGCTCCATACTACAGAGACGATAGTATTCTTCTCGGTATCGGAATTACGCCGTATGAACTAATGCTGCAAGTTTTTGCAAAGAAAGACGATCCATTTTCTGGTGGACGTACCTATTATTCTCACCCTTCATTGAATCGTGATGATATGCCAAAGATACCGCATCAATCATCTGCTACTGGGATGCAGGCCATACCAACTACAGGTGTTGCAATGGGGATTCAGTACAAGGAAAAACAAGGGCTATCAGATGATTATGGGACGGAAAAACCAGTTGTGGTGTGTTCTCTCGGTGATGCTTCTTGCACAGAGGGCGAAGTTTCAGAGGCGCTCCAAATGGCCGCCCTAAAACAATATCCGATTGTTTATTTGGTTCAAGACAATGATTGGGATATTTCTGCAAATGCAGAAGAGACGCGGGCGCAAGATATTTCAAAATATGCTCAAGGGTTTAATGGCATTGAGGTTCGAACGATAGACGGAAGTGATTTCGACATTTCATTTCAAACCATGCGTGAAGTATTTGAAATTGTGCGTGAAGAAAGGCGACCATTTATTGTGCATGCAAAAGTTCCTTTACTTGGTCATCATACCTCAGGTGTTCGCAAAGAATGGTACCGCGATGATTTGGATGAAGCTGCATTGCGTGACCCATATCCCAAACTTAAAGAGGCCTGTAGAAAAGCGGGTGTCGATGAGGCTGATCTCGTTAATGTGGAGGCTGAAACACGGAAATTTATTGATGAGGAGTACGTTAGAGCATTTGCTGCAGAAGACCCAACTCCCGAATCGATTACAGATTACATGTTTGCTCCTACACCAGTTACAGAAGAAAAAGGAGAACGAGAGCCGAAAGGAAAAAAGAAAACTGTCATGGTAGACTCCGCATTGTTTGCCGTGCGTGAATTGATGGAAAAGCATCCTGAATCTCTTTTATATGGACAAGATGTTGGCGGCCGGCTTGGTGGAGTTTTCAGGGAAGCTGCTACTTTGGCTCAGCAATTTGGAGACAATCGTGTATTTAATACACCGATACAAGAGGCATTTATCATCGGCTCAACAGTAGGAATGTCTGCTGTGGGATTAAAGCCATTTGTTGAGGTTCAATTTGCCGATTACATTTGGCCAGGGCTTAATCAACTATTTACAGAGGTGAGTCGGTCGTATTATTTATCCAATGGTAAATGGCCAGTAAGTTGTGTAATTCGAGTTCCTATTGGGGCTTATGGATCTGGAGGGCCTTATCACTCGTCAAGTATTGAGTCTGTTTTGACTAATATTCGTGGAATTAAGGTAGCATACCCATCGACTGGTGCCGATCTTAAGGGATTAATAAAGTCAGCATATTATGATCCAAATCCTGTGGTTTTGTTGGAACATAAAGGCTTGTATTGGTCAAAAATTCCAGGAACCGAAGGTGCAATGTCAATTGAACCGGATGAAGATTACATTATACCTTTTGGGAAGGCAAGAGTTGTACAAAAAGCCGATCAAGGAGCGATTGATAGCGGTGATAGTTGTGTGATTATTACCTATGGGCGAGGTGTATATTGGGCTATTGAAGCAACGGATAATGTTAGAGGTCAGGTTGAAATTATTGATTTGAGAACGCTCAACCCTCTTGATTATGATAGAATAAATGAGGCAGCAAAAGAACATGGTAAGGTGATGTTGGTTACAGAAGAATCTGTTGAAGCTACCTTTACCCTTGGAGTGGCTGGCCGAATACAGCGTGATAATTTTGAATATTTAGATGCTCCTGTTTCTATCGTAGGTTCAATAGATACTCCTGCAATACCCCTAAACTCTAAACTTGAGGCAACCCTATTGACAAACAGCGAGAAGGTGAAAGTTGAATTGGAAAAATTATTGAACTATTAGTCCCTCATTAATAGCAACAAGGTTAAGAGTTGCCAATAGAAAGAGTTGCTGTGCTTTTTTTTGATTTTTGAAAGGTCAAATTCTTGCGAATCAGCCTCAATAAGTATTTTGAGTTCTTCATTGAAAATAAAATGATCCAAAGGAATTCTTTTCTTCATGTCAAGTAGGAATGATGGAATTCTACTTTTCAGTCGCTGCTTATCGTAGAGTTTTTTGATTGTTTTTTCATTTTCTACAGATTGATTCCAATTTGGATTAATAATCTCTTCAAGGTTTCCTGGAAATTTCTTGAAAAGGACATTGAACAAACGTCCATGCCTTTTGTCTGCTTGTGATAATGACAGGCACAATTCGATTACTTTTGGATTGTAGAAAGGAGTGGTAATCCAAGTAAATTGCCTGTTTCGATCGCCTCCCTCGTAAGACCAGTTTATGCCGACATCACGAATATAAAAATAAGCGTATTTATCATTGAATGATGCAACGGGGTACGAATTGAATCGATCGGCCAAATATGATTTCAGTTTTTTTTCTGACAATCCACATATATCGGCGCTATTTCTAATAGAGCTTGATCCATGCTGTTTAACAACATATGCGATAAGCTGCTTCATCGATGATAATTTCTGAAATGGGTGAAGATCACGGAAAAACTTACCGGCTCCGTCATCTGTAATGGATGAAATCCCACGTGTTTCATGCATCCTATGATAGGGAAGGATATAGCCCATTGATGCACAATTTAAGCCTTTTTTAAATTGGATAAGCTGTTTCGAATCCTCAAATGATGCTTCGGGCAACGTTGTGATCTCATGATTTTTCGAAAGATCGAGAGCTGACGTTATTTTTTTTGCCGAGAAAACATCCATTTTGTCGTGGCTCTCATTTGGTCGCAAGTAGGTAATCAATGGCATTGATTGATTGAGTGTCTTGAGCACTGCGAGTGTAAGACGCGAGTCCAACCCACCACTTAATGAAAGGCTTGGATTAGAAAGTTTCGCTATTCGGTTATCGAGAGCCTGCGTTAGTTCATTTGTAATTTCGCTTGCAACGTCTTCCAATGGTGCTGTACCGCTGACCGAATTTATTTCAAAAAATCGATGTAGTTGGATTGTATTCGTTTCTTGGTCAATGTCCAAAATACAATGCGGAGGCATTCGTTTTATTTCATTCCAATGAGTATTTTCTCCGAGATTTAACCCGAGGAGTAGAGAACACGCGACTTCCTCTTTGTTTAATGTTGTGGTCGTATTGTTGGTAATAAATGATATGTTTCGAGAGACGACGTAGCCACTATTATTTGCTGAATAATACACAGGTAGCCTTCCCCAACGATCATTTATAACATATATCCTTCGTTTGGAAGGCTCGGAAATTATAAAAACAAACTCACCATCCAAGGGCAGTAATACCGGAGCAATCTGATCAAACTCTTCATTGTGAATGTGTTGAGCTATAGTTTCTGCTACTGCTTCAATTTCATCATTATAGATTATCCCTTCGCTATACACATTTCCTTTTTCATCGAAATAAAAGGGATAATCTTTTGGGTGTTGAACTGATAGATTCAACCGCTGTGATTCATGGGTTTTATTGACTGTAAGACCATCAAAATCATACGATTGGTTATCAATTTTAATTGAATGTAAGTTAAACCCTGGCATAAATTGAACTCTGGTATTTTAGATGTAAAAATAATCAAAACAATAAGGTATATGTAATTCACGAAATGTAGTTTTAAACTGCCTCATAACCTGGTGTTTATCTCTTGTGTAATAAGTTGAGGTTTGTTTTTCTGAGCACCTATGTATGTTGCTATTAACATTGAAAAGCGGATAACATTTTATAAAACCAATTTCTGAGAGCCCCATATAGCCTTACCTTTACTATGTAAATACGTGAAATGAAACTGAATCGAGAACATACTGTTGGTGAAATTGCTAAAATTATTGATTGTAGATACGTTGGCGATGCTCGCCACATTGTTTCTGGAATCAATGAAATTCACAAAGTAGAGCATGGTGATTTGGTTTTTGTTGATCATCCGAAATACTACCAAAAAGCACTAAAAAGTGCAGCGACTACTGTTCTTATTGATCAAGAAGTAGAATGTCCTGAAGGTAAAGCCTTAATTGTTTCAAAGAATCCGTTTGATGACTTTAATAAGTTGACAAGGCATTTTTCACCGTTTATTCCTCAGTCAAGTATGATTGATAGTTCTGCACAAATAGACGCCTCTGCAATCATCTATCCCAATGTTTTTGTTGGTCATGGAGTTACGATTGGCAAAGGTGCTGTGATTTATTCTGGGGTAGTTATTGGTGACAATTGTATCGTCGAAGAAGGTGTAGTAATCGGACCGAACACTGTTATTGGTCACCACGCATTCTATTATAAGAAGAAAGACACTGGATACGACCGTATGCATTCTTGTGGAGCGGTCGTTTTGAGAAAGAATACTGAAATCGGTGCTCTGTGCACAATTGATGCGGGAGTTTCATCAATGACTGAAATTGGTGAGGGAACTAAGATTGACAATCAAGTACATATAGGGCACGATACTGTAATTGGAAAAAATTGTTTGATGGCTGCTAATGTAGGTTTGGCAGGGTGTGTAACTGTTGAAGATAACGTTACATTTTGGGGTCAAGTCGGTTGCGCAAGTGATGTTGTTATTGGCGAAGGCACTGTTGTTCTTGCTCAATCAGGAATTGCTAAAAGTTTAGAAGGAGGGAAGACCTATTTCGGCAGTCCATGTGGAGAAGTCAGAGTCAAATGGAGAGAAATTGCCGCGTTGCGCAAATTGCCAGAAATAATAGACAGTCTATAAAATGAGAGAAGAGATCTTACGTAGTCTAAACAGTCAAATTGAGCTTAAAGATTTTAAGCTCAATTCCTTGTTGGATATTACTACGGCGATTAATTCGAATAAAGATGTCCGTGAACTTACACGTTTGTTTGAGTTCATCGTTAAGGAGCAGCTTGGTTATGATAAGTTTGTGTTGTTCAATAAGCAAGAGGAATGGAATTGCTTGCTTCGTGTTGGATTTCGTGGAAAGGTAAAGAATATTGATGTTGTTGCTGAATTGGGGCGTTTCCAAGAAATAACATTCATTGAATCGTCACAGTCTAAGTTACTGAATGATTTTGATGTCATTATTCCTGTTTTTCACAATGATGTGGCTCTCGCATACCTTCTTATTGAAGCTACTGAGAGCGATGGAAATAACAATAAGGTTCTAAATTACATGAGTTTCATTCAAACTTTAGCGAATATTATTGTTGTAGCCATTGAGAATAAAAGAATGACAAAAGTTGGAATCAGGCAAGAAAGTTTGAAAAAAGAACTCGAGGTTGCCTCAGCGATGCAGCAATTGCTTTTTCCATCTGATTTACCGACGAATACTCGTATGGACATCTCAGCTATGTACAAGCCGCGTCATGAGGTTGGAGGTGATTATTATGATTTTATTCCTTTGGGGGATGATGAGTATATTATTTGTATTGCTGATGTTTCCGGAAAAGGAGTCTCCGCTGCTATGTTGATGGCAAATTTTCAAGCAACCCTTCGAACCTTGTTTCAATATCAACGCTTTGATATGCAATCGCTAATTGAAGAATTGAACAAGAAAGTAATGAACAGTGCAAAAGGAGAGAAATTCATTACTTTTTTCATTGCTCATTATGATGCCACAACACGAAAAATGAATTATGTGAATGCGGGGCACAACCATCCTTTTTTGACCAACGGAACTACTGTGATCGACTTGGACCAAGGAACAATTGGTTTGGGAATGCTAGAAGAACTTCCCTTTATTAATGTTGGTGAAACTCAGTTAAGTCCGAATACAACAATGGTTCTTTACACGGATGGAGTTGTTGAACTTGAGAACGAATCCGAAGAGTTTTTTGGTTCAGAACGCCTTGTTCAGTTGGTGAAAAGCTATTATCCTCTTGGAATGGATGACATGAATAGCCTTATATTTTCGAAACTTGATGAATGGAAGGGGCCGCTTGAACTTGTAGATGATACCGCAATTTTTAGTTGCAGATTTTATTAATCTGAATACGATTTTTTATTGTCAGTAATTTGTTATCGCATCAAGTACATCTTTCCAAAGCCTTTTTAAAATGATTGTCTGCTCCAGATTTTCTCAGTTTTATATCCACTCCATTAATTTTCGCTTTAACTCTATAGAGATAGACCCCATTCGCCAGGGGATCGCCGTATTCGTCTGTTCCATTCCATGAGAATGCGGTAATGTTTCGACCGATTTGAAGCTGTCCGAGCTCACTTTCAGTAATTTCACGAACGACTTTTCCAGATACTGTCATTGATTTGGTGGATTTAATTTTATCCGTAACGAAATTACATGTGAGTAAAGACTGACTGAGGCATCACCGATATCGGTGAAGGCATAGTCGAGACTAAAGTTCTTAATATTGAGTCCGATTCCAATATTTGGTTGAATGTTTAGTTTTTGAGAATCGTCTGTTTGTTTGACATATTGCACATTTGAAATTCCACCGCGCACAGCCAGAAATGTTTTGAATCCAAATTCAATACCAAGATGTGGGTCTGCCGTGAGAAACGTTGAGTTGCCTTCTTGGTTTGGTTTCTGAAAAATAGTGTTTCTTGCACCATCTGTTGTAATATCAATATCAATTTCAGCCGCACCATAAATCCCTTTTTTTCCAAGATTGAATTTTTTGTAACCTGCAAAAATAAAGCGAGGAAGTGTCAATTCAAGTCCGTTTTGCGGAAGTTCGTTCCCAGTATTAAGAAAGACTTCTTGAGTTTCACTGTTCAAAGAGAACATCCAGGCATTAAAGGTGGATGAAACGTCACGAGCCATTATACCAAACTTCCAATTGTTTTCAGATTTATATTGTGCTCCGGCATCTAAGCCAAACCCCCAGCTTTTCGCGAAATCTCCAATTTTTCGATGGATTACTTTAAAGCTGCCGCCTAGACTCAGCCCTTTCACTTTTAAATCACGAGCATAAGAGAATAAAAATCCATAGTCAGCCGCAGTAAAGGTTGATATCCTGTCGTAATCGATATTTCCATTGTTATCAATTAGTTGCGTTGTATTCGGAATGTCATCGACAGCAAATCGAATGGCAGTAAATGCAGCAGTACTTTTTTCATCAATGGCGTGTGCCACTCCTAGAAAATCATATTTTGCAATTCCCGCAAAGTACTCGGAATGCATTAGTCCAATTTCGGCCCACTTGTCTACATTGGTTAATCCTGCGGGATTCCAGTATGCAGAATTTACATTATCAGTTTGCGCAACGACTGAGTTCCCTAATCCGAGAGCGTCGCCTCCAATCCCTATTGACAGAAACTCATTTGAATATTTTGGTGTGACCGTTGTGCTGCTTTCAGAAGAGGTTTGAGCAGCTATTTCATGCGTGAACAACAATGCAATACAAAAAAAGATAAGATTTGAGGGCTTCATTGTTTACAGATTTTATATGTCAATAACAGTATTAATTCCAAAAAATTGTATTCTTTTGGGATATCCTTTGCAAATTTCACAAAAGATAGAGTTAAAGATACGACAAAGGTATAATTAATTATTCAGTAGATTATATGTTCAATTTGGCCAACTTGTTTACTGCAGCGAATATGATTTCTGGAATTGCTGCAATTCTTTTTGCTTTTATGGGACGAATTGATCTGGCTCCTTTTGCCATTGTTTTGGGTGCAATATTTGATTTTTTTGATGGGTTTATTGCACGTAAACTAAAAAAAGACGGTGACCTAGGCAAGCAATTGGACAGCCTTGCTGATATGATTACATTTGGTCTGGCGCCAGGGATGGTGATGCTTGTGCTTATGACTGCCGATATTGAAGGTTATTTGTTGGATCGGCATTATGAGGTAATTCGTTATGATTTCTTTGCGTATTTGGAAGGGATAGTGCAAGGAACAGAGACTTATGCTGTTCCATTTTTTGCGCTTTCCGTTCCATTTTTTGCGCTTTTCCGCTTGGCAAAATTTAATATTGATGCCCGACAGACAACTCAGTTTTTCGGTCTTCCTACTCCTGCAAATACTTTGTTTTTAATGACGTTTCCGTTGGTTTTGTGTTACTCAGAAATTGAATACAACGAAACTATAGAGTTATTATTTAATCCTGCACTTTTGTCATTTGTCACAGTGGCAATGAGTTTATTGATGGTTGTTGAAGTACCTTTGTTTTCATTGAAATTCAAATCATTCGGTTGGAAATCGAATGAAGTGAGGTTTGTTTTTTTGTTAATAAGTAGTGTATTTATTTTAATTTTCAAGGCATGGTCTATTCCATTAATTGTAATTTTGTACCTTATTTTATCGTTAATAGTAAACAAGAGAAAAAATGAGATTTAAGGCTGAAATTGATGTTATGCCATTGGATGCGTTGCTCGATCCTCAAGGTAAGGCAGTAACAAGTAGTATGAAGAATATTGGTTTGGATGCTGTTGCTGACGTTCGTATTGGTAGACATGTTCGATTGTTTTTAGAAGCAGAAAGTCAAGAAGAAGCAAGTAATATGGTAGATGAGGCATGTAAGAAGTTGCTTTCAAATCAAATAATGGAAAGCTATACCTTTTTTCTAGAAGAAGCTTAAAGCCTTCTGTAAATTATGAGCACAACATTAAATCTTATGTTATATATTTGTGCTTTATTGTGCATGCAACACGCTACTCAATAAACGATTTGTATGTCAGAAGAAACGATTTCCAGTAAAAAAAATAACGGTGCTTTTATCGCAGTGATTCTAATTTTGACTCTCATGTTGGGTGCAATGGCATACATGTGGTCGGAGAAAAATACTGCTCTAAATTCGTGCAATAACAAGCGCAAAAAGGCTGAGTTGGAAAACAAACAAATGACAGCCTTGGCTGAAGAGCATTTGGGCGATATGTCGGATAATCTTTTGAATGACATGGGGCTTATGTTTTCGAACTATGAGGAACTGAAGCAGAATGGAACAGAGGATCAACGTCAGGAGATTGAAGCCCAGCAAAAGCAGATTGTTGAGCTTATGGAGAAGGTCCGAAAAGGAGAGCGAACAGCTGCAGCGTATTATGAAGCTAGAAAACAAAACAAACAGCTGAGAGAAATTATGCGAGGCTATGTTTATGAGATTGATTCCTTGAATACATTAAATTTAAACCTCCAGAACAATTTGGATCAAACCACGATGTATTTAGACAGAACATCGGTTGAAAGAGATTCTGCAAAAACGCTTGCGGATCAGCGCAATGAAAAAATTAAAGAAGGACAACGTTTAATTGCCTATCCTGTTCGGGGCTTTGGCTTGAGACAAAAACTTGGAGGACTCACATCTGAAGATAACAAAGCACGCAGAATTGTTCAAATTGCTGCTGAATTTACCATTGCTGAAAACGCCCTTACGAATCCAGGAAATAAAAATGTTTATTTACAAGTGATTGATCCATCAGGAAAAATACTTCAGAATACATCAAGCAATATAATTACTACTGAAAACGGAAAGGTTCCATACTCTGACAAGAAATCGATTGATTACAGGAATCAGCGCATTGATGTTACTGTGTATTACAGCGTCAGAGGACAGGAATTAACAAGAGGAAATTATAAAGTTCAGCTATTTTGTCAAGGACAACTAATTGGTAAGGATAGCTTTACACTTAAATAAGTTAGATGGTAAATATTTTTATAGCAAACCTAGATTGGAGTATTACTTCCGAAGACTTGATGACAACGTTTTCGTCTTTTGGAAAAGTTGAATATGCACATGTAGTTTATGAAAGGGAGACAAAAAGGTCTCGCGGTTACGGATATGTGGAGATGGTTGATACTGATGAGGCCATTCGCGCAATTGAAGCATTGAATGGTGTGGAAATCAATGGACGTGCAATTGATGTTAAAATTGCTTCTCCCAAAGGGAGTCGTCCTGTAAATAAAAAACAATAAGAACACGTATTATGTCTGACGCTATCCATCAAGGACATGTTGAAGCATCCATTCGTACAAATGGAGTTGCAACAATTGAGTTTGGTCATCCGTTGAGTAATTCTTTACCGGGTAAGATTTTACAGAAACTTGCTGCAACCATTACCGAGATGGGAAAAAACGAGGAGGTAAAGCTAATCGTAATTAAATCTGCAGGCGATCGCGTATTCTGTGCCGGAGCCAGCTTTGATGAGTTGATATCGATTCAAGATTTTTCTACGGGAAAGCAATTCTTTTCTGGATTTGCCAATGTCATCAACGCATGTAGAAAATGTCCAAAATTAATCATTGGTCGAGTCCAGGGAAAAGCTGTTGGAGGTGGTGTCGGAGTGGCCTCTGCTGTTGACTATTGTTTTGCTACGAAGTACGCAGATGTTAAATTGTCAGAATTGGCAGTCGGAATCGGTCCATTTGTTGTAGGACCTGTAGTTCAGCGTAAAATAGGAATGTCCGCCATGAGTGAGTTGGCGATTAACGCCACGGAATGGAGATCAGCAGGGTGGGCAAGAGACAAGGGGCTTTACACAGAGGTTTATGATTCGGCGGAAGAAATGGATATGGCCATTGAAAAGTTGGCACTTCAGCTATCAAAATCGAATCCTGAAGCAATGAGCCTTCTGAAGGGAGCTTTCTGGAAAGGAACTGAGGATTGGGATGTTCTTCTTGAGAAACGTGCTGAGCTGAGTGGTAAATTGGTTTTGTCTGATTTTACCGTGGATTCAATCAATGCATTCAAAAAGAAGTAGTGTTTTTTTAAAATTATAGTGTTTGAATACCGAACTTATTTTGGTGGAAATTATTTTCTTGACCAGAGAAGATTTTCAAAGTAAAATAAACCGCAATCTTTTTCCCTAAAGGTTTGTTAATAATCCTAGAAATCATATCTTTGCAGCCCCAATTTAGGGGAATTGTCTTATTATAAAAATAAAATATTGTGGATACATTAAGTTACAAAACCGTTTCCGCTAACAAAGAAACCGCTGATAAAAAGTGGTTTGTAGTGGACGCTGAAGGCCAACCATTGGGTCGTTTAGCAAGCAAGGTGGCGAAGGTGATTCGTGGTAAACACAAACCAAACTTCACGCCTCATGCTGACTGTGGTGACAACGTAATTGTTGTGAATGCAGAGAAAGTAGCATTTTCAGGTACCAAGCTTGTAGACAAAGAGTACATCCGTTATACTGGTTATCCAGGTGGACAGCGCTCGACGACTGCAGAACAAATGCTTGCAAAGCATCCTGAAAGATTAATCGAAAAAGCTGTTAAAGGAATGCTTCCGAAAAACAAGCTTGGACGTCAATTATTTACCAATCTGAAAGTATACAAAGGAGGAGAGCACAATCAAGAAGCTCAAAAGCCCGAAGTACTTAATCTAGATACATTCAAGTAAGAGCATGGAAGTAATTAATACATTAGGAAGAAGAAAAACATCTGTTGCCAGAGTTTACCTTACTAAAGGTAAAGGAAAAGTGACTGTAAATAAAAGAGATTACACGGAATTTTTCCCTGTTTCTGTTCTTCAATCAAAAATTCACCAACCATTCGAATTAACAGACACTGTTGGACAGTTTGATGTTAAGGTGAATGTTTCAGGAGGAGGAATCAATGGTCAAGTTGAGGCGATCCGTCTGGGAATCTCAAGAGCATTGGTTGAATTGAATGAGGAAAACAAAACATTGTTGAAAGAAGAAGGATTGATGACACGTGACCCGAGAATGGTGGAACGTAAGAAGCCAGGACAACCAAAGGCGCGTAAGAAATTCCAATTCTCGAAACGTTAATAGTATTGTTTCGGTTCGTCCGAAACGTTTTGACGATTGTTTAGTATCTAAGCCCTTGAGCACTGTCGGTTGTTCCAATCGATCCCTCTTAGGTTGATTACTAAAGAACGTAAACAATTAAAAAAAGAAAAAATGTCAAAAATTAAATTTGAAGATTTATTAGAAGCAGGTGTTCATTTTGGACACTTAAAAAGAAAATGGAACCCAGCAATGGCGCCGTATATCTTTGAGGAGAAAAAAGGTATCCATATCATTGACCTAAATAAGACAATTGCCCACTTAGATCATTCGGCGGCTGCGCTAAAACAAATTGCTAAATCAGGGAAAAAAATTCTTTTTGTTGCGACTAAAAAACAAGCAAAAAATATCATTGCAGAAAAAGTTGCTGAAATCAATATGCCTTTCGTAACTGAACGTTGGTCCGGAGGAATGCTAACAAATTTCGCCACAACACGTAAGTCGATTCGTAAAATGACCTCTATCGACAAGATGAAGACGGACGGGACATGGGAAACGTTAAACAAGCGCGAGCGCTTATTCAAAACACGTCAGCGAGAAAAATTAGAAAAGAACTTCGGCTCAATTGCTGATATGACACGTCAACCAGCAGCTATTTTTATCGTTGATATCTTGAAGGAGCATATTGCACTAAATGAGGCGAAGCGTCTAAACATTCCAACATTTGCGATGGTAGATACGAATTCAAACCCCAAGTTGGTTGATTTCCCAATCCCTTCGAATGATGATGCGACCAAATCAATTACACTCGTAATGGATTACCTCTGCGATGCAATAAAAGAGGGGTTGACTGAACGCAAAAATGCGAAAGACGCTTCTGCGAAAGATGCTTCGAAAAAAGAAGCAGCAGCAAAAGTTGAAGTGAAGGAAGATGCTCCAATAGCCGAAACTAAAGAAGCAGCAAAAGTTGAAGTGAAGGAGGAAGCTCCAAAAACCGAAACTAAAGAAGCAACAAAAGTTGAAGTGAAGGAGGAAGCTCCAAAAACCGAAACTAAAGAAGCAACAAAAGTTGAAGTGAAGGAGGAAGCTCCAAAAGCTGAGGTGAAAGAAGCACCGAAGAAGAAAAAAGCCGCACCGAAGGCAAAGAAAGCCGAGGCAGCAGACACAGAGGAAACAAAAGAGACTCCGAAGAAGGAAACTGCTGAAGTAGAGGCTGTCAAAACAGATGAAAAGGAGGCCTAATTGATAAAATCCTTAGAGAAAGTTAGAAATTAATATTAATATTTAAAAAATTATATCCATGGCAATTACAGCTGCAGATGTAAATAAATTAAGAAAACAAACGGGTGCAGGAATGATGGACTGTAAGAAAGCCCTTGTTGAAACAGATGGTGATTTTGAAGCTGCCGTAGACGTGCTTCGTAAGAAAGGTCAAAAAGTTGCGGCAAAACGCGGCGATAATGAAACAAAAGAAGGTTTGATTTTTGCTGAGACTTCGGAAGATGGAAAATCAGGTATCGTCTTGGCTTTGAGCTGCGAAACAGACTTTGTTGCTAAGAACTCTGACTTCCAGGATTTTGTTAAGTCAATTGTGAATATTGCATTGACGAACAAGCCTTCGAATACAGACGAATTGATGAATTTATCTTACGATGAGAAATTATCAGTTTCTGAGAAAATCACAGAACAAATTGGTGTGATTGGTGAGAAATTGGTTATCTCCGGATATGAGAAAATTGACTCTGATTGTGTGGTTGGCTACAACCACCCGGGAAATCAATTGGCTACATTAGTTGGTATGAATTCTTCATCAGATGCTGCAAATGATGCTGGTAAGCAAGTAGCTATGCAAGTTGCGGCGATGAATCCAATTGCACTGAATAAAGAAGGAATTGATGAAGCAACAATTGCTCGAGAACTTGAAGTAGGTAAAGATCTTGCAATTCAAGAAGGAAAGCCCGCTGAAATGGCAGAAAAAATTGCACAGGGGCGTTTGGGTAAATTTTTCAAAGAAAACACTTTGTTGAGTCAGCCAAATGTTCGAGACAACAAACAAACGGTTCAGCAATTCCTTGATTCATCTGAATCTGGATTGACTGTTACGAACTTCAAACGCTTGGCCTTGTCATAGTCAAGCGTTGTTACTATCAAGCCCTGGCTCATATCGAGTCAGGGCTTTTTGCTAAATTCCACTCATGAAAAAACGAATTACTTTTGGTGCTATTTTTGGTTTACTCGTTTTGGCCTCTTGCGGTCCAACTCGCTTTGTAGAACCACTTGCAGAAGAAGAGTTCTCGTTGGGAGGGTCATTTGGAGGTCCCTTAATCGATTATGCAGGAGTTCCTATTCCTGTTCCTTTATCTCAAATTGAATTGGGGTATGGGCTCCGAGATGACCTAACTCTACATGGTGGAATTCATGCTACATCTGCTTTGTTCGGAAATTTACAATTAGACGCAGGTGCAACTTATCAGGTATTTGATACAAAGAAAATCGATATCCGTGGAAGTGTTAGTCCTTCGATCAATTTGATTGTTGATTTCAACGATCGAAAAGCAAAGGTTTGGCCAATTCTTGACTTTAACTTTTTTTGGAATTATGGCAAACGACGGAACTATATTTATTTAGGAGGAAACTTTATGTTTGATTTTGCAGGCATAACGAATCCCAATTCAGAAGGCATTGGATACACACTTTTCAGTCCTATGTTAGGACATACATTGAAGGGTAAAGAACGTTCTTGGGAGTTCTTCACCGAGATTAAAATCATTGCGCCATACATGAATAGCGAAACGCCATTTGTTCCTTACACTGGTATTACTGGACGACGTGGGGGGACAGGAATTTACATTGGATTCAGAAAAATTCTTTCCAAAAAGTGACATCGATGAAATATTTTACATTAGTATCGTTCTCTGTATTATTGCTCTCGAGCTGTAAAGAAGTCACCTTAGATAGTTTGGCTTTTCCTTCACAATCGTTAGATTATTACGAATTCGAGAACTATGAGGGAGAATTAATTGTTCCAGATAGTATGCTCGCTGATGCTTCGAATTATACCTTGATTGAAATGAATTCATTGGATCAGGAAACAGGAGAATCCTTCAAGATTTATGGATTGTATATTGGTGATACAGCTCAAATAGCTACAGATACAATTGTTCTGTATGCGCACGGTCAATCTCTGCACATGGACAATTATTTTTCACGTGCCTCGCTTCTAGCAAATGTCGGGGGCAAGTACAATTATGGAGTATTCATGTATGATTTTCGAGGATATGGCATGTCTGAAGGCTCATCTACCGAAAGAGGTCTTTATGAGGACAGTGATGCAGCAATTGATTGGTTAAAGTCACACGGAGCAAACCCTGATAAAACGATTTTTTATGGTTACAGCTTAGGAGCCATACCGCTGATTGATAAAGCGGCTTACAGAGAAGATTTTAAGCCCTCAAAATTGATTATAGAGGCGCCGATTGCCTCTGTTCAATATCTTGTCGATAATTCAACAGGTATTAATGTATATTCAGACTTCGTAACGACTTTAGGGTTTGAGTCTGTTGAAAAGATAAGAAGCGTAGACGCAGAGCTACTTTGGCTTCATGGAAAGTCGGATACATATATCTCAATAGATAATGGCGAATTGATCTACAGCAACCATACTGGTAATTATAAGCAGGCCATTCGTGTCGATGGTGCTGAACATTCTGAGGTTCCTTCTACCATGGGGTATGAGATATACCTCAATGAGTTGCTCGATTTTATCCGGTTTTAATTGTAAAATATGTAGTGGACTTTCATTCCTTCCAGAGGAAACAAAGTTACTATTCCTTGAATCTTCGAATCCTGCATTGTATATTTGCTCGGTCTCAAAAATCTAAAAATGAAGTATACACGAATACTCCTTAAATTAAGTGGAGAGTCTTTGATGGGTGACAAGGCATTCGGAATTGATAATGATAGATTGGCGAGTTATGCCAGTCAGATTAAAGAAATTCAGGATGGAGGTGTTCAAGTAGCAATCGTTATCGGTGGCGGAAATATTTTTAGAGGGGTTCAAGCCGAACAAGGAGGTATGGATCGAACTCACGGAGATTATATGGGAATGTTAGCGACCATGATTAATTCTATGGCCTTACAAGCTGCTCTCGAATCTAAAGGGGTTCAGACACGACTTCAATCGGCTATAGAAATGAAAGAAATATCAGAACCTTTTGTCAGAAGAAAAGCTGTGCGTCATCTCGAAAAAGGGCGTGTTGTTATCTTCGGAGCAGGTACAGGAAATCCATATTTCACTACTGACTCGGCAGCTTCATTAAGAGCAATTGAAATCAATGCAGAGGTCATTTTAAAAGGAACACGTGTAGATGGTATATATTCTGAAGATCCAGAAAAGAATCCAGAAGCTAGAAAATTTGATGAGATCTCATTTGATGATGTCTACGGAAAGGGCTTAAAAGTAATGGATATGACGGCATTTACGCTCTGTAAAGAGAATGACTTGCCAATTATTGTGTTCGATATGGATACACCAGGCACGTTGAAAAAAGTCGTATCAGGTGAACAAATAGGTACGTTAGTTAGAAATTAATAAACAGATAAGGATGGTTGAGGATTTAAACATGATTTACGATGAGCTTAAGGACTCGAACAATAAATCAATTGAGCATTACGAAGTTGCTTTGCGGAAAATTAGAGCCGGAAAGGCAAGCCCAGCAATGTTACAGGGTGTAATGGTTGAATATTATGGATCTCCTACACCACTTAATCAGGTAGCGAACGTCAACACTATGGATGCGAGAACAATCAATGTTCAGCCATTCGAAAAGTCCATTCTTGATGACTTAATGAAAGCCATTATCAATGCCAATTTAGGATTTGCTCCTCAAAGCAATGGTGAATCTGTTTTAATTAATGTCCCAGCGCTCACGGAGGAACGTCGAAAAGAGCTTGCGAAAAAAGCAAAAGCAGAGGCTGAAAATGCCAAAGTGGCGACACGAAATAATAGAAAAGATGCAATGGACATGGTGAAATCGTTGAAAGATGACGGATTGTCTGAAGATATGCAAAAAGATGCAGAGAGCGAGATTCAGAATCTTACCAATAGCTTTGCAGCGAGAATCGATACGATGCTGGCTGACAAAGAAAAAGATATTATGACAATCTAAAACCTACTTCGTTCTCTTATGAGCTGAGTTCTTATAGTTTAACTTTTCTGTGCAAACACTGTATTCAAAAATAGGTCCGGAAAATCTGAAAGCTATTATTGATGGTTTTTATGACTTGGTGTTCGCTAATGAAAAGATAGGACATTTATTCAAAACGGATCAGGCGCTTGTGCGTGAGAAGCAATACCAGTTTTTGACTCAATTTTTAGGAGGACCTCAGTTGTATTCGGCAAATTATGGACACCCAAAAATGCGGATGAGGCACCTTCCTCACCGGATTGATTCAGATTCGCGTGATGAATGACTCAATCTGATGCGAGAATCAATTTACGAAGTATTGGAGGACAAACGGCTTGCAGAGGAACTTTACAATTGTTTTCCGAAATTGGCAAATCATATGGTCAATCGTTAACTAC
>Ga0213861_10000731_pt1 | contig 29134 bp, 30 predicted proteins | sample PICome_4_FD_160110 | JGI IMG/M metagenome (GOLD analysis project Ga0213861, IMG submission 160110) | Coastal seawater microbial communities near Pivers Island, North Carolina, United States - PICO131 | ecosystem: Environmental > Aquatic > Marine > Coastal | place: USA: North Carolina... | reverse complement strand
CATGGTTTTGATCGCAGCATTCATGCGTTATCAAAGGATTTCTTTTGCATTACACAAAGGCCCATGGCAAGCGGGTCTTTTGGCGGGGATATTGTTTGCCTTTGAGTTCTTATTTATTGGTGAAGGATTGCGCTACACCACCGCCTCTCACATGGCCGTTTTTCTTTACACGGCCCCCATCTTCACGGCCTTGGGATTGCATTTTCTTGTGCCTGAAGAGCGATTGTCACAATTGCAGTGGTGGGGGATTGTGGCTTGCTTTGTGGGTATCACCCTGGCATTTCTGGGTAGCATCACACAGCCCTCATTTAGCGCTGACATATTGTATGGCGACTTCTTGGGCCTGATTGCTGGTCTGCTTTGGGGTTTAACCACAGTGGTCTTGCGCTACACCGGTCTTAACCGAATTCCCGCTGCCCAAACCACGCTCTACCAATTGACCATGGCCTTTGTGGTTTTATTCATCGCCAGTGCCTTGACGGATCAATTGGCTGTTAACTGGACGCCAGCGGTCATCTTGGCGGTGAGCGCTCAGGCCATTGTGATTTCTTTTTTCACCTTGCTGGTTTGGTTTTGGTTGCTAACCCACTACTTCGCGTCCCGTCTGGCTTCATTTACATTTTTGAGTCCTATCTTTGGTGTGGCCTTCGGCGTCTGGTTTCTCGATGATCCGCTTGATTTCAGTTTTGTGGCGGGCTCGGCCCTTGTCATTGCCGGTATCGCCGTGGTGAATTGGCGACCGTCTAGACTGACAACCCCAGCGACAAAAAAAGGTCACTAAGCAAATGTGTTTGGCAATCCTTGTAATTGATGTCATGACTGACTGGCCATTAATTGTGGTGGCCAATCGCGACGAGTACCATGATCGTGCGGCTAGCCCCTTACAACCGTGGCATCAACATCCGGATGTGTTGGCTGGACAAGACCTTCAAGCTGGTGGCACTTGGCTGGGCATCACAAATAGCGGTCGATTTTCATTGCTGACCAACTACCGCGATCCAAGACAACGTCGCCCGCAAGCACCGTCACGGGGCCGACTGGTGGAAGATTTTCTCAAAGCTGACCTGCCAGCCGCTGCGTATTTACAAACCATTGAGCCCACTGCCAAAACGTATAACGGCTTTAACTTAATCGTCGCCGACGGGGCAAACCTTCACTACTCAGGCAATCAAGCCAAGCCTTTTAAGCAATCACTGACTGCTGGGGTCTACGGCTTGTCAAACGCCCTGCTCGATACGCCTTGGCCCAAAACACAACGAACCCGTGAAGCTGTCGCCGCGTTATTGGCGCAACGCTTCGCACCCGATGCTGAGCAACTGACCGCCCTGATGCGAGACCGTACGGTTGTACCTGACGACTCGTTACCTGACACGGGCATGGGGTTGGTGCGTGAGCGATTATTGGCCACGCCGTTTATTGTGAGTCCCGACTATGGCACGCGTTGCACAACGGTTGTCATGCGACACCGAAACGGCAATCAATGGGCTCAAGAAGCCACCTACAACGCGCTGGGCGAGATGACAAATTGGGTTGGTTGGCTCAGCGTTCAAGGTCGCCCATGGCGTTGCTTTGATCGCTGGCCTGGGATAGCAAATATCGCTTCATCGGCGATCGCATAAAGGGTTTCATCTTGGGTTGCTTGGTGTTCATGTCCACCCGTAAAAGCACCAAACGCTGGCAGTATGCAAGTCCGAGGCGACACCACAAAACACAACAGTCGCAATCGGTCACGTGCCCTGCCCTGCAAGGTCACCACCGGATGCGTGTGACCCGCAAACGCGAAGGCCTGAGCCTGACCCTCAAGCACATGATTTTTATGATGAGGCAGCGCGTGACGACACTCAAATCCTTCAAAACAGTAAGGCTCGTCGACGACGTCGATACCAAGCGCTTTTGGTGGGTCACCGGCACGGTCATCGTGGTTACCGCGCACCAATGTGATCGAAAGCGTTGCATGTCGCGCTCGCCACTGCTCGATCGCGGCCAATGTCTGTGCGGCTTGATGAACGTGGGCCGCATGCAAAAAGTCACCGAGTACAACCAATTTTTTCACGGGCTGGCGCTGAACCACGGCCGTTAAACGTGCCAATGTCTCGGAAGTTGTGCCTTTTGGCACGGGTTGGCCGAGCTTGCGATAGGTGGCTGCTTTGCCCAAGTGCAGGTCAGCCACCAGAAGCGTTTGAGCATCATTCAAATAGACTGCTCTTTGGGGCAGTAAGGTGACGGTTTGTCCCATGGCTTCAATGGCAATCGCTTGATTGTTGATCGTCATTGCGCAGCCCGTTCGAGTTCACTGACCATTCTTGCCACGCGGTCAGAGAGCTTTTCAGATGACAGACGTTCTCGCAGGCGCTGAACCATGAGTGGAAAGGCAAACGGCGTGGGTCGTTCAATCGTCTTAAGCGTCAAGGGCAATTGACTCACCCTGTTTAAGGTAGCCTTCAATTGCTCAAATTCAAGCTCGTGCTGCAACACTTCACGGCGCGCTTGCTCAAGCAATTGATTGTTTGGATCGTATTGCTGAAACACATCAAAAAACAAACCCGATGAGGCTTGAACCTGCTTGGCGGTTTTTTTAGCCCCTGGGTAACCTTGAAACACCAGCCCTGAAATGCGGGCAATTTCTCTGAATCGTCGTTGGGCCAATTGTCCGGCATTTAGACTTTCTGCGAGGTCTTGTGCCAAATTATCCGTGCTTAAAAGCGCCGGAACGAGCAAAGCGGGGACATCCAGTGTTTGCGCGCAAAGCATCTCAAAACCATAGTCGTTAACCGACAAAGAAAACGTCATTGGCATTTGCTTGGCCAAACGCCACGCCAAAAGGCCAGATAGTCCCAAGTGCACGGTACGACCGGCAAAGGGATAGATGAATAAGTGCGTGCCCTCGCGCGACGACCACCACTCCACGAGCAAGTGCGACGCGCTCGGTAGCGCTGACCATTGCTGTTGCAATGTCAACAACGGTTTGATGGCTTGCCACGTTTGTGCGCAGTTGGCGATTCGGTCCGTCGAGGTACTTTTAGGCGTTATCGGGGCTGGCCTTTTGAGGCTGTCTAAACGGGCCAACATGGCGCTCGCCAACGCTGAGGACAAAGACATGTTACCGCCGACCCAACGCGGTACCGCACCACGACTGCCTGTGGCTCGTTTGACATAAGCAGTCATTTCATTGATTCGCACCAATTCTAAAAGTCGCCCTGCAAAAAGGAAACAATCGCCTTTTTTTAATCGGGTTACAAAACTCTCTTCGACTTGTCCAATACGAGCACCACCACCTCGGGTCGACCAGTAGCGAACTTGCATCATGGCGTCGCTGACGATGGTGCCCACGCTCATGCGATGTCGACGAATCATGGTGGCGTTGGTCGCGCGCCACACCCCTTCTTGGTCAGGTGCCACGCGTTGATAGTCGGGATAGGCAGCCAGCGCTGTACCGCCGTGACGCACAAAATCCAGCGCCCACTGCCATGCCTCAGGCGTCAGGGCGCGATAGGCATGGGTGGAACGTACCTCTTCAAATAGATCTGGGGCCACAAAGCCACCACCAATGGCGATGGTGACCAAATGTTGCACCAAAACGTCAATTGGCGCCTGTGGGCCATAACGCGATTCGACTTCTCGAGCTTGAACGGCGTCTTGCACAGCAACCGCTTCTATGATTTCCAAACTGTTGGTTGGCACCAAGGTGATGTGCGATACCCGACCAGGCGCATGCCCAGATCGTCCGGCGCGCTGAAGCAGTCGCGCCACGCCTTTGGCAGAGCCAATTTGCAGCACTCGATCAACCGGTAAAAAATCCACGCCCAAATCTAAGCTTGAGGTACAGACCACCGCTTTAAGGCTCCCCTCTTTAAGACTTTGTTCGACCCACCGGCGCACCTCTGGATCGAGTGAACCGTGATGAAGCGCCAAGTCGCCAGCCAAGTCAGGTGCGGCTTCAAGCAATGCTTGATACCACCGTTCGGCTTGAGACCGAGTATTGACAAACACCAGCGTGCTGCTCGATGTCTGAAGGGCTCGCGCCACGGCCGGCGCGAGCGAAAGCCCGAGGTGACCTGCCCAAGCGAAGCGGTCTATGTTTTGCGGTAAAAGCGTGTCAATTTGTACCGTCTTTTGTCGGGTGTCGCTAACCAAGCGAACATTTTCTTTGGGCGTTTGCGCCAAACACAGGGTTTCAAGGGCTTGATCGAGGTTACCAAGCGTGGCTGACATGCCCCAACAAATGAGACTCGGTTGCCAGCGTGCCAGACGGGCGACAGCCAGTTGCAATTGCACGCCACGCTTACTACCCATTAATTCATGCCACTCATCAACCACCACCACTTGCACGTTGCCAAGGCGAGTCTGAGCGTCTTTTTGCGTCAGCAACAAGCTTAAGCTCTCCGGTGTGGTCACCAAGACATCAGGCAGGCTTTTGCTTTGCTTGGTGCGTTGGGCAGCGTTCGTGTCACCGGTACGCATTTCAACGCGCCAGTCAGACAAAAGCGTTTGAGCGGTATTTTGTAAGGTGGTTGTGGTGTCTGCAGCCAATGCCCGCATGGGTGTGATCCATAGAATCTTTAGCCCTGCTTTGTGATGGGATGGCGACAATTTTTCAAAGCGATTAAGCGCACCAAACCAAGTGGCCAAGGTTTTACCGCGGCCAGTGCCCGCGTGCAGCAAACCCCATTGCCCTTTGCCCATGGCTTGCCAGACTTGTTTTTGAAAAGGGAATGGCGCCCAGCCTTGCGAGTCAAACCAGGCGTTGATGGCGTTCGTAAAGGAAACGGCTGGTTTTTTTGAATGGGTTTTGGGGTTTGACGGGCTCATAACAAAGCCTTCAATGTGGCTAGCGTATCGGCTTGGTCGACGGGCTTATCCATGCGCCAACGCAGCATACGCGGAAACCGCAGTGCCACCCCGCTTTTGTGCCTTGAACTGGGCAAAATGCCTTCAAAGCCAATTTCAAACACCAGCGTGGGTTCAACCCGGCGAACCGGGCCAAAGGACTCAACGGTTGATCGGCGCAAAATCGCATCTATTTGCTTGATTTCCTGATCAGTCAAACCGGAGTATGCCTTAGCCACTGGAACCAACAGCGGCTCACCAGGCGAGGCTGAGTCATCCCAAACCGCAAAGGTGTAATCTGTGTAGAGGCTCGCGCGTCGGCCGTGTCCACGTTGTGCGTAGATTAAAACCGCATCGATGCTCATGGGGTCAAGCTTCCACTTAAACCAAAGACCCGCATGGCGTGTGCGTCCCACACCATATTGTGATGATCGGCCTTTGATCATCAACCCCTCGGCGCGTTTTTCTCGTGCTTGGGCGTGATGAGCCCGTGCTTGAGCGCCGTCTTGAACATCGACAACAGGCGACAATTTAAAAACGGGCGGCACACCATGACTTGAAATCAGGGTGTGAAGGGACAATCTGCGCTGGCTCAGCATCTGCGACCGACAATCGATGCCCTTATCTTCTAGCAAGTCATAGGCCATAAAAACAACCGGATAGTCGCGCTTGATGGCGTCTGATAGGCGTTTGCGTCCCAGCCTTTTTTGTAGGTCGGCAAATGATGCGGGCACGTCTCGTTCGTGATGCCAAACCAAAATCTCACCATCCAAGACCGTGCCGTCAGCAAATGTTTTGGCGGCTTCGCACAATTCAGGAAACTGTTCGCTGATCAATTCTTCGCCACGAGACCAAAGCCAGATGGCGCCATGACGGCAAACCAGCTGCGCCCGAATGCCATCCCATTTCCATTCCATCTGCCACGACTCGGGCGCATTCAATATGTCTTGCAACTGTGAGTCGTCTCGGGCCAAAGGTTGTGCCAAAAAAAATGGATACGGTTGGCCAGGCTCAATGGCTTGATAATCAACATCACCATCGGCAATGAGCGCTCGATAGCGATGCCCGTTAGGGTGTTCACGGGCGCTGAAATAGCCCATCATGCGTTGCGCAATCTGTGTCGCGGGTAAATCAGTCAATTGGGCCAAAGCACGGGTCACCAGTAATCGCGAGACGCCCACTCGAAACCCGCCGGTAATGAGTTTCAAACAAATAAACCGCGTGTCAGCGCCCCACCCGTCTAAGAGTTGATCAAGCGCGCTAGAACGTTGCACATCGTCAAGCGACTGCAGCGGCAGTAGGCATTCAGTGACCCACTGGCTCAAACCGGTGTCGCGCTCGGTTTGAGGTGCGGGTAACAACAAAGCGATGGTTTCAGCCAAATCGCCCACCGTTTGGTAGCACTCTTCAAACAGCCAAATGGGCAGTCCTGTTTGGCGTTGCGCGTAAGTACGCAGGTGAGCTATTGGCAACAGCCGTTTTAATTTTCCGCCGGCTAAAAAATACACGGCCCAGGCGGCATCATCTGCTTTAACGCGTCCGAAATACTCAACCATGGCCGCCACCTTCAAGCGGCTTGAGGTGGTTCGGTCTAAGGCTTGGTAGAGATCAGCAAAGGCGCGCATCAGGGACTCATTCTTCTATTTCACCGTATTCGGTTTCAAAGGACAGAGCGATTCGACCGGACTCCTTGAGCCATCGAATCAGTGCGGCGGTATTGCCATGGGTCACGATGATGCGTTCAGCGCCTGTGGCTTGAATCGCCGTTAAGAGGGCTGGCCAGTCAGCGTGGTCTGACAACACGAACCCCCGATCGACTGCTCGTCTTCGGCGAGCGCCGCGGACTTGCATCCAGCCACTGACCATGGCGTGGGAAACCTCCCCAAACCGTTTCATCCAGGGGCTTGAAGCCGCTGACGGTGGGGCCAAAATCAAGGCGCGCTTTTTGTCGATCGCACTGACATCAGTTACCCGTTGGGTTTCTGGCAACGCAACGCCCGACTGTCGGTAGGCCGCATTGAGTGCATCAAATGAACCGTGCGTGATGATGGGCCCAATTGAGTGCTCTAAACCAGCCAGTAAGCGTTGTCCCTTTCCAAAGGCGTAGGCATACAGAAGGCTACTTCGCCCTTGGCAGGCATTGTTTGCCCACCATTGATTGATGGATGTCATCACGACATGGCTTTCAGGCCAGCGGTAGATGGGCAGCCCGAAGGTTGATTCGGTGATGAATGTGTCGCAAACCACCGGCTCAAAGGCAGTGCATGTCGGGTCAGCGGCCAGTTTGTAGTCGCCCGAAACCACCCAGACCTGTTCACCGTAGGCCAGCCTGACTTGGGCTGAACCGAGCACGTGACCGGCCGGGTGCAAACTGATGCAAACACCATTTTGAGTCACGGTCTCACCATAAGCGAGGGTTTGCATCGGCAAGTTGCCAAACCGCGCTCGCAGCACGTTTTCACTTTGTGCGCTCACCAAATAATGCGCATGCCCCGCTCGCGCGTGATCGGCATGCGCGTGGGTGATCACCGCACGAGGCACTGCGCGCCAAGGGTCAATGTAGAAGTCGCCCGGTGGGCAATACAAACCCTCAGGACGACGAACCACCAATTCCATGTTGTTAGGCATCCCCAATCATATACTGTTTATTTGAACAGTATTCGAGTGTCTGTTTTTCTGAGCTCACGAGCAGCCTAGCACTTGTTTTGGGCCTGGGATGCCTGACTGGGGGTGGTACTGAGAGGTCACGCCAGCCAGAAGGCTTGGCGTGATATTAGAACCATAGCTGCAAATCAAAGCCGTGTGGCAGCCTATGGCGCATGGTCGTGTTTAGGACAGCTTGGCTTTAACCTGTTGCGAGACAGCTGCCATCTCAGCACGCCCAGCCAGCGCTTGTTTGACCGTGGCCATGACCTTACCCATGACGGCAGGTCCCTGAGCACCACTGGCCCGTGCTTCTTCAATGGCCGCCTCAATGACGGCCAGCACTTCTTGCTCACTAGCGGCTTGGGGCAAGAATTCTTGTAAAACGACGATCTCTGCGGTTTCTTGCGCTGCGGTCTCTGCTCGGCCTGCTTTCTCGTAAGCCGCAATCGATTCACGGCGTTGCTTGATTTGTTTTTCGATAATCGCCATGACTTCCGTGTCACTGAGTGCTTTACGGTCATCGATTTCCCGTTGTTTGATGGCAGCCTGTAAAAAACGCAAGGTTGTTAAACGCGCTGAGTCTTTGGCACGCATGGCGGTTTTAACCGCCTCTGAAATGTTGATTTGCAATGACATGATTATTTTTTTGCCCTGACGATTTTAAAGGAAGCCGTCGCTTTGGCAACAAGCTGATTTTGTGTGTCGCGAATCTCGCCCTCACAAAAACAAATCGTTGAACCTCGGCGCAGGCAAGTGGCCGTGATCGTTAAATCAGTGCTTCCTGGCGATAAAAAGCTGGTGGACATGTCAATGGTGGCCATGCCCACACTCAAAGGGTCGTGCGCGCGGCCTGCGGCTGATAATGTAAAGTCCAAGACGCTCATCAATGCCCCGCCGTGCACATGACCATGACTATTGATCAGGTGCGGCTGAAGTGGCATCCGAACGACTGCTTGGTCGTTCTCACAGCTGATCGGTTCAACACCCAAGTGCTCGAGATAAGGAATGTGAAACCCAAAATAGCTGACTTGCTCAGCCGTGGCTAACATGATCATGGCAGTATTACCTTAAGGTCGTGGCGTTTAAAAAAATTGTTTTTCTGGTCTATTGACGAATCTCTGGGATGCTCGAGCGCTTAGGCCGTGGGCGCAACAAGGCAGCCCTGGGAGTTATCGTCGCGTGCCCTTGGGTGGCGATATCGTGGGGAAGTAATCGGTACAACTGGGCAGACCAAATTGTATGGCGGCTTTCATGGCATTAACGGCGGCTTGGTCCCAGACGCTGACACCCCACATTGAGACAGTGACGTTAGTCTTATCAGCACTGACCGAATTCAATTCAATATCAGCCAATAAGGTGCCTGTCATCGACATTCGAACGTTAACGCTCGCAGATTGTTGGTCGGCAGTCATTTGCGCCGTCAGCGGAAAATTATCCTCTGTCACCAAACAATATTTGGCCTGTGCGATCGTGCGGTCATAGGCTCTTTGAATGCTGATCGGCACATCAAATGTTGTTGAAGGTGTTTTACCGACAACGACACCCGCGCATCCCGCAATAACCAATACCGATCCCAGCACCATGGCTTTGATCGAAGTGAGCCGGGTTGACGTCCTTGCCATTATATTTCCTTACACGGTGATCCGAATTCTTCTTTGCGCTGCATGATACGCTTTGAACATGAACTTTACATCGAAACCGCTTTGGACCGTTGTTGTTGGTCTGCTTGGGGCCAGTGGCGTGGTTTTGGGCGCCGTGGCTGCCCACGCACTCAATGACCCGGCGGCGGCCAGCGCCGTTGAGCGCGCTTCAACCTTCCAGCTCCTACACGCGATCGCACTGTTGGTGCTGTGTCAGTTTGCAGGGTTGGGAGTGATCGTGGCGCGCTGGCTCATGCTGATAGGCATTATTGGATTCAGCGGTGCGATCTATGCCAAGTACCTGCTTGGGCTTGTGGCGTTCGGTGCCATCGCACCGATAGGAGGCATGTTGTTAATCGCCAGTTGGTTGGTCTTGGGTCTGGCCTGGGTTGGCCACCCCACCACCGATTGATCTTGTCGGGCGTGGGGCGATGACTTTAAATGATGCCCTTGTCTCGCAAACCTGCAATTTGTTCTGTCGTTAGACCCAACTCTTTTTGCAGAATGTCCACCGTGTGGCTGCCCAGAACAGGCGCTGATTTTTCAAGTCGAACAGGGGTTTGGGACATACGGATCGGGCTGGCCACACTGGGCACATCAACGCCAGCATCGTGTTGCAAATGGATTTTCATGTCGCGCTCTTTGACTTGAACATCTTCAAAGACTTGATCGAGTGTGTAGATCGGGCCAGATGGCACATTATTTTTTTCAAAAATTTCCACCCACTCCATCATGGTGTGACGTTGCAGAGGTTCAGTCAGTATTGAAATCAGGACTTCACGGTTTTTAACCCGATCAAACGAACGCGCAAATCGTTCATCGGTGGCTAACTCAGGCATTTCAATCGCTTGGCATAGGTCTCGAAACTGTGAGTCGTTGCCAACCGCAAGGATGATATCGCCCGCTTTGCAGCGAAACACTTGATAAGGAACGATATTGGTGTGCACGTTACCCATGCGTTGCGGCACTTTGCCAGACAAAAAGTAGTTTATTGACATATAGGACGTCAGCGAAACGCTGCAATCAAGCAGTGACATGTCGATATATTGCCCTTGACCGCTCAAATGTCGATGCTCTATAGCCGCCAAAATGGCGATCGTGGCGTACATGCCCGTGGTGAAGTCGCTAATGGCCACGCCAAATTTCAATGGCCCGCCACCCGGTTCTGTATCGGGTTTGCCCGTTAGGCTCATCAAGCCACTCATGCCTTGGAACACAAAGTCATAACCAGGCAACTCAGCATACGGACCCGTTTGGCCAAAGCCCGTGATTGAGCAATACACCAGCCGTGGATTGATCAGGCTCAAGCTGTCGTAGTCAAGACCGTAACGCTTAAGCGTACCGACCTTGTAGTTTTCGACCACGATATCAACATTTTTAGCCAAGTCTTTGATAATTGCTTGGCCTTCTGGCGTTGAGATGTCAACGGTGATGGACTGTTTGCCGCGATTGACGGCCATGAAGTATGACGAGTCAGTGGTGGGCTGACCATTGGCATCGTTCAGAAACGGTGGGCCCCAAGCGCGGGTATCGTCACCACGCCCTGGACGTTCAACTTTGATGACCTCGGCACCCAAATCGGCCAGGTTTTGTGTTGACCACGGCCCTGCGAAAATTCGCGATAAATCAAGGACGCGGAGGTGTTCTAGGGCTTTTTTCATGGGCATAGTCAATAGGTAAAGTATGGTTGAATCAAAAAATAGACGACATTTCCTGATTATGCCGTCAAAGCGGGGTATTGTGCCGGCTCGATCGATGATTGGATTTTGTCAATAAAGCCCCACCTAACAAAACCCGATAGCCTGAAGGTCGCCAAAGTGCTAAAAATTAAACAAGGGCGTTTAATGTTGAGACGCATTTTTTAACTTTTGGTGAAAATAATCAATGGAACTTAGAGATAAAGCCTATATCGTGGGTGCCTATGAGCACCCGACTCGCAAGGCACCAGACAAGTCGGTGGCTCAGTTGCATGCAGAAAGTGCCAAAGGCGCACTCGAAGATGCTGGTTTGTCGCACAGCGACATCGATGGGTATTTTTGCGCCGGTGACGCGCCAGGCCTGGGCATGCTCAGCATGGTTGACTACATGGGTTTGAGAAATCTTCGTCACATCGACTCCACTGAGACAGGTGGCTCGTCCTACCTGATTCATGTTTCTCACGCCGCGCAAGCCATTGCCATGGGACGTTGCGATATCGCGCTGATCACCTTGGCCGGTCGCCCTCGCTCGGCAGGCTCCTCTGGCCTTCAGCCGCGCAGCTGGGGGGCTGACGTGCCTGACGCGCCGTTTGAGTCGCCCTTCGGGTCGGTAACGGTGAACAGTTACGCGCTCGTGGCGCAACGCCACATGTACGAATATGGCACGACTGCTGAGCAATTGGCTTGGATTAAGGTTGCCGCATCACACCACGCACAACACAATCCGCATGCGATGCTTAAAGATGTGGTGACCGTTGAAGATGTGATTAATTCGCCGATGGTGGCCTCACCGCTCAAGCGTTTGGATTGCTGTGTGGTGAGCGACGGTGGTGGCGCATTGATTTTGGCGCGCCCTGAGATTGCACGTCAATTGAAGCGTCCGTTGGTGGGCATTCGTGGCGCCGGCGAAGCCGTCAAAGGTCAGCTCGGTGGTGAAGTCGATTTGACTTACTCAGCAGCTCGCACCTCTGGCCCCATGGCTTTTGCACAAGCTGGTGTCACACCACAGGACATCAAGTACGCTTCCATTTATGACAGTTTCACCATCACTGTGTTGATGCAGCTAGAAGACTTGGGCTTTTGTAAAAAAGGCGAAGGTGGCAAGTTTGTGTCTGATGGCAATCTGATTTCTGGCGTTGGCAAGTTACCGTTCAACACCGATGGTGGTGGTTTGTGTAACAACCACCCTGCCAATCGCGGTGGCATCACCAAAGTGATTGAGGCTGTTCGCCAATTACGCGGCGAGGCTCATCCGGCCGTGCAGGTCCCCAATTGCGATTTGGCCCTGGCCCATGGCACAGGCGGCCTTTTAGGCTCACGGCACGGTAGTGCGACATTGATTCTTGAGCGAGTATAAGCATGAGCAAACCCTTTCAACCAAACCCCATTGTGGCGCCTACCATTGAGGCGGGCACTGAGTACTACTGGGAACAAGCCAAAGCCGGTCAACTGACTGTCAAATCTTGTAAATCCTGTGGCAAAGTGCATTTTTACCCACGCACGCTGTGCCCTTTCTGTTTCGGTGAAACCGAATGGAAGCCAGCCAGCGGCAAGGGCAAGATCTACAGCTACAGTGTCATGGCGCGCGGCAACCCCAATCCTTATTGCATCGCTTACGTGACGCTTGAGGAAGGCCCAACGATGATGACTCAGATTGTCGACTGCGACTTAGATGATGTCCGAATAGGTCAAGACGTCACGGTTGTGTTTAAACCCACTGAGGGTGAGGACACGCCACCAGTACCGATGTTTAAGCCAGTCTAGATTTTAAAAACGGGCTATGTCTTAACAATGGGTGAAATCACTGCTGTGATTTCACCCATTTGTATTTAGGGCGTCTTTAAAAATTCGGTGATAATGGCTGAAATCTGAGCCGCCTCTGCTTCAAAAGGCACGTTGGTGCCATTGACCACAAGCTGACCTTGATCAAGCGTCATTGAACCTTTAAAACCGTTTTGACGTTCAACAATCACGCCCATCATCGTACCAATTGCGGTTAGCGATGGTGAGATAGCACTGCCCTCTAGATCTAAATTGGCGTTAAAGACCAGTTGTTTGGCAGCATCAAACGCAAGGGTTGATGACGCCTGTGCCGTGGGTTTGACTTGCAACATGGCACTTGCCTTAGCCACACCACCTTTTGTTGCGGCCTGCATGTCTGTGATGCCCACAGAAAAACCGTGCGTTATCAAATCACGCATGGCATCTTTGACGACCCGCTGCTGCGCAGGCGTTAAATCATCCAGATTGCCTGCAACGTTCATGACTGCAGACAACGAGGCCATGCTCTTGGCGTAGAGGCCCTCAAGCAGGATGTCTAGTTTTAAGTTGGAGACGGTCGTACCAGCGACAGTCAACCCACCAATGGCTTTCCCAATCGAAACATTGAGACGATCCCCCACATAAACACTTTCGCCAACAAACTTGATTGCCTGTGCTTGGCCATCAGGGAATTGAACTTGCCCGATTGTAAAAACACTACGCCCCTCACCTGTGTAACGATCCTTGGTCATCAGTGTCGCCTGAACATCACTGATTCGAGTAACCCCATCAGCGTCAGCCACAAGCAGCGAAGGCAAGCTCATTTCGAAATCAAGCTCGGCTTGCTTGATGCTAAATTGGCCGTTGATTGGCGACATTTCAAAGGTGAAGTCGGCCTGTTCTGACTTTAAAGCCGGTAGACCATAGCGACTTAGCACCTGACCATCCCACCCCCAACGTCCCTGCCCTGTTAGGCTTGGGTTTTGACCAAACAACGCAGTCACCGCTTGCGCACCGTCGCCTATCAAGTTGGCCGTCAGCGCGTAAGTGCTAAGGTGGGTCAACATGACACGGTGATCAATGGTGTAATTGATTTTTACCTGAAACAAATCAGCCGGTGATTGTTGGTCCGCATCAGGATCGGGGTAGTGCACGATCATTGAACCTTTAGATGTCAACAGGCCTTGATCATGAGTGGCATCAGAAAACCGAAGCGGTGTGGTGCCCAGTGGCGGATGGGTTAAAACCGTTAATTCTTGTTGCGCTTTAAATCCAACATAAGCACTGGCGCCGACCCAGCCGACAGCCAGAATGACCCCTAAAGTGAAGACAGAAACAAGCTTTTTGTTCATGCAGAAACTTCCCATTGAGTCGATTGAAACAAACGCCGGTGACTTTATCACGTGGCCGGTGACATTTGCTTAGGCCAAATCGCCATTGGGACTTTTAAGACCGATCAAAGCAATGCGCCGCGTGCCGAGATGGGCCAGATGGCATGAACGTGATCGTCTCTGAAGCAAATGATCTCGTCGTACAAATTCATCGTTGGGTCGCAATGCCCAGGGACCAGTAGGATTGATTGACCCAAAGCCGCTTCTGTTCCTGGTGTTAATTCGATCACGCCATGCTCATCAGAGGCTTTTAAGTAGCGCCAGCCGGGTTGGTTGAAGGTCGCCGGCATCCCTGCGTCCACGCTCGATGCTTTGAGGCCGGCATCGACAATGGCGACCCCGTCACGCGGTGTGCTCATGACACTGGTTTTAATAAACAGCGCGTTTTCAAAAATAACATCGCTGGCGTCGGCAATATTGTCGCCATAATCGCGATCCATGAAGGCGTAGCTGCCAGCTTGTATTTCGTTGTAGAGGCCTGAATCACGTTCATGCCAGAACGTTCCAGTTCCTGCGCCAGTGACACAGGGCACGTTGATGCCAGCGTGGTTTAACTGTTCAATGGCTTGGCGAACCACGCCAGTGGCATGCCCAATGGCTTCTGACCGTTCCTTGGCTTGTCTGAAGTGTTGGGCACGCCCGTGATAACAATGCAAACCGGCAAATCGCAACCCTTGATCAGTCGCCGCCACAATGGCCATGGCCATTGGCACAACCGCTTCAACGCCTACCCCGCAACGCATGCCGCCGACCTCGACTTCAATGTAGACATTGAGTGCCTGTTTGGCGCCTGACATGAGACTGGCCAACGCTACTATCTGTGCAGGATGATCAACCAAGACTCCTAGATTGACCTGCTCGGCCAAAGCTCGCAGGTGTTTGAGTTTTTTGGGACCAACGATCTGATTGGTGATGAGAATGTCTTGAATACCCGCTTGCGCAAAACAGGCCGCTTCGCTGAGTTTTTGGCAACAGATGCCCACGGCCCCTTTGGCGATTTGATGTTTGGCCACGTCAGGGCATTTGTGACTTTTGGCGTGAGGTCGCACGCGCAAGCCCTGACTGGCCTGCATCAGGCGATCGAGGTTACGCTCGAAAGCGTCAAGCATGAGGATGAGGCTCGGTGTGTCAACGGTGTCAAAGTGATCACCGACTTGGCAGGCGGACCAGGGTTGCATTCGTTTTCCTTTATCCCACTCAAATAACCCATCGCAGATGACGACACAATGGAATGCCTCGAGTATATGATCGAAGCTAACGTCAAATACCAGTTAACAGAACTACTTTTTTAGGAGTAAGCCGCATGAGCGCTGATTTATCCGCAGTCAAAGTTTTGGTGTTTGATGTCTTTGGTTCAGTGGTGGATTGGCGTGGCTCGATCGAACGCGACCTATCCGCATGGGGCAAAACCAATCATATCCAAGCCGACTGGGGAGGCTTGGCACTGGCTTGGCGAAGTCTTTATCAACCCAAAATGCAGCAGGTGCGTAGCGGTCAACGCCCGTGGACGCTTCTCGATGACCTACACCGTGAGTCGTTAGAAGAGTTATTGCCTAAATTTGGATTGACCACGCTCGCGCCAGACGATTTGGATCACATCAATCGCGTCTGGCATCGTTTGGATGCCTGGCCAGACGCTATCGCAGGGCTCACGCGCTTGAAGTCCAAATATGTCATCGGCCCACTGTCCAACGGCAACATCGCGCTATTGGCCAATATGGCCAAGCATGCCGGGCTGCCGTGGGACCTGAGCTTTTCTACGGAGTGGTTTAAAGCCTATAAACCGATGCCAGCCGCCTACCTTGGCGTGGCGCAAGCCATGAACGTCAAGCCCAGTGAAGTGATGCTGTGCGCCGCACACAACGACGATCTCAAAGCGGCTCGTGCTCAAGGCCTCAAAACCGCGTTTTGGCCGCGGCCCACGGAGTATGGCTCTGCCCAAACAAAAGACTTTAAGGCTGAAGAGTCGTGGGACATCGTCGCCACTGATATTCGCGATTTGGCGCATCAATTACTGAATTGACGGCGCTGTTATCACCTATTGTGCCGCTTGACGTTGTATTCGAGTAATCAGTCGATCAAGCTGGTTTGCAAAGGCGCGGCTGTCACGTTCATTAAAGGCTGATGGCCCGCCTGTTTGGACCCCGTTGTCTCTCAAGTCCTGCATGAAATTACGCATGGTTAAGCGAGCGGCAATACTGTGTTCATCGATCAAATCACCACGGGGGTCAATTACCCAAGCTTTTTTGGCAACAACCAAGGCCGCTAACGGTATGTCAGCGGTCACAACCACGTCTTGGGCATTGACTTGGTCGACAATCCGTTGATCGGCCACATCAGCTCCCGCACAAACCTGCCGAGCTTGAATCCATGGCGACGGCGGCACGTGCAACATCTGATTGGCCACCAAGGTCACCATGATCTGCGTTCGATTGGCCACCCGATACAAAATATCTTTGATCACAGCGGGACAGGCATCGGCGTCAACCCAAATTTTCAAAAGAGTGCCTTTAAATAACGTTAATGACATCAACGAACTGCTTTTGTTTATTGGATTGCGATGCCACTCAACAAATAACAATTAAAAAAAAAGCCACAGACCATTTAGGCTGTCGCTTTTTTGAGATAAATGGTCGGAACGGAAGGATTCGAACCTTCGACCCCTTGCACCCCATGCAAGTGCGCTACCAGGCTGCGCTACGCCCCGAAGGCCTGAATTGTATCAGAATGACTGGGGTCAGTTACCAGCTAGCAAGGTCGAAATGGATTGCAGTTCATGGCGCAGGCCTTGTAGCTCTTGGGCGGTTAAGCGCACAGCGGCATCGGGATCGGCCTGAGTATCTCGACCATCGGTCAGACGGTTTCTTGCACCACTAATCGTGAAGCCCTGTTCGTAAAGAAGGTCACGGATGCGACGGATGAGAAGTACTTCATGGTGCTGATAGTAGCGCCGGTTACCGCGGCGTTTAATGGGCTTGAGCTGGGTGAATTCCTGCTCCCAATACCGAAGCACGTGTGGTTTAACCGCACACAACTCACTCACCTCGCCGATCGTGAAATAACGCTTGGCGGGAATGACCGGTAGTGTTGCCGTAGGTGTGTCAGCTGAGTTCATGAATGACCAATGATTAACGTCGTCTTTATTCTAAACGCATCGCAGGAGAGATTGAACGATTCTCAGGGGAATCGGCTTCAACAGCGCCCTTTAACTTCTGACTGGCATGAAAAGTCACGACCCTGCGAGCCGCAATGGGAATGACTTCACCTGTTTTGGGGTTCCTGCCGGGGCGAGCTGGTTTGTCCCTGACTTGAAAATTACCGAAACCAGAGAGCTTGACTGAGTCACCCTTAACCAAAGCCTGTCGAATTTGCTCAAAGAATGTTTCGACAATATCTTTGGATTCGCGTTTGTTCAAACCAACACGATCGAACAGCATCTCAGCGAGTTCAGCCTTTGTCAGTGTCTGCATGTCGGTCACGGTTTACTCTCCTAACGCTGTCGCGCATTGTGCGCTTTTTCAAGTGCTTGCCGAATAATCTGTAAACACTGTTCAACGCGATCATCTTCTAAGGTCACTGCTGGATCCTGCAACCAGAACCGTAATGCCAAGCTGACCTCATTTGGCTGGTCTGGCGAGGCATTTTGGTCTTGCCACACATCAAACAACGTCACGTCTTGAACCGCATCCAACATTGGCTCAGTTTTAACGCAAGCCCAAATGGTATCAAGTAACGACTGGTAAGGGGTATTGGCAGAAACCCATAGAGCCATGTCGCGTTGCACCATGGGTTGCTTTGAGAGCGCAACCGGTGCGGGTAATGGTTTTTCAGTCAAGCAATCAAGGGCGATCTCAAAGAGCACAGGCGATGATGGCAAGCCCTCGGCACGGACCCATTGGGGGTGAAGTTCGCCTATCAAGCCTTTGACTTGACCATCAACCCAGATCTCAGCGCAGCGCCCAGGATGCATCAACGGGTGCTGTGAAGGGACAAACCGGTACTGCAGTTGGCTCGCATCGAGCAACACTTCGAGATCGTTTTTCACGTCAAAGAAATCAACGTGGCGAGACTTGGTCGCCCACTGATCAGGCTCTGCGGCTCCCCAAGCCAAAGCGGCTAACTTCAAAGGCTGAGCCACACCGGCCACACTAATGTCACCATTGACGATACTCGCATCTCGGCTAAAGACACGGCCAAGCTCAAACACGCGCACACGACTTTGACGACGATTGGCGTTATAGACCGTGTTGGCCACCAAGCCTGGCAGCAGCGATGAACGCATGACCGACATTTGGCTAGCGATCGGATTGACCAAAGCAATCGGATCACTTTGACCCATTCGCTCGGTTTCCCACAGGCGCTCAACGAATGAAAAGTTAACCACTTCTTGATAATCGCGCGCTGCAATCGAGGCACGTATGGCATGCGCATCGCGTTTGTTTTCATGACGTAAGAGCATTTTTGCGCGCGCCATGGGTGGTCGTGCAGGAATGTTGTCAAAGCCGATCATGCGAGCAACTTCTTCGATAAGGTCTTCCTCAATACGCAAGTCAAAACGAAAGGAAGGCGGTGTGACCTTAAATACCTCGTTCTCAGCTGACCACTCAAACCCAAGCCGTTCAAAAACCTCACTGACTTGGTCATGCGCGCACGAGATGCCCAAAACCTTTTGGCAGCGTGCCAATCGCATCGTGACCGGTGCACGCTCGGGCAAGCTTAACGTCTGATCGTCAATGGGACCCGCTTGGCCGCCACAAATAGCCAACACCATCTGCGTTAAGCGCTCAAGGTCGTCAGTAATGGTGACGAAATCGACCCCGCGCTCAAATCGATGGGCAGCCTCAGAGGGGATCTTCAAGGTACGGGTGCGTCCTGCAATGGCTTCAGGCCACCAAAAAGCGGCTTCCAAATAGATGTTTTGTGTGTCTAGGCTCACGGCCGTGTCATCACCACCCATGATGCCGGCCAAGCTTTCAATTTTATCGCCAGTCGCAATAACACCCATCTGTTGCGTCAGCTCAATGGTTTCCCCATTGAGTAACTTAAGCGTCTCGCCTGGTCTTGCCCAGCGAACCGTCAATGATCCGTCAACCATTTTGTCAAGATCAAAGACGTGCGAAGGCCGCCCACGTTCGAGCATCAGGTAGTTTGAAATATCAACCAAGGCCGACACACTGCGTTGCCCAGCGCGCTCAAGCCGTTGCACCATCCAGGCCGGGGTTTGCGCACGTGCATTGACGCCTCGCATGACTCGACCAGCAAACCGGCCGCACAGATCAGGCGCCAGCACTTCTACTGGCATTCGATCTTCAATGGTCACCGGCGACGGCGCGACTGCCGGATTGCGCAGTTCACAACCATTGAGCGCCGCCACTTCGCGAGCCACCCCGAGAATAGACAAGCAATCGGCACGGTTGGGTGTGAGTTTTAATGTAAACACCGACTCGTCTAACGCCAGTGCTTGACGCAACGACATGCCTGGCTCAAAGGATGGGTCAAGCGACAACAGGCCCGCATTTTCTTGAGACAAGCCGAGTTCTTTGGCCGAGCACAGCATGCCAGCGGACTCGACACCGCGCATTTTGGCAACACCAATTTTAAAATCACCAGGCAAAACAGCGCCAACCCCAGCCAAGGGCACCACGAGCCCGGCAGCAGCATTTGGCGCGCCACATACAATTTGAAGCCATTCACCCTGCCCGGCATTGACGCGACAAACCCGTAACTTGTCAGCATTGGGGTGAGGTTCGACCGCTTCAATGCGAGCCACAACCACACCGCTAAAGGCGGGCGCGACAGGCTCAACCTCTTCAACTTCAAGGCCAGCCATGGTCAGCTGATGAGCCAGCGCATCGGTGCTTATCGAAGGGTCGGCCATCGTGCGTAGCCAGGATTCAGGAAATTGCATCGTTAGACTCAAGCATTGGGTTTATAAAAACAGCGTCTTCTACAGTTGCTATTCAGTCAGCAAATTGCGCCAGGAAACGCAGGTCGCCTTCAAAAAACTGTCGCAAATCATGAACACCGTAACGCAGCATGGTTAGACGCTCTAGTCCTGATCCAAAGGCAAAGCCAATGTACTTCTCAGGATCGAGTCCAAAGTTACGCACCACATCGGGGTGAACTTGCCCTGCGCCAGAAATCTCCAGCCAGCGACCCTTATTGGGACCACTGGTAAACATCATATCGATCTCAGCAGAAGGCTCAGTAAACGGGAAGAAAGACGGTCGGAATCGGATTTCAAGATCGTCTGTCTCAAAGAAGCAGCGCATAAAATCGGTGTAAACCCCTTTAAGATCGGCAAATGAGATATCTTCTGCGATCCAAAGACCTTCAACTTGATGGAACATTGGCGAATGCGTGGCATCACTATCGACGCGATAGGTGCGGCCGGGCGCAATCACTTTGATGGGTGGCGTGTGTGTGCGCGCATAACGCACTTGCATGGGGCTGGTGTGTGTGCGCAATAGCAAAGGCAAACCTTGTTCGTCTTTCATGTCGACGTAAAAAGTGTCTTGCATTGAGCGCGCAGGATGATTGAGCGGGTTATTTAAGGCCGTAAAGTTTGTCCAATCGGTTTCAATTTCAGGACCGTCAGCGACTTCAAAACCAATGGACTGAAAAATCTGTTCAACCCGCTGCCAAGTTTTGATAACGGGATGGATCCCACCCGTTCGACGTCCCCGACCGGGTAGGGTCACATCGATTGTTTGCTCAGCCAGTTGCAAAGCCAGCCCCGCTTGGGCAATCGCCTCTCTGCGCGCATTGAGCGCCGCTTCAATGGCTTGTTTGGCCAGGTTGATCTTGGCACCCTCTTCGCGCTTTTGTGCCGGTTCAAAGCTTGCCAGACGTTTCATCTGCTCTGTCAAAGCACCTTGCTTGCCCAAAAATTGCGCTTTGGCATTTTCCAAGGCAGCAGCATCGGTGGCTTGTTCAAAGGCGGACTGAGCGGCGCTGATTAAATCTTCTAGTGTGTTGGACATAGATCCTGTCACTCTTTTGAGTCATCTGTTGCAAAGTCAAAACGTTCAACGATCGGGGCACTAAACGGAAACGGAGCCCTAAGGGCTCCGTTTCATGGCGCTACGATCGGGGCACTAACTGGTGACCCCGTCGTTTAGGCTGACAGTGCAGCTGTCGCCTGTTTGACGATCGCCGCAAAACCCGCCTTGTCCCGCACGGCCATGTCGGCCAAAACCTTACGATCGAGCTCAATGGCAGCCTTTTTGAGGCCAGCAATGAATACGCTGTAAGAAACACCATGCTCGCGGGTTGCCGCATTGATACGGGCAATCCACAAGGCACGGAATGTGCGCTTCTTGTTACGGCGGTCACGGTAAGCGTATTGACCCGCACGCATGACTGCTTGCTTAGCAATACGGAATACATTACCGCGGCGACCACGATATCCTTTGGCCGCTTTGATGACTTTTTTGTGACGGGCTCGGGCTGTTACACCACGTTTTACGCGAGGCATTATCTATCTCCTATTATGCGTAAGGCATCATGGCGCGAACTGAAGCCATGTCGCTTGGATGAACAGCAGCGGAACCGCGCAGCTGACGTTTTGTCTTGGTGGTCTTTTTGGTCAGGATGTGGCGCTTAAACGCCTGACCGCGTTTGATGGAGCCACTGCCCCGCACCGAAAAGCGCTTGGAAGCACTTTTCTTGGTTTTCATCTTAGGCATGAAAAAATCCTAGTGACGTGCTATCACAGGTGGTTGCTCGACCTTCGAACAACACTTCACAACCCGATAACATCGCTGTCTTCCAGCCATATGCCTAAACCGATCAAGGATTAAAACATTAGGTTTTGAAATAGCAATTGCTGGAAAGTCGTTGATTATAGACTAGTTTCTCAAACTTAGTCATCCACGGCGACTTACCCTTTGCTATTTTCCATCGCGGTCAAACGCTGCTCGAGCGCTTGCAGCTGTTTTTCTAGGTTGTTGGCACGCGTCATCGCTTGGGCAAGCATGTCAGCCTGAATATCAAACTCTTCACGTGTAACCAAATCCATTTTGGTAAATGCTTGCCCCATAAAACCGCGAACATTGCGTTCAACATCGGCCGCTGGGCTTTTGGCAATGAGTTCAGAGACATTTTTTTGTAAGGCATCAAGCCATGGATTGGTTTGCATATCGATCCCTTGATTATTGATTCAGTAGTGGCGGCGCTTAAAGCGACTTTTGACAGTGTAGTCAATTACATGGCTAACCAATCAAAATCAATGACCGTGAAATAAGTGGCATTTTGGGTTGGTTGCTTTTAAAAATGCACCAAAAGAGTGAATTGCCTCGCGAAAGTCCAATCAATGCATTGTTTTGGTGCATTCGTACACTTAAAACCACAGGTGTTTTGTTGGCACGACTTTTGCTTGAGTCTAGCTACCCACAGCCTGAATAAAGGAAAGTTCCATGAAACTAGTCATTGCGATTATCAAGCCCTTTAAGCTTGACGAAGTACGTATCGCTCTGTCTGCACTTGGTGTGCAGGGTCTCACAGTCACAGAAGTCAAAGGTTTTGGCCGACAAAAAGGACATACCGAGCTCTACCGCGGCGCTGAATATGCGGTGGACTTTTTGCCCAAGCTTCGAATCGAGGCAGCGGTTTCTGACGACCTTTTAGAACAAGTCATCGAAACCATCGAGCAATCAGCCCGCACTGGAAAAATTGGCGATGGCAAGATTTTTGTCTCGACATTAGAGCAAGTCGTGCGTATCCGCACCGGTGAAACCGGCATCGAAGCCCTGTAGAAAAAGGAATCAATATGGAAACGGTAGTCTTAGATGTGCCCGCCGAGTTTTTTGAACTCCAGTATGCGTTGGATACCTTTTATTTCTTGGTTTGTGGCGCACTCGTTATGTGGATGGCTGCAGGCTTCTCGATGTTGGAAGCGGGTCTGGTTCGTGCCAAAAACACAACTGAAATCCTTACCAAAAACATCGTTTTGTATGCCATTGCCTGCACGATGTACATGATTGTGGGTTACAGCATCATGTATGACGGCAACATTTTCTTGACTGGCATCACCGGTGACGGCGTTGCTGACGAGAAAACCTATGCCCCATCAGCAGATTTCTTCTTCCAAGTGGTATTTGTGGCGACAGCCATGTCAATTGTGTCAGGCGCCGTTGCTGAGCGCATGAAGCTCTGGGCCTTTGCTTTGTTTGCCATTGTCATGACAGGTTTCATCTATCCCATGTCAGGCTCTTGGACTTGGGGTGCACAACCGGTTTTCGGGATGTACAGCTTGGGTGATTTGGGCTTTATTGACTTCGCAGGCTCTGGCATTGTTCACATGGCCGGTGCGGCAGCAGCGCTCGCCGGTGTCATCTTATTGGGCGCACGCAATGGCAAATATGGTCCCAACGGTGAAGCGCGAGCCATACCAGGCGCGAACTTGCCCTTGGCAACCCTAGGAACGTTTGTCCTGTGGCTTGGTTGGTTTGGTTTTAACGGTGGTTCGGTACTGGCAACAGCCAGTGTTGGTGATGCCAACTCAGTTGCGGTGGTGTTCATGAACACCAACGCGGCCGCTGCTGGTGGTGTCATTGCCGCTTTGATTGTCGCCAAACTGATGTTCGGTAAAGCCGATCTAACCATGGTTTTAAATGGTTGTTTGGCAGGCTTGGTTGCGATCACTGCGGGTCCAGACACACCCACACCGTTGATGGCAACATTAATTGGTGCGGTTGGTGGTGTCATTGTCGTCTTTTCAATCTTATCCCTTGATAAATTAAAAATCGACGATCCCGTCGGTGCAATCTCAGTTCATGGTGTGGTGGGTCTTTGGGGCTTGTTAGCCGTACCAATCACAAACCCCGAAGCAACGATCACCGCTCAGGCTATTGGTGCGGTCACAATCTTTGTCTGGGTGTTTGTTGCCAGCATGATTGTGTGGGGGCTTATCAAGGTCATCATGGGGATCCGTGTGACTGAAGAGGAGGAATATCAGGGTGTGGATATTGTCGAATGTGGTATGGAAGCGTATCCAGAGTTCACCAATAAGTAATCCGTTATTGCGGTTGTAAAAATGGGGGCCGGTTTAACCGGCCCCTTCTGCATCTATCTGATTTTTCTGATGACTTTGCGCAACCGTTGTCTCAATCGTTAAGGTGATCTGGATCGATTGAATCCGCTCGATTCAAGGCAGAGGCCACTTTGGTGCGAAGGGCGTTTGAATGAGCCCCCAAAATCTCGCGCTTGACGTCAAGCAGTTGCCTTGGGTGCATAGAAAACTCGGTCAGTCCCAGACCAAGCAATAAACGCGTGAGCCTGGCGTCGCCCGCCATTTCACCACAAACAGACACAGGAATTCGCTGGCGTTGCCCGGCGTTGATGGTGCCCGCAATCAATCGCAATACAGCGGGGTGAAGTGGGTCATAAAGCGACGATACATCAGCATCTGCCCTGTCAATCCCTAGGGTGTATTGAATCAAATCATTGGTGCCGATCGACAAAAAATCAAACGCACGCGCAAACGGCTCAATCGCGATGGCCATCGCTGGCACTTCGACCATGGCGCCGATCTCAACATGATCATCAAACAGCTGGCCTTTGGCTGTTAGCTCGTTGCGCACACTGTCAATAATTTCCCGTGCTGCCTGAACTTCCGATAGGCTGGTAATCATCGGAATCAAAATGCGAACCTTGCCAAAGGCAGACGCCCGCAATATGGCACGTAATTGGGTTTGAAATAATTCAGGTCTCGCCAAGCAATAGCGAATCGCGCGTTGCCCGAGCGCTGGATTGGTCGCCACGGTGGCTTCACCGTCAAGTGTTTTATCAGCTCCCAGATCTAGGGTGCGAATCGTGACGGGTCTTTGACCCATCTGTTGCACCACCGATTGATAGGCGGCGAACTGTTCCTCCTCTGAAGGCAGACTTGAGCGCCCCATGAAAAGAAATTCACTTCGGAGCAGACCAATACCCTGCGCGCCTTGACTGAGCGCCAATGGAACCTCGTCTGGCATTTCAATGTTAGCTTGCAAACCAATACGCACGCCATCGAGTGTCTCAGCGGCAATATCGCGCAAGGTCAACAAACTTTCGCGTGACTGCGCATATTGAAGCGCCATCGATTCGTAAGCGCGAGTTTGAGCCGCTGGCGGATTGATTAAAACGGTGGCTTGCTGCCCATCAACAATCAAAAAGTCGCCATCACGCGCCATCGTGCGCACTTGCCCCAAAGCAACCACTGCTGGCACACCCATGCTGCGGGCCACAATCGCCGTGTGTGAGGTCGGGCCACCCAGATCAGTCACAAATCCCGCAAATCGTGCCCCGCGCAGCCGGATCATGTCAGCCGGTGAGATGTCATGAGCCACCACAATCAGGGGCTCGTCACTTTGTGTGAAGGCTTCCAAATTGCCCAATGCGCCTGTGCCAGCAAGGGTATGCAACACCCGCTCAACCACTTGTCTGACATCGGCACCACGTTCACGCAAGTAGTCGTCTGGCATGGCGCTGAACTGCTCACCAAGAAGCTGGCCTTGCGTGGTCAATGCCCACTCAGCGTTGTATTGGCGTTGCTCAATGAGCAACAACGTCTCGTCGGTCAGTAAAGGGTCTGAGAGGAGTAATTGATGCACGTTCAGTAATGCGGCCAGCTCTCTTGGGGCGTCTGCTGGCAAGGTGTCGATGAGCACTTGTAACTCATCGGTCGTGTCTTTGAGTGCCAACGAAAAACGACTTTTCTCGGCATCAATGGCCTCAGGTGCAATTCGATAGTGAGCCACTTCGAGCGCAGCCGCGCCCATGACCACCGCCCGACCCATCGCATAGCCGCTTGCCACCCCGCGACCATACAGACATATCATGGGCTTGAGCTGGGGATTATCCCCAGCATTTGGATTATTGTTCTTCACCGAACTTATCATCAAAAAGTGTCTGTATTTGATTCAGGGCCTCTTCGGCATCGCCACCTTCGGCGTGAATAGTGACAACGGTGTCTTTGCCGGCCGCCAGCATCATCACACCCATGATACTTTTTGCGTTGACCCGCCGAGCGTCTTTTGAAATGAAAATTTCGCTCGAGAACTGTCCCGCCGTTTTGGTGAGTTTGGCAGCCGCTCTGGCGTGTAGCCCCAGTTTATTAGAGACAACGATGTCGAGTTGCGGCATGATCCAGTACCTGAGTGTGTGTTGGTAGACGATGAGTCAAAGACGATTTAAATATCAAATACCAATCGCCAATCAATTTTTTACGTATTCTTTCAGTCGATTTGTTTGACTGTTTGTGTGCCGCCAGCGATAGCATGTTGACACAAAGCATCAAGATTTTGTGAGCGATAATTTAAAACTCGCAGCACCATGGATGCGTTCAAGCCAGTCACAGTCAAACAGGGAACATTTCTGTCCCGTAGTTGCTGGCTAGCATCCTGACAGATATTGGCCGGTGAAGCACCCGGCAAATCGGTCAATAACAACACCCCGGCCCCTCGATTTGCGTTTAACAGCTGTTCAACCAGGCCGTGGGTCGAATCTGCAGCGCAAGCGCCTGGTGCCACATCTATTGCCAACAAATCAACAGGCTCACCAAAAACATGCTCTGACACGGCTTTAAGTGCAGTGGCTAATGGTGTATGGGCCACGAGCACGACGGCAACAGCAGCGGATTTCGCTGGACTCACCATGTGTTCGTCTCCCATTAAGATCGCTTCTTTAGCCATGAACGGCCGCTTCTAGGGCTTGTGCAAAGCGGGCGCCAACATCAAAATCGGTTTGTTCGGTTATTTCCACAAAACAAGTCGGGCTGGTGACATTGATCTCTGTCACGTAATGACCAATCACATCCAAGCCAACCAGTAACAGACCACGGGCGGCCAACACAGGGGCCATTGCTCTGGCAATGGCCCAGTCGTTTTCGCTTAAGGGTTGCGCCACACCACGACCACCAGCGGCTAAGTTGCCGCGCGTTTCGCCTGCTAAGGGAATTCGGGCTAAGCAATATGGCACCGCTTCGCCGCCAATCAACAAAATGCGCTTATCACCGTTAACGATCTCTGGAATGTAGCGCTGCGCCATGATGGTGCGGGTGCCATCGTGCGTTAAGGCTTCTAATATGGCGTTGCGATTGGCCTCACCGGCCTGCATTCTAAAGACGCCAGTGCCACCCATACCATCAAGCGGTTTGACAATAACGTCTACGTGCTTGTCGTGGAAAGCCTTAATCCGAGACATGTTGCGCGTCACCAATGTCGGCGTGGTGTACTGTGCAAATTCCGTAATCGACAGCTTCTCAGGGTGATTGCGAATGGCAGCGCCTTCATTGAAAACCTTGGCACCTTGGGCTTGCGCAAACTCAAGTAAGTGGGTTGCGTAGACATACTCCATGTCAAACGGTGGGTCTTTGCGCATGATGACTGCATCAAACGACGACAAAGGCACCTCGACACTCGACCCCGAATGTTCCCACCACGACTCACCGTACCGATCAGCACGGGGAAAGAGGGTAATGGCTTGTGTCAAAGCCATTACCCTACCCTCATCGATATAAAGATCGCCTTGGTGACACACGCTGATTTGATGTCCGCGCGCAACAAGTGCAAACATCATCGCAACCGAAGTGTCCTTATAAGCCTTCAAGCCAACCAGTGGGTCGATCACGAAAAGGACGTGCATGTTTCCCACGATGGTCACGCGACGCCGTCGGCTTTGCCCGCTACCAACGCTTTTTTCTTCGGTGAGAGCACCATCACCATTTGGCGTCCTTCGAGCCTAGGCATCGCTTCGACCACGGCGAGTTCCAATAGGTCGTCACGTACACGCTCAAGCACACGCATACCGAGCTCTTGGTGAGCCATTTCACGGCCTCTAAAACGAAGGGTCACTTTGGCTTTATCGCCTTCATCAAGAAAGCGCTTTAAGTTTTTAAGCTTGACCTGATAATCACCTTCATCAGTGCCGGGCCGAAACTTGACTTCCTTGACTTGGATAATTTTCTGTTTGGCACGCGCCTCAGCTTGGCGCTTTTGTTCTTGATATTTGAACTTGCCGTAATCCATTAAGCGGCAAACAGGTGGGTCTGCGTTAGGGGCAATTTCAACCAGATCCACGTCGGCCTGCTCGGCCATTCGAACAGCATCAAGGGTCTTGGTAATCCCTAGCTGCTCTCCTTCAATTCCAATTAAACGCACTTCGGGAACGCGGATTTCTCCGTTAATGCGATGAGGCTTATCAGTGGCGATGTCAAAAGCTCCTAAAAATTGATAAAAGACTGCAACTACTCATTACGCAGGCACGGCAAGCTGCCGATAACCTGATACATCATCAGATAGTAACGTGCTAAAGCCCTCAAAGGACATCACGCCGAGATCAACCCCGCCACGAGCGCGAACCGCAACGGTGTTGGCTTCACGTTCTTTTTCGCCAACCACCAAAATATACGGCACCTTCTGCATGCTGTGTTCTCTGATTTTATAAGTGATTTTCTCTGCCCGCAAATCAGACTCAACCCTAAAGCCCTGTTTTTTCAGACTTTCGCTGATTTGAGCAGCGTACTGGGCTGAGGATTCTGAAATACAGCAGACAACAGCTTGTACCGGCGCTAACCAAGGTGGCATGGCGCCGGCGTGGTTTTCGATCAACATGCCGATAAAGCGCTCTAAAGATCCAAGAATCGCCCGGTGCAACATCACAGGGGTTTTGCGCTGGTCGTGCTCATCAACGTATTCGGCATCCAAGCGTGCTGGCATAGAAAAGTCGACCTGAATGGTGCCGCACTGCCACTGACGACCAATCGCATCTTTCAATGTGTATTCAATTTTGGGGCCATAAAACGCCCCTTCGCCGGGCGTTACTTCGAATTCGCAGCCGGTGCGTTTAAGGCTTTCCATCAACGCCGCTTCGGCCTTGTCCCAGCTCTCGTCGCTGCCTATGCGCTTCTCTGGTCGCGTGGCGACCTTGTAAAGCACCTCGGTAAACCCAAAATCAGCGTAGACCTTTTGCAGCAAGGCGGTGAAATTGGCACACTCATCTTGCATCTGATCTTCGGTACAGAAAATGTGTCCGTCGTCTTGCGTGAAGCCGCGCACGCGCATCATGCCGTGCAATGAACCAGATGGTTCGTTGCGGTGGCACTGACCGAATTCACCGTAGCGCAAAGGCAGCTCGCGATAGGAGTGCAAATTCGAATTGAATATTTGGACGTGACCCGGACAGTTCATGG
>Ga0213861_10000729_pt1 | contig 29165 bp, 30 predicted proteins | sample PICome_4_FD_160110 | JGI IMG/M metagenome (GOLD analysis project Ga0213861, IMG submission 160110) | Coastal seawater microbial communities near Pivers Island, North Carolina, United States - PICO131 | ecosystem: Environmental > Aquatic > Marine > Coastal | place: USA: North Carolina... | reverse complement strand
GAGCCGGTACGGTTTGGGTCAATGCTTACCGCGTGGTGAGCTACATGTCACCCTTTGGTGGCTTTAAGCGCTCAGGCATTGGCCGCGAAAACGGTCAGGCCATGATCTATGAATACTTGCAAACCAAAAGCGTCTGGATCAACACCAATAAAAACATCGCCAATCCATTTGTGATGGGTTAATGTGCGCCCGACTCAAGAATCAACATCTGGACCATCTGCTGAAAACGAGGTGAAGCCTCACGGCAAACGTGGGGCTTCACCCCATTACCACCGCACCGACTGGCAGGTTATCAAAGACTTGCTGCCGTACTTAATGGCCTACAAAGGTCGCGTGGCCTTGGCTTTGATCTTCATGGTGGCGGCCAAATTCGCCAACCTTGGCGTACCGATCATACTCAAAGACATGATCGACAGGCTTGATGTTTCAGCCGTGGCAACAGCAGCCTTGGTGGTGCCCATCGGTTTGGTTCTCGGTTACGGTGCACTGCGGCTCATGACCGGCATCTTCACCGAATTAAGAGAAGCCCTTTTTGCACGGGTGACTCAACACGCGGTACGACAGATTGCGTTAAATGTTTTTAATCACCTGCATCGCCTCTCGCTTCGATTTCACTTGGGGCGACAAACCGGCGGGGTCAGTCGCGACATTGAACGCGGCACGCGCGCCATTCAAACGTTGGTTTCGTTCTCGCTTTACAGCATCTTCCCGACTTTCATCGAGTTTTCTCTGGTGCTGGGCTATCTCTGGTACTTCTATGACATCTGGTTCTCGCTGATCACCTTGATCTCGTTGGTGCTCTACATCATCTTTACCGTCATGATCACCGAATGGCGCACGCAACTGCGACGCACGATGAATGACCTCGACTCGCGCGCCAATCAAAAGGCGGTCGATTCGCTGTTGAATTTCGAAACCGTTAAATACTTTGCCAACGAACATTTTGAAGCGAATCGCTACGACGACAGCCTGCAACGCTATCAAAAGGCAGCCATCCTTTCACAAAAGACACTGGCCGCTTTAAACCTCGGCCAACAAGTCATCATCACCGTGGGCTTGGTGCTGATTATTTGGCGCGCCGCCGCCGGTGTTGCCGATGGCAGCATGACACTCGGTGACTTGGTGTTGGTCAACACGCTGATGCTTCAGCTCTACATTCCGCTGAACTTCCTCGGTGTGGTGTACCGAGAATTCAAGCAATCCACCGCAGACATTGATCGAATGTTCAGATTGCTCAATGAGAACGAGGAAATCGCTGACAGCACCAAGGCGCAACCGCTGGTGATCAAAAACCCCGTCATTGGCCCGAAAGTTGTGTTTGAAAACGTTCGGTTTTCTTATGAAGCCAACCGCACCATTCTTGAAGACCTTTCTTTGACCATTGAGGCTGGCACCACCACCGCCGTGGTGGGTCGTACCGGCGCGGGCAAAAGTACGCTATCGCGCTTGCTGTTTCGCTTCTATGACATTCAGGGTGGGCGTCTGTTGATTGACGGTCAAGACATTCGCGACATCACACAATCGAGCTTGCGCCAAGCGGTGGGCATTGTCCCGCAAGACACAGTGCTCTTTAACGACACCATTGCTTACAACATCCGCTATGGCAAACCTTTGGCCACTGATGCTGAGGTGCGCGAGGCCGCGCGTGCGGCTCAACTCGATTCATTTATCGCGCAGCTGCCAGACGGCTATGAGACCTCAGTGGGCGAGCGTGGACTCAAGCTTTCAGGCGGCGAGAAGCAACGCTTGGCCATTGCGCGCACATTGCTAAAGCACCCTGCCATGTTGATTTTTGATGAAGCAACCTCAGCACTCGATTCGCGCACTGAGCGCGCACTACAAGAAGAGTTAACCAAGTTAGCGCGCAACCGCACCACCTTGATCATTGCCCATCGCCTATCGACAGTCGTCAACGCCGATCAAATCATCGTCATGGATCAAGGCCGTATCGTTGAGCGGGGCACGCACCAGGCGTTACTGGCGGCCGGTGGCACCTACGCCAACATGTGGAACATGCAACAACGACAAACCGAGTCGGTCAACCGCTCTCTAACCGAGGAATGAAAAATACCTCGCAGCCAGGCGGGAGCACCTGGGTGTAAATGATCTCGTGAATCACCCCGTCAATGGCCACAGCGGTGTCTTCTTCAATCACCTCGCCAATACCGGGGAAGCGTTCATTGAGTGCACTTAACAACCCGCGCATGTTGGTCACTGGCAATTCAAACGACATTTCACCGCTGGTGAAGGGTGGCAAAGCCCCCGTGAGCGTGACGCGCACGGGGGCTCGCAAAAGCTTGTCGATTGCGTTCAATTTAGGCACCCATTGAGGCACCTGATCAGCCACCCACGACCTCAGCGGCATGCGCATCTAGCGCCGCCAAAACAACGGGCGGTGACATTGGCAGCGCATGTTGACGCACCCCAGTGGCACCACGCAAAGCATTGGCAACAGCGGCCATCACCGGCACGATATTGACCTCACCCACACCTTTGACTCCAAACGGGTGGTTTGGATTGGGTACTTCAACAATCAAAGCCTCAATCATGGGTAAGTCCGAGGCCACGGGTACGCGATAGTCCAAGAAACCAGTGTTCTCAAGCAGGCCCTTATCGCTATAGACGTAAGTCTCATTCAAAGCCCAGCCAATGCCTTGCACCACACCGCCTTGAATCTGCCCTTCAACATAGCTCGGGTGGATGGCACGCCCGACATCTTGCGCAGCCACGTAGCGCAGGATTTTGACGGCTCCAGTTTCGGGATCGACTTCGACATCACAAAACTGAGTAGAAAACCCTGGCGCTTGACCACCCGCATTGATCGCCACTTCGGCCACTATCGGCCCACCAGTCACGGCGCGCTTTGCAGCAATATCTTTCAGGCTTAAAGGCGCTTTGTCACCCAACGCGGCATCTGTCAGGTGCGCTGCCCCGTCTTGCCACGACACGGCTTCGAGCGGCACATCCCAAATCATCGCCGCGCGGGCGCGCATGTCATCGACTATTTTTTCACAGGCTTGCACCACTGCCATGCCTGTGGCGTAGGTCACGCGAGAACCACCGGTCACATGGTTGTACCCAATCGATGCCGTATCTGACACTGTTGATCTTACCGAGTCATAGGGCACGCCGAGTGTTTCCGCCGCCATCAACGCCATCGAAGCCCTTGATCCACCCACGTCCATGCTACCTGATGCAATCGCGATAGAGCCATCTTCACTGATGTGCACGGTCACGGCTGACTCACCACCACCGTTAAACCAAAAACCTGAAGCCACACCCCGGCCCTGATTCTTACCCAACGGTGTTTTGTAAGCAGGATGTGCCATCAACGCTTCGATGGTCTCAATGAAGCCGTCAAAGCCATGCTTTGGTCCCCAAATCGTCGGCGACCCGGTTTTGACGGCATTTTTCAGGCGTAAGGCCAGAGGGTCCATGCCAATGCGTCGTGCCAACTCATCGACCACACTTTCAACGGCAAAAGCGGCAATTGGCGAACCTGGTGCGCGGTATGCCACGGCCTTGGGGCGGTTACACACCACGTCGTATCCCACAGCACGGGCGTTTTCAATTTCATAAACTGAAAAGGCACACATGGCGGCGTTCATAACGGGCGATCCTGGAAAAGCGCCAGCTTGCAACTTAAATGTCCCATCAGCGGCCACGATCTTGCCGTCTTTGGTGACACCCATTTTGACCGTCATTGATGAACCAGATGTGGGGCCAGTGGCACGAAACACATCCTCACGTGACATGACTACCTTAACGGGCAAGCCCGTTTTTTTCGAAAGCAGCGCGGCCACAGGCTCGAGGTAAACCACCGTCTTGCCACCAAACCCACCACCGATCTCAGCCGGATGCACCAAGAGGTCACTGATGTTCATGCCCAACAGCTTGGCTGTGTAAGCACGAACCATAAAGTGCCCTTGACTCGAGGACCAAATCTCACATTGGCCATCCGCACCATAGCGCGCAAGCGTGCCATGCGTTTCAATGTAGCCCTGATGAACTGGCTCCGTCGTGAAGCTCATCTCCACCACTTCGTCAGCCAAAGCAAAACCCGCCTCAAGGTCACCCGCCTTAAACTCGGATCGCCGCGACACGTTCGATGGCTTCGTGGGCTCAGGACTCACGCCACGCGTGATCATGTTGTCAAACAAGAGCGGTGCATCCTCTTTCATGGCGTCATCAACGTTGATCACATGAGGCAACACCTCGTAGTCGACTTTGATCAGTTTTAAAGCCTGCTCAGCAATCGCCGCCGTGGTGGCCGCAACCGCAGCCACTGGGTGGCCATCAAAAAGTGCTTTTTCACGGGCCATGACATTTCGAGTCATGTGCCAATAGTTCACCTGGACCCGATCAGGGCCAATGTAATTGAATGATTGCTCAGGCATATCACTGCCAACCATCACAGCCTTAACGCCCGGCAAAGCACTTGCGGCGCTGGTATCAATTGATCGAATCCGCGCGTGCGCATGCGGCGAGCGCAGGATTTTGCCCCAGAGCATGCCTGGTAATGAATAATCTGCGCCGTAGCGTGCCTGCCCGGTAACTTTGGGCACCCCATCGGGACGCACAGGTCGGGTACCCACGACTTTCAAATCTGGCATTGGCGTATCGATCTTTTTAAGCATAATTAAGCGCCTCTCATTTCACGGGCGGCGTCGAGCACCGCTTCGATGATTTTGTTATAGCCCGTACAACGGCAAAGATTGCCAGCCAACCAATAGCGCACTTCTTCTTCAGTTGGATCTGGGTTTCGCGCCAGCAGTGCTCGGGCTGCCACTAATATGCCAGGCGTACAAATGCCGCACTGTAAAGCCGCATGCTCTAAAAACTTCCGTTGCAGCGGGTGTAGTTGGTCGCCTTGGGCCATGCCTTCAATGGTTTGGATTGACTTGCCCTCTGCTTCAACCCCCAAGACCAGGCACGAACAGACCAAGTCGCCGTTAAGCGTCACACTACAGGCACCACAATCGCCCGTGCCGCAGCCCTCTTTGGTACCGGTCATGTCGAGCTCGTCGCGTAAAACATCCAACAATGATTGGCGCGTCTCACACAAAAACTCAACTGCCTCGCCATTAATGGTCGTACTCACATGTTGCTTGGCCATGTTAATTGTTCTCCTGGGCCCGTTTAAGGGCTTTTAATGCCGTGCGTCGGGCCATCACGCCCGCGAGTTTGGTACGAAAAACGACCGTTCCGCGCTTGTCGTTAATTGGTTTGGCGGCTGCTCGAGCAGCCGCTGCCATTTTTTCCAGGGCGGCCTCATCAAGCGTGGTTCCAATCAAAGCTTGTGCGGCTTCAGGCACTGAAATGGCGGTTGCCGCCACAGCGCCCAAACAGACCCGCGCCTGGATGCAAACACCTTTGGCATCCAAAGTCAGGCTCACACCAGCACCAACAACGGCGATGTCCATTTCTGTGCGTGGCGTGAATCGCATGTAAGCACTGCTACTTCGAGCCGCTGGTGTCGGAAAAAAGAGTGAAACCAACAGCTCACCTGGAGCCAGTGCGGTTTTACCAGGGCCTTGTGGCATTTGTTCAACGGGAATTTCCCGTCGTCCGTTAGGCCCCTCAATACTCGCAATAGCACCCACAGACATCATCGCAGGCACGCTATCGGCGGCCGGCGAGGCGTTGCAAAGATTGCCACCCATGCTCGCGCGACTGCGCACTTGGATCGACCCGATCCAATTGGCGCCATCAATCACGCCAGGAAAGGTCTCAGCGAATGCCTTGTGCTTCAGTAAGTCCATACAGGCCACAGCCGCACCCACGCGCCAGCCTCCCTCTTCTTGGCGCACGGAGACGATTTCATCAATCCCCTTGATATCAACTATCAAGCCAGGCTCAAGTCGGCCAGAGCGCATTTGCACCATAAGATCAGTGCCACCGGCTAGGACCCGGGCTTTACCCGGCGCACTGGCCAAAAGAATTGCAGCCTCTTTGGCGCTAGAAGGCGTCTCAAAACGAATGTCTATTGTCATCATCTTTCCCGGAAGTGGGTTCGCAGGCTTTATCCGTACAAAGCCATCTTTACATTCTATGCCACTGTCCCACCTGTTGCACAGACCCATATTCGAATCATGGTTTTGCAAAATGGAAACCATACTTTGCTAATATGAGTGAGGATTTTTGCGGCCTACCCCACAACACCCCCCTCAACCCTGAAAGGAACCACACATGACGTTAAAAGATAAAGTCGCTTTGGTCACTGGCGCTGCAAGCGGCATTGGTAAGGAATGCGCGATCGAAATGGCCAAAGCAGGCGCCAATATCGTGATTGCTGACCTGAACTTAGAGGGTGCGCAAGCGGTCGCAAAAGAAATCGAAGCGCTCGGTGTCAAAGCCATGGGCGTGAGCATGGATGTCACCAGTGAAGAGCAAGTGAACGCCGGCATCGAAGCGGCCGTCAAAGCGCTTGGTAGCATTGACGTGCTGGTTTCAAACGCAGGTATTCAAATCATTCACCCTGTCGAGGACTTTCCGTTCGCTGACTGGAAAAAAATGTTGGCTATTCACCTAGATGGTGCTTTCTTGACCACCAAAGCCGCCATCAAACACATGTACTCGAGCGGTCGTGGTGGCTCCATCATTTACATGGGCTCAGTGCACTCGCACGAAGCCTCTAAGTTGAAGTCAGCCTACGTCACCGCCAAGCACGGTTTGCTTGGCTTGGCTCGCGTGGTGGCCAAAGAAGGCGGTGAAAAAAACGTTCGTGCTTACGTGGTTTGCCCAGGATTTGTTCGCACACCTTTGGTTGACAAGCAAATCCCTGAACAAGCCAAGAGCTTGGGTATCACTGAAGACCAGGTCATTAAAAACGTGATGCTCAGCCAGACTGTGGACGGCACTTTCACCACCACTCAAGACGTCGCCTCTGTTGTAAGCTATTTGGCAGGTTTCCCCACAGCCGCACTGACAGGACAATCTTTTGTGGTCAGCCATGGTTGGTACATGCAATAACAACACGATGGAGCGCACGGGCAATTATGGCTGATATTCATCACTTTCAATTGCCCGCGCTTCGTGCGGCCATTGCCGAAGTGGTCAAAGGGTTTGGCAGCAGCCCCACTGAAGTTGATCTGGTCACCGACAACCTATTGGCCGCCAATCTGACGGGTCACGACTCGCACGGCGTTGGCATGTTGCCACGCTACACCGAGTCTTTTCTAGAGGGTGGTCTCAAACCCAACGCCCATATCGAAACGCGTATTGATCACGGCGCCTTATTAGGACTAGACGGTCACAGCGGTTTTGGGCAAGTGGTCGGCCACGAAACGATGCTGCTTGGCATCGAGCGCGCCAAAACACATGGCAGCTGCATCATGGCTCTGGGCAATGCCCATCACCTTTGCCGCATTGGCGCTTGGGCTGAGATGGCCGTGGCACAAGACCTGATTGCGATTCATTTTGTGAGTGTCTTATCGCGTCCCGTGGTGTCACCATGGGATGGTAGCGACGCCCGTTTTGGGACCAACCCAATTTGCATCGGCATTCCCGTGAGTGGTCAACCACCGGTGATTTTGGACTTTGCCACCAGCGTCATCGCCCAAGGCAAGGCCCGCGTGGCACACAACAAAGGTGAAGCCCTCAAGCCAGGGCAAATCATTGACGACAAAGGCCAACCCACCACCGACCCTGTGTTTGCTGTCAAAGCCCCCATGGGTGCCTTGCGTACCTTTGGCGAGCACAAAGGCTTTGGTCTAGCGCTGGTGTGTGAATTGCTCGGTGGGGCCCTTGCCAACGCCATGACTTTGCGCGAGCACCCAACGAGTCGACGTGTTCTTAACGGCATGCTGACCATTCTGATCGACCCGCAAAAACTCTCACCAGGTGACCACTTCGGTCAAGAATCGATGGCGTTTATTGATTGGGTCAAGGCATCTCCCGCCATGGCGGGTACCGAAGGCGTCAAAATTGCTGGTGAACCCGAGCGTCAGACCCGAGCTGAGCGCCTAGTCGATGGCATTCCGGTTGACAGCAACACTTGGCGCGATATTTTGTTGGCGGCTGAAAAACTCGACCGCGACCCGCAATTGATTCAACGATTGGCCCAAGGCAACCAATAACAGTGATGCCGACCCAGGGGACCATTAACCCTTAGGCCGGTTTCTTCCTCATGAAGGCTGAGCGTGTACACAGGCAAACCACCTCACCACGTTGGTTAATCCCCTTGTGCTCGAACACCACAATGCCGGCCATGGGGCGGGACTTACTCTCACGCAACGACACAACCCGCGTTTCCACTCGTATCGTGTCGCCATGGAATACTGGGTTGGGGAATTGGGTGTTTTCCATGCCGAGGTTGGCAATGGTCGTACCAAGCGTGGTGTCATAGACCGAGATACCGATGACAAGCCCCAAGGTGAACAGACTATTGACCAGCGGCTGGCCGAACTCAGTGTCTTTGGCGAAATTAAAATCGATGTGCAGCGGCTGTGGATTCAACGTCATGTTGCAAAACAACATGTTGTCTGACGCTGTCACGCTGCGTGTAATCTCGTGCTTGAACACACGATCTAACTCAAACTGCTCAAAATACAAACCCGCCATGGCCACCCCCTTTGTTTTTTTGGGTATTTGGTATTTATTGTTTGGTATTTAATACGATTTCGGCAGCCCCAACACCCGCTCGGCGATGTAGCACATCACCAACTGAGGGCTAACGGGCGCAATCCGTGCGATCAGCACTTCGCGCAGGTAACGCTCGACATGGTATTCCTTGGCGTAACCAAAACCACCGTGTGTCATGACGGCCTGCTGACAAGCATTAAACCCAGCCTCACCGGCCAAATACTTGGCGGCGTTGGCTTGGGCTCCGCACGGCTTGCCCTGATCAAACAGGGTCGCTGCCTGATAGACCACCAAATTGGCAGCCTCGAGTTCCATCCAATTAACCGCCAATGGGTGTTGAATCGCTTGGTTTTGGCCGATAGGCCGATTAAACACCACGCGCTCTTTGGCGTAATTCGTCGCCCGTCTTAGCGCAACCTTGCCCAGTCCCACCGCTTCAGCGGCAATCAAAATACGCTCTGCATTCATGCCGTGCATGATGTACTTAAAACCCATGCCCTCTTGGCCAATCAAATCCTCGACCGGTACTTTGAGGCCATCGATAAAGAGCTCATTGGAATCGACTGCCTTGCGGCCCATTTTTGGGATTTCACGGGCCGTGACGTAACGCCGGTCGAGATCGGTGTAAAACAAGCTCAAGCCATCGGTGTGGCTCGTGCACTCTTCTAGTGGTGTGGTGCGTGCCAAGATCAACATTTTGTCGGCGACTTGAGCCGTCGAAATCCAGACTTTGGTGCCACTCAAAAGGTAGTGGTCGCCTCGGCGCTCAGCCTTGACCTTTAATTGCGTGGTATTTAAACCCGTGTTGGGTTCGGTCACCGCGAAGCAAGACTTTTCTTTGCCAGCTATCAGCGGTGGCAACATGCGCTGCTTTTGCTCTTCAGTGGCGAACTGAACCACAGGGTTCAACCCAAAAATATTCATGTGGACCGCAGAGGCGCCACTCATGCCAGCACCGGACTCACTGATGGCTTGCATCATGATGGTGGCCTCGGTCATGCCCAAGCCAGAGCCACCATATTCGGTTGGAATACAGATCCCGAGCCAGCCACCGTCAGCAAGTGCTCGGTGCAGCTCGTGCGGAAAACCACCTTCGTTGTCGCGCTTTAGCCAGTAGTGCTCATCAAAAGGCTCGCAAATTTTTTCAATGGCTTCTTTGATACTTAACTGATCATCGCTAAATGAAAAATCCATGATTCCCCCGGCCGGCATTGGTGGGCATAACGCCACTATTTCAGATCAGTTTACTGTATGGCGAAGGACCAAAAACGAGCGAGCCCTTGGTTAATTCCAAGGGCTCGCCTCATCAAAACAAAACTCAAAACGACTGAACCAATGCTTATTGGACCGCTTGGATCGCACGAATATTGTCGGCACCAAACTCCGTGGCAAACTGAGCATAGGCAGGTGCCACGGCGTCTCTAAATGTTTGGCCATTGACTTGTTCAACCACCATCATGCCGTCGTTTTTAAGAATCGCAATGCCATTGGCTTCATCGTCATTGACCTTTTTGCGTTGCGCGATCGATCCTGATTTGGCGGCAGCCATGAACACCGCTTTGTCAGCATCTGACAACTTAGCCCACACCGCTGGCGACAAAATCAATACGGCAGGCGAATAAACGTGGTTGGTCAACGACAAGTGCTTTTGCACCTGCGAAAACTTTGACGCCAAAATCACAGGAATCGGGTTTTCTTGGCCGTCCACTGTACCCTGTTGCAAGGCGGTAAAGAGCTCAGGAAAGGCCATCGGCGTTGGCAAGATGCCAAAGGTTTTATAACCTTCCATGTGCACCCGGTTCTCCATGGTGCGCATTTTTAGACCACTGGCGTCTGAGGCTTGCACAATCGGACGAACGTTATTGGTCATGTGCCGAAAACCGTTTTCAGTCCACGCCATACCAACCAGACCCTTTTGATTCATTTTGTCCAACAGGCCCTGGCCGATGGGGCCATCCATCACTTTTCGGGCGTGATCGTAGTCGCGAAACAAGAAAGGAATATCCACGATCCGAGTCTCTGGCACGAAGTTACCCAAGGGTCCGGTAGAGGTGTTGACCAAATCCAGCGTACCGAGCTGAACCGATTCGATCATTTCGCGCTCACCACCGAGTGCGCTACTCGGAAACTGCTGGCAGCTGTAGCGACCTGAGGTTCCTTTCTCGATTTCTTCACAAAACACGGTCGAACCCACACCGTAGTGTGATGTTGGCGAAGTGGCGTAACCAATTTTTAAAACAGTTTGGGCTTGAACACCAACCACGGCACCTGACAACAAGGCGCTCATGGCGAGCAAGAAGCGAAGGGTCTTCACGGTTTTCAACGACATCTCCTGTAAGTAAACATGACAATACTTTAAATTGTCTTGGCTCTAGCCTAACGTTTTCCCTTTTAACCGCGCGATCTCAGCCCGAGCTTGGTCCGCCTCAGCCCTCAAACGGCCAAGTTCTTCGGGCCGCGTGCGATCAGGATTGGAATAATCAAGCTTCCAATCGGGGTCTTCAGACCAGCGCTGGGGTGATTGCACGGTCGTACGCGAACTCGGGGCTGACACCAGCAGATCCAATGCCAGCGCAAGCGTTTGCTCTTGTGAGGCGACATCATGCGGTTTGCCCGCGGCATTACCCAACGGGAAGTCACTGAACAAAAACCTGGGCACGCCACAGAACTCAGGAATGTCTTTGGCGCAGCCCATCAAGACCGTTGCGATGCCATGGGCCTCTAAATAACGAGCGATCAAACTCAAGGATTGATGGCACACGGGGCAGTTGGCCACCAATACCGCAGCGTGGACGCCATCGGCCTCACAGCGGCGTAATATTTCAGGGCAATCAACCTCAATCGTTTGTCGCTGGCTGCGATTGGTGGGGGCGCCGTGAAATCGGGTGCTCAGTTTGCCGATCCGGCCTTGCGCAGCAAAACGCCTGAGTATTGGCAAGGCAAACCACGCGTTGGGATCGTCCATGGGTGAATGTTGGCGATCAATGGCCACATGCGTGATACGCACATCATGATCTAGCGCTGTGTCACCCGAATAGACCTCATAGAATTTGGCTCGAGCGTTATATGGCGCGCGCGGCGCCTGATCACCGTTGGCCGGGTCAAACGGTGAGGCCGTGGTGATTAACGTCACGGTTGCGTCAGACAAAGGCTGGCTCAGGCGCGTAAAAGGCACGTCAAGATAGTGCGCCCAACGATAGGGGTTGTCATACCCCAAGGCCAAGTACCAGGCTCGTGTGCGGGCCATGTACGCAACCGGTTGATCTGACTCAGGCGCAAAATCCGTGGTGTCAATAACGGTTTTCATGACTGTGTCATGCCAAGACTGGCGTGCTGTAACCAGACACAAACGATTTGGGTAGACCGCCTTCGGGAGGAAAAACATGGCGATCGACTTTGCCGATATTGCCACCATAGGCGTGAATGCTGATTGAGACACGGTCATCGAACGCGTTGCTAACCTTGTGCACATCGCCAATCGTCGGTGAAACAAACGCCACATCACCGGCTGTCAGCGTGTGTGATTGGCCAGTGGGGACGGGAACGCCGTTGGCATCACAGGCGAAATCTTGCACCACCTCAGCACCGCGCAGCATGCCGATCACACCCCAAACGGTGTGATCATGGATGGGGGTCACTTGACCTGGACCCCACACAAAACTCACCACCGAGAAGCGCGCCTCGGGGTCCACGTACAAACAATACTGTTGGTAATACTGAGGGTGTGGCACGGCTAGGTTTGCTGGCAGCCAATCGTCTTGCGCCACCAAATCGCGCATCGCCACCTCTAATCGTGGCCAAAAGTCGGGCTGTTGCTCGTGACTGCTGGCAACCAAGCTTTCTAAGGCGCCCACAAAGGTTTGAAGGGCTGGGGCTGGTGCTTGTTCGTGTGTGGTTGTCATTGGCATCACCTCTGTCTTGTGCTCATCGTTTAAATTAACCGCCAGCGCGATACTTGGCAATGCGCGCTTTCAAACCTGGGCGGGTTATGGAACGCACCAAGTCAGCCAAATCTGAGTCGCGGGTGTCGGTTGTTAAGGCAACATTGAGACTGGCACGTGTCGCGGCATCCAAACCGATCGACGTTTCGGCTAATGCTGCAATGGTGTCAGGCCATTGGTCTGGTTCCATGCACCCCGTGGCCAGACCAAGCGTTTGCGCTTGAGCAACATCAATGGTCGCGGCCACTTCCTGAATACGTCGGGCTTGATCCATGCCGATTAAGTGGCCTAAGCGACGCGTACCGAGCAACAGACCAAACTTCAATCCTGGCATACGAAAGCTCGCGTCTGCTGCCGCCATGCGATGCTGGCACGCCGACCAAAGATCCACACCGGCACCAAAGTTCTTGCCTTGTGCAAGCCCCAACGTTAAGGCTGGCCAATGGTAGATTTGCTGCAGCAAATGCTCAATACGCACAAAGCGCCAAAGCAAATCCGCTTCACTTTGCTGCTCAACGTCAGCAAAATCAAACCCCGCACAGAAGCTTTTGCCTTCGCCGCGAAACACCAGCATCGGTACCTGCGGCGTTTGAATGGCTTGCGCCAACCCAGCAAGCATTGCCTCGACCATCTCAGCACTCAGGGCGTTGCGTTTGTCTGGACGATTTAAGACAAATGTCCAAATCCGTTCCTGGCGCTCCACACAGACCACTGAAGCGGGGCTTGTTAGCATCAGACACCCTGCCCAAAAATTTCATCGTTGTGTTCACCGAGCGCAGGTGGTCGACGTCGAATCGGACTGCCTTGTCCATCAAAACGCACCGGTGAGGCAAAAGTACGGGTTTTCACGCCATTGGGCAATTCAATGGGTTGCACCCATTGCATGTGCTCAACTTGCTCATCGGCCAACACCTCTGAGTAGGTGTTGATCGGTGCGCAAGGCACACCAGCGGCTCGAAACTGTTCAAGCCAGAAAGACGCGTCTTGTGCCTCAAAAACGGCCTCTAGTTTTTCGCGTAAGGTGTCTTGGTGGCGCGCACGTAGGGTTGGCGATTCGTAGTCAGGGTCGACAGCCAATTGCGGCAGTGCAACCACTCGACAAACCGATTGCCAAAGCGCGTTATTGCCCGCAGCCATGCCAAAGTAACCATCGCGACATTTGAATGCTTGGTAGGGTGCGTTGCGCGGGTGTGCTGAACCCAAACGAACCGGGTCTTTGCCGCTACCAAAAAACTCTGACGTTTGCAGGGCTGCAATGCCCAAGGTGGCACCAAGCATCGGCACATCGATGTGCGTGCCTTGCCCCGTTTGCGCCGTATGGCGTAGCGCGCACACCACTGCAAAGGCCGCATACAAACCCGCGGAAAAGTCCGACACAGGAACCCCACATTTAACCGGTGGGCGACCCGGTTCGCCAGTCACGCTCATCAAGCCACTCATGGCTTGAACCGTCAAGTCAAACCCACCCTCAGCGGCTCTTGGACCCGTCTGCCCGTAAGCCGAGATCGAAGCCATCACCAAGCGTGGATTGATTGTTTTTAAAGTCGGATACCCCACACCCAAGCGATCCATAACCCCAGGCCGGTTATTTTCCACCAAAACATCCGCTTCTTTAATCAGCGCTTTGAATCGCTCAACATCGGCCGGTTGTTTCAGGTCAAGTGTGACCGAGCGTTTGTTGCGATTGAGCGAGGCGAAGTTCTCACTGAATCCGTCAGAGATGGGCGGCCAACTGCGCAGTGTGTCACCGCCCTTGGGGTTTTCGACTTTGATGAGATCAGCACCCATGTCAGCGAGCAACATGCCGCAAAACGGTCCTGCTGCGACATTGCAAAGCTCAATAACTCGCACGCCTTCAAGTGGTAATGGCTGCAAAGTGGTTCCTCTCTAAATAATGGACTGGTGTTGCAGTCCATTGTAGGCAGTGGCCTTAAGCGACGCCGTCGACCACCACCATGTTGAAGTCTGAGGCACCCATGCGCTCAGTTTTGGCGTCTTGATATTCCATCGAGTTGTAGAATTTCACCGCTTGTTCACGGCTCTCAAACTGGTTAACGACCACGCGTTGGTGGGGCATTGAGCCCTCTAACACTTGGGGATTGCCACCACGAACCACGAATTGACCGCCGTATTTTTGACTGGCCAATGTGGCCTTGGCGCTGTACTTGTTGTACTTCTCTGGGTCGGTAACGGTGACCATGGCGATGACGTAAGCTGACATTTTTGTATCCTCAAAAATAGGTTGTTTAGTCTTAAAAACCAAAAGCTAACACGCTAGCGGGGTTTTTAGCGACGTGTTACCAGCCAGACGCCACAAACGGTCACGGCAATACCAAGTATGACCCACACGGTCAAAGCCTCACCGAACAACCACCAAGCCAGCACCGCCACAGTGGGTGGGGTTAAGTACATCAAACTACTCACGCGCGTGGCCGCGCCTTGGCGCAGCAACACAAACCACAAACTCATGGCACCAATAGATAGTGGCAAGATACTCCACAACAAGGCGCCGATCAGTGGCACCGTCCACTGAACCTCGATCGGCTCAAAAGCCAGCATCAAAATGGCAGTCACCACCCCGCTTGCAGCGTACTGAATCACTGTACCGGCTCTGAGGTCAAACATCGGGCAAAACTTTTTTTGGTAAAGCGTGCCGCCAGTAAAGGAAAGCAATGCAATCACACACATCACCGTGCCCGCAAATGTCACCCCTTGAAACCCTAGCTTTTCTGCCAAAACAATGGCCACACCGCCCAAACCAAGCAGCAACCCGCCCCACTGTCGGACGCTGACCTGTTCGGCCACGCGTGCGGCCAAAAAAGCCGTCAGCACTGGTTGCAACCCCACGATCAAGGCGGTTAGCCCCGCAGGCATCCCCCATTTAATGGCTGTCCACACCCCGCCCAAGTAACCCAAGTGCAACAACAACCCTGCCACGGCGATATGACCTGAGGTGCGCCACGTCGGCCAATACATACGCCACCAGATGGCCAATGGCAAAAGCAACAGCAGCACACCGACAAACCGCATGGTTAAAAACGTCATCGGGTCGGTGTAAGGCATGCCGTAGCGCGCCACAATAAATCCCGTGCTCCAAAGCAGCACAAAGAATGGACCGATCCAAATGAGCGGCAGCGGTTTGGTGGATGCGCTCATTAATAATGGTTCTTATTCAATTTATTTTGATCAGCGTTTGAATAAATAATGTGAAACTAAGATCATAGACTTTTGAAATCAGCCAGTGATAAGTCGAAAAAAATTGTCACAGAACGAAAATAATCCATGATTTTGTTAATTATCGCGATTAAACTGCTGAACGAAGCGGTATGGGTCGTTTAACGAATAAGACAAGGATAATGACATGAAATCAACACGTCGTCAGTTCATGATGGTCTCTGCAGTCAGCGTGGCAACATTGGCTAGCGCTAAGGTGGCTTTTGCACAACCAATGCTTGCCGAAACAGATGCCCAAGCCGTGGCTTTGGGTTATGTCGCAAGCGTGGCGAGCGTTAACAAAACCAAGTTCCCTAAGTACAAAGATGGCCAGCTGTGCAGCAACTGCCAGCTCTACACCGCCAAAACAGATGTCGCCGGCGCCTGTAGCATCTTCCCTGGCAAGCTTGTCTCTGGTACAGGTTGGTGTAATTTGTGGATCAAAAAAGCGGGTTAAGCACTTTATTGGTGGGCCGGCTTTTACCCTAGCCCATTTCTTTACCGCTCTTTGATTGAAGGCCGCCGACTTTTCTGCGGCTTTTTTTGTGTCCCGCTCAATATTTGTGTCTACCGCCAGGGTGGCTCGCGCCGTTGGCTTTCACTTAGCCACTGAGCCCTAAAAGGCCTTGCCACCCCAAAAAGTTCAGCCAGCAGCGACAAAACGCCAAAATCTGAGAAACATACTCGTCAATATGCCCACATTTCAGTATTATAAATGTCAGTTACTTGGGAGATTAACAATGAAAAAACTACTTTTGGCATCAGGCTTGTCATTACTGGTGGCGAGTGCGACCTTCGCCGCACCAGCCAATAGCGAAATCATCGCCACTGGCGCGATTGTGGGCATGTGCAAAAACAAGGCAAATGCCGCTGAGCAAAACTTTTGCCATGGTTACAGTCAAGGCGTCTATGACATGTATTTGGCCAGCCGCCACCCCAAAAACAACCCAGCCTTCATCTGTTTTCCTAATCCTGGTCCTTCACGCAACGACGTGATAAGTGCTTTTGTTGGCTGGGCAGAAAACAATGCGCAGTTCTCAAAAATGCCAGCCGCTGATTCAATCATGCGCTTTCTGGCAGGCACCTACCCCTGCAAGAAATAAGCTCAGTTAAGTCACTGATCACGAATGAGGATATCAAAATGAACGTTATCAAACGAAGTTTATTCGCTCTACCCGTCGTGGCTGCCTTCGCATTGGGCGGTTGCTCCAACATGACACAAGCCCAGCAGCGTGAATTGTCTGGCGGTGCGATTGGCGCGGCTGCTGGGGCTGGCATCACAGCGATTGCAGGCGGCAACCCAATTTGGGGTGCCATCGGCGGCGCCGCGGTCGGCACACTCGGTGGGTTTCTGTATGACAAGCACGAGACTGGCAACTGATCTGGGCAATCGCACGGTCATCCGTCAAGCAGCCTCCAACTCTGGAGGCTGTTTTTTTTGAGATGGGTTGGTTTCAAGGCATCAAGAACCATCACCCGCGCAGCGCTAATTCGGCACGAACACCTGTTTCTGACTATGATTACAAGTTAGCTTTTAGAACACGCACATTATGGAGGTCGCCATGTCGACTCAATACACACCAAAAGCCACGATTGCCCATTGGATTGACGGCAAAGTGGTTCACGAGTCTGGCAGCCGTACTCAGGATATCTTCAACCCCGCGACCGGTGCGGTGGTACGCCAAGTCGAATTGGCTTCAGCCAAAACCGTGCTGCAAGCCATCGAGTCAGGCAAAGCTGCCTTTCCCGCTTGGGCCAACACCCCACCGATTCGCCGTGCCCGTATTTTGGATAAATTCCTGCAGCTCCTGAACCAGCACAAAGATCAGCTCGCAGCCATCCTGACCCAAGAACATGGCAAAGTGTTCTCAGATGCGCAAGGCGAAGTCACGCGCGGCATCGACATCGTCGAATTCGCTTGCGGTGCGCCCCAGCTGCTCAAGGGTGACTACACCGAACAAGTCTCAACCGATATTGACAACTGGTCTGTGCGCCAGCCGCTCGGTGTGGTTGCAGGCATCACGCCATTTAACTTCCCTTGCATGGTGCCCATGTGGATGTACCCAATGGCAATCGCATGCGGCAACGCATTCATTTTGAAGCCTAGCGAGCGCGATCCATCGGTGTCGCTCTACATGGCCCAGTTGCTCAAAGAAGCTGGCTTGCCTGATGGTGTGTTTAACGTGGTTCAAGGCGATAAATTGGCCGTTGACACACTCATCGAGCACGAAGAGGTTCGCGCCTTGAGTTTTGTGGGATCGACACCGATTGCCCAGTATATCTACCAAACGGGCGCCTCTCACGGCAAGCGTGTGCAAGCCTTGGGTGGCGCCAAGAACCACATGGTGGTGATGCCCGACGCTGATATGGATGCGGCCATTGACGGCCTGATTGGTGCGGCTTACGGCTCAGCCGGTGAACGATGCATGGCCATTTCAGTGGCCGTGTTGGTCGGCGATGTGGCCGATCACATCGTGCCACGCTTGGCTGAGCGCGCCCGAGCACTGAAGATTGGCAACGGCATGCAACCAGAAAACGAAATGGGCCCTGTCATCACACGTCAAGCGCTCGAGCGCATCGAAGGCTATATCGGTGCTGGCGTTGAGCAAGGCGCCACGTTGGTGGTGGATGGCCGCGACACCAAAGTCAGTGGTCACGAGAATGGCTTCTTTGTGGGCGGGACTTTGTTTGATCATGTGACCCCAGAGATGACCATCTACAAAGAGGAAATCTTCGGCCCAGTGTTAGTCTGCGTTCGGGTTGCCTCGCTCGAGGCAGCCATTGACTTGATCCATGGCCACGAGTTTGGCAATGGCGTGTCGTGCTACACCAGCGATGGTCATGTGGCGCGTGAATTCAGTCGCCGCATTCAAGTGGGTATGGTTGGTATTAACGTGCCCATCCCAGTGCCCATGGCATGGCACGGCTTCGGTGGTTGGAAGAAGAGCCTGTTTGGTGACATGCACGCCTACGGTGAAGAGGGTGTGCGCTTCTACACCAAGCAAAAATCTATCATGCAGCGTTGGCCCGAAACCATCGGTGCTGGTGCGGAGTTCTCAATGCCAGTGGCAAAATAAACGCGCGCATTGCGACCAACCACGGGCTTTGCGCTTAACGTATTGAGGTTGTCTTGAAACGAGCAGTTTGTCTTCTAAGTGGCGGCCTAGACTCGACCACGAGTCTAGGCATCGCGCAAGAACAAGGGTTTGAGGTCTATGCCTTAAGCTTTCGGTACGGACAACGCCATACCATTGAGCTAGACAAAGCCGCTGACTTTGCGCGTGCACGCGGTGTCAAGCAACACGTGATCCTAGACATTGATCTGCGGCGTTTTGGTGGCTCGGCACTGACTGACGACATTGCCATCCCCAAGACCGGCGACGAAGCCACGATCGGCCACGACATCCCTGTCACGTATGTGCCCGCACGTAACACGATTTTTTTGAGTTTTGCAATGGGCTGGGCCGAAGTGCTCGGGGCCCGTGACGTGTTTGTTGGCGTTAACGCCCAAGACTACAGCGGCTACCCCGATTGCCGCCCCGCTTTTTTAGCAGCCTTTGAGAACCTCGCCCAAGTCGCCACCAAAGTCGGCGTGACTGAGGCCGGCCAAGCCTTAAAAATTCACGCGCCACTGATTGCCATGAGCAAAGCTGACATCGTGCTACGCGGCACCGCACTGGGTATCGATTTTGGGGAAACCAGCAGTTGCTATGACCCCGGTGAACAAGGCAAACCCTGCTTGCAATGTGATGCCTGTGTTTTGCGAGCCAAGGGCTTTCGGCAAGCGGGTGTCTCAGACCCACTGCTCACCAAATTTGGGCTGAGCTCGTGAACCTGCGCGCAGGCGAATTGATTGCCGCTGCCGCCTCGTTTGAAGCGGCCTGTCATGTGCCGTGCTTACCCACCGACCATCGCGCCCACGGCCTACACGGGCACAGTTTCATGGCCGATGTGCGCTGCGCGCCCATCGAATCAGCTGTCCACTGGCCCGGTACCGAGGTCGATCGCCTACAAGCCGAACTACAAGCGGTCACTCAACGGCTGGATTATCAGCACTTGAATGAGCACATTGCACTGCCCACAGACGAGAACATCGCCCGCTGGATCCGAGCGCAGCTCGCCTTGCCTCAGACCTCAACGGTTGGGGTTCAAAGCACCGCCCACAGCGGTGTTGATTTGGATGAGCAAGACAGAGCGCACCTTTGGCGCCGCTACATTTTTCAGGCGGCACACCAATTGCCGCACGTGCCTGCCGGACATAAGTGTGGCCGCATGCATGGGCACGGCTTTGAAGTCATTTTGCATGTGCAACAAGCCGCCGCTGGTCGCGACTTTATTGTGGACTATGACGAGCTTGATCGCTTTTGGGCCCCGTTGCATGCGCAACTCGATCACGCCTGCCTAAATGATATTGCAGGTCTAGAAAACCCAACCAGTGAAACCCTTTCGGCTTGGATATGGCAATCACTCAAACCACAGCTGCCAGCTTTGTCATGGGTGACCGTTTACGAAACAGGTAGTTGCGGGGCACATTTTGATGGCCAAAACTACCGCATTTGGAAAGACTTAACGTTAGACAGCGCCGTGCGCTTGAAAAGAGTGCCCGACAGCGATCGCCGTGCCCGCATTCATGGCCATACTTTTACGTTGCGACTGCATTTGCATGCGCCATTAGATACGGTCTTGGGCTGGACGGTTGATTTCGGTGATGTCAAAGCCGTGTTCGACCCTATCTTTAAACAACTCGATCACCACCCCTTGCACGACGTCGTGGGTGATCGAGATGCTGACACCATTACGCTCGCGCACTTCATCCGTGAACTGGCCCAACCGGCCTTGCCGCAACTCGACCGTTTGGATCTCTACCAAACTCGGGGCTGCGGTGTCATCTTGCACTGGGGCGAGCTTGGCCCCGCCCTACCGGTCTAAGCGCGATGGCCTATAGCGTTAAGGAAATGTTCTACACCCTGCAAGGCGAGGGTCGCCAGGCTGGCCATGCGGCTGTGTTTTTGCGCTTTGCAGGCTGCAACCTTTGGTCTGGTCTCGAACGCGATCGTGCCCAAGCTGTGTGCCAGTTTTGTGACACGGATTTTGTGGGTACCAATGGTGTTAATGGTGGCAAATTCGCGCACCCCGAAGCGTTAGCCGATGCGGTCAATAGTCACTGGCCGGATCAAACGGCGAACAATAAATTGGTGGTGTGCACCGGTGGTGAACCACTGCTACAACTTGATGTCCGTTTGATTGATGCGCTGCATGCCAAACATTTTCGCATCGCAGTCGAAACCAACGGCACCATCAAAGCCCCAGAAGGTCTGGATTGGCTTTGCGTAAGCCCAAAATCCACCGCGCCACTGAATCAGACCAGTGGTGACGAATTGAAGCTTGTTTACCCGCAGGTAGACGCACCGCCAGCGGCATTTGAGCACCTCGCGTTTCGGCACTTTTTATTGCAACCCATGGATGGCCCAAACCAGCGCGCCAACATGCAAGCTTCTGTTGATTACTGCTTGGCCCATCCACGCTGGCAGTTGAGCCTGCAAACGCATAAGTGGCTTGGTATCGATTAGGGGATTTTTCTAAGACAAGCTTTCGTGCGTCTGCCCATTTGCTGGTCGCGCCACGTGAAGTAGCTGCGATAAATGAAAACGCTGAGCACCATGCCCCAAACCATGCCTGCAAACATACCAGCCAACATCGCGCCCAGATTCAAATTGCCGTCATTGCTTTGTTGAATCACTTGCACGAAAAATACCGCACCTAAGGTCATGCCTAACAGCATCCAAGCCGAGCACATCACGTTTTGAGCGAGCATTGAACAAAGCTTTCGACATTCCGGCCTTAGTAACCTCAAACTAGGGATCGCCGCCAAACCGCCAACCAACATGCCCACATGCATGTAAGGCATTAACAAAACGTGTATGCGCAAAGACTCGAAAAGCGACAAGTCTTGGCTACTTGAACAAATAGAGGCAATGATGGCAATTGGTGTGCGTTGAAAATCAAAAAACAAACCCACTACCATGCCACCAAAACCTAGGGACAGCATCACGTGCGGTGGTGACAATCCCATGGACTGTGGTCGCAATCGCGATAAGAAATAGCAGCCGCCGCCAACGCCAAGTAAGGCCAAGTAGGAAATCGACCACCAATCACCAGTAGGCCCTAAGTTAACGTAAGCCAGCGTCAAGCCCACAATGCTGACTAGCGTCAGGGTCACCAAGGCATTGGTGTTGCGTTGAAAAAAAGAAACTTGCAAAAAGTGCCCCCGAAATGAACGGATCAAACGCGACTTTGGTTGGGTCTTTTGTTGTTTGCTCCAATCATTATCACCGCTTATGCACAAGTTTTGATCAGAACCCTTGATTTAATCAAACGCTACTCAACGTAAACCCTAATTAGACGTGAATTCGATAGTCAGCTTTCAAATTGACCGGTACAGTAATTCCTTATTATAAAAATCTCGAGACATCTGATTTAAGTAATGATAATCACGGGCAGGCTGCCGAACTTGCCCCCTAGATCATGGGTTGTGATTGAGGTTCTCTCGAGACAGTTTCTAACCAATGAGTATGCTTGATCACGGAGAGAAAAATGATTCCACCAGAGTTTGAATACCATGCGCCCACGACATTGCACGATGCGGTCGCGCTTCTAAACCAGTTGGGTGACGAGGCTAAATTACTGGCGGGTGGCCACAGCCTGTTGCCAATGATGAAAATGCGGTTCGCTGAGCCTCCTCACTTAATAGACTTAAACCGAATCGAACAACTTCGCGGCATCAAAGAATCGGGTGGTGTGATCACCATCGGCGCCATGACGGTTGAAAACGAGATTCTCAACTCTGCGTTGCTCAAAGAAAAAGCTTCTTTGTTGCCCAAAGCCGTGAAGATGATTGCCGATCCACAGGTTCGAAACCGCGGTACGATTGGTGGCGATATCGCCCACGGCGACCCCGCCAACGACCATCCCGCCATCATGATGGCCATGGATGCAACCTTTGTTGTCACGGGTCCTGACGGCCAGCGCTCAGTGAAAGCCGTGGACTTTTTTCATGGCACCTACATGACCGACTTGGCAGAAAACGAGATTCTGACTGAGATTCAAATCCAAGCGTTATCGCCAAACACCGGCACGGCTTACAACAAGCTGAAACGAAAAACTGGCGATTGGGCAACGGCTGCGGCTGCTGTGGTTATGCAAATGGATGGCGAAAAAGTCAGCATGGTACGTATTGGCCTAACCAATGTGGCCGACACCGCCATTCGAGCCTATGACGCCGAAAAACTTTTGCTGGGTCAAACCCTTTCTGCCGAAACGCTCTCACAAGTGGCTGCCGCTGTGACGGCGATTTGCAATCCAGCCGAAGACTTACGCGGTGATGCCGAATACAAGACCGCCATGGCCGGCGAAATGACCAAACGTGCGCTGCTTGAAGCGGCCAGCCAATTACGCGGCTAAGACCCGTTTAAATCGATTACTTGGAGAGAACAATCATGGCTAAGAAACTCGTCAACATGACGATTAATGGCAAGAAAGTTGAAGAAGCTGTCGAACACAGAAACTTACTGATTCACTTCTTGCGCGAGCAATTAAATTTAACGGGCGCCCACATCGGGTGTGAAACCAGCCATTGCGGCGCCTGCACCGTAGACGCAGATGGACAGTCGGTCAAGTCCTGCACCCACCTCACCGTGCAGTGTGAAGGCAGCGACATTCTCACCGTCGAGGGCTTAGCCAACAACGGTGTTCTGCACGCTGTGCAAGAGGGTTTTTACAAAGAGCACGGACTGCAGTGTGGGTTCTGTACGCCAGGCATGCTGATTCGCAGCTACCGACTTTTGCAAGAAAACCCGAACCCTACAGAAGAAGAGATCCGCGTTGGCATTTCAGGCAACTTGTGCCGTTGCACCGGCTATCAAAATATTGTTAAGGCCGTGCAATATGCCGCTAAAAAGCTGCAAGAAACAGCCACCGCTTAAGCGAATCGAGGAGACAACAATATGAATGCACCACTACAAGACCGCGAAGCAGCACTCATGGGCATGGGCGATTCGCGTCTGCGTAAAGAAGACGCGCGATTTATCCAAGGCAAGGGTAACTACGTCGACGATATTAAGATGCCCAACATGGTTTTTATGGATATCGTTCGTTCACCTTTGGCGCACGCCCGCATCAAAGCTATTCACAAAGAAGAAGCATTGAAGATTCCGGGCGTGATTGCTGTGCTGACTGCCGAGGATCTCAAGCCTTTAAAACTTCATTGGATGCCCACACTTGCGGGCGACGTCGCAGCCGTTCTGGCTGATGAGAAAGTTCATTTCCAAATGCAAGAAGTGGCTGTTGTGATTGCCGAGAACCGGTACGCGGCCGCTGATGGTAAAGAAGCCGTTCAAGTCGAATATGAAGAACTACCCGTGGTTATGGATCCCTTCTACGCGCTGACTGCTGATGCGCCAGTACTGCGCGAAGACTTGGCCGGCAAAACCGAGGGTGCCCACGGTCAACGCAATCACCACAACGAGATTTTTACTTGGACAGCCGGTGACAAAGCAGCGGCAGACCAAGCGTTTGAAATGGCTGCAGTCACGGTGAAGCAGGAAATGATGTATCCACGGGTGCATCCATGCCCCTTGGAGACTTGCGGCTGTGTGGCCTCATTTGACCCCATCCGTGGTGACTTAACGACTTACATCACCAGTCAAGCCCCCCATGTGGTGCGCACTGTGGTGTCGATGCTTTCAGGCATTCCCGAATCAAAGGTTCGTATCATTTCGCCTGATATTGGCGGCGGCTTTGGGAACAAAGTTGGGATCTACCCAGGCTATGTGTGCGCCATTGTGGCCTCCATCGTGTTGGGCCGTCCTGTTAAGTGGGTCGAAGACCGTATCGAAAACCTGTCCTCAACGGCCTTTGCTCGCGACTACCATATGACTGGTGAGCTTGCGGCTACTGCCGACGGCATGATCCAAGGGCTGCGTGTGGATGTGGTGGCTGACCATGGTGCCTTTGACGCCTGTGCTGATCCCACCAAGTTTCCAGCCGGCTTGTTCCACATTTGCTCGGGCTCCTACGACATCCCTGCAGCCCATTGCTCAGTCAAAGGCGTCTACACCAACAAAGCCCCAGGTGGTGTGGCTTATCGTTGCTCATTCCGTGTGACCGAAGCGGTTTATTTGATCGAACGCATGGTTGATGTGTTGGCGCAAAAAATCGGCATGGACAAAGCCGAAATTCGCGAGAAGAACTTCATCCGCAAAGAACAATTCCCTTACAAGTCCGCCTTCGGTTTTGAGTATGACTCGGGTGATTACCACACCGCCTTGAATCAAGTGCTAGATGCGGTGGACTACAAAGGCCTTCGTGCCGAGCAAGCTGCCAAGCGCGCCGATCCCAATAGTCCAACGCTGATGGGTATTGGTTTGGTAACCTTTACCGAGGTCGTCGGCGCTGGCCCAAGCAAGATTTGTGACATCTTGGGCATTGGTATGTTTGATTCTTGTGAAATTCGGGTTGATCCCACCGGCAGTGCGATTGCGCGAATGGGCACAATCTCCCAAGGCCAAGGACACCAAACCACTTATGCTCAAATCATCGCCACAGAATTAGGCATTCCATCAGAGGTGATTCAGGTCGAAGAAGGCGACACCAATACAGCGCCCTATGGCTTGGGCACTTATGGTTCGCGATCGACGCCAGTGGCTGGCGCAGCGATCGCCATGGCTTCGCGAAAAATCCATGCCAAAGCCAAGAAAATTGCCGCTTCCTTACTTGAAGTCGGGGAAGACGACCTTGAGTGGGAAATCGATCGCTTCAAAGTGCGCGGCAACGATGACAAGTTCAAAACCATGAAAGACATCTCATGGGCGGCTTATCACCAACCACCCGAAGGTTTAGAGCCTGGCCTTGAAGCGGTTCATTACTACGACCCGCCAAATTTCACCTTCCCTTTCGGGATTTATTTGGCTGTGGTCGATATTGATCGAGCCACAGGTGAAACCAAAATCCGCCGCTTCTACGCCCTTGATGACTGCGGCACACGTATTAATCCGATGATTATTGAAGGACAAATCCACGGTGGCTTGACCGAAGGCTTTGCTGTCGCCATGGGTCAGCTGTTGTCATTTGATGCCCAAGGCAATATTCAGGGTAACTCGCTGATGGACTATTTCCTGCCAACCGCCGTGGAGACGCCACATTGGGAAACCGACCACACCGTGACCCCGTCACCGCACCATCCGATTGGGGCCAAAGGCGTGGCCGAGTCTCCTCACGTGGGCAGTATTCCAACATTCACATCAGCCATGGTTGACGCGTTTTCTCATGTCGGTGTGACACACATCGACATGCCGCATACGGCGTTCAGAACGTGGAAGGAACTCAAAAAACACAACCTGAACTTGAACTAAGGTTGCACTCAAGGAATAGTCCGTATGGAAGTAACGATTGATAAGCAGTACCCCATTCCTGCCAGCGAGCAAGCTTGCTGGCAGGTGTTGTCTAATATCACTGAGCTTGCGACCTGCATGCCAGGGGCCTCGATCACCGAACAAATTGATGAAACACACTACAAAGGCACAGTCAAAGTCAAAGTGGGACCAGCGACTGCCGCCTTTGCTGGTGATATTGAGGTGCTCGGCGTTGACGAGGCCGCTAAACAGATCCGTTTATTGGGCAAAGGCGCTGACAAAGGTGGCTCTTCTGCTTCGATGGAATTAACGGCTACATTACAAGTGCAAGACGACAGCAGCGTCAATTTGATTGGCAAGGCTGCTGTCATTGTTAACGGTAAGTTTGCGCAGTTTGGTGGTCGCATGATGACGTCCGTTTCAGACATGATCCTGAAGCAATTTGCAGACAACTTTTCGATCAAAGCACAAGCAATCAACGACGCCAGTTCAGCCACCGTTCAAACAGCATCGAACAGAGCTGACACTGTCGATTCAGCCACGGCAACAATGCCCATTGAAACCCCAAAAATGCAAAGTGAACTCAACGGCTTGGCGATTGCCTGGATGTTGATCAAGAACTTCTTTGCGAGATTGTTTGGCAAATAAGGGACTTGGCCGATGAATGTCAAAGACATTGCCCAACGATTGGCGAAAGCCGGTTATGTGGCAGATGACAACTTGGCTGAAATGGTTTGGATGGGGCTCACCATAGATCGCCCCATCCTGCTTGAAGGCGAAGCTGGGGTTGGCAAAACAGCTATTGCGCAAGCCAGTGCCACGGCTTTGGGTCGGCCCTTATTTCGCCTGCAATGCCACGAAAGCTTGGACTTAAACCAAGCCGTCTACGAGTGGAATTACAGCCGGCAATTGCTTGAGATCCGTTTGCGTGAGGCAGAAGGCAGTGGACAAGCGAACCTGCGCGACGATCTCTTTAGCGAGGCATTTTTGCTTCAGCGACCCTTGATGCAAGCCATCACCTCGGCCGAACCTGCGGTGTTGTTGATCGATGAGATCGACCGCGCTGATGAAGCATTTGAAGCGTATTTGCTCGAAGTCCTCGGTGAGTTTCAGATTTCTGTGCCTGAACTTGGCACAATCCGCGCAACCAGTCACCCCTTGGTTATTTTGACAAGTAACGGCACGCGCGACTTGTCTGACGCGCTAAGACGCCGTTGCTTGTTTCACTATGTTGACTACCCCTCCGTGGCACGTGAGTTAACTATCGTCAAAACCCTGATTCCAGACGCTAATGTTGATTTGATTCAGCAAGCGGTTCTTTTTATTCACCAACTGCGCAAAGAAGATCTCGACAAAACGCCAGGAGTGGCAGAAACCTTAGATTGGATTCGCATCCTTTGCGCCCGTGACTTCAAAGCCTTACCCGACAACCCGCAGGCCTTGGCCAGCAGTTTGAGCGCCCTTTTAAAAACGCGGGGTGATCAATGGCAAGTCTCTGACACTGTCATCACCAAACTCATGGGCTCAGGCCAACGCGTAGGGGTTGATGCTGGGGTTGCGACGCCTCGTGCTTAGGCATCATCAGTGGTGACAGACCCGACACCAAACGCCATAGGGCCTGCGCAAAGCATTCGCGACTTTGCGCATTACCTACGTGAACATGGCTATGTGATCGGCTTGGCAGAGCTACAAGCCATGATCCAAATCATTGTCTTGGCCGGTATCGACCAACCTCTCCATGTTGAAAAGTTTTGGCGGGCGATCTGTGCCTCTTCCCAAAAACAGTGGCTTTTGTTTAACGATTTGTTTAACGCCTATTGGTTTCCTGATCGGGTAAAAGGCAGCGTTAAGTCCTCACAAAAAAAACGCCAGGGCAAATCTTTACCTGAATTGATCATGGAAATCCAAGGTGATGGCCAAAGCCAACCCGGCGCTGGACAACAAGGTTCTGTTGGGCTCGCCAGTGTAAACAGCAGTGACCAAGAAAGCCCAACAGAACAATCACAAGGCGGCGCTAGTCGTGTGGATCCCTTGACAGAAAAACCATTGGGTGACTGGTTACCGCATGACAGTGCACAGCTTGATAAGCTCATCTATCCGCTGCAAACACGTCTACGGCGTAAGCTCATCACCCACTACCGACGCAAGTCACAGGCCCCACGCCTTGACTTACGTCAGTCGATTCGTAAGGCAGCTAGCACCGGTGGTGAATTGATCCGCTTACAAACCAAGGCCCGCAAAACAGTGATGCCAAAGATTTTTATTCTGGTTGACGTCAGTCAGTCCATGGAATCACATGCGGCTTTTTTCTTGCGCATGGCACGATCGTTTTGTCAGATCATGCGAGCCCGAGCCTTTGTGTTTCATACCTCACTCATTGAGGTGACATCGTTACTGAAGCGCGACAGTGGTCGAGTACAAGAGAAGATCAATGCCGTGACATTTGGGTTCGGTGGCGGCACACGGATCGCCACCAATTTACAGTCCTTCCTTTCGCAATGTCAACGCGGCCCTGATGGGCAACGGATACGGGGCTTAAGTCGTCGCGACTTGGTGTTTATTTTGAGCGATGGCTTCGACACCGATCCACCTGATCAACTGCCCGAAGCTGTAAAGGCCATTAGGCGCACCGGTGCTGAATTGTTTTGGTTGCACCCCACGGTAGAAATACCCCAGTCTAGAGCCATTGAAGCCAGCCTGGCTGATATTTCAGGCTTTATGGCGGTCAGCCACCTAAGCAGCTTAGAAGGCTTGGTCGAGTTGACCCTCAAGCGCCAGCGGTATGATAATGGGAATCACGCGCAATACCGTCATCATCACACCAAGAAGCCTGTCACCAGTCAAACGGCAACGGCTTCTTTAAACGGGCCCAGCGCCCACTAGGAGCAGTCATGGGATGCCTATTAAAGCAAGGCGGTGGATTGTATTCACGCATGCGTATTGGCGCGGTGTTACTGGCAGCCGGTCAAGGCAGTCGCTTAGGCAATCAACCCAAGGCGCTGTTGCAATTACAGGGTGT
>Ga0213861_10000724_pt1 | contig 29258 bp, 18 predicted proteins | sample PICome_4_FD_160110 | JGI IMG/M metagenome (GOLD analysis project Ga0213861, IMG submission 160110) | Coastal seawater microbial communities near Pivers Island, North Carolina, United States - PICO131 | ecosystem: Environmental > Aquatic > Marine > Coastal | place: USA: North Carolina... | reverse complement strand
CCGCTAGTAACGACTTCAAAAATAGTTTTTTCTGGATCCATGTCTTTATGGTCTTGATCAACGTATCCAATTTCCACCGTTTCTCCAACTTTGAATTCACCTCCATCTGGCTGCAATTCATCCATAATCATTTTGAAAATGGTTGTTTTACCCGCACCATTTGGCCCGATAATTCCAACAATACCAGCAGGTGGTAAATTGAAGTTTAAATCGTCATATAATAATTTAGTGTCAAAGCTTTTAGAAACTCCAGCAGCCTCAATTACGTTTGTTCCTAAACGCGGACCGTTTGGAATTGGTAATTCTAAGTTCTCGTCACGCGCATTGGTGTCTTCACTTAGCATTTTATCGTAATTATTTAAGCGGGCTTTACTTTTTGCATGTCTCCCTTTTGGATTCATTCGAACCCATTCTAACTCTCGCTCTAATACTTTTCTACGTTTGCTGGCTTGTTTTTCTTCACCCGCCATTTTCTTCGTTTTTTGATCTAACCAAGAAGAGTAATTTCCTTTCCAAGGAATGCCTGAACCACGATCCAATTCTAAAATCCAACCGGCAACATTATCTAAGAAGTAACGGTCGTGCGTAATCGCAATTACAGTTCCAGCATATTGCTTTAAATGTTGCTCTAACCAATCAACAGATTGTGCATCCAAGTGGTTGGTAGGCTCATCCAATAATAAGATATCCGGATTTTGAAGTAACAGTCTACACAATGCGACTCTTCTTTTCTCTCCTCCAGATAAAGTCCTAATTTTTTGATCCTCCGGTGGACAGCGCAGTGCATCCATAGCGCGCTCTAATTTGCTATCTAAATCCCACGCGTCTAACTGATCAATTTTTTCTTGCACCGTTCCTTGGCGCTCAATTAAAGCATTCATTTTGTCGGGATCATTCATTACTGCCTCATCCATGAATCCGGCATTGATCTCTTCATATTCTTTTAAAACATCCACCGTTTCTTGTACACCTTCTTGTACAATTTCTTTCACCGTTTTTTCAGAATCGATTATTGGTTCCTGGGCTAAATATCCAATTGAATATTCACTATTGAAAACAACATCACCTTGATAAGCTTTGTCTAATCCTGCAATGATTTTAAGTACGGTTGATTTACCCGAACCATTCATCCCTATAATACCAATTTTGGCACCGTAGTAAAAGGATAAATAAATGTTTTTAATAATTGGTTTTCCTTGAGGTGTGGCTTTTGAAACCCCCACCATTGAAAATATAATTTTCTTATCGTCTGACATATTCTATAATTCTTTAATTGAGTTGGTAATTCTTTTCATATCGGATATATGGTCATCTTTAAAGTTACTCATTGTCCAATTTGAAACGTAATAATAGGCTGTTTTACTTTTGTAAAATTTTATTAAATAATAGATTCCTAGCCCGTTTTCTGGCACGATCCCATCAACCTCATAGGTAATAGTTTGCATCCCATTTTGAACTTCGATTCCATTACTAACTTGACTAATTATTGCATTAGTTACGGTTTGCTCAATGCCTGAAATATACATATCAGAATAGGATTCAATATTCGTAATTCCCTTTACTTCTAAATTTTTAGGGTTTTCTTTAAGAATGGCGATATACAGTTCTTCATTCGAATTTCCATATTGCAATAAAGCTTCAGGAATCCCTAAATCCAATTCATCCATATATGAGGGAAGCGCTATTGAAATCTGATCACCAATGTTTTTTTCTTCAAACGCAACACTGCAAGAAACAACAAGAAGGGAAATAAGAAAAATTCCAATTGGATTTTTTAGGTTCATTTAAACTGGTTATTAATTTGCGGTTATTGGGTGATCAAAAATACGAATTATGCTTTTAACTCGCCTCTTACTTCTCTTTAAAAGAATTGATGATTTTTTCCATTTCATATTCAAAATCCTGGCGTTGTGAATCAATACACCAAGTTAAGATTTGATAGAAGGCGTTTTCACCTTCAACTATTGCCAATTGATAATACAAAAGAATTTCTCCATTATTCCCATAAATAGTTCGAGACAGTTCATTTCGCACACAATCTAAATCATGCAGTTGCTCAATTTCAGGTTCTGGAGTTAAGTTTTGAAAGCCTTTACCTTCACCCAAGAGCGCATTCATAGCGTCATTTTGGTAAGACATGGCATCAATTTCTCGTTGAACTGGATATCCTTCTATTGCAGATTTAAGTTCCATTAATACAATGAGGTAGTGTTCTTTAACAATTGATGAAAGTGAATCGATTGCAATTTCTTCTACATAACCATATTGCGCAATTGCCGTTGGATTTAATTCATCCATTTCCTGCATTGGCGCTGGCACTGCAATTTCAAAAAAGTTTCGCCAATCGCTTGAGTCTAGCGGATTGGGCTCATTTAAACCATTCATTAACGCATTCATTTCATCCAACTCATTGGTTCCAGATTGGTCATTGTTCATTTCAGAATCTGCAGTGCAACTAAGAATTAAAAGGGGAAAGAAAAGGATTGAAAGGATAAAACGAAATTTCATTATTTGAATAAATTAAATGTCTGGTTTACTCAGAAGCTATCTTGATTTTAATTTTAGAAAGCCTCTTACAAATCTACTGAAAAGAGTGAACAAAATGCCTGTTCAATAAAAGCTTTTTTCATTTCATGTGTAACGAATTCTAGTTTCTTTTACTCATTACATTAAATGTTATGGTGGTACACAATTGAATCATCATTAAAATTCTTACTTTCGCAGAAACTTTTTAAATGAATATCGCACTATTCGGGTACGGGAAAATGGGTAAAGAGATTGAGGCTTTCGCTACTGAAAGTGGTCATCAAATATCCGCTCGTGTTGACAGTTCGAATTCAAAAGAATCGTTTGATTATAGCAACATTGATGTTATTATTGAATTTTCGAAGCCAGAATTTGCTGCCGAGAACATTCGATTCGCCATTGATCATGCGATTCCAATTGCGATTGGAACCACTGGATGGTATGACCAATTGGAAGATTTAACGACTTACTGCAATGCAAACAAAGGTTGTATGCTGCACGCCACCAATTTTAGTTTAGGTGTGAATGCTTTTTTTGCGGTAAATCGTTATTTAGCCAAAATAATGAATGAGTTGAATGATTATAAAGCGGAAGTTGTTGAAATTCATCATACCGAAAAGTTAGATGCGCCAAGTGGAACAGGAATTAGCTTAGCCGAACAAATTATAGAAGAACACCAACATTATAACAATTGGGAAAACAATAAACCGTCCGCCTTGCAAAATAAGGATGCACTTGCCATAGAATCGCAACGTTTGCCAAAGATGCCCGGAACACACGAAATAAAATACACGTCAGAAATTGACAGCATTGAAATTAAACATACCGCACACAACCGCAAAGGGTTTGCGCAGGGTAGCGTTTTAGCCGCCCAGTGGTTAGTGGGCAAAAAAGGCGTTTTTACAATGCAAGACATTTTAAAATTTTAATATGGAATATTTAAGTTTAATAATAGGATATTTAATCATTTTACTTACCCCAGTATTTGGACTTTGGTTCAAGTTTTTGCCAAGAATAGATGCACCAGCTTGGACGGCATACATTCCTTTCTACAATTATTTTGTAGTGCTTCGTGCTTGTAAACAACCATGGTACTGGGTGGTCTTCTTGTTAATGCCGGGGATTCAGTTCATCATGTGGGCTTCCATTAACGTAACTGTGATTCGTAAATTTGGTGTTTATGGCGCGAAAGAAACTGTTTTAGGAATTCTTTTTCCCTTCCCTATTTTTTGGAAAATTGCCAATAAAGAAGAAGAATATCCAGTAGCAAAAGAAACAAATTGGGACATTCCTAAGCAAGTAGATGCGCGTGCACCTGGCGATCATGTCGCGCTATTCTTTGCACTACCAATTATTGGACACGCGATTGCTTATCCAATTTCAAAGCTTGGCTTTAGTAGAAAATCTGGTAAAAAATCCATTTTTAAAGAATGGGGAGATGCTATATTATTTGCATTAATTGCAGCCAGTGCTATTCGAACTTATGTGTTTGAGCCGTATACGATTCCAACAGGATCAATGGAAAAAACATTAATGGTAGGAGATTATTTATTTGTCGAAAAACTGACATTTGGCCCACGTGTGCCCATGACACCATTTTCATATCCAGTAGTTCACAATGCCTTTCCTTATTTGAATGTTAAATCTTACGTTGAGATTCAAAAAATTCCATATTCGCGTCTACCGGGGTTTAGATTTGTGGAACGTAATGATGTGACCGTGTTCAACTTTCCTGCGGGAGATAGTGCATTAAATGATCCAAGAATGCCATATGGTTTGATAGGGCATACCTATGAACAAATATTGATGGATGAGGCCTATAAACTAGCTGGAGATATAAACTTAGAAGCCTTTGAAGCTAACAGAGATTATTATATTGATAAAGCCCGTGAGAATTTCAACAGCGGAATAGTAAAATCTAGAGCCCCTTATCCAGAAGATAAAGCACGAGGTTATACTGAAATCAACGGAATTTTAGAACGACCAGTAGATAAAAGAGAAAATTATATTAAACGTTGTGTTGCAATTTATGGAGATGAAATTGAAGTAAAAAACAAGGAGTTATACATAAATGGAGAATTAGCATGGCAAGCACCGCACATGCAATACAAATACTCTCTGAGAGATCATAAAGCCAAAGAACAATGGACCTTAGCAGACGATAATTATTTCAAAGTAAATTTCGGATGCAGTGCTTTTGAATTAGACTATGATGAGTTCGGAGATGTCACCATTCCAATGTCGAAGGCGAAGTATACCGAAGTAAAACCTAAATACCCGAATTTAGTGCCTTATATAAAACCAAAAGGATATTACGAAAAGGCTTTACGTGACGGCAGGTCTGGCGCCTATTATCCGATTTTCCCAAACAACAATCAATACGATTGGTCGGAAGATAATTTTGGTCCTTTAAAGATTCCACAAAAAGGTGAAGTCGTTGAATTGAATCATTTTACATTGCCAATCTACAGAAGAATTATTACGGCGTATGAACACCACACCTTGTCAGAAAAAGCAGATGGAATTTATATTGATGGTAAAAAGGTAAGCACTTACACTATTGAAATGAACTACTATTGGTTAATGGGAGATAATAGAAATAGCTCAGCGGATTCTAGATTCTGGGGCTTTGTTCCGGAAGACCATATTGTTGGACGTGCCGCATTCATTTGGATGTCTAGAGGAAGTGACGGCGTGCGTTGGGAAAGAATATTTTCTGGGATTGATTAAGCCGTAACACATGTTTACCGCTTATCTTCTACTCTGTTCGGATGGGACTTACCATTCGGGAGTAACCAAAAACTTGGAAGCACGTTTGGCTTATCATGAGCAAGGAAAAAACCCAGATGTTTATACCTTTGTGCGCCGACCTTTAAAACTCGTTTTTCAAAAATCATTTGATGAGATTCGCGCGGCAATTGCTTTTGAAGGCGAATTGCAACACAAATCCACCGCAGAAATTGAGCAAATCGTAAATGGAGAGTTGCAGCTAGAAGTTGAAACCAAATCTGAAGTACAAGAATCGTCAGAAGATGATTCTGCCATTATAATTCCTTCCAGTTATTTAGGAAACTTGCAATATTTCTCAAATTTAATTGAGCATAATGAGTTGATCTTGGATATCAACGAACGCTTTCAAAAACAAAGCTATCGCAGTCGCTGTTCAATTTACTCGGCTAATGGTGTACAGAATTTAATTGTTCCGGTAATTCGCCCAAATGGTAAAGAAAGTTTAATGTCAGCCATTCGAATTAGTTATGCCGAAGATTGGCAAAAAGATCATATTAAAGCCATTGAAAGCGCTTATAGACGAGCGCCTTTTTATGAGTTTTACGCGGAGGAGCTTTTTGCAATCATTCAAAAAAAACATGAGCGTTTGGTGGATTTGAATAAAGAATTGACGGTTTATTTATTGAACTGTTTTGGGATTAAATCTGCGATTAGTTTTAGTGACACGGATGAAGAAAGTTCCATTCCGTTGAAGAATGTGATGAATCCGAAATTAAGAAGTGAGTTTAAAGTGAGTGCTTATCAGCAAGCATTGAATACGGATGATTTTGAAGATAATTTGAGTTTGATTGATTTACTTTTTAATGTGGGGAAAGAAGGGGTTTCTAGATTGTAACGTTTGGAAGGCGCAATCGTGCACCAGCGAACCAAGAAAAATTAAAACCCTATAATTCAAAGCCATCCTCCTTCTCAATAAACGAGCGACTGTTGAACAACATAAAACCGTAACTCACTCCAAAACTATGTCCTCGAAATCCTTCAAATTTTGACTTTTTTACGAGGTTGTAGCCGTAGCTCAAATAAATATCCCAAATTCTTAAACCCACAGAAGGTAAAAAACCAACCCCCGTTGTTCCGCCATAGTTGGTAACAATAGACGGACTCAGCCTTACTTCAATCCAGCCAGCAGAATTTAAGGTGAAATCAAGAAAATATTCACCATAGGTATTATTTAAAAAGTAGTGATTATAACCAAGACCCGCGCTAATCTCTGTTGTCCAAATCCGATTAATTCTTGTAACCGTTGCAGGATTAAAACCTAAACCGAAGCCAAGCTCCCCATTTCTACTCGCTGCATTAAAACGAAGGATGGATCCAAATTTTTCTTTTTTGAGAACGTCATATACTCGCGGACTTTTCATCAACTCTTCCTCATTGCGATTAAAAACTGATTCAAAAGGAACCAATTCATCCTTTACATAAGAACGGTTCCAATAATAGTCTTCTAAAATTCGATTTTGCCAAGCCTTCGTCAATAATACAACTTCTTCTTCCTTTTCATATTCCAACACCTCTGTTAAGGCATCAATGGCTTGGTAATAGTACTTTGTTCTTAATTCAATATTCTTCTCCAGTCTCCATTCACCATATCTTTCTATTCCAACAATAACATAATAATCATTCTGATCTAGAATGAATTTATTCGCGAATTCAGCATTACGATCTATCCAATTTCCACGGCTCTCCAACTTTTTAATTTCAATCTGATTCAATTCATATTGGTCTAAGTACATTTGCAATTTCTCATTCTCGCCAATCAAACCTTTATCCTTTAATCGGACCAATTCATCCCAAATGTATTTCGGGAATTCGTCATCATATTCTTCACCATTAAACCGTTCGTATGAAACTGCATATGCCTGGTTAATAAGCCATGCTTTATAATGGTGATATTGTGGTTCTCTCGGATTTTCATCAATCAATTGATCACAGATTATTAGTGCGCTATCAATCGTATAAAACTCTAATACAAAATGCATTTGCTGAACCTGATTAATAACCTCCGAAGTATTTGATGTATCCATTGGAAAACGAGCGGGACAAGGATAATAAGGACGTGGATCGCAGGCACAATCCTCATTTAAATAATAACGATAGTTTGAAGTTAGGCGACTTATTGTAGGCAAACCATAAGTCACCTTCATATCCCCTTCATATTGCATGCGCGTATCTTCTATGGCGAATGATTCGGAAAATGAGAATAGCGACACTCGATCTCCAAGGGGATTGATGAAATAATAATACTCTCCATCTTCGGAAACAGCCGCAACCGGATTATCAAATTGTGTGACTTGATATTTATAATACGTTTTCCATTTAAGAGGAGTAATTTCTATGCCATGTTCATCTATCAAGCCATACATCTTCACACCAAAGATATTTTTACCGCTATAAAATTCAGCCTTCTGACCGAAACTAGTCGAAACCAATAATAGCGCTATGACGGAAAATACAACTCTCAATTTAATCAACTTTCCAATCCGGACGGTTTGGTGTATAAGGCACACCAGCAATGTTCATCATCTTTTCAAGTTCGCCAACGCGCATTAACAACTCATTCACTTGAGTGCGAATTTGAGCATATTCTACTTTAGCTATTGCAAACTGGTCTTTTTGAGTTTCAGTTGCATTTGAAGTTGAATACCAAGATTGATAAACAATTGTTTCTAGCCTACCACCAGCGCTTGGTAATGTCTCCACATCTCTGTTTGATTTATGGTAATCTCCCCATAAGCTGATATTGATGTCATGTGTTAGTTTTTCAAGTGCTTTCACCTCTTCCATCCATTTGATGTTTGCATCTGGATATTGCTGAATGGCTGCTTTAATATGACTTAAAGTATTCTCAGTTTCTGTCAATTGATTTGACGTTCCTCTAATTCTTCGTCTCAATTCAGATAATTCAGTTTTAAACGCTAGGTTTTCTTCTGATTGTCTTGCCAGTGAAGAATTTTCGAGCGCTTTTACTTCAAATGACTCAGCGTCTGCAACTTTAGCAAGTACACCGTTATCACTTAAATACATTTCCACACTATAAGTCCCAGGCAATACTAATGGTCCTTGATCTGGATTGCTATATCGTCCTACCGTACCTGAACTCTTTTTAATTGGATTGGTACTTGGGTAACGCAAATTCCAAGTGGTACGACTAATTCCCTCACTTGCTCCAGTTTTTAATTTTCGCACTTCATTACCGTTTTTATCTTTAATGACAAAAAGTAAATAAGCATCTTCGTATGTATCTTCTGCTACAAATTCGTCGTAGGTTGGATAGTCGATATCGGTGCCAGCTTCCTTGGCTTTTTTCTCAGCTCCCCAACGTTGTTTTTTTGGAGATTTTGGTGCCGTTTTTAAATAATAAGTGAATGTTGCGCCAAATTCTGGATTAGGCGCGGCATAATGAGATGCGCCTTGTGATCCCGTACCTCTTAATCCGAGTGGATTCGATTCAACATATTCCAATGCAGTTTTTACTGGGAAAATATGAGCTGCTTTGTCTATTGTTTCTTTGTTTAAACCACGCAATGGTGTATAATCATCTAACACATAAAATCCACGACCTAAGGTACCTAAAACCAAATCATTCTCTCTTCTTTGAATCGCGATATCACGCACTGCTATTGTTGGCAATCCAGCTGAAAGTTCAACCCACTTTTGTCCGCCATCTATGGTAAAACATACTCCAAATTCTGTTCCTGCAAATAGTAAGTTCGGATTTACATGATCTTCAGCAATTGAATAAACTGATCCACGTTCTGGCAGGTTACCCGCAATGCTTGTCCATGAATTTCCTTTATCTGTACTTTTTAAAAGATAAGGTTTAAAATCTCCCTTTTTATGATTATTGAATGCTGCGTAAACAGTTCCCTCATCATGTTGAGATGGGATAAGCATGTTCACATACGTCATTGCAGGAACACCGGGGAAATTATCTTTCTTACTCCAAGTTGTTCCGCCATCCGTTGTCACTTGTACCAGTCCATCATCCGTACCCACATAAATAAGATCCTTATTCTTTGGGGACTCATCCATGGCTACAATATTTCCATAGATAGTCGTTGACTTATTCTTCATTACAGCATCTGGAGATTGGATTTCGCCCATAACTTTCATGGCATTCCGGTCCAATTGTCTGGTTAAATCAGGAGAAATAGTTTCCCATGAATTACCTCTATCTGTACTTTTAAAAACTCTGTTTGCCGCAAAATAAAGTGTTTTATTGTCATGGTTTGAAATAACCAAAGGTGCATCCCAGTTCCAACGGTATGCTTTTTCACCTTTACCTGGCATAGGTTGAATTCCAATTTTTTCACCGCTTTGTCTATCATAACGAACCAACCAACCATATTGTGCTTGCGCATAAACAATGTTTGGGTCAGCTGGATCAATTTGAGACTCAAATCCATCACCGCCATTGGTAATATACCAGTCCGAATTTTGAATTCCTGCATTATTAATTGTTCTAGAAGGACCACCGAGTGAATTATTATCCTGCGTTCCGCCATAAACATTATAAAACGGCGCATCATTATCAACGGCTACTTTATAAAACTGAGTAATTGGTAAATTTTGTTTGTACTGCCAGGTCTGTGCATGATCCCAAGTTTCATAAAGTCCTCCATCACATCCAACAATCCAATGATCGGTGTTTTGAGGGTTCACCCACATGCAATGATTATCAACATGTTTACTTGTTTCACCAGTCGCCTGGAACGTTTTTCCGCCATCTACAGAATGATGTAACCAGGTATTCAAACTAAAAATTTTGTCCTTATTAATCGGATCGCAATAAATTTCTTGATAATAGTTTCCACTTGTTTTATAAGCACCACGTTTCTCCCAACTTGCTCCTTTATTTGTAGAACGATAAAAACCTGCAGCTCCTTTCTGTGCCTCAACAATGGCATACACATAATTTGGATCTGCTGGTGAAACAGCCAAGCCAACACGACCCATTTTTCCAGAAGGCAAACCACTTGTTAATTCAACCCAAGTTTTACCAGCATCTACAGATTTAAAAACAGCACTTTCTTCGCCACCACCTATATAAGTAAAAACATGTCTTCTTCTTTGATGAAATGAAGCATATAAAATATCAGGATTTGAAGGATCCATTACTAAATCAGCCGCACCAGTATTTTCTGAAACGGAATGAATTTGCTCCCAAGTCTCTCCGCCGTCTAGCGTTTTATAAACCCCACGATCCCCGCCTTCAGACCATAAAGGGCCATAAGTTGCCACATAAACGTGATTTGAATTCCTAGGATCAACAATGATTTTTGAAATATGCTCTGAGGTTTTTAGCCCCATGTTTTTCCATGAGTTTCCACCATCTAATGATTTATACACACCATCTCCATAAGCTACCGAACGCTGATTATTATTTTCGCCAGTTCCTACCCAAACTGTTGCAGATTGATTTGGGTCAATTGTTACGCAACCAATTGAATAAGATGATTGACCATCAAATATTGGATTGAAAGTCGTTCCATGATTCGTTGTTTTCCATACTCCACCAGATGCTACTGCCAAATAATACTCGTTTGGATTATCGGGGTTTACCGCCATGTCCGCTATTCGACCTGCGGTAAGAGCAGGACCGATATTTCTCCAACTCAGTCCTGAAACCAGTCCTGAATTAATGAGTTCCTTTTTTTCTTCCGTGACTTTATCCTTGTCCTTTTTTTGAGCAATTGAAGGAATTGCCATTAACATTAAAGTGATACCTACTAATAGTTTTTTCATCATGTTTAATTCAATTAGGTTGAACTCTTTTGGGGTTTGCCTTACACCATTTAATAGTACAAATTAAAATCGGAGAATAAAGCGACATAAATTTACCTAAAAATAAATGTTACTTGACGGTTTTAGCCAATAAATGGGATAAATGCGCTATAATTAATATCAACGGTTACTCAATAACGAGCTTTTCAGTAAATACCAATTCACCAACTTGGAGTTTGACATGATAGACGCCTTCAGCCAAATGGGCAATTGAAACACGTTTATTCGTTGCAAAATTCAAGGAGCTTTGAGAAAGCACTTGCCGGCCTTGCGCATCATATAAAACCAAAGCGAAATTTTCATGGCTTAAAATAGACGTATTTATTTCAATAAACTCTTGTGCGGGATTCGGATAAAGTGAAATTTGAAATTCATCCAATTCTGAAATTCCATCAGCCTCACGTACTTTTATAATTGTCGAACTAGTGTCATTTGGACAATCTCCGTTGATGGCTATTAACGAGACTAAAAAATCTCCCACGGCCTCGTAAGTATGCCACGGCGATTCGTCAGTAGAGAAAGCACCATCTCCAAATGTCCAATAATAACCATCAGCATTAAGTGAATTATTCTCAAAAGTGACCAATCCATCATCTAACAACACCACGTAAATACTCGGATCAAAAAGCGCCGTAGGCGGATCATCTAATTCAACAAAAACATTTTGCACCAAAGTATCCTCTCCTCCCGGACCAATAGCGACAAGTGTCACTGGATAAATACCTGTAATTGGGAACTGCACATATGGATTTATTTCTGTAGAATAATCAGGCGTTCCACCAGGAATAAACCATTCATAACTCAAGGCATCAGTACTGCCATTTTCTAACTGAATAGAATCTAACCCACACAGGTTTGTATGCTCGGCAATAAATTCGGAAATAGGCTCTTCGGTAGGTTCAATCAGCAACTGACCATTAGAATAAATCGTGTCAGACAATAAGCCTGCGCCATTCTCGGCCATAACTGCGAAATAATAAGTTTCTCCTAAAGTCAGTGAAAGACCAGTATGGATGACCGTGTCGGCATACCAATTATCTGTCCAATCCACAACATCTGTGGCGCCCGCTGAAGTACCAATGGCATACCAGTAACGCGCCAATCCGGAATTGGGATCTGATGCCGCGCCCCAATTCGCTTCGAGTTCAGTATTGGATGTTGTGGTGGAAATATCTGCCGCCTCACCGTCATTCAGATATGGAATACTTAATGGTGGTGTCCAATCTATATCTGCCAATTGCTCGGCAATGGTTGAAACATTAGATGCCGAATCAATAACAATTGATTTAATTTTTGCGGCCGGGCTATACGAATCTTCATTTTGATAACGTGCATCTCCGGCTGGTCCAACTGCTATCAACTCCTCCACTGCTCTATTGTGATAAACTTTAAAATTATTGACGTTATAAACTGAGCTACCCGAGCGGAATGAAACCGAATTACCTTCAGTATATGGACTATCGTCTACCCAAGAAATGGCATGCATATTATTGACCCACACATGAACTTCACCTGAAATTTTATCATAAACGGTTTTAAAATCATACCAAGTATCCGCACTAAATGTATAATCTGCTTCAATAGCGAGGGTAAATTCATCATCCACTACTTTATAAATTTGAATCTTATCATCATCCTCTCTAAACCAAACAAAATATGAGTTTCCTCGATTCACTAAAGTAGGATCGTCACACATAAAATGCAGTCCCGCTCTCTTATTATCTCCTACACCACTCATTCTGCCCGACCAATGATATAAGAAATTATCGGCGTCATCTTGATTTAACTCGGCGTGAATATTCGTATTATAAATGGCCTCATCCGTCTGTTGCAAAGTGTTGTCAGAAATTATCCATGTTCCTGTTTCATTTGTCCAATCCGGATGGATAACATCATCAAAATTATCAGAGAAAAAACCACGATTATCGTTCGCTCGCCAATCAACACCATTATAATCTATGACTTGATAAAACTTATAATCAATTCCTGAACCTCCAGTATCATCCAAATCTGTAAATCCCGTTAAAAAATTCATGGTATACCAATCATTTTCTAATATTACTTCGGTATATGGCGCCAAGTCATCTCCTTCACCATCTCCTTCTATTGAGGTCCATTCAATTTCCCAGCCGTCGTCATTGGTATTGCAATCAGACCTAAATTCGATTAAAACACTTCCACCAGAAGCTGTGATAATATCAGGAATTTCATCTCCCGTATATTCTCCAATCAACGGAGCATCAAAATCTTCGCCATCATAGATGTAGAGGTAATCCCAATCTAACTCTAAACTAAAGCTGATGATATTCAACGTGATAGAAACGGCATCAGCAGGTTGAATGAGGTATAAAAAACGTTCATCATCATCATAATTCTCAGCTGCTCCACCTGAATCGAATAAAACACCTGTAGGCGAAGTATAAACCGTTGTTTCTGGGTCGTTATTAATGAGCTGGTAATAATGTTCCCAATCCCAATTAATTCCAGGATCTGTATGAGATGCCCCAGGAAAATGTTGATGGCCTTTAATTCTTGTACAAGCGCCTAATGTCAATGTTCCAGCCGTGGCAGGTCCTTTATAAGTTCGCAAAGGGTTTATTCCGTAACCACTTTCGGTAATGTCGCGCACTAAATTGGCAGAACCTACATACATGGCTTCGGTATACCAAACGGGATCGTCCACATACCCCTCATGCTCAATACCAATTGTATACGGATTTTCAGAACCAACATGCCATCCTTTATCTTCCTCTAATAACATTTGAGTTATTTGTCCGTCAGAAGAGCGTGCGACATAATGATAAGAAACATTTGAGGCACAATTTTGCGCCCAAGAAATTGCTCCTGCATAAGAACCTTGAATAGTGTGAATCGTTACCGCCGAGATCGAAACCCCAGCACGACTGCTATAATTACACGGAGGTGCCGCATTCCAAATTGCGGGTCCATATTCATCTGATCGATTAATTTTTCTGAATTTCCGAAGTCCATCATCAATGACTTCGTGATCAGAAATGAAAACTGTTTCACTTGATAAAACCCCATAATTCTCTGCCCCATAAATAACCCCCAAGTCAATTCCTCTAGCGGGAAGATCGAAGATTGATTGATAGGTTTCATTATTCATAAATTGAAACACCTCATACGTAAAGCAACTCAAAGCAAAATCACTTGCGGCATTTTTGCTCCATGGAATTTCAGAAAGTGTTTTTAAGACTTGATCATGCCCTTTAAAATCTTCGGTTGCAACGGATTTGCGTTCCATAATTTTGCTATAGGCAGCAGCATATGCCATAATATTAACACCCGAATTAGTTTTAATATCGTTAATTGTATAACCTGACAAACCAGAAATGTAGTTGAGATTATCGTTAAAATATCCCTGCCCATTTTCAGTTAAGCCCATTACCCCCTTTACCTGTGGAATGCCTGAGCAACCGGCATTATTTCCAGAAAGATGCCGCATTCGAGTTTGAGCAAAAGCCACACCTTCTAATAAACCGCTGGGAATGTTGGGATAAGCTGTATAGGCCGCTTCAAAATCCTCGGCGAAACGTGTGCCATCAATTTCTTGCGAAAATGAATGAATTCCAATAAAAAATAATAGGAGTGTATAAATACTTTTAAGCATGGTTTGTCAATTGGTCTTCTAAAAGTAGTGAAAATAGAAACTGAAATTGATAAAAAAAGTATAAAATCTACTCGATTACTTGGCTAATATGCTCCATTAAATTTGCGTATAAACCACTCTACTGAAAGGAGTAAAACGATTAAGGCGAAGAGCCATTTATAGTCAATCAAGTCGTCAAATTCTTTTTCTTGATAGACCACGGTGACCATGTCATCACGCTTATCAATATTGTTTTGAAGTTTTTCAATCTCATTAGGAAAAAAGAATTCACCGCCAGAATTTGAAGCAATCGTCTTCAATATTCTATGATTGGCTACCGTGTTTAAATATTCAATTTTTATTTCACGAACTAGGAATGTTCCCTTTTTAGAATAACGCTGTTCCTGGAAAACCGTTGATGCCGACCAAGAATAAACCCCTTGTTTCAATCTACCCAAATCCAATTGATACGCGTTAGCCGTTTTCACAAAAAATGATTCAAATTCGTCTCCCTCTTCATTTGAAAACTGAAAACTAACTTCAGGTTCATTCACCAAATCGAAAGATTTATTGTAAAGCTCGGCCTTAACGACTACTGCTTCGTTTTCGGTATACTCATTTTTTAAATGAATTTTAAACGGATCTTTATTCTCCTTCACCGCCAAGTAGGTAATGATCTTTCCAAAAAAGTCACTAAAAATAATGGTGCTTTTATTTTTCATTTGGTCATACAAACGCCATCTCCAAATCCCCTCACCCATAATGACCCCAAAGCGGCTATCTTGTTTTTGAGAAAAATAAATAAGCGGTTTGTCCAATGAAATATTACCCACGCGTTGATATGCCAAAACTTCCATGGCATCACTAAATTTATAATTACCAAAAGGTGCTTGAAGTGGCGGTGCACTTGAAAACAATTGAATACTCGCCGGAGACACTAAGATCTCTTTATAGTTCGGGTTATGTGCAAAACCAACCTCTTCAAGATCAGTGCTTGAACCCGTATAGCCTACTTTTAATCGCTCAAGTGCTTTCATATTGGATTGGGCGCCCAGTATAAATAATACAGGTCCTTCTCCATTCTCAATGTACTTATTAAGTGCAGCACTTTTGTCATCATAGTTATGCACAATCACTAAATCGTAAGGCGATAAATCATCTACCTTATCAATCTTTTTCACATCCACCTCATAATTTTTATTGTTGTCAATTACAAAACGAAGCGCTCCTACATCAGGATGTGGGGCTTGAGTTGCTATAAGAATTTTTTGGCGTCCATCAATGACCTCAATGTAAAAGTTTGCGGAATTATTTTTGGTGCTGTATTCATTTTCCACGGCGCTAACTTCTGCCCTAAATTTTCTGAAACCAATGCGGTTAGCCGTCATGATAAATTGGATTTTCACTTGATCTTCATCTCCAGTAAAACTAATGCGTTCTTGCTTTACAACAGTGTTGCCGTCGTAAATTGTTACGGCTATATTTTCACTTTTGCACAACGATTCAGAAATTGAAACTTCCACGGGGAATTGATTCCCTAAAAACGCTATTTCATTATGGTTAACACGGTCAATACGGACATCTTTAACCAAACTTGTATCGCCCAAAGCAATGGTAAAAATGGGCAAGAAGCTTTTACGAGCAATGGCATAAAGTGGATTTGCTCCCGTATTATAGATACCATCAGATGCTAAAACAATACCGCCAATGTTTCGATTGGTATACTGATCATAGATGCCATTGAATATAGCGGAAATGTCTGTGGATTTTCCACTATAATTAGCCGTAAATCCAGGTGAAATATTGGTAGAAAAATCGTAATTAATTACTTCAAACTCCGCTTCCATTTGAGTTGAAAACTTGGATAAGTTATCGATATATTCTGTTTGATAGTAAGTTGAATCCTTTGACAAAAGTACCGAAGCTGAATTGTCATTCACCAGAAAAAGGAGCGGTTTTTCTTTCCGTTCTGTGAAGTTTTCGATAATGATTCCTAACAGCAGAATTGCGATAACAAAAACAGCAACAAATCTAAACGCGGCTAGCATCCACTTCACCCAAGAACGCACCTCTTCTAGGAGCTGATCTTTTCGATAAAGGATAAAAGCATAGATGAATGCAATGAGCGCTGCAACTAAAACCCATATGGGATGATATGTATATAAGAAATCCAAGGGATTATTTCTGCTAAAATTAATCAAATTGTTTTTTATGAATGCAATTATTTTGTTTTTCCCTTTCATATTGATTCAGCATTCGTATTTTTATCCAAATTTCAATTTGAAATGAACTTTTTTCAGCTTTTAGGACTTGGGTATGTGAATTACATCAAGGGCATTCGCTTCTTGATTAAGCATAGGTTGTATTGGTTTGTTTTATTTCCATTAATCCTATTCGCTGGCATCTATTGGTTGGGTCTTTATTTCGAGGGTGTTGAGGCTCGAATTGGTAATGAAATTGAAGAAAACGCTGAAAACATTACATCCATTAGAGGAATAACCTGGATTACGATCAAAATGTTATTCTTTGATTCGCTCTATTTAATCTTTACAAAATTCACCCTTTACATTGTTGTTATTGTATTGTCACCAATGCTATCTTATTTGTCCGAACGCATTGAAAACATTCTTTCAGGCAATAAATACAAATTCAATTTAAAACAACTGATCAGCGACATTAAGCGTGGAATTAGAATTGCCATGCGTAATATTTTCTGGGAGTACTTTTTCATTTTAATTATTTTAGGAGTCGCCTCCTTTTTCGGAGGAACAGTGAAAAACATTCTCATCTTTTCAATTCCAATCGCAATCGGTTTTTACTTTTATGGGTTTGCTTTCTTAGATTATATCAATGAAAGAAGAAGATTGAACATTCAACAGAGTATTTATTTTGTATCCAAACACAAAGGTTTAGCCATAGCAATTGGGAGTATTTATTCCATTTTCTTTTTATCCTTCTTTTACGTATTCAGAGGATATGGCAAGATACCGCCTGATACTTCGAGCCAGTTATTATGGGGGACGATACTAGTCGTTACATTTATTTTAGCAGCAATTGCTCCAATTTTGGCAATAACTTCAGCAACGCTGTCAATGCATGATATAGTTGATTTAAGTAAAAACCAGCACGCACAGCGAGACGAAAATGGCACAAGAGCGGAAGATGACTTTTCCGATCAAGATGAAAACCCACTTGAAAACGAGGACAATAAAGAAGATTTGGATCAGTAATTGCATTACGTTAGCACGAAAACGTTATTTTTATATTTTAAAGTAAATTGAGAAACATGAAATGGATATTGGCATTATTAATTTTTACAAGCGCAGGATTTAGTTTTGGAATGAGCCCACCTGATTCAACTTCGACTATTTTTGAAAAAGGCACAGCCAAATATTTGATATCAGAAGGAAAACGATTTTATAATGAAGGAAGCTATCGCATGTCTTTGGTTAAATTTCGTGAAGCTTTGAATAAAGATAAGGGCAACGCAGAAGCTACCTATTGGTTGGCTGAATGTCACTTGGCCTTAGGAAATTATGAAAAGGCAAAAGATTATGTGCAAAATGCACTTGCCATTGATGAAGAAGTGGATGAAGAAGCGCGTAATGTTTTAGCCATTTGTCAACATAGAATTGGCGAATTAGACGAAGCAATTAAAAATTACAAATTGGCTTTAGCTCCAATTTCAGAAATACGAGCCAAGGAACTTCGAATTCAATTCCATATTGAACAATGCGAGCGCGCTAAAGAAATGATTGCAGTTCCAATTGATGTATCAATAGCAAGAATGACGAAAAACATTAATACTGCGTTTGAAGAAACGGCTCCTACTTTGTCTCCAGATGGGAAAGCGTTTTATTTTGTTTCACGAAGAGCAGATAACAAAGGTGGAGGAATAAGTCCGGGAGACCAGCGATATTTCGAAGATGTATATGTGAGTTTATGGGATGAAGAGAAAAAAGAATGGGGGGAAGCAAGTAATTCATCAGATCTCATGAATAGGGTCAATACAAAAGGAATGGATGCAATTAGCCATATCTCGCCAGATGGCAAAACGCTTTACATGTCGATTAATACCATGACATTAAAATCGCCAAAGCCAAAAACAAAAAGTGCCGATATTTTTTATTGCAAATTAAACAGAAAAGGAACTTGGAATTCACCAAAACCACTGGGCAAACCAGTCAATAGTTTTTATTTTGAAGTCGCGTTTAGTTTAACTGCTGATGGAAATACAGCCTATTTCGTGAGTGAGAGAATGGGCGGTGAGGCTAGATCTGATATTTGGGTTACCTATAAGCAAGGCGGTGATTGGTCAAAACCAGAAAATTTAGGAGATGTTGTGAATACGAATGGAAATGAAACAACCGTAAACGTCAGTCCTGACGGGGTATATTTATTCTTTAGTTCTACTGGCCATGAAGGCATGGGAGGCTATGATGTTTATGTGACAAAAAACACAGGAAGCGGATGGGAAAAACCAGTTAATCTTGGATATCCAATAAACACTGTTTCAGACGAGACCCATTTTGTCTATCATAAAGAATTAAATCGTGCTTATTATTCGAAACTTTCTTCAAGTGAAAATAAAGGAATGGGTGCCCGTGATTTGTTTGAAATTGACATGACTAATTTCGATTTACCATAGCCTTGAGTTGTCTTAAACTGTTAAAAGACACTTTAGTCGAAAAATCTGGGTATTTAAGGACAGTCTTTCCATTTTATTTTATCTTTAGGAGTTAGTTAATATAGGTCAATTGAGTAAATACATCACATATAGCATATTAAGTATATTCCTGATATGTTCCGGTCATTCAAACGCACAAGATACGCTCAAGCAAGTCTTTCGTCCAAGATTAGGGTTAGGAACGGGAGTTATGACCTATTACGGTGAAATTCAGAACTATCAAAAAAACTTTACATCAACGGTTAATCGTATTGGCGGGTTACTATATGTTAATGCCCCGGTTTCAAAAATGTTTAACGTTGAATTTTCGGCAACTTATGCAAAAATTGCTGCTAATGAGCGAACTTTAGAAAGAAGCTACAATTTTGAATCACGGATTCGCATGGGTACTGTGATGCTCTATTATAATTTTTATCCCTTATTTCAAGAGAACCGTTCTTCCTTCCATCCCTTTGTTGGGCTAGGGCTATCCTCTTTCGAGTTTTTATCAAAGACAGATAGGTACGACGCTTTTGGTGCTGAATATTTTTATTGGTCAGATGGATCAATTATGAGTTTAGACGAAAACGATCCTTTAGCACCAGCAGATGCGGTAGCACTTAATCGAGATTATACATATGAAACTAATTTAAGAGAGCTTAACGAGGATAATTTGGGGAAATATAGAGAACAAAGCCTCTCAATACCGCTTAGTTTTGGAGTCGAGTGGCATATGTCTCCCCGCTGGGATTTCAGAATTGCAACGACGTATAATTTGACTTTTACCGATTTGATTGACAATATTTCACCAGCCGGAACAGGCATTAGAGAAGGAGATAAGAAAAACGACCGTCTACTTTTTACCTACGTTTCGCTGAGTTACGATCTTAAATTTGGGCAGGATGAGGATGAAGAATTTCCTGACTTAATGGACGAAGAAGGTATTCCATTATTTGCAGAGTGGGATCCGAACGATTTTGACAAGGATGGTGTAATTGATGCGCTAGATGATTGCCCAGCAACACCTTTAGAAGCATTGGTAGATGAAAATGGATGTCCAATTGATTCTGATCAGGACGGCGTTCCTGATTATTACGACGACGAGCCAGGAACAAAATTAGACAGTTATGTCAACGAATTTGGTGTTACTATAACGGAAGAAGATTTTCTAGATCATGTGCGCTTATATTATGATTCAACTGGTTATGAGCAGCCTTTTGAAGAATTTAGAACTGAAGTTGTAATGAATAGAGAGCGCACAAAGACCTATCCTAAATCGAGTAAAAATAAATCAGGCCTGAAGTATGTTATTTTGGTTGGAAAAGAGCGTAAAGATATTACAGTTAACGACCTGCATAAGTTTTTAGGTTATAATGATTATAGCACTGTAATGAAAGGTGACACAGTTTATTATACCCTTGGCGAGTTCAATTCGATTGAAGAAGCCGTGGCAGCTAAAAACAGTTTAGAAGACCAGGGCGTTGAAGTAACAGATATTAGCCGAAATAGCGGCAATGGAGAAACGCTGTTCTCGGTAGACGAGCAAGTGATACAAAAAGTAGAACGTGTGAACATACAAGAGGGACGAGAAGGACCAAATTATATGGTTCCAGAGCAAGTTTACCGTGTTCAATTGGGCGCATTCCGAACAAAAGTTGATACGGATGAATTGTACCCAGACTTGGAAGTGGTTTACGGTGCATCAGACAAAGACAATATAAACCGTTACTATACAGGTTCATTCGAAACCTTTGAAGAAGCTACTGAATATCAAAAAGAGCTAAAGAAAAAGGGGTATAATAGTACCTTTATTGTGGCCTATGAACAACAAAAACGTGTGACGCTTGTTGAGGCGGGTGTTGAACCAACCGATTTACCAGATAACTATTCAGAAACAACTGAGTTAGGCACATTTATAGAAGAACGTGACACAAATGAAGTTGTTGAAACCAATACTGGAATTGATCCAAATAAGTTAAGATATCGCGTATTACTCGCCTATTCTACTGACGATATCTCAGTTGAAATTGTTGACATACTATACAATATTGGAATGGTTAAGCCAGTTAAAGGTAAAGATGGATCTACAGCTTATTATTCGCAAGAATATGAGACAGAAGAAGAACGCGATCAAGCCATGACTGATTTTGAAAAATACAATTTAGATGCCATTAAACCCATTATCGAATATAATGGTGAATTTTATTCTGAGGAAGAATTTAAAGAAAAGTTTAAGTAGAGATTTTAAAAAATTTCAGCTTATAATTCGGTCACTGAATGGTTTGAGAGCGGATTTATTGTCATTTTCCATTTATATACAGTAAAATTTTACTTTATGGCTTTTGATGGAACAGAGGGAGGACAAATTACATTGGTAGACGCGGCGACAATGACTGCAAGTTACAGAACCGCAAACAGAGGTAATAGATTGGGACATTATATAGGAAAAGATATCCTTAACTCTATATTGGGACAATCAGGATGATCTGTAAAGACTATGCTTAATTCAAGCGTATAAATACGTGATTTACTGAAAACAGGTGTAAATACCTAGTTCGTTGGTCAGACTTTATAGAGATATTATAGAATCGAGATTATTCGTACAAGTCACCATGGTGCTTAATCCAACCGCCAATATGTCGTCCGTCGGGATCGTGATGTGTCCAATGGATAACTCCCCCTCTATCATTCCACTCATACTCACCGTGAATTATTACGTCATCTCCTTCTTGGAGATTAACAATTCTATCCGCCAAATCAATGTTATGCGAAACTAAAATGGTTTGTTCTGAGGCTAATTCCACAATAAATTTTTGATGTCTTGACCCTTCATTGTCATCTGACAAGTTTTTTATAACCTCACCTTGAATCATGACTTGCTCATCACTGACATGATTATCATATAAATTTTGCATTTCTTGATCAGATGTGAAATCTTCTTCCAGATTTAAATCCTCTGTGAAAACATCTTCGAAAGTTTCAACCGTAGAAGATTCTTGATAACTGCAAGCAGTCACACCTAACCCTAGCAGGATTATTAAAAGTTGAGCACTGTTTTTCATTGTCATTTGATTAATTTTTACGTTTACCACCTAATGCAGATTCGCCGGGCACTGCTAATAAATTTCTTAAAGAATAAATGGCGATTATCGTTGCAATAATTAAAATACTAGCACCAGCCAAAAAGGGTGCACCTGGAAAATAAACAGTCGAATCTGGTCCTGAATAGACAGAAAAAAGTGTGGTATAAATTACGGGGGAAAGAACCGCCATGAGACTGCCTAAACTTGTTAATACTCCTTGCAAGTTTCCTTGCTCCTTATCGGAAACACGATTGGAAACTACACCTTGAATAGTTGGTGTTGCGATCCCCCCAACAACGTATGGAATAGTTGCGGCGTATAAATAAAAAGCGTTTCCTGCAAAAGCAATGCCGAACATGCCGAGTGTCCACAAAGTAAAGCCACACATGATTACTTTTTTATTGCCAAATCGTTTTACCAAAAAGCCGGTCAAAAGGGCTTGTACAACACTTGCAAGAATTCCCACAACCATTAAACTCAGCCCTACATCTAATTTATTCCATTCATAACGCTCCATGGTATAGTATGACCAAGTATTAGGCATTACCTGCCCTGCCAATTGTGCCAAACCAAATGCTATTACAAACCCAATTACGGCTTTATACTTTCTTAAGTTTGATAACGAAACAAACGGGATCATTTTAGAATAATTAATCTTACGCCGGTTTTCCGGAGCTAATGATTCTTTTACGAAAAATAATCCAAACAGAAAGTTAAGCAAGGAGAATCCTGCAGCAACAAAAAACGGCGCCTTAACTCCCCAATTTTCGCCAATAATTCCCCCAATGGCAGGACCAATTACAAAGCCCAAACCAAAAGCAGCTCCGATAATTCCGAAATTCTTTGCTTTGTTCTCCTTATTACTAACATCTGCAATATAGGCAAAGGCTACAGTGTGACTTGCACCAAAAATTCCTGCCAAAATTCGACCAGCAAAGAGCCACATTATTGTTGGCGCAAAAGCATGCAATACATAATCAACCCCTAAACCAAATAGTGACAAAAGTAAAATCGGTTTTCTACCATAACTATCACTCAGTTCGCCCATTACTGGGGCAAATAAGAATTGTACACCTGCATAAGCAGTAATCAAGAGTCCACCAGTTAGGGCAGCATCACTTAAGTTTTGACCCGTTAAGGAAGAGATTAAATCAGGAATAATTGGTACAATTATCCCCACACCAATCATATCGATTAGGACCGTGAGAAATATGAAAACTAATGCGGAATTTTTCGCTTTTTTTTCTTGCACTCTGATTTAAAATTTGATTTCAAAGTTATAAAAAGGAATTGGATAGTGAGGGTCAATTAATAGAATTGAGTACAAAGGTTATTTCCGACTTCGCACGACGCGTAAAACTTGTTCCATTAATCGCATTTGTGCGTCAAAATGTCCTTTTTGAGTTTCAATATTTATGTAAGGAATTTCATTTTTACCGCAATAAACAGACAATGAGCCGTCATTCACATAACCTTTGTTATCCTGCAAAATCACATTCACCCCCGCTTTTTTAAATGCCTCGTAAAAGTAAGAATCAGTAGTGTAAATAAAATCGTCCGGGTCAGTATCCGGGTTAATGTAAACGCTTTTAGTATTCTCGGCTTCGCCGCCTCCTTCAGCATAACTTTTTATTGAATACTCTTCATCCGTATTATTATGAACCGCTACAACAGTATGTCCTTCTGGTAATCGATTCAGAATAGCTTCTGCCAATTTCTTAACTTGTTTATTTGCTTTGCCCGAATAATTGGCACCATCTTTTAAGGTCTTTTTTCTTCCCTTTTTTGTAAAAATTCGATTGGGATCAAAGTCGTAGTTCCTGCCTTTCATTGTAAAAACAATTCTGCGTGTCCATTGGTGTCTGAGGTAAAAAAAATGAATGGAATCAATATCGGCATATCTATACAAGGTCTCTATACTAGTGGTTTCATCTTCGTGTACATTTACAAAAACGATATTTCCTGGAGCTTGAGATTTTTGCTCATAAATACTAATCTCCGTTTCACCAAGTATGAATTTTGTTGCCATAATTGAATTTTCTTGTGGCCAAGTTAATAGTGGAATAAATAAAATAAAAATAACTAAGCGTTTCATCACAGTTTAGTTTGTGGACAAGATACTGAATTTACCTAAAACCGAATCATGAATAACGAGTGGGAGATAGTTGTTCGATTTGAAGCGTTGTTTGTTCAATTATTTAACAACTATAGCAGAAAATTTCTTCAGAAAATAAGTTTACAATCTGTTACTTAAGAATAGTCACATGACCGTGATATTCATGCTTCTCATCTGTAATGGTGTCGCCAAATTCGATATGCCAAACATAAACACCGTCAGGTGACATTTGACCATCTCCATAGGTTCCATCCCATCCATAGGCAGCATCAAAAGATTCAAAAAGAACTTCTCCCCATCTATTGTAAATTACCATGTGATAATCATAAGGATCATACCCTGAAGTCATTACAGGCTTGAATTCTTCATTAAAATCATCTCCGTCCGGTGTAAATACATTTGGAATGAAAAACGTAATCACGTCATCAACAGTAATGTTCGCATAAGCCGTGTCTGCACAACCAATTGAATTACTTGCTACCAATCTAACTTCATAGGTCACATTTGGATCGGTTGGATAGACATGACTCGGTTCAAATTCATTGGAATAAGCTGATCCGTCTCCGAATTTCCATTCCCATAAATCCGCATAAAGGGATGTATTGTCAAACTCAACTTCAGTATCTTCAATATTAACCGGATTGGTAAGCGAAGTAAAGTATGCCTCTGGTTGCTTTAATACAGTGATATAATCATTATAGGTTGCTGAAGAACCACAAATATCACCCGACTGTACATTTAAAGTCACATCAAAATCACCAATTCCTGTGTACATGTGCGTGACAGTTCCGCAATCAGAAGCAGATCCGCCATCTCCAAAATCCCAAATACAAGAAACACCAGGCAACAATGTCAAGTTTGTGAAAGTCACTAACAATGGATCACAGCCTTTAAGCGTATCAGCTGTGAACACAACACTTGGTAAAGGTTCTACTTCAATATCTATTGTCCCCGTGCTGACACATCCATTCACATCTGTAGCTATAACAATATAAGTATCAACTCCAAGACCAGGCGTAAATGGCACTGCATTCGTCATAGGATGATCCCAAGTATAAATTCCTCCACCACCTGCTCCAGAAGCCGTAAGCGTCATAGATTCTCCTAAACAAATAACCGCTGGACTAGGATCTGAAATAATAGATACAACTGGTGCCGCATTTACTGTAATTGTAAAATCTGCTACGTCATCCTCACAAGGCAAAGCATCTGAGAAAGTATATGTAAATGTGTAAACACCGCCAGGTAAGCCAGAAGCGTCAAAGATTCCGGTAACAGGATTAAATGCACCAGAAGCAGTAGTCTCTGCCCAATCTCCACCAGGATCAGCACCCACTAACAAGGTATTCATGTCAAACGTAAAACCGGGACTGTTACAAATTACCCCCGTGTTATCTTCACCTGCCGAACCACCTGGTCCAACGCTAACGGTAAACGTTGCTACATCAATAATTCCACCACAGCCAATTACTTCATATTCAAAAGTATAAGAACCAACACCTGCAGTTCCCGCGTCAAACTCTGTTGTCAATGGATCAAATTCTCCACTTACAACAATTTCAGTCCATGTTCCACCTGGTTCAGCGTCACCAGACAATAAGTCTTCTAAAACAACTACTCCCGTGCACACAACCGTATCGTTATCGGCACCAGCATTTGCATCTACAGAAGGGCAAGCAATTACCCAGCCGGATGAGCACCCCGTGTTCAACAAAGTAACAGTTGTAAAAGGTAATGTAGATTCTACCGTTAGGAAAACATCACCATATGATCCGCCGCATAAATATGGTCCAATTACGTCACCGGCAACTCCGACTCCGTCTCCTGTTAATGTCATTATTCCGCCGCCATCAATTGACATGGTTGCATAATCATCCGTATTCACAGCCGTGTATGCTAAATTCATTGATAATGTTGGTGTAACTGCCGTAGATACAATCGTTCCGGTGCAACCAAATCCTGACCATGGTCCGTCAGCTCCTGTACCTTCGCAAATTGCGCAAGCCGGATCACTTGATAGAATGTAAGGAGAAGAAGCATCACCTACTGAAGTATATTCTGCACAAGTAGGTTGTGCAAAGACTCCTGGGGCGATGAATAGTAGAAGATATATTAAATTTTTCATCAGATAATTATATTCAGTTTCGTGCTTAGACCAGCTATAAACTTACTTATAGGCCCATTCGTGTTCTTTTGTTATCGTATGTGTACATCCTGAAGCGGTTGTTACTTTCAGGGTAATGATATATATTTTTTGTTCGGCAAACATCACTTTCGGATTTTGCAGAGTTGAAGTTTCTCCATTTCCAAAATCCCAATGCCATGCAGTAATTGTTTCACCTGAGATTGAAGCACCTTCAAAATAAGTTACGGCGGCAGCTAACATGTTTTTAGCATTAAAATCGGCCGAAGGTCCTTCAATCGCCGAAAGATCATGCAATAAAGTGATTTCAGAACCAGAGACATTCATTTTTACCGTGTAGAAACCGTTTCCATAAGTCATACAGTTCAGGTTATTGGCAGTTTCTCCGATCAATAATTCACCATCTTTATACCAACCTAAAACGGTTGATTCATCTATCTCTGGCACGGTAATTTCTAAATTACCATCACACCAAGTACCTGTTTCTTCTATAACTCCTTGTGCAAAACTTGTTGCAAAAAAACTAAAGAATAGAAGTGTAGTTATAAATTTCATCTTCATTTTAATATTAAAGTATCATTATTCAAACGTTGTAAATTGCGCAGGGTTGCCTTTAAAGATAAGAGTTTTTTCATCTTTTGAGACTTTAGAATCCATAAGAAAATTAACAATGGGAAGTTAGCCTTCGTTTTTTATGGTCTCTTTTGCCTCTTTCGTTTTACGCACAGACCGGACCACCAAACCAGAGCCAATTGTTAACAAGAGTAATAAACCTGCCGTAATAGGAACCCAATTTGGCACAGGAATTGGATCTCCTGCAGCGTAAGAATGCAACCCACTTAGGTAAAAGTTTACTCCGAAAAATGTCATTATTATACTGCTATATGCCCATAATGAAGCGACATTAAATGCAAATTGACTTTTTAAACCAGGAATAAATCTAAAGTGAAGTATGATCGCGTAAATTAATACTGAAGCTAATGCCCATGTTTCTTTGGCGTCCCACCCCCAATAGCGTCCCCAACTTTCGTTCGCCCAAATCCCTCCTAAAAAGGTTCCAATAGTTAACATAAATAAGCCGATTATGATCACCATTTCTGAGATATATGTGAGCTGCTTTGTGGTTAAAAGCAAACGTTTTTGATTTTTCACATTTATAAACAAGTTCAACTTCAGCACTATTAAACCGAGTATTGCTCCCAAACCAAGGAAGGCATAACTGCCCGTAATAACAGCCACGTGAATCATTAACCAATAAGATTTTAAAACAGGAACCAAAGGCGTCATTTCAGGATCCAAGGCGTTCATATGCGCAACAAAAAGTAGCAACCAGACAAGAATACCTGCGGCCCCTAAAACAATAGGGAAAAGCCTGTATAATGCAAGGCCGAGTGCGGCTACAACAAATGCGATAAATACAACCGCCTCGTAACCATTACTCCATGGTGCATGACCTGACAAGTACCAACGAATTCCGAGTCCTGTCCCGTGCGCTATTCCCATAAAAAGGAATATGATAAACGCTGAACGCATTCCCCATTTAATACTGAATTTTGGCTTAAAGATCACAATGAAAGACAAAATCAAAATAATGAACCCAACTAATAAATATAAATTCATTAACCGTTTGAAAATGTCAAATTTATTATATGATATTTCTAGCTCAACCGCACTTTTACTTGGAATTGTGTTTGGATCAGAAACTCTTCTTTGGAACAAATCAATTAATTCTACTACCTGATCTGCCTTTGACCAATCGCCCGTTTTATGCGCTTCATTTACGGTTGAATTGTACAAGGGTAAAATTGAATTCATAAATTCAGCATCCTCATTAACAAACGGATGATTCTCATCAAATGGAGAATACCAGTTTTGATTTGGATCATACGGAAGTGGCATTATTTTCAAATATCCACCCGTAAAGACACCAAACAATAGATTTACTCGTTCATCTGTCTTCAATACATCTTTATCATATTGATTTCGTTCCGCTGGTTTTTTTCTTCGTGCAATATCTGCATCATTAACTAAAACGTATTCAAATTCGAATGTGAAAAAGTCAACAAAAGAGGCATATTTACCATCTAGATTTAGTTTTTTACGCAAGGCACTTCCTGAAACATAAATAAATGGCTCCATATTCCAAGCCATAGAGTTAGTATGGATCCCTAAAAACACTTGCATGGCACTTAGGGTGTCATAAGTTGTTTGTCTGCTGACTTTTTTCATTAAATCCGAAGCCAACGTATGAACAGGTTCAAATCGACCACGTTGATTGTGTACAATTAATCGTCCGTATTTTTCAGCATGGTCAAAATTGATAGTTGGATTTTCACCGTTAAAATCACTAAAAATTTCATTATCCGCCGCATGTCCTTCCTCTTGTGCGTGTAACTGAACACCACCAAATAAGGCAAACAGCAACAATAAGCTCATCATTTCTGCCCGCTTTTTACTGATTTCAATTGACTTTCGAACTAATAATCTAAAACGACCATAAGGTGAAAGAAGGCTGATCATGAATCCAATTGCTAAGAGCA
>Ga0213861_10000718_pt1 | contig 29370 bp, 24 predicted proteins | sample PICome_4_FD_160110 | JGI IMG/M metagenome (GOLD analysis project Ga0213861, IMG submission 160110) | Coastal seawater microbial communities near Pivers Island, North Carolina, United States - PICO131 | ecosystem: Environmental > Aquatic > Marine > Coastal | place: USA: North Carolina... | reverse complement strand
CCACATAGTATCCAATAAAAATTGAAAGGATAAAAATACTTAATCTGAATATAAAAGGATCTATTTCCATAATTTTATTTTATTAACGTTTTTTCAATTATCTCGTCTTCTAAATTTATATTAATTTGATTATTTTCTTTATCATATAAATTCGACACAAAATTAAATACATTTTTAGCATATAAATTTGATGCTGAAGTTGGAAGTTTATTTAAAATATTACTTTCTCCCATTATTTTAACACCATTGTTATCTATAATTTCATCAACTTTTGTATGTGCTGTATTTCCACCTTGAATGGCCGCTAGATCATAAATTATTGAACCTGAGCTCATATTGTTAATCATATCCTCTTTAATGATAACTGGTGCTTTTTTTCCTGGAATTAATGCTGTGCAGATTACAATGTCAATTTTTTTTAATGTTTCTGACAATAATTTTTCTTGTTTCTTTTTAAAATCCTCTGATGCTTCTTTAGCATAACCCCCTTCAGTTTCTAAATTTTCAGCACCCTCAACTGTTAAAAATTTTCCTCCCAAACTTTCAACCTGTTCTTTAGAAGCCATTCTAACATCTGTTGCAAATACAATTGCACCCATTCGTTTTGCAGTTGCAATTGCTTGTAATCCTGCAACTCCTGCACCAATAACTAATACCTTTGCTGCAGGAATAGTTCCTGCTGCAGTCATCATCATTGGAATCGCTTTTTCAAAATGAGCGAACGACTCTACTACTGCTTTATAACCCGCAAGGTTTGCTTGTGAGGATAATATATCCATAGATTGAGCTCTTGTTATTCTTGGAAGTAATTCAAGGGAAAAAGCGTTAATATTTTTTTTAACTAAACTATCTATTTTATCTTTATTGTCATATGGATTTAGAACCCCGACAAATATTTGATTTTCTTTTAATAAAGAATTTTTATCATCGCTCAATAAACCTAACTGAACAATAATATCTGCATTAGTTATGGTTTCTTTTTCATCTTTTGAAATTGATACTCCTAATTCTTTGTACTCTTCATCTTTAATTCCAAGGTGCCTTCCATAATTTTCAGATAACAAAACTTCAAAACCAAGAGAAATATATTTTTTTGCGATCTCAGGAGTGATTGCTATTCTTTTTTCAATTTTTTGATTTTCTAAAATAGAAGCAATTTTCATACATTGATCTTACAACAGGAATATTGCCATTAAAACTAAAACACCAATAACCGCGACAGTTCCCCACAACACAAACTTTGTAAAATTGTTCCAAGTATTTTTATGGTCTTGATTATCCATAAAAATTATTTCTGTCTTGCTTTGAATTTTGGATTGGTTTTATTGATAACGTATACACGACCTCTTCTTCTAACTAATTTAGAATTAAGATCTCTTTTTTTGATCGACTTTAATGAGCTTTTAATTTTCATAATTTTCACCTTTAATAAACGAAGTTACGTAATCTTTCAAATCTATTTTTCCATATTTATTAATTATTTTACGATTATTAGATATTTTAGTTAATGCTGATGCATATCTCTCACCTGATCTTGGTTTTAGATAAATTATTTTAGTTTTAAACATTTTAGCTAGATCCTTTATGGAATAAGATTTTTTGTGGCTTATACTATAATGGAGGCATTTATTTTTTTTCCATGCTTCAATACAAGTATTAATAGTATCATCAATATGAGTAAATCGCCTTGTTTGCGTTCCAGGTTTTACAATAGTTAAAGGTTTATTTTTTTTATACTGATCTTCAAAAATTCCAACCACAGTTGCCATATCACCTATTTTAATTTGACCAGGTCCATACACATTATAAAAATAAATAACTTCAAATTTAAAATTAAACCATTTTCTTATGTTTTCTAAAAATTCCAGATTTTTAGATTTTGTAAAACTATAGGGAGATAAGTTTTTATCATTACCTTTATTACCAAGTGAAGCTGAAGTTGCAGAATAAATAAGTTTGATATTATTTTTAAGACAGAATTTAAAAACTGCGTTTGATCCAATAGTATTTGATTTAAAACACTCGTCAAATTTTTTAAAACTTTGATAAATTCTTGCAAATTCTCCAAAATGAAAAATTGTATGAATTTTTTTTTTCACATTTTTTAAACATTTTGAGATATCAACTGTTTCAGCTTTTAAATACTTAACTCTATTATCTTTGATATGGTTTTTCTTATTGCCTGATGAATAGTTATCTAAGCTTATAATTTTTTTATTTGTTTTTTCTAAGAGGAATTTAATTAAATTAGAACCAACAAACCCAGCACCACCAGTAACAACTATGAGATTTTTCATTTTAGATATGCCTGGCAATGTCCTACTCTTCCGTGTCTTAAGACAAAGTACCATTGGCGCAGAAAGGCTTGACTGCCGAGTTCGGGATGGGATCGGGTATTACACTTTCGCAATAATTACCAGGCAAATCCGTGTACTAAAAAAAAAAGGTTTCGTAAAGGAAAATAGTACCTAAATTATAAATAATTATAAGATTTATATGCTAATTGATTTAAATCTAAATATTTCAACATAAATCTATCTTTAATTCATTAAAATTTAGATTTTTTTATACTCCAAATTAAAAGAGGTAAATACAAGATCATTGTTATACTTAGCCAATTATTAAAAACATTTCCTGTTGGCACAATAGGCATCAAATATATCGCTAACCCAGATAACAAACAAATCTCGAAGTCATTAAAATATTTTTTACCTTTTAATTTTAATACTGCATGCCTAATAACATGGAAACAGAAATAAAATAAAGTAAAAATCAAAAATAAGAAACCAATAATTCCTGTTTCAGTTAGTATTTGAAGATACGTGTTATGAGGATGTGTTGTACAAGTATTTTTTTGTGGACTTTTATATTTTGGTTCATTGCATAAATTTCTAAAATTTTTTACCCCAACACCTATTATTTTATTGTCTAAAAACATTTTATACGAAGATATAAATATTTCATGATGTGTCTTTGAAAACATATAGATTTTATCATCTTTTTTATTTTCTATACTAGATAAATTCATTTGTTGTAAAGTGTAATCAATTATTCTTTCTTTAGCTACTGGATTAAAGTAAGTAATTATAATTATTAATAGTAAGCTTGAGAATAAAGTGATCAACCTTAATTTTAACAAATTTCGAGAAAACAAAATAACAAAAACAGCTGAAAGGTTGATGTAAAAGAAAGATGCTCTGTCACCACTTAAAAAAATTAATGTTTCTGACATGACAAAAATTAGAACAAGAACGTAGAATAATTTATCATTTTTCTTTGAGTAAAATATTGATAACCCAAATAATAATGGCCATATTCGACTTAAATAGCTACCTAGTATTGATTCATTGCCAAAAAAACTAGAAACACGCACACTATTTGGAGATTTGAAACCAAAAATATTTTCTCCAAAAAAATACTGATAATATCCATCAATTATTAGTGCCACAAAACAAAAAAAAATAACATAGAAAAAATATTTGATAAACTTTTCGTCAAAGTCTAACAAAGCTGATATTGCAATAACAAAAACGCCATATCTGAAATAAAAAAAAGAAATTTTTAGAGAATCTAAATTAAAATTATTTATTAAACTATTGAAAACTAAATAAGCCCAAAAAATTAAAAAGATATAAAAATAATTTTTTTTAAAGTATGAGAAGTTTTTTTTCTTAAAACAATAAATTAAAAATAAAGTGCTTATGATTGAAACTGACAAATCACTTAATAAGGGGCCGGTAATTAAAAATAAAGGTATTAAACAAAATAAAATAGCTGGTATTTTAAAATAAATAGTTTTCTCTCTTTGAGATATAAAAGTCATCAGTTTCAAAAATACTTGTAATAGATTATTTGATTATTAATAAATCTATTTTTTTAAAATTAAATTAGTTATTTGATATTTATTACTTTATTCTTTTGATTTTCTAAAGATAAATTTTCTAAATGTAAGTGATCAATTATATCTGAATTAGATTTATATGATTTCACAATTTTTTTCAAAAAATTTTTTACATTTGATATATTATTTTCATTTAATAATATTTCTAAATTTTTTAATTCCAAATCTAGCTCTTTAAAGGAAATGGTTGAATCTTGAGCTTTATTTATTTTTTTATGAGATGTTTTTTCAGGGTTATTACCAATTAATAATTCCTCATATAATTTTTCACCTGGACGAAGGCCAATTATTTTAACCTCAATATCACCATCCAAATTTTTATCATCTTTAACTGTAAAGCCTGATAATTTTATCATTTTATAAATTAAGTCTTTAATTTTCACACTTTCACCCATATCAAGCACAAATACTTCACAGTTTTCACTCATTGCGCCAGCTTGTATAACTAATTGAGCAGCTTCAGTTGTTGTCATAAAGTAACGTGTCACATCAGGATGAGTTAGAGTAATAGGACCACCTTTCTCAATTTGTTTTTTAAACTTTGGAATGACAGATCCTGATGATTCAAGTACGTTTCCAAATCTAACAATTGAAAATTTAGATCTAATTTCTTTTAGATTATATTCATACAAAGACTGAACACAAATTTCAGCAAACCTCTTTGTTGCGCCCATAATATTTGTTGGTCTGACCGCCTTATCACTTGAAATAAATACAAAATTGTCTACTTTTTGTTTTATCACTACGTTAGTAATTGCTAGTGTCCCAAAAACATTATTTTTAATTCCCTCATAGATGTTTTCTTCAACTAAGGGTACATGCTTATATGCTGCAGCATGATAGACAGTATCTATATCGTACACATTAAAAATTCTATCTAATTTTTTTTTATCTTGAATATTAGATAATAATGGAATTACTTTTGAGTCTTCATTTAAAAGGATAAGTTCCTCATAAATTTTATAAAGAGCAAATTCATTTAACTCTAAAAGTAATAATTTTTTTGGATTTAATTTTATAATCTGCCTACATAATTCTGATCCTATCGAGCCACCTGCACCCGTAACTAATACTGTCTTAGTCTTAATATTTTTTGAAAATATTTTATAATTTGGAGAAACTTGATCTCGATTTAATAAATCATTTAAATTTAAATCCCTAATATCAGATATAGATATTCTTCCACCAATAATATCATCCATACTAGGAAGAGTTTTAACTGTTATTTTATATTTATTTAAATACTCTAAAATTTGATTTCTTCTCTTATTATTAATAGATGGAAATGCTAATAGAACAAAGCTTACACTCTTAGATTTAATTAAATGTTCAACTTTTGATGGAGCATAAATATTTTTTCCTAATAAAACTCGTCCATGTAATTGTTTGTCATCATCTAAAAATCCAATAACTTTAAACTCACTACTATTTTCTAAACTTATTACAATTTGTCTTCCAGCGGCACCGGCTCCATAAATTAATACATGCTGTTTATCTGTAGATTTTGTAAAATTAATATTATATAAATTTTTTATTGCTATTCTTGATACTGAAACTGTTAAAAATAATAAGACAGGTTGAATGATACCAATAGATCTGGGAATACCTGGTATGCCATAAATACCAATAACACTGAAATACAGCAATGAATAAACAAATGTGCCGACTGCTGCCGTAAAAATTATAGACGAGCCTTCAAAGCGATAAATTGTTTTGTATAGACCAATTAACCAAAATACGGGAATTGCTAAAAATATTGAAATTAATACTGCTAAAAGTGTAATATCATTAATCTTTATAAATTCTTCAAGTCTTAGATAAAAAGCTAACCAAGTACATAAAATACATAGGCCCAAATCCATAATAATTGCTATAATTTTCTTTGCCGAACGAGAGAGGTTGATTATAATTTTGGGGGCTTCATTTAATAATGGCATTTTACCTAATAATTTAGTTTCCTATTGTATTAATACCCAAACAAAAATTTTGGGTAATTTATAACGTTTATAAAATACAGCAAATTTTGCAAGTAGCTAAAAATAGATTAAATTAATCAAAATTTATATAAATAATCACTTTTTTCTTATTTTAAAATTTTTATGAATAAAGCTAATTGTTACATATTTATACCGCTTATTTTTAAAAGTTTCAACTTACAAAAAATTGATAGAATAAAAATATAATCGAACAAAGAATTAATAAAAATCTTTTATAAATTTAGGTTATTATTTTATCTAATCCTGGAGGTGGAAATGGATTAAGCTTAGTTTGTCTTTTAGAAATATCAACAAGATCTTTGCTTACACCTAATTTTTCTAATTTTTTACTGACCCAATTTAATGCTTTGGGTTTTGAGATTAAAGCGACCAGTGTATAAATTATTATTTGAATATCATTAATGATAGACTGATGCTTAATATAAACCAAACCTAACCTACTTTTCCAAGGTCTGATCAATTGATTATATGCCAAATCAGGGTCTTTTTCATTTTCCAGAATCTTTCCTTCGTCTGAAAATACTATAGATGAAAAGTCAGTTATTCCAGGTTTAACCGAAAGTAAACTTTTTTCAATATTTGTGTATAATTCTGTCTCAGCTTTCACATTAGGTCGAGGTCCGACAAGACTCATATCACCTAATAATACGTTCCATAGTTGTAACAATTCATCTAATTTATATTTTCTTATTTTGTGTCCTATTGGAGTTATACGAGAGTCGCTATTACTAGTTGAGGCTACTCCTGTTTTTTCCGCATTTACTACCATTGATCTAAATTTTACCATTTTAAAAATTTTATTGTTCTTTCCGACTCTCGCTGCAATATAAAAGGGGGACTTCTTATCATATTTCCAAATCAAAAATAATACCGGTAATAAAATCGGAGACAAAAATACCAATCCCAGTAGTGACATTAAAATATCAATAAGTCTCTTTATCATTTTTTGTAAAAAGACTTAATAGTCTCACAAATGTATTCTATGTCTTCATCACTTATGAAAATATTCATTGGTATCATGATGCATCTTTTAAAAAATTTATCTGTATTGGGAAGTATTTGTGTAAAACCTAAATTTTTAAAATGATGTATTCCTTTGCCACCCCATTGAATAAGGGTGCCAATATTTTTTTCACTTAAATAATTTTTGAGTTCATCTCTATTATCAGTAGTTAGCTCATAATTTTGATAAACATCAAAATGGTCAGATGTATCATCTGGAGGGGGTGGAAGTTTTATCTTTTCAATATCCCCTAACATCTCTTGATACATTTGAGCCACAGCCCTTCTTCTTTCAATAACTTTATCGTAAGTTTTTAACTTACTGCTTAGTATTGCAGCTTGCAAATTATCAAGTCTTGAGTTTCTACCCCATCTTTTTACTTCACCATCATTGTCACGACCGTGATCATGTATTTGAAAAATTTTATGATATAATTCTTTATCATTTACTAAAACAGCTCCAGCATCTCCAAAACAGCCAAGGACTTTTGCCGGAAAAAAACTTATACATGAAGCCAATCCAAAAGTACCTGCATGTTTTCCTTTATATCTTGATCCTAGAGCTTGTGCGCTGTCTTCTACGATAAACAAGCTATGCTTATTGGCAATTCTTTTTATTTCATCCATGTTACATGTTCTGCCATTAAGTTGTGTTGGCATAATACCCACAGTATTAGAGGTTATGGCATCCTCTATTGACTTTGGGCATATTAAATTATCATAACCAATATCAACTGGCACTGGAATACCACCTGCAACCTTTATTGCTGAAGCTGTAGCTAACATTGTATGAGATGAGATTATAATTTCGTCCCCCTTTTTTAGACCAATTGCCTCTAAAAAAATCTCCATTGCATCAGTTGCATTTCCAACTCCAACGGAATAATTAGCGTCTGTAAACTTAGCCAGTTCAATTTCAAAATTACTTACTTCTTTTTGTAGTATAAACCCACCTGATGAAGCAACATTGTCAATGGTATCAAGGAAATTTTTTTTATCATCATTCCACAACCTGGGATAATCAAAAAATGGAATATTTTTCATCGTATATATTTATAACTTCTATTTAAACAATTCACTTACTTTTATAACTATTTCTTTATTATCAATATAATATTTTTTTTCTAGAATACTTGCTGTAGGAGCTGGAGCATCTGGCAAAGCAATTCTAATTGGAGGACTTGTAAGACAATTGGTATCCAAGTTTTCTACGACTTTAGATACTAGCTCTGCTGAAAAACCAGAAGATAAGAATCCTGAGTCAACTACAACTAATTTTCTTGTTTTTTTTACAGATTGTAAAATATCTTTAATATAAAGGGGATTTAATACCCTAATATCAATGATTTCAGGATAAATATTTCTATTCTTTAATTCTTCAATTGCGTTTCTAGCTAAAAATGAAGCATGACCAGAACCTAAAATTGTTACATCTTTTCCCTCAGATATAATTTTAGGTATTTGGTTTTTTAAATCAAATTCTACTATTGGTTCTAAATCATCCTCCTGTTCATATAACCATCTATCATCAATATACATAACTGGGTCTTTGCATAAAACCGATGCTATTAATAAATCTCTTGCATCGGCTACAGTAGATGGCATTACGACTCGCAAACCTGGTACATGCGCAAACCACGCATGAAGAGCTTGAGAATGTTGTGCGCCTTGCTCTCCACCTCTATTTATTATGCCTCTTATTGTCACTCCAGGTGATGCTTGCCCTCCAAACATGTGAGACCATTTAGCTGCGTGATTAACAATAGCGTCCATTGCATATAACATAAAGTCCATTCTTGGGTGTACTACAATAGGTTTCATTCCTGTAAGCGAAGCTCCTACAGCAGCTCCTGTAACTGCAGACTCAGACACAGGTGTGTCAATCACACGATTTTTACCAAATTTTTTATCTAAATCTGTCATTGAATTTCCAACATACCAAGGACTCCACAAACCTTGGCCGATGACAAATGTCTCTTGGTAATTTTTTAATAGATATTCAAAAGCTGATAAAATAGCTGTACCATAATTATATTTTTTTGTCTTCATCCAATCAATTCTTTGAGTATACATATTTTAATATTGAGTCTTCTGATGGATATGGATCATTTAAGGCTTTTTTCCAAGCGATTTCAATTTCTTTATCAATTTTTTTACCCAAGTCTTCTTCTTCTTCTTTTGTCCAAGTTTTTGAATTAATCATAGCTTGTGATAATCGATAAATTGGATCTCTTGCTTTCCAATTCTTAACATCTTCCATTGATCTAGCAACTCCCACATCAATATCATCTCGCCAATCCACATGTCCATACCATCTATATGTTACAAGCTCTAAAATTCTAGGCCCATCTCCTTTTCTAATGTTTTTTATTAACTCACTAGAATTTTTTGCTATTGATACCACATCATTTCCATCAAGTAGTTTGTATGGTATGTGATTAGCATCTGCAAACCTTGATATTTTTTCACTTGGTTGACGAAGTGAAATATGCATATGGCTTGCAAATAAGTTGTTTTCAATAACAAATAAGATTGGAACATTTAAAACTTTTGCTAAATTGAAACATTCATGTACTACACCTTCTTCAACGGCGCCATCTCCAATATAGGATACGCTAATATCTTTTGAGTTTTGTAACTTTGCTGCTAAGCCGGCTCCCACAGCAAGTGATGCCGTTCCTGCAACAATTGGTGTGGACCCATAAAAGCCATTGTATTGATCAAATAAATGCATAGAACCCCCCATGCCTTTAGAAAATCCTGTTTTTTTACCAAGGACTTCAGCAAATAACTTATAAAAATCAGGATTTAATGCCAGTAAATGAGAATGAGACCGATGAGCACCAAATACCCTATCGGTTTTTTTTAGGTTTTGTGATATTCCAACTGCAATAGCTTCTTGACCAACTCCAAGATGTACAGGGCCACTAATCAATCCATTTTTTCTGGCGTGTGCTAATTTTTGTTCTGATTTTCTGATAGTTAACATCAATTTTAACATTTTTTTTAATCGCTCAATATCCATGCCATGAATTGAGATAGGATCGTGAAAAGATTTAGAGCTAAAAAAATTAGTTGGCATATATTATTTTTTTTTTAAAATCATCACAAACTTGAAAGCAGATTTTTTTATTTTCAATTTTTTATCAATCCAATTAGAGCACTGACAAATTTTTTTTTCAGATAAAATTAGTTTTAAAATTGGAAAGGCCCAAGTTGTAGATCCAAAGAACCTTACCTTACCATGACCAAATTTCATAATATATTTATTTATCAAATTTATATCTGGCATTCGATATAAGGTACTTTTGGACCTCAAGCCCATTATATAATTAATATATCGATTAAATCTATAAATAAAATTATCATTTAAAGAGTCAACGATAACCAAGTCTCCACCTACCTTCAAAACTCTATAAAGCTCATCCATCACTAAATTATTATCTCCATAACTTAAACTTCCAGCTGAGCATATAATATCAAAACTTTCATTTTTAAAGGGAAGAAACTCCATATCAGCAACTTTTGCTGAAAAATTTTTATATTTAGAAAATCTCTTATTCATAACTTTTACTGATTTTGAGGATATGTCAGTGGCACAAACATCAAAATTCATTTTTATTAATTCAAATGTATTTTGACCAATACCAGCGCCAATCTCTAACAATTTATTATTATTTTTTAATTTTCCTAATAATTTAAAATAGTATTTATATGGTTCATAAATATATTCTTTGATTTTTACATAATATTGCTTTTTATCAATATTAATAATTTCTTGTGCCCTTTTATCATAACGTCTAACCTCTAATTGCTTGTCATTAATTTTTTTCATTATTTAAATTCTCTAAATTATTAATCAAATTGTTATAAACTTTATAAAATTCAAATTTTTCATCATAAAGTTTTTTGGAATTGTTAGATATATTTTCGTACAAATATTCATCAGCAATAAGTAATTTAATCTTATTAGCTAAAGAAAAAGCGTCATAATAGACTAATCCTGCTTTGTGAGTAGTTATTAAATTTTCTACCTCTCCCTTCAAGGGACTTAAAAGAGGTTTACCAAGTCTAAATGCATCAATGATTTTGTTTGGAATATTATTGATAAAATTTTGACTATTTTTATAAGGAGCAATATATGCTGAGCAAAGTTTTGATAAAACAATTATTTTTGAACTATCAATCCATTCTATTATCTTGATATTTTTAAGTTTTTTTGATTTTGCTTTGAGTTTTAAATCTATTTCTCCATCTCCACAGAAAATGAATTCACAATTTATAGACTCATCATTTAATATTTTAGCAGCCTTTAAAATTAAATCAAAATCAAACGCTTGAGAAAAACTGCCGACAAACATAACTCTAAAGACGTTATTTTTTAAAACATTTTTTTTTAACCACCAAAAATAGGCTTGCTCTTCCTCTTGGGCTGTCAGTTGATCATTGGGGGATGTGAGTGGTGCAATAATATCAAATTTACATTTTTTTCGGTTAGAAAAATTTAAAGACCAATCAACAAAACTTTTGGACATGGCGCAAATACCCGAACTTTCTCTTAAAGTCTTTTTTGCAATAATATAATAGGGAATTAAAATCACCTTCATGAGGGTTTTCATAAACCTTGGAACTTTATCTACAATAATTGAGGGCCACTGATCTTTAACATCTAATAAACATGGAATTTTTTTTTTTTTGAGCCAAGTAATTAATATAAATGCAGTTTCAATAGGAGGATACCCAACAAACGCAACATCTGGAAGCTTAGTTTGCAAATTTAAAATTTTTTTAAGATTATAAGCTAACATTAAATGATCGAATAATCTTGAAATACCAAAATTTTTCTCGTATCCAGGGCTTGGTACTAATAAGATTTTTAAAGACTTGTTAATTTTAATAACCTCATATTTTTTTGATCTGTGATATTTTTTTTGATGATAAAATGAAGAGCTCAATAATAATACTGAGTGTCCTCTTTCTACTAATGTGTTAGCTAAGTTCATGCAGCGCATTGGGCGTGCGTTATCATTATCACTATGTAATGGTTCACCTGATTGAAAAATCCAAACGTGCATAACTTATAAATTAATATATTTAATAACTATCTATTGAAATAACTTAATGTATGATTTTCTTGTAAAATTGCAGTAATTTTTTTTCTTCATTCCTCCAATTATAATGTTCAATTACAGCTCTCCTACCGTTATTACCCATTCTTTCAGCTTCTTTAGGATGTGTGACAAGGTAATCAATCGTTTCTGCGATTTGTAAAGGGTTCAATGGATCCACAAGTATACCACAATCATTTTTAGTGACTATTTTGCGCCACAAGGGAAAATCTGACGCAATCACTGGAATATTCGAACTCATATATTCAAACAACTTAACTGGTAGCGCATCAACATGATTAACCACAGGATGCAAAGTCACCAAGCCTGCTATTGAGTGCATAAGTAAATCGTGTACTTTTTTACGGCCGATAAATCCTAGATTATTAGTGCGCTCCCAACCTGGCAATTTCACTACCTCTTCATACAATTTTTTCTCAACAAATTTACCTGCTATATTCAGTCGAACTGGTGATTGTACTAATTCCATTGCTTTGACAATCTCATTAATTCCACGATAGTGAGTCAGGCTACCAATATAACTAACAAAAGGCTGTTTGCGCTCCCATTCTATGTTATTTCTTAACTCATCTAAAAGAGGAAAATTGTTAATATTTTCAGTATTGGAATTAATAGCTAAAAACTTATTTTGAATTAAAGGTGTTGCAGCAATAACACCATCAAACTGCTTGCATGACCAAGTCTGATAAAAATTAAATGCTTTTGAAGTTAACCAACGTACTGATGGGTGCATATAACTTTTAGACATGATCTGCTGCGGTATATCTTCGTGTGAATCAAAAATCACTTTCTTTCTTAGCTTTTTTAGCTTTAATCCAACTGGAATAAGCTCTGGATCGTGCAAGTGATAGATATCAGAATTTAAAGTCACTGCTTTATCAAAAATCCGTTTTGGCGCTAAATTTATTCGAGTTAAACGGTTTTTGAATGCACCCACGTCCGTAATGCGAATTCCATTATTAACTTCATCGCCCTTGCCATCTGCCACAATCAAGTTGACTATATTTCCATGTTCTACCAATGAGGAACACATCTTATGAAATATACGCGTATCAAAACGAGGGTGAACAGATGTAAGGTGTGTAATGTGACTTTTATAAGGTATCATAAATTTCTTTTAGTATTTTCTCCTGTTCTTCCCAACAGTATTTCTTACGAGCAATAAATACATTTTGTTGTGTCGCTATATAGTTTTGTTTTAAAGAAGCCTGTAAAGCTTTTCTAAAACCTTCTGACGTATTTTCTTCAGCTACAATACCTACTTCTTCTGTTTCAACTAACTTTTTCATTTCGGTTAAGTTTGACGTTAAGACTGGCAAGCCTGCCATAAAATATTCAAACAATTTATTTGGCAAGCAATAACGATGATTTAAACAGCTATCTTCATAAAATATAATACCATAGTCAGCCGAGTTAGTGAAATTTAGTAACAAATTTGGCTTAACGGCTGAATGAAAATAAATAGTAGTATTTTGTAGAGCTTTTTCTTGTATGAATTTTTCTAAAGGACCATAACCCATACAAACTAAAACGTTTTTATCAGATTTTTGTTCTGAAAAAGCTTCAATTAACATTTCGATATTCCTCTCTTTGCTTAATTTACCTTGATAAAGAAAAATAGTTTGATTTGTACGAATACCTAAATTTTCTCTAAACAAATTGCGCTTAGGAAGTAAGCTAAAATGTGGGCAATTAAGAACTACACTAGGCTTTGATATGTTATAAAGACGGGAATACTCATTCGATATTGACACACTAACATTTATAACCTTTTGCGCATATTTGATTAAAAAATTTTCAACTACCTTAAGGAACCATATAGATATTTTAGATTGATAAGGTAATTGATTGATTGCAAATTCATGTGAGTCATAAACTAAAATAAGCTTTGGCTTTGTCACTTTAGTGCAAACACCTATAAATAAACCACCTAGATCGTTACAATGTATAATATCAACATTTCTATATTGAAAAATAAAGCGAATTACAAACTCAAAAAGTTTCATAATTTGTATTGGTTTATATTTAAGCCAAGATTTTGTGATGAGCTTCATACGATGAACCTTTACGCCTAAAATTAATTCATTCTCTTTAAGCTTGTCATCATGTAAAGCTACAACGGAAACTTCATTTCCTAACCTTAATAAACTGTTTGAAGTTTTTAAAACCCGACTATCATTCAAAAAGTTATTTAGTACAACGTTTACTATTTTCATTTTATTCCCATTAAAGTGCACCACCGAAGATAGTTTACCCAGCGCCATACACGTGCATCGAACTTTCTTTGCCCTGTAGATACCATTTTGAACTCACGTAATAATTTGTATTTATTTAAAAACGGAAGCTCTGGAGCTTCATAAATCCATTTTTTAATGACATCAGTCATATTTATCATCCAATTCAACTCAGGTGTTGCAAAACCAATTTTATCTCTTCTATCAAGGTGAGTATCAGGTACAATTCCTCGCATAGCCTCTCTAAATACATGCTTCGTAACACTTTTTGCTGAAATAAGATAATGTTCAGGTAAAGAAAATAAAAAGTTTGCTAACGGCAAAGTTAGAAATGGAACACGACTTTCTATTGAAAAAGACATAGAGCTTCGATCATTATGACGAAGTAATGAAGGTAAACCTTGATTTTTTATAGAATTTACTAAAGCTTCTTTAACACGAAGACCTTTATTTTGACTTATAATACTTTCCCGCTTTTCATTAAAAATTACCCCTTTTTCTCTCAGATATTTCACGTCTAGCCATGGTGGTTGAAAATCACGTCCCATCCATTTACGAAAAAGTTTATACAACCAATCTGGTAATTTTATACGTGCTAAATAGAGCCATGGCATTATATAATTATGATCTCGATACTGCGACCATCGCCTAGCATAATGATGGGCGGCTATCCAGCCGTCAGTTTCTATGATACTAAGTAAACGATGGCCGGGGTAACCTAAATAACCTGCTAAAAGCTCATCAGCTCCCTGCCCATCTAAAATGACTTTAACACCAGACTCTTTTGCTAATTTAAAAACGCAGTACTGAGCATAAATACTAGTGCCAACAAATGGTTCACCCTGTTTCAAGAGCATTTCATCCAAATCTAACTGCATCTCTTTCTCATTTGTTTTAACCTTATGAGATATTGTCTTCATTTTTTTATTTAATTGATCAATCCATTTCTCCTCAGATATATTTTTATTATCTGCTATATAACTAAATGTATTAAGAGGTAAATTTGGTTTAAGAGAACGAACAACAGAGACAACAGCAGACGAGTCGACTCCACCAGAGAGAGCAAATCCGAGTGGCACATCACTTCGTAGATGAAGCTTTATACTGTCAATAAATAATTCTCTCAATTTACTAACTGCTTTAGAAAAACTAATATCAGAAACTTTATGTATATTAGGTTGCCACCAACATTGGAGTTTTTCTAAAAAATGAGTTTTAAGGTCATAAGTGAGGTAATGTGCTGGTTTTAAATGCTTCACTCCATCCACAAAAGAATCTGTACTGGAATCATAATCACCATGAACTAAATAATCGTATGAACGCTGTAAATTAGGTTTTATTTCTTTATTTCTCAGATGTAGTAAAGGTCGTAACTCAGATGAAAAAATAAACTGATCATTTGTAATAGAATAAAAAAAAGGCTTTATCCCAAAGGCATCCCTAGCTAAAGTCAGCTTCTGCATTTGATGATCATAAAGTACAAATGAAAACATGCCGATTAATCGAGTTAAGCAATCTGTGCCCCATTCAATTAAAGCATTTAATAATACTTCTGTATCTGAGAGTGTATGAAAATTATATCCAAGAGATTTAAGCTCTAATTTTAATTCTTTATAATTGTAAATTTCTCCATTAAATATTAGTGAGTATCTACCACACACAGAATTAAATGGTTGTGAGGCGGAGTCTGATAGATCAATAATTGATAGCCTTGCATGACCAAGATATAAAAAGTTGTTATTGACTTCATACTCTAAAAAAGCCTGGGAGTCTGGACCACGATGCTTAATCATTTTCAACGCATGATCTAGTTGAGAAAAACCTTTTTTTTCTCTGAAATAGCCTCCTAAAAATCCACACATAATATTTTCATTTTTAAATCAAGAGATTGAAATCTAAAAGTTTTCAAAATATATTTTTTAGATTGATAAATATAAAAAAAATTAATTTTATTAGCATTCAATTCTTCCAGAATGTTTTGTTCGACGATATTTAAGATTTCCTCGTCCTATAATGATCAATGCCACTAAAAGAATGAAAAAAATGATACCACCATCAACATTTATAATAAATTTACTTAACCCAGTAAACGATAGACTTTTAAAATGCATTATGAACCAAATAAAAAAAGAAAGGCTTAAAGGTGACATTGGTAAACGAAATAATTGCAGATTAAACCAATATAAAAATATGCCAACAAAAAGTGGTGGAATAATTATACCTATATAACCAAAATTTGCATACATTTCCCCCCAAAAAAATGTTGGCATTGAACCAACTATACCACTTTTAATATTTTCAGGGTTGACTAAATTCTTGACTTCAACAGTCAGTCGATAAGGCTCCCATGGAAATAATCCACCTGGATTAGGGAATGATCTGCCCAAAAGATAATCGACTTGTTCAGGAAAAATAATAAGGTAATGATAAAGTCCCTGAATTTGTCCTACAAGTATTCTCGACAGGGCAGCTCTAATAGCAATGCTATAACTTTCTGCATTCATGAAATAAATATAAGCAATTGCAGTCAATGCCAGCATCATAGGCAATCCTAATAACAAAGATTTTGTTGGGATGTATCCAGATTTGCGAATTATAAAATATGCTAATGATAAACTCACAAAAAACCATAAAAATGGTGCTTTTTCAATAGCAACGACCATACTAAAAGTGGTTATGAAAAATGAAATAAGAAAAAATAATTTGTAATAGAGTCGTCGAGTTAACAAATATTGAGAAAATAAAGCCACAGTTACTATTTGCATAAGATCTCGCATAAATAGTCGGTACCAATGATACTTTCCAGTAAAATTATTACCCATTTCAGATCGAAGAAATGCAGAGGATAAATTTACACTCTCCAGTCCAAGTACATTGGAAATAACTTTTATAATAGCTAAATTTGAAAAACCAATTATTCCAGTATATTTAATGAAAACTAAAAAACTAACAATAAATAAAATAATTATACATAGTCGCTCAAAAAAAAATGAGGGCTTTGGACTCAAGCCATATATATTATAAGTTTGTTTTGCGTGAATTGGTCCAAAAAATTTTCTTGAAAATATAAATCCTATAATAAGCAGTGTTATCGTCACTGATGACCATATGAATGTCATCCAAATTATATTTTGGTTATTAACTTTTAGCGCACGATAACTATCCCACTCAAAAAATAAAATCGGGAAACCAATATATTGAAAAACAAAAATCATGAGCATCAAAATACCAGGGATACTAATTCTTAATAATTTAATACTTGTCAATCGTAACATAAAAAACCAAAAAATAGGTAGTGCTGAATATATTGTTAAGAATAATATTCCTTCAATCATATTTATTTTTATTGAATAAACTTAGATAGTACTCAAATTTGATTCGGTAGCTACAGAAAAATACGTTTTTTATTTCAGCATTATCAAAAAATAAATTAATCATAAATGTTCTAATATGTTAGAAAATAATTTTAAATATAAATTAAATTTTTATCACTTATAAGCTAAACTAAATAATCTCCAATAATGAGCTATCAATATTATACAAGAAACCAAAAGGGAAAGAGGCAATAAAATGTTTATTTTATCTAATAAAAAATTACTTGCAAATAAAATGGGGATTGCAACAAGAATTGCTATCAAAAAATTATTAAGCAGAAAACGAAATAAATTAAAAAATGAATTCCCTACTATGTAATTAGCATAAATTATAAATAAAAAATAACAAAAAGCACTTGCTAGAGAAAAAGCTGCTATCGTTATCGAAATATCATTTAAAATAATACCCAACAAAAATGCTAAAAAACGCATAAACAACAAGATTATTTGCATTAAGAAAAACTGTTTTTGCTTTTCCATTACGACGAATAAAGTACTAACTGGTGAAAAGATAAAACTTAAAATAATCCATGGAACCATCAAACTTGCAAATTCCCCAGCCATCTTCCATTCATCACCAAAGACAAAAGAAAAAAAACTTGGTGCAATCAAGATAATAAATATAGCAGGTGGGATAGAAAAACTTAAAAGTTTTTCTAGGATCTTAGATATCAGTGGTCCAAGATTTTTCTCACGACGTGCCTTTGATGCATCTGTAAAAAAAACTTGTCCTACCGCACGGCCAATAATAGATGCTGGTAAATTCAAAACACGATTTGCTATTGAATAGAGACCTGCTGAGATAGGCCCAAAAAAAATAGCTAATAAAAGTGGTGGAAAATAGAGACCAGCTGTATTTAATAAACTGTTCCACGTTGAAAAAATAGGAAACTGTCGAAATCGTTTTGCTATTTGACAAACACCTCTCCAGCTTATTTGTTTAAAACGAGGCATTGAAAGAGCTGATTTAGCAAGAGTTGTTGTGCCTACAATCTGACTAACTACTTGTCCTAAAAGCAATCCAATGCTACCAAGTTTAAAAACTGTAAACTGTGTCACAATTGAAACAACTGATTTAGTGAATTCAGCGTAGGCTATTGATTTATAATGTTTCCTGCGAATTGAGCAGTAGTTAAAAACCGTATAAACACCTGAGAAGAATACCCCAACCGGTAACAGCCATAAATGGTTTGCTAGTAAAGGAACATTCATTAGCTTTATAATAGATGAACCAAAAATTAACACTACGATACCAGTTAATATCGTTATTACGATAACCAGTAACAAACTTAGAAATGCGACATTCGCTGCCTCTACTTCATTTTTTGGTAATGGAATGGCAAGTTCATATCGTAAACTAGCAATCACTACTATAAACGAAAGCAGGCTAGCATAAACTGCCAATATACCAAAATCTTCGGGTGTGTAGAGTCGAGTAAGAAATGGAACTGCAAGTATCAAAAGAATTTGCGCACCAGTTGTGCCACTTACTAATACACTTACGTTTCGAGCAAATTTATTTTTTGGTAAAAGTGTCTGGATGTTTTTTTTTAAATATTTAATCATACACTAAGTCAACTGAGTAATATAAAAAAATTTAAAGCACCTTAGTCATTTAATTACAAGATTGCTGAAAGAGTATTAAATTTAATAGATCTCTATTATTTTTAAACAAGATTAATCTGATCACCCTTAATTTACTTTTTGCATAAGGTATCGTATCCCAACAACAAGAAAACTTAATACAATTCCTGCAAAAAATAACAATACTACATTACCTCTTCGATGGTCTTTAGGATAGAGTGTTTTCACTCTTATCTCGCCAATTTGCGTTGTAGGAAGTGTGAGTTCAGCTCCTTTAGAAGCAAAAACAGTTTCAAGACCTTTATGACGTAAAATTATTTTATCGATGGTCTCTTGAATATAATTTTTTGCTGTTGATGCGTCCACATAACCAGCCATTGTTTCAAGCAAAAGCATCTTTTTAGAATTATTTGGTAAAGATGCCCAAACCTTATTCTCATGCTTAATCATTATGGCAATATCATTTGGGTTTTCAAATAGTGAAATGTTAGTATTAACATTTCTCTCATCTTTGTTAATATAGGTGCCAATCTCAACTAATCCTATTCCTTGATATTTTAAAGGAGGCAAGGGTTTTTGGTAAATAAAAGCTGCCCCCAATAGTGGTACCAAAGCTGTTATAAAAATTATTAATATCTTTTGATGCCAAAGATATTTAAAAATTTCAAAAAAATTAATTTCATAATCATCAAGATCATTTTGTTGATATTTAGGTAATTTTTGTTTGGGCATATTATATTATATCTACATAAATTTATATTACTAGAAAAAAGAATTACTCAATTTATCATTATATATTTTGTTGATTTATTTGTTACCGATTATAAAAAATTAAATTATAAATTCTTTTTCCACCTAACTTAAAAGCAGCCTCACGAGCTTTCAAGAGAAATCGTCTTCGTCGAAAATATGAATTCAAAATTTGCTTTATTTCGGCTTTATAACGATCAATTGCTATTTTAGTGCGCACCTGATCTACCACTATACCGCGTTGATTTGAAAGGTTATCCTCGGCAAAATTTATAATTTCAGTAACTATATTCGTTCGACGTAATCTTGGTTCGGATAATAATGTTTCTTTGCATTTTTTTTGTATATTTTTAATTTGAGACATATCGGTCATCATCTTGATAACTTCTTTTATATTAGAACAATCTTCTGAAAGAGGTATAAAATGCTCATATGGTTGCATTAATTCAGAATAAGTCCCTGGTGTCGCTATTTGAACAGTCTCTGCAAGAGCAGCTTCAATATTTCTAGGTGATAATGCGGTATATCTATTTTGGTTATCATTTCCAGCAAAGCATTTCATCTCAATTTCTCGAAAACTGGCATTGGGATTATAAGCAACAAACTGGTTAGCGCAAAAACGAATATCACCTTTTGGATCTAGTAGAGAGCTACCTGATGCAGTAACTAAACAAAATTTAGAATTTTCTAAAAAATGATGCCAATGTTTTCCAGAAATCCAATCCTTAGGATCAATCGATATATCTAACTTCATCTTATTTAATCCTTCGATTGCTTTTAAAAATCTTTCAGCAATTTCCCATTTAAGTTGGCCAAGGCTTCCAAAGTTTGCTGACAACTTGCTTGCCCGATAACTGACATCAATTGATCTTTGTTCTATAGGCTTTGGCGACTTCCAAAAATCTATCCAATCTTCCGATATATAACCAGTATAACCTTTTCGAATTATCCCTTTCTTATTTAATCTAGGATATAAAATAAACCGGTGCTCAAAACAAACTGAGTAGACAAGATTTACGTCCCAATCAATTAACCAATCTTCAAGGATTTCTGAACAGTCATAGTCATCTTGGGGCAAAGCAACCTTGCAGGCCTTGCTATACTTTATAAATTCATAATTTGAAAATACTAATTTCAATTTTTTTCTTGAATAACGATTATTTAAAAAAGTTGGGCCTAGCACAATAAGATCGTAATCAATACCTTTCATGTAACTCGGTAATGGCACATCAGAATCATGTACAACTACATTTAGGTCATGACGAACATCTGCAAACATATATTCAAGTGTTCGAACAGACTCTAACCAATTATTTGGGTCACCCATTCGATGAAGGCATAAAATATTCATTTAGATTACTCTATAACAGCAATGTCACTGAATACGATATAGCAGATCTCATTTTGTTTCCTTTTGACGTTGAAGGAACCACCATTTGGAACTGTAATGTGATTGCTGCCTTTTTTTAGAGGATATTCATTCCCAGCATCATCTAAAAGAATAGGACCATTGGAAGAGCAACCACCCACTCCAGCAACGTCTAGTCTCAAATTCAAGGTTTGCCCCCAATCTGGGACCGTCCAACGCATTGTTATTCCGGTATTAGTTCCATCGTTTGTTCCAACGTAATTAGGGATATGTTGAAGACCTTCATTGGGGTCAAAATTCAGAGTTCCCTCCTGATCCTTTATAACCGCCAAAAGACCAGTTGGATCAAGATAACCGAATGGGTTAATATCTTCAGCGTATTGATATTGGAACCAAATATCTAATTCATTACTTAATCGGGTATAGTTATTCGGTTGACGCACCAAATCTTGTATTGAGACTAATGAGGTCAGATCGCCTGGTTCACTCAACCACATTGTTGCCCACGTAACATCGAAATATCGCCAATGATCTCCTATATATACTTCTGTCGACGCATGATTTCGTCGTCCAAATTGCTCAGTCGTATAATAAATCCCAATGTATCTTGAGGGCATATCAACAAATTCTAGCACTCTCCTTAATAAGTCTTGATGATTACCGCAAATGCCATGCTTTTGAATTACACAAAGGTTACTTTGTTCGATATTAAATGGTGATATCGCTCCCATATGTTTCACATATAGTCCGTTTCTAGGAGAAGAAGCGATGGTTTGAATGATCCCTATAGCAGTCATTACAAAGGATACTTCAAATTCTATCTTATTATAGTTTGCTATATGTCTCCCCAAAGCAGCATCCCACGCCATACATGCTATTTCCTCTATCGGATCTTCTAGATCACAATAGAATGGTTCAGCGATGCCGCGTTTTTCCATCATGTAATTTTTTGGGAGCACATTTTTCTCAGCCATCCCTGAAAATGGAATAAACAATAATAGCAATAAAGCTAAAGTGCTTTTCGTGAGTTTATTTTTGCTAAGAATTAATTTAATAAAGGACATCAATTCTTTAGCTTGGCTAATATTTTTAACATATTTTATGTGTTTATAAGTCTTATTTTAATGTTTAAACTTAAATTTTTAAAATAATAATAATTTATTGTCTATCAATAAAATGATGATGCCATAATTCAAGACTCAATAAAGCCCACAAGTTTCTTCCATAAACACTTTGAGAGTCCATTAAAGAATCAACTGAAATTTTATCATTTAAATACGATCTTGTGCGAGCAATTTGAGAAGAAAAAACATCACCAATAAAATCACGCGCCGGACCACCTCGCTCGAGCCAAAGGTTTAAAGGAACTGGAAAGCCCATCTTATCTTTTCTATTTAAAATGGCTTTAGGTAGTCGATCAGAAAATCCTTCTCTTAACCAGCGTTTCAATTCACCATTAAGAAATTTAATATTCGCTGGCGCAGTGGCTGCGAATTCAACTAAAGGATAATCCAAAAAAGGGACGCGCGACTCTAAACCATGAGCCATACTCATTCTATCTTCAACTTGAAGTAAGGCTGGTAACAATGTTTTAAAATCAAAGTGTGTCATTAAATCAAAATAAGATTCATGACCAACATTCTTACCCCAAAAAATTTTACTAAAATTATTAAAAGCCTCTTCACGTTGAATCACACCAGGTTGCAATAGTGGTTCAATAGTATTGGATCGATTAATTAAACGAAAATATCTTTTATCTTTTGGTTCGAATAAACCATTTTCCCAAAATTCCTTTAACAAAGGCTTATAATTTCGTAACGAAGTAAGGTTAGGAATTATTGATTGGTAGGTAACGACAAAATTACCATTATCCAACGTGCCATCTATGGCACCTTGAATACATTGCTCAAAATAAGCAATCATATAACGAGTGTAACCACCAAAAATTTCATCCCCCCCTTGTCCACCCAATAAAACTTTTAGATGTTGGCTAGCAAGCTTAGACACCATGAACTGTGGAAAGGCTCCAGGTCCTGCCACAGGAGTATCCAGGTGGTAAATTACTTTGGATATATTATCAACAAAGTCTTGCTCGTTAATCTCTTCAGTATGTAGTCTCATTGCATGCTCATCGGCTACAACTTGAGCATAGTGTGACTCATCAAAAGCTTCACCCTCAGAAAATTTTCCATTAAAAATTTTAAATTCCTCTGAAGATCGATACTCACTACCCATAATCGCTAACAAGCTTGAGTCAACTCCACCACTCACATAAGCGCCCACTTCAACATCTGCACGCATATGCAATTTCGTAGATTCCTCGAGGAGCGTTCTGCCTTTGTCAATAAAAAACTTATCTGGTTGATCGTAGTTAAGGTCGTACTGCACATCCCAATATCGTTGTATCTTTATTTCTCCTGTGCGACTTACCCAGCCTGAGTGCGCAGGTAAAATTTGTTTTACACCATCAAGAAGATTTTTTTCTCCAAGGTATAACTGAAAACTAAAATAATCGTTTAAAGCATCAGTGTTGATCCTTGGCTGTTTTATAAAAGGTAAAAATGCTTTAATTTCAGATGCAAAAAAAATACTTCCATTAGTATCCTTAAACCAGTAAAGTGGTTTAACTCCAAAATGATCACGAGCAAAAAATACAGATTGCTTACGAGGATCCCAAATAAGAAAAGCAAACATACCTCGAAAGTGTTTTACACAATCCTCCCCCCAACGCTGGTAAGCTCTCAAAATCACTTCTGTATCTGATGTAGTTTGAAATGAGGAAGCTCCGAGTTCCTCTCGAAGTTCAGGGTAATTATAAATTTCACCATTAAAGGTGATCACTGTGTCGTCTTTTAACTTCATTGGTTGAGCGCCACCATCAAGATCAACTATTGATAAACGTACATGCCCAAATCCAATTCCATATTTAGGTTCAGCCCAGATGCCTTGACCGTCAGGTCCACGGTGACGTATACGATTTATGCCACTTTCTACATTTTTAACTAACTCGCTTTTAGATGTACAGGAATTATTAACTATACCAAAAATACCACACATAATTAATTTTTATTTAATAACCTCGATTTAATTTAGTTTACAAAGCATCAAGTTTAGCTTTTTTTTTTCTATATATCTTTATTAACCAAGCGCTAATTCCTGAAGGTAAAAAATATGTTAAAATTATTCCAGCTAGCTTAAATATAAAACTGGCAGTTTTATAATATTTTCTGGTAGGAAATGTTGAAACGTTTTCAAAGCATTCTCTAAAAAGATCTAAATTGTTGCTTGAGTGAGATAATTTAGGATTGTTTAATGCAATATTAATCTGTTTATCAATCATTTTTATGAATGTTTGGTAACTATATTTCTTTGAATTAATTATATCTTCATAAGTTTTTTCCACCATTTTATCAATATAATCACCATCATTAAGTAAAGAAAACACTTCATCAAGATTACTAAAATCTTTTTTTAGGGGAATATAGTGCTTATGAGGTGTTAATATTCCAGAGTAATTACCCTCAAACAAAATCATTACCGTGCGTGCTGCAATCATTTCAAATACTCGAGGTGAAATTTGGTTCATCGTCCCATCTAATTCTTCAGATGCAACAACGGCTTCATAAATCTCTTGCCCATTACAAAATCGATTTTTTTTTTTATATTTGTCAATTTTATCTTGTAAATTGCCATCCCAATCAAACAGATTGCTTCCAGATTCTGAACCTAGCATTGCCTTACTTGAAGCAATAAATTGATACCATGCGTTGCCATAAATACGATCTTCCTCTTCCCATGCAATATCATGTTCAATACCTTTTGACTTACAATATGCTTTAACTTGCTTTCCAATGTTAATTTTGTCTTGCCCTAAGCGACCATACCTTATCGGTAAGGGGCGGCCACGATAAGCGATTATACAGCTTCGCTTAGAAGGTAGAGTATAGTTATTAACATCAATATTTAAATCATCTGGTATATAACCAGTTAGATTATTTATAAAAATTGTTCCTGGAAAATCGTTAGGAGGATAAATTAATGGAATTGACTTATCTGGAACAACTGTAAAAATTAGATGAAATCCGACTTTTTGCATAATTTTTTTTGCTTTGTTTGTGTGGTCATATTCATCTTGAATAAATAGCAACTTTAGACCATGAAATGCATTAAGTTTTTGGATTAAAAAATCAGATAGTTGATCAAAGGGAAGTCTAACACTGTAATGAATAACAACAATATCAAAACATGATAAGTTTATTTTATCACTATTTAAATTTCTGTAATCTATATAAAACCATCTATGTTCAGAATATTTTTTAAAAGATTTAACATGTTCAAAAACTGTTGAAGTGTATGTTTGAGTGCTATCATATAATATCAATCCAGAGCGATTTAATAAATTAAGATTTAGTTTCACAAAAAATTATAATTAAGATTTAGATAAAAATTAAATATGTTTTTAAAAGTTTAATTTTTTTAATTTTCATTATAAAGCTTTCATTTTTTTAGCAATTACAGTTATTTCAACAGGTCTCATAATAAGACTAGTAAAACGTGAATTCCACAAAGTAATATCAGCAGGATTTTTCAAAAACAGAGTTAATTTGTTAACTAAATAATGATAGAAATTTTTTCGACGCTGAGAACTATATAAATAAGACCTTGGGCTTCCTAAACTGAACCCATCAAGATGAAATGATTTAATAAAAAATCCTGCCTCCTGCAAATAAGTTCGCAATATATCCTTATTAAAACTACGAAAATGAGCAAATCCATGTGAAAATCCCATGTGAGGTGAATATTGTAGCAAAGATTCTCTGAAAGGTACTCGAATGGCTGCGATTCCACCTAGTTTTAATGATCGGTTAATGCAGTAAAGCAAAGAACCAACATTAAGTACATGCTCCATCACATCTGTACAGGTCAAAATATCAAAATGCTCCTTGAAAGGTAAATTTTCTGCATTTGCTAGGTAGGGAGTAAAGTTACTTTTATTCGTAAATTGTTTTAAATAAGATCTAGAAATATCAATTCCAGATACATGCTTTGCACCAAGTTTTAAAATTTCTTTGCATAGAAAACCTTGGCCAACACCAACATCGCAAACCTCAAGTTCTTTAAAGTTACCTATATATTTAGTAGTATTTTTTGCTTGATTTTGTAAAAATTTTTTGTCAACAATTGATATCTTTAGGTCCTCTACAGCTAATTTTTCATAGTTATCTATGTAACTATTAGCGAATTCGTTGGAACGATCTTTTTCAGTCAAAAAATTTTGAATACCCTCTTCATTAAGTTTATTCCATCCACATGAGTCACATTTCACTTGATCAAGAGTAAAATTTTCACTGGCACAATTTGGACAAATCATCATAAGCTTTTTTCATCCAAAAAATGCCATTCAGCTGAATGAAAAAATTGACTATTCAACGCTGACAATGAAGATTGTAAAACGACTTTGAACTCAAAACTTCGACTAAGCAAATCGTATCTTGCGGCTTTGTTGACATGCTCAATTTTACCATATTCTAAAATTACTATTCCAACAGTGTAATCTCCTGGACCCAGTTGAAGTGGATTAAAAACAAGATCAATAAGTCTAGAGTTGTCTTTAGATAAGTGAAACACGTCTTCAGGACTCATAACACTAACTAATGTTTGTCCAGCATGATTGCTTATATTTATGCCATATCTACAGGAATAATTATCTGATTTAATTGCTTTTATTGTAAAGTGAAATCGAGCTGGTTCCAATGCATTCAAATTATTTGTTCGACCAGATAAATTAGTGATTGTAAATCCACTTATAGTAAGCTTTTCTAATTTTGAAGCATTCCATCTAGATACACCACCCGATGCAACAAAATCATATTTCTTCGTATCAATTTCTACTTTAGAAAATTCTGGACTTGAAATATGAGGAAAAAAAATAGGTTCTTGAAATTTTATCTGATTCTTTCTTTTTGTTGCTAAATTGAGAAACTTAGTTTTACTTACTGAACTGTTATTAAACTCTTCACCAGGTTGTAAACTTGAGTTTAAATCTGGTTCACCATTTTTATTAGAAAGTGTTTTTATAGGACCATGGAGAAATTGTTCATACGCTTTGACAACTCTAAAACAATCACCTTCCATTTGAATTGTCCCTTGGTTCAACCAGATAGCTTTGTCACATAACTCAAGAATTTGTTGCATTGAATGGGAAACCAGAATCATTGTACAGCCAAACTTAATCATATTCTCAACTCTAGATTTTGATTTAGCAATAAAGTAGGCATCGCCAGAACCAAGCACCTCATCAATAATTAAAATATCTGGTCGTATTGCTGTAGCAGACGCAAACATAAGTCGAGTTTGCATCCCAAGCGAATAAGTTTTGAAAGGTTGATCAAAGAATTCACCTAATTCACAAAAATTAATAATATCTTTTAGCGCATCTTTGTATTCCGATTTATTTAACCCATTATATTGAAGAGAAGCTTCAACATTCTGACGTCCTGTATACTCAGGATGAAACCCTAAACCAATATTCATCAGAGCCTGTACCTCTCCATTTACCTCTACTTCACCCTGAGTTGGCGCAAAGTTCCCACATAACAGTTTTAGCAACGTTGATTTACCAGCTCCATTTCTACCAACAATGCCAATACGCTGTCCTTTCGGAACTTCGAGATTAATATTATTTAAAGCAACAAATTTTTTAGATTTTGTTTTAGGTTTCATGCCTATACGATGAAGTCCAAATACACTAATTAACTGATCCCTTGGGCTGCCATGTAGATCATAAACTTTACTAACGTTTTTAAACCTTAGAGCATAATCTTTAGACATAATCAAAAAATTCAAACTTTCCTTTTAAAAACACATTATAACCTAATAAAAAAAAGCCCAGACCAAGAATAATAGAGCCAGTTGCTGATATAAAATCAGGCCAAGCACCATAAGCAATAATTTGTTGAAAACTTAGCACAAAGTAAGAAAGTGGATTGAGATAAATAACAAATTTAAGTGCTTCGGGTACCATTTCAGGAGTGTAAGCAAATGGACTTAAAACTATTAATAACATTAGAACAAGTCCAATTCCATGTTGAATATCTTTTATAACTAGAGAAAATAAAGACAAAATCCATCCTAAGCCAATTACAAACATCATTAATAATACCCAAAAGATCGGTACTAATATAATTGTCTGCCAACTTAATCTTTCCAAAATAATTCCAATTATCAATGTAATTAGTAAACCTGATAACCCAGGTAAATGTGCTGACAAAGCAGAACGAATTGGAATCAATTCTACAGGAAATACTGTATTCAATAATAAACTCTTATTAGAAATTAGAGAACTAGAACAAGCAACTACTGAGGCAGAAAATGTTAACAAAGGGACAAGGCCAGAGAATACTAAAAGTACATACTCCCATTGACCTAATCCACTTGGCCGGACCTTGAAAATAACTGCGTATAAGCCAGCTAAAATACTTAACTGCAACAAGGGAAAAAGAACTGCCCAAAACACACCAAGAACAGAACCTGTATACTGCTGCCTTACATCAATTAAAACACTTTCATACAGACGGCGACGATGACGTGAGAGATGAATTAAAGATTTAAAAAATTTTTTAGACATCGATTATACCTACCTCACTTTTTACAGCCCGTCTAAGAATTAAATTATTTTGATGATTTTTTAACATTTGCTAACTATTTACTTCTATCATCATTTTATCGTGTCTTGAAATAGAACGTTCTATAAGTTCTTTATTTGCTTTAGTCCATTCAACAGTTTTTTTAATACCTTCAGATATGTCAATTTTAGAAGTAAAACCAAGTTCTTTTTTAGCTTTATCTATTGATGCAAAACGTTTTCCAGATCGATCCCAGTCTCGAGCTGGAAGTATATCTATTGGCGTAATGTTATCGGTAAATTGATTAATAAGTTTTGCAAGTTCAAGAATCGTCGTTTCCTTGCCAGTTGCAAGATTGTAAACATCACCTTCTTTACCCTTTAGTGCGCATGCCATCAAGCCACG
>Ga0213861_10000717_pt1 | contig 29377 bp, 34 predicted proteins | sample PICome_4_FD_160110 | JGI IMG/M metagenome (GOLD analysis project Ga0213861, IMG submission 160110) | Coastal seawater microbial communities near Pivers Island, North Carolina, United States - PICO131 | ecosystem: Environmental > Aquatic > Marine > Coastal | place: USA: North Carolina... | reverse complement strand
GTATTAGTAATCGTTACTGTGTCTGTAGAAGCATCTGTAGTTATTGCGATACCTGTACCGCCTGCAAAATTTAATGTATCTGAAGCCTGGTCAATTGTTATGTCATCTTGACCTGATACTGATATAGTTGAGAATATGTTTGGTTGAGTTGCTGCAATAGTTAAAGTGTTTGTACTTGAATCAGGAGTAAGAGTAATATTATCTCCTGCTGTGAATGTGACAGTATCCCCAACACTACCTGCATCTAAGCTAGTTCCACCAACTGTTATTGTTCCAAAAGCATTATTACTATCAATAGTTGACCACTCGATAGTTCCATTTCCTGCATTTCTTATGTATTGTCCTGCAGTTCCTTGAGAACCATTGATTGTCATTTTTTGGAAATCTAAATATCCACTTTCTGTAATTTTTACCCATTGTGTTCCATTTGTACCAAAGTGAAGTTCTTTTTGCCCTGTAGTACCAATAGATAAGGTTTTATCGGAAATAATTGATTTACCATCAAGGTAAAGGTTAGATAATGGTACAGAAGAACCATCTCCAGATTGTATTTTTATAGTCGAGTCATTTACTTGTAAACCATTAAAGGTTGAAGCAGCACCATTCTGATCGTCTGTTGCGTTACCTGTTTCTAACTGATCGTTAGGGTTTGTGAAAGTTAAAAGAGTAGAGGATTGGTGTATTCTTTCTACACCATTGATTTCGGCAATTATTTTAGCTAGAGAATCAGTAGAGCTATCTACTACCTCTATCTTTGAATTACCCTCATTTATTAAATCAGCCATTAGTCGCCAAACATTGTAGTATATTTGGCTTCAAGTCTATCTACTCTAGCTTGAAGGTCTGCTTTTACATTCTCCCATTGTGTTCGCATTTCTGCACCATAATCAGCTTCTGTAATCTCATCCATTTCGTGATGGAATAAATTACCTCTAGCTTCTTTAATTTGTTGAAGTAATAAATTTTCTTGTTCTGAATTAGTTAGTTCTGGCATTCTTTCTCCTAGAAATTAAATCTCTGTAGGAATTTTTGAATTTCGTACCGAGAGTATTTCTTTGAATTCCCTCTGCACGAATATCTTCATCTGTCATTTGAGATACATCTAGATTCCATTTGTCTCTTTTAAATGGAATTACCTGTATAAATGGCGTTCCTCTTTCAATTATAGCATCCTTAGTTGTGTGCCATACTGTTGGGAAGTTAACTGAGTTGTAATTGTCAGTTTCTACAATACCTGGTAATACTGTAAATCTTCTTTCAAATTGGTATGTTGGTGCTAAAAACATTACTGAATAACCTGGTGGTGTATATATTCTCCAAGGATTGACAAACTTTACTGCTTCTGAAAAGTCTGTTTTTTTTAAATCCCACCCAGCGATTTGTTTTTGACTATGAAACTCAAGACCATACTTAAAATTTTTATTATCCCACTCAATAGTTTCCATATCTCTTTGTACAAGAAAATCACACCACATTGGTATTATGAAACCCTCGGTAATTAAATCGACAATAGCTGGACATCTTTTGACTGTTCCTGTTGAAAACTTTTTGGCTGTATCTCCTTTTTTACCAAAGTAATTAGGTTTACCTTTTTCATGTTGAGCATCCACTTCTATTGCTTCAGACATACTCTTAAACCATTTAGGTAAATAAAAACTAGAAGGTTTTACAGGTGCAAATTCTTCAAGACCTTCTACATCTGTTTTGAACTCTATGAATTGTTTGCCCCCCAACGAATACTTCAATCGTAAATTCCTCCAAGGGATTCGTATTCTTCTCTTTTAGAAATAATATCTGTTTCTAATTTAGTAACTATTTCGGCTATAGGTTCTTCTTTAGCTGTTTCTTCTATGTATTTATCTTCTAAAAACTCAATTGTAGATTTTAACTCTATTATTTTTTCTTGATCGGTTTTTTCTCGTCCTGAAAACTTAAACTCTTCTATAACCATAATTAACCTTCTAGCTCATCAATTCTTGCTTCTAGTACTTCTATCTTAGCTGATAGTTGCTGAACTGACTTAACTAATGGACCTATAAATTGTAAGTAATCAAGTTTGTTTATGTCGTCTGTTGTCCCTGTTTCATCTTTAATTAATTGATCTTCTTCTGTTATATTTACAGATAAAAAGCCTCCAAAATCAGTATTGGACTGATTGGTTTCATACACAGCTTGCTTTACTTCTTGAGCTATAAAACCTTGTTGTTGATTACCTAAAAGCGATTTGAGTTCACTAAAATATTCTTCATCATAGTATGTATCTAAGTAAAGACTGTCCCATGTGAAATCAACAGGTCTAAGCTTGTTTATGAAATCAAGCCCAAAAGTAGTCTCTTGTACATCATTTTTGAGTCTTTGGTCAGAAAAGTGTAAGTTATTCAAGTGATTGTTATAACTACTTAGAGAAGCAAAATCTGTACTATGTTCATTGTTATCATGTTGAGCAACAAAGTTTTCACTGTGGTGTGCGTTTGCATCTCCTGAATGTAATTGAATAGCAAGATTTACACTGTTATTACTTACATGACCAGAATTTGCATGATTAAAACCTGTCTGCACTGCAGAGTTATTAGTTACATCACTATCAGTGAGGTTCGAGTTACCATAATTATGACCATGACTTGTACTTGATTTAGCACCAAGTAAGGTGTTCATAGTGTCTTTTGTATAATACTGATTATCGTGGTCAGAATCAGCGTGTGTAATAGTTACATCTCCTGTACCTGCACCTGCAAGAGAAAGTTCTCCACCTGCAGTTATAGAAGTAACACCACCTGATACAGATGAGGAAGAATAATCTAATTTACCCTGAGAATCTACTATTAAATATTTATTACTACCTGCTACTCCACCAATTCTTATTTCTGGTTGTCCTGTACCTGCTGCACCACTAGAAAAATTAATTCCATCAGAACCTGCAGCAGCAATATTAAGATTTCCATAAGCTAAAATTTGCATATTATTAGATGCAATAGCTCCTGTTCTAAGCTGTACAAGAGATGCTGATTGAGATAATGCACCAACATCAGTACCTGATGAATTAAAAAATCTTACTTCTGGTCCAAAAGCAGAAGATATTTCTACTCTTTGACCAGACGAAGCAGTTCTAAATTGACCACTACCTGAAAGTGTAAGACTGTCTGTTAAAGTAGAGGTATCGTTCATATTAACTGCAGAAGTTGTAGAAGTAGGAACAATAGCAACACCACTAACAAATCCTGCATCTGCTGTAATAGTTCCTGTAGCACTTAAGTTGCCTTGTATTTCTACATCGTCAGCAATAATATCTAATGTTCCTGCAGTAGTAGAACTTATCGTTACATAGTTTGATAAATCACTAGAAGTAGCAGGAGTAAAATTAAGTTCACTTGTTGTAATAGAGTTAGCGGTTATTTTATCTCCATCAATACTTCCATCAGAAGTTAAAGCATTTACATTTAGTGTTCCTGCAGTTATATCAGAAGCATTTAAAGTACCTCTAATAGTTGCGTTTTGAAACTCTGCTGTTCCATCTGAATTAATACTAAAACCTGCAGAACCTGTTGAGTAGTTATAAGATTTTATAAACCCTGAAGTATTTGAAACACCACCAACAGTTATCTCTCCACCTGTAATAGTTCCTGATGTTATTTTATCTGCTGATAGGTCATTTATCTTTGCAGTAGTTATTGTTGCATCTGCAATAAGAGCGTTTGTTATTTGAGCTTCTCCTATTTTGGCTGTAGTAATAGTTGCATCTGTTATGTTAGATTCAGCAATTAAGTTAGCTGTTGCAGTTTGCCCATCAGAAGGATCGGACTCATTACCTGATTTATCAACAGCTACTATTCTAAAGTATTGGTCTGTTGAATCCTCCAACTCAATTGTTCCTATAACAGGAATTTGTTGAAGTAGGTTTCCTGAAGTGACTCTGATCTCTCCAATTTTATTTGCAGTATTTACAGTAAAGTTTTGTACATTGTCTGTTTGTGTAACAGCATGTATATCTAAGTGGTCAACATCTCCTTCTATTGTAAAGTTACCAAAAGGATTTCCACTACCATCTGTTCCATCTTTTCCTAGATAATGTGTTACCTGGACACGCAATGGACCTGCTGCAATAGTTGCTGCTTTAGGTTTAGTTGGTGCTTGACCATCTTTTTCAATCTCTATTCTTGCGTTAGTGGCATAGCTAGCGTTAACACTTGGCGTATTAGTATATAAATCTTCCCCTGATCCATCATAGGTAGACATTTTCTTGAATCCTGATTTATCAATTGCAGCAACACCTACATCGTATGTAACTCCTACTGTTAAATCTTGTATTAATAAGCTCTCTGAACTTACACCTGTAAATGGAAAGTTTTGATAAGAATATTGTGCATCAGTTGTTTTTTTATACCTTATTCTGTAATGACTACCATCAGTTATCTGAGATCCATCGACATTAGTCGGTTTTGCCACTGTTACACGAATAAATCCTATTGAATCTCCTGTTGCGTTCAGATATGTGCCTGATTGAAGCGTAGGAGTGCTTGGTAGGTCAGGAATAGAGAATACGCCAGCAGTTACCCTGTTTAAAGAAAACTCATCAAATCGTAGGTCATCGCCAATAAATCTAATAACATCGCCAAGTTCTACTTGTGCTGCTCCAGATTCAAATTGAACATACTGAGTTAGGTCTGTGTAGTTTCCATCTTTATCTCTAAAGTAAACACCCATACCATTTGCTATTGGGAAAGTTAATCCTACAACTCTTACTTTTACAGGAGTAATAATTTGTCCTCTAAAAGTAACTTCGTATAAATCTCTTGATTCTGCGGTAGCGTCAACTGAAGTGTCTATAAATCCAATATCAGGATCAAAAGCAAATATAAAGTCTCCAACTTGCATATCTCCAGAAACTTCGTACTGCTCTAAATCTAAGTTCAAAACTTTTTTAACTCTAGATAACTCATTTAACATAAGTTGTGCTCTTGAATTAAGTTGACTTACAGCAATCTCAGGCTGTTGGACTAATCCACTTCTACTTAATGCGTTTCCATGTAAATCTTTATAAGGATTAGAACCTATGTTTGCTTCTCCAGCTACATCAGTTGCTGAGTCGAAATATCCTACTTCTCCGACAAAGTCTACTCGTGAAACCCAATCAGTTGCATCAAACTCTGTTCTTAGTCCTTGAGGTACTACGCCATCAAAGTTTGGATCTTCTCCATATCCTGTTTTAACAACAATTGTTGAAGGATCGGAGTTTACTCCAGCAAATAAGTTAGCTGCAGGACCTGCGTCAATAGTTGCATTTGGATTAACTCTATATTCTATGCTAAAAAATTCAGCGACTTCTTTTAATGCAGATAAAGCTGTTTGAACAAAATGTTGACCAATATAAGTTCCACTTGGCTCGTAAATAACACCTTGTGTTATGGCTTGAGAATTACCTGCCTCGTTCCTTAGAATTCCATAAGGTTTTCCTGTGCTTACTGAGGAGTTGAAAAGAGTTTCAGCCAATGTGGTATTTGTATAAACTCTTACTTTTCCAACATTTTTAGATTCAGCAATGACCATTCCTTTAGACTGACCATCTCCTAAGTAGAGTTGTAATCCTTGTCCTGATATATCAACTACACCTTCTTCTAAGGATCTATTTAAAACTATACCTGTATATCTCGAAGTAGAAAGAACATCTGCGTCTGAAAGAGTATTAACATCTACTTCTTGAGGAGTTATGACAATATGCCCCCACTCTTTAATAGATTCAATTATTTCTGTAGGTGTAAACTCTTGAGAAAAAGATACTGTAAAGTTACCAACACCCATGTGCCTTTCTGTAACTGCCATTATGCCCTCACTAAACGAATATTTTCGTACAAACTTTCTAGGTATTGGTCTCTTACTGCATCTGCAGTGTTATGGTTCTCAGGGGAAGCAGAGTTATAAACATAACCTAAAAAGCATTTAAACTGAGAATTCGATAAATGTATCAATCTATTAGTTGTATCTGCTGTATATCCCTGGGGACTCCCAATCATAAATTTTTGTCCTGATAAGTCTGTACTACTTTCTATCATATATCCTGTATCATCTGCAACAGTATTTGCGGTAATTAGCTTAAGATTTTTTCTTGTATTTGCAGTTCTGTCTGAAGTTCCCCCCTCTGAGATAACCATAGAAACATGATGAGCACCTCTCTTCAACCCTAGGTCAACTGTAAGTCTTCCATCTCCAAAAGTATCATCTGAATAAGAAGTAAATCTAACAACAACTTCTTGAGGTTCATTTCTTAAAATCTGTACTGTTTGCCACACATTCCATTCTGTTTCTGAACTACCTGAAGATATTGCAATTTCCCTATCGCTTGTATAAGCACCATTGTCATAGAAAGATAGTGTAAATCTAGATTCATCTGTTGTACTTCCCGAAGTAATTTTAACTATGCCATTAGAAAGCTCTACGCCTGTTGGTAAATTCCTTGTTAAATATCCTGTTTTTACTGTGCTATCTATAGTTACTTTAGCTGCACCCTTGTAGTAATCTACAGGATCTATTATCCAATTAGAAGAATAAGTTCTTAAATCTGCATCATAGAAAAAAGACAAGTCTCCATTTTCTGTTGACCTTGTAGCACCCACAGGTCTTGAATCATTTTTATAATTAAAAGTATTTACAGGTACAGCATGCCAAGGTGCATAGGTTGTACTAGATGTTGTAATGGAGTGTGAGTTTTGTATTAGAGCACCTGACATATTTGATTCAAACATCATTTCAGATGGTCTACCTTTCATCTCGAATCCTATTTGATAAGAAAAATAACCTGTTGCAAGTTTTACAGGAGATACATCCATAGAAGTAACTTTACCAAATCCTTCCATAGTTGTATCTCCCTCATAAGTAATAGGTAGTAATAAGTCCGAATTACCCATTGAGATTAATTCGTCTCTTAATTTTTTTGAACTATCTATGTAGGCTTGACCTGAACCTGTACCACACAAAGTTCCATTAAAGCTAAAGCTTCGATCTAATGAATTTCTTTGTCCTGTTTGTATAGAACTTTCTCTGATACTGTTTGGAGAAGTAAATGTAATTCTCCCTATGGTCATTGTATTAGCCATCTAATTTCCTTTTTATCCAAGTAACAATTTCAACTTGCACCTCTCTTGGGTATGGAGCAAGCATAAGGTTTATATCTTCTCCTTGTTTCATTCTCCCTAAAATACCTCTTTTAAGGCTTCTCATGTTTTGTGGTTTCTTAGTAAAACCCATTAGCACATCTCCCTACTTCTACACTGTTCACAGTACCTATACTTAGTACTATAAAAATAATTACCACATTTTCTTTCTGACTCGCAGGGTTTTAGAATATCTTTTTGTTTATTATCAATCATTATCTACAACAGTTCGCTTCTATCCAAGCTAATCTAGTTTGTATTTCTCTAACTACATTTAAGTCTTGTTCCTGGTCTATAAGTTGTGTTTCAAGACGAGTAATTTGTATTTTGATATCGTCCCATTCCCATTTTTCGATTTGAACATATTGGTTAGTATCATTAGCTATTTCTAGTTTCTGAACTTTTTCAAACAGTACAGCTATATCGCCTTGAACATAAGTGCTTTCTTTGAGAGCAGTAAATTCATACTCTATATTGTTCATTCTTTCATCTATGCCTTGAAGAGTGTTTACTATTTCGCCAGCAGTTGATAAACCTGTTCCTATTGTTCCCATAAGAGCTAAAGCAGTTGCTATCAAACCTAGATTATCTTTTATTTTACCTAACAACGCCTGACCTTCCATCTCCTTTAAGTTTATTTAATTCTTTTTGTATTAGTTGTGCTGTCCTTCTTGCGGAGATTGGATCAGAAGGAAGACCTGTTACATTAAGTGTAACATTATTTACAGTGTCTCCTCTACTTGAATCCATAGGAGTAATCTGACCACCACCACCTGGGAAAGCTTTCATCATTTCTGGACCATATTCTCCGACAACATAGTTTTGTCCTGGTTTGAAGTTACCACCCATGTGTCTGAAAGTAGGTTTCATATTTGCATAACTGCTACCCATTGACATAAAACTTTTATACAAACTATCTGCTTGAGGACCTGTAATTGAATTACCTGTGTCATAACCTAACAAAGTCATAAGCTGAGGTAGGTTTCCTAGCAACTTATCTAAATAACCTTGACCCATAGGTCCTGACTCTACTCTCACATGATTCATTAAAGTCATAAGACCATCAATTTGAGCCATATTCATTCCGAGTAATTCAGCAGTCATCTTAAGTTCATCTTGTTTTAGAGTGTTGTAATCTGATTGAGCCTGTATCATATCAAGTTGATTGCCAACAAGATCTCTTTGTAATTCGTGAATGTCTTGATGTGTGTCTAATATTTCATCAGGGATTTCTGCTAGTCTTTCCCCTATTTGTATTCTTTCTTGCTCAATATCATTAATAGCTTGTAGTCTTCTCTCTTCAGCTGTTTGTGCTATCTCTCCAGCTTTTTTACGCTTATCATCAGCATCTTTTTGAGTCAATGCTTTTTCGTCAATAGCATCTATTTGATCTTGAATAAATTGTCGTTCCTTTTCAGGGAACTCTAAAGAGCCTTGAGATATAGCAGCATTAACTTGAGCTAATTCTTTTTTGAGTTTTTCTTTCTTTAAAAATTGATCAGCAGATAGAGCATTTCCTTCTCTTATCTTCTGTTCTATTTCAAGAGCTTCGTTATTTAATTCTTGTATTTCTAATTTTTCTTCTTCAGTTTCAAGATTGGCAGAAGCAAGGTCTTGTAATTCTTGTTGTAGAGTGAGATCGTCTGCAGTTAGTTTTTTCTGTTCTTTGTGTAAATCAGCATGTTCTTTGTGTGCTTTAGCTAAGTCTCTCTCATTTTTTTGTAATTCAAATTGTTCTTTGATTGGGTTAAATAGTTTATCTATCTTATTTCTAAAGTCATTAGATATTCTTAACAAAGAATCTAAGTTTGTCTCTGTCCCTTCGAACTCTTCATTTAACTCTTCTGCAACTCCTACAGTATCTCCAAGTATGTCTTTAAATACTTTGATACCATTAGGTCCATTAGCAAGTTCTTTAGCTAGCTTTAATCTACCTTCTTCTGTCTTAAGAAGACTTACAGTTCTGCGATCTATTTTACCTACATGTTCAAAATGCTTGTTTAACGCTCCTGAAATCATTTCATCACGAGCTGCTTTTTCGTTCTCTACACCTTGGAATATTGAAAACTGAACTTTTAAGATTTCCATTAGTTCTTCTCTTTGCTCTCTAGATTTTTTAGTTGAAGTACTAAGAGCTGATTTATACTGCTCTAGAGTTTTTAGAACAGGAGCAAGTTGTTGTTCTAATCCTGCGTCTTTAATCATTTCAATCATTTTTGTAACTTCGCCAATGTCCATGTCTCCGCTAGCGAAAAAGCCTTCATCTAGATCAACAACATCAGCGAATGCTGCATTAAATGCTTTCGGTAATCCATCAGCACTACTAACTATTGCGTTGAACACTTCTTCTCCAAGCATGCCTTTTTTGACACCTTGTTCAACTGCTTCTTTTGTTGCTTCAGGTAAGTTAGCTAAGAAATCTGTCCATTCTTCTTTTGTTATAGGTTCTGCATCAAAACCTTTTGTTAAGTCAACTTTTATTTTGCTAATAATTCCATCTACAGCAGAAGAAACTTCTTCTGCATCTTTTATATCATCTCTATATTTCTTTACTGCTTTTCCAATTAGAGCAAATGCACCCACTACGATACCTGCTATTCCCATAAATCTGAGACCTATAGCTAAGACTTTAGAAAATGCTGCAGCAAAACCTGAAGTAGCTACACCTGTTTTAATAAACATTCCAGACAATACTGAAAGAATTGCTACGAGACCTGCTAACAACCCAGGCATTTCTCTAAACATTTCAGCTACAGCTTGAAGAACTGCAACGAAACCAATCAAGGCATCTAGGACTATTTTAAGAACAGGTAAAAATATTTCTCCAAAAGTTATTGCAGCTGCATTAAGAGCAGATTTGATCTGTGTTATTTTCATAGAAGCAGTTTCGAATTTTTGTGCTGCTTCATCATTCAAAGCATTTTGAGTTATAGCTTGTTCATTAGCTCTCTTTCTTGCTTCGGTTAAACCTTCTTCGTTGTTTGCTAAAGAAAGTAAAGCTCTTTGTACACGAATAGTTCCTAAACCTAATTCTTCTAATGTTGCAGTTGTTGATCTTCCCTCTTCATTCATGGAGTTCAGACCACCTAAGAATATTTGTGCTGCTTCTCCTATGTCAGTTTCTATTAATCTCCTAAACTGATTTATGTCCATCCCTGCTGTTTCTGCAAACTGAGCCATTTCACTGCCACCAAGTTTTGCTGCGTCAGAGAGATTTAAAAATAATTTACCTAGAGCTGTAGCACCTGCTTGAGACTGCTGACCTGTCTCTCTCATTGCTGCTGAGAAAGCAAGTATCTCTTCTGTACTCAAACCAACTATGCTACCTGTGGCACCAAAGTTTTGTGCAAGAAGAATTATCTCTCCTTCTGTTGCTGCTGTACTGTTTCCTAATTCAACGAGTACTGCTGCATATTTACCAATAGCATCTGTTTGTTCATTGGTAACATTAAGAAATCTTGCCATTGAGGTTGCTGCTTGTTCTGCAGACATGTTTGTAGCTGTACCTAATTTAGCAACAACTTCTGTGAAACTAGAGATATCATCTGCTCCAATTCCCAACTGTCCACCAACTGCTGCAATACCTGCAAGTTCCCCTGCCATAATTGGTATCTCTGTTGATAAACGAAGAATGTCATCTGATATATTTTTAAAGACCTGCGGATCTTGAACATCGTTCATAGTCTTTTTTACATTTGCAAATTCGTTTTCGAATTTAACTGCAGCTGCTGCACCACCAGCCATTGCCAAAGCAAGACCAGCTAAAGTACCCATTGCTGCAGTACCCACTGCTGCGGATAATCCAGAAGTAAATTTAGTTATTGTTTTGGACGCGTTAGCACCAAAAGATGATAATTGTGATTGAGCTTGTTTTAAGGAAGCTTTCGCTGCAACTAATATACTAAAGTCAGCCATTGCCTATACTCCTAAATCATTCATAGCGACATCAAGAGAAACTTTTGTTTTTTGCTTGTTTTTTGTAAAATCGGATTCTTTTTCATTTCTCGTTTTCATTTCTTCATACATTTCTGCATGGTAGGGTGCGTAAAAAGCTGATTCTTGAGAAACTAAAGAAAAAAGTAATACTTTGAATTTTCTCCACGATATGGACAATGGGTCTATCTTGTAGAAGCGATGGAAGTCTGACTCTACTGACGAAAATCTTTCTAAGACATCGTTAGTAGAGATACTTATTTTGGGCTATCAGGATCCTCATCGTCTGCTTCTCCACCAACCGCATTTGGGTCAGGGATAACAGCGTATTGAACTAATAACCAATTAAGTAGCTCTTCCAATTGTTTCCAAGAGACTTTATTCTCCATCATATCCTGTAGAATTTCTGCTCCGAGAAGCTCTTCTAAGAATTTACCTATTTGTTTTGGATCGGGCTCGCCTGCATCGTTTAATATTGCAAGCTGACCTAAAACCACACTAGCTGGTAGCTGTCCAGGAATACTATATTTCTTTCCAGCTACCTTAAACTCTAGCTTTTTTTCAACCAGCTCTTCATAAGCCTTATCGAAATCCATAAAATCTGACATAACTCTCCTATCTTAGAAACTGTAATTAAACAGTATCTATAACTTTAAATATGTTGCTAAATGGAGCATCACTATTAGGTTTCAACACTTTATATTCAACTGTGATTGTTACCTTTTGTGGTGCTTTAGCATGAACCATTGAGAAAGCCCCAATGTTCACTGCTCTAGGAACATGAATGTCCCTAACTTTTCCTGTTCCAGCTTCATCTGTTCCTGGAGCGTTAACTCTTAACAAAAGACCATACTCTAAGAATGAGTCTGTTGTTGGGGGAACTAATGTGCTGTAACCTGAAGAAGGAGTATCAGCAGTAACTGTTCCACCCGCCATTGCTAACTTTAAGTTAGACAATGAAGCTTGTGCAAGTTCGCCTGTAACTCTTACTTCTTGTGCAGTCTTGATTGTTTTAATCGGATCAATCTCTTCCGCGACCATAACATCTTCAAATGTTTTGTCATATTCTAATGAGAATCCACCCTCAGAATAACCTATATCTGTCCAATACGAACTGTCTGGACCTGCTGAAGGATTTGAAGGGAAAGTAGCATTTGGGCTACTTCCATTTAAATCTGATTCAAGTGCAGTATATAGAGTACCTGTTCCGAGCAAAACCTCTGTAATACTTTGTGCCATTACTTATACCTACCTATAACTTATGAGGAATTTGTCATTCCTCTTCTTCTATTACTAAGTCGGTATCCTCAAGTTCAAGCTCTTCCATCTTAACCTTATCATCTTTGATAAAGTTTTTTACTTCTCCCATACCTTCTTCTTCTTCTATAAAAGTAGGAAGTATTGTATCTCCTTGTTTGGTTCCAGCTTCTTTCATCCTTTTCCAATCAGCAGATGATACTTCTACCCAATCTTTTCCAATGATAAGATCGAGTTTTTCATCTCTTATAGCGTCAAAATCTCTTATGTAAGGGTTTAACTTAATTTTTTTCATTACGCTTCTCCATAATACATACCTACATTTACAGTATAGCGTGCCAAATCGTTCTCTGTATTATCTATCCTGTATGGACCTTGTATTGGATTAAACCCATGTACTCTTCCATCTTGTCCTGTTATTGAGTATTTTTTACCTGGAAAATCAAATGCACAACGAACAAAGGCGTTAGCTAATTCAAATGCTTTTGCGAAATCAGGGGTTCCTTTATTGTTATCAGATCCATATTTACCTGCATAACAATCTACATCAACACTTGCTAACCAAATAGGTGCACCATTTACATTTTCTGCGGTTGCTGAATTTAATAATATAACAGCGAAAGGAAGTGTTGCATTTGAAGGTAGCCTTGTTGCTATTCCTGTTCCAACAATATCGGATATTAAAGTTTGGTCTAGAGCCCAAGTTCTAAACAGTACTTCTGAATCTGGTAAATTAATTGACATTAGAAAGGTATGTCCCAATTATTCATATTATTCTTTTCATAAATATCTTTAAATGGATTAGTCCTAAATTTTCCTCCAAGAGCTGCACTCATGTTGTATTTTGGTGCCTCATGGTATATTTCGTATAACGCTCTTCTAACCATAGCACCTTTATTGGTGTTCTTCTTTGACCTATCGAATGGACCTCTATTATCGTTATTATAAAAACCACCAAAGTAAGTATCTCCTTCAGGTCTAGGGCCTGTGACGCTTCTTAAGAATTGGAATCTTCTAGGAATAGGTAGAAGTGCGTCCATGAATCCTGTTTCTTTATTGAAGCCTTTGTTTATACCAAACTCTACAACCCAAGGATAAGGAACATTAGGATCAGGCATAGGTTTAACATTACCAATTTTAATGTAATAATCTCCTGTGTCTTTTTTAGAATTAGACCTTGTTTTCCTCATGGCAAGAGAATTTAATAATCTATCACTATCACGAGGAGTTTTTTCTCCTATTTTTTGAAAAATATATTCTGCTAAATACTCAGCTCTGTTTTCAGCTTGCATGTTCATTCTATCGAAATTAGCAATCATTCGAGTAGAGACAGTTCCTGGTCTCAACTTTTTAACCATTCTATCTAAAGTAATCGTTGCATTAGCTCCTACAACAGACCTAAGAGAACGAGATCCAACATTTCCGAAAAAAGAAGTTCCTGCTGGAATAACACCTATAACCTTACCTGCAACTTTACCACCAGCTCTTCGTACAGCTCTTTCTCCTATACCTGCTACTTGAAATCTGTCTGTATTTTTTTCTATAGTGTTCTTAAGAGCGTTGAAGTCTCCAATAGCTCTACCAAGTGCCAAGTTGTATCTGTTTAGTTTTCCTAATACAGGAAGAGGAAGAACGCTTTGTGCATCTTCTAACGCAACAGAGAGTGTGTAAATAAAGTTTCTTGTATCGTTAAGATCTCTTGGTAGACCATAGTTATTTATTTCAGAGTCTGTATAAATTAAATACCTATTCATAGCTCTATGAGTTTTTGTTAATCTAAAACTTCTTAGAGATCTACCTATAATTTGTTGTTTTACTTTAGGAGCTGCCATTAGTAACCACTCTGAACTATTAGCTGTTTATAAAAAGAATTACCAAATCTATCTTTAACATTTTTTACACCAACAATATTCCATTTTTTTGAGTCGTATAAAATTCTATCTTTGGTTGTTACATCAGTAACAGCAGGAATAGTGATTCTTAATGTTATTAAATTTTGTAATAAACCATCAGTGTTTTCTTCTGTAGTGTCTCCTGAAAAAACTACTCTTGCTTGAACATTTGAAGAACTTGATGAGAATGCAGTACTAATGTTTCCTCTATCATCAAGTGTTTCGGTTCCTGAAAGTCTTTCTATGTCAATTGATTCGTTTAATAAAGCTGTTGTTAATTGTGGCATAGATTAATTATAACATTAAGGAATACCCCAAATAAAGAAAATAGTCGGTGTCCTGATAAAACCTTCACTTGCGTGAAACTTTAAACACCGACCACTTTCAAATCAGATAGTATATTAATACTAGCCGAATACTTGTTGGTTCTCTACTGTTGAGGACATATTGTCTAAATCTTTTTTAAGATTTAAAAGTCCTTCATCGTAAGCTTTTTTCTTCCAATCCCCTAAAAGATTAAGTTCAGCTCTTCTTTGCATATCATTTTCTATAGAGTTGGCTTTAACAAATCTATTTTTCCATTTTGAATACGCTTTACCATAATGAATACAGTTGTATTGAAGTCCTGTACTTGTTTTTCTTGACCTGTGAAAAAAACTTGCAGGTAGTATTCCTGCTTCTTTATATATAGAACACTTTTTTTCTTCTACAGTTACTTCAGGAGTGTTTCTTTTATTGTAGTAATACTGAACTTGTTTTATGTCACACTCTTTGCATTTAAGCATAAGTTTATCTCTTCCAAATTTTGATTTATAAAATTTTGATACAGGCAATACTGTCTCGCAAGAATTACACATTTTAGTAGTAGGAAAGTAAGCATTCTGATAAGCTAATTTCAAAGCTCTGTTTACTTGTCTCCTAACTTCATCATTTTCATTCATCCACTTTTCTAATGTTCTTATTCCAAAGTTTGGTATATGAGTAAATAATCCTGCGTTTAATATTCCATTACTGTTTTCACAAGCAGCAATAACTTTACCGAATAGCTCATGATCAAAAGCTTTAACTGTTGGAAGACCGAATCTAAGTCTAAACTGTCTAACTCTCTCTCTTGAAACGCCCCATTCATTACCCCATTCTGTATTGGTTTTGGATGGTTCTTGTTGCAAAAAACTTACTATTTGGTCTTTTGTTAATTTTTTTGGTGTGTATGTTTTACTTTCCAAATTTGCTCTCCTCTATTAGTATTAAAAAGTTTAACATATCCTTGCACAATTGCAAATTTTATGTTTATAATTAAGTATCAGATAGAAGAAGGAGATATTTTGGTAGAAGTACCTTATGTCGACACTGCACCTGCTTTTGAGGATGAAATAATCCACAAAGGAGAGTTTATGATACATGTGAGGTGGAACCCTTATATGAGCTCTCACGAAGCAGATGTGTTCAAAGTTAAATCTGTAGGTACTAAACAAAGTTATGCTTTGATCGGTACAGGAGCAGGTAAGTCTAAAAAACTAGCTTTGGCAGACGCAGAAATGCTTATTATAGATTAACTATCAAAAAACAAAGGAGAATATGATAGCTGAATGTATGCTATTTTTAGCAAGTTTTTCGCCACCCCTGGTTGGCACAGAAACTGATTTTATCAATAAACATTTAGAATGTAGGGAAGAAATCCCTCAAAAAATGAAACAATATTCAAGTCTTTATCTTCAACACTTTGACTTCGAAAATATAGACACAGCAGTAAGAATTGGGTGGTGCGAAAGCAGGGGAAAAGATACTGCATATCGTGATGACAATTCCGACTCAGGCGTTATGCAATTTGTTCCTTGGACTTGGAATTGGGTTGCTGAGGAGTATGATCTACCAAGGTGGAATGAGTGGGTAATCCTGTATCATGGGCAACCATATACAGGTCCCACTTCCAAAACAGATTTTGGTTTTGAATTCAAAAAAGTACAATTCTCTCCTTATTACAACATTTTATTTGCCTCTATACTTGCCGAAGACATATATGGTAAAACTCAATGGAGAGATTGGTCTTCAAGCGAGTGGTGTTGGTCTGATGTAATTGAATGGGAGAAGAAATGGAAAAAAGAAGAAAACATGTAACCTTTTTTACTTTGGAGTGGTCTAATTAGTATGATTGAATTTCCAAATAAAAAATATAAAATAATTTACGCTGATCCACCATGGTCTTATGATGATCCCTCTAAAAACAGAGGCGGTGCTGTAAGACATTATCCTACAATGTCTATTGATGATATTTGTAATTTACCTGTAAAAGATATAGCTGATGATGACTGTATCTTGTTTTTATGGACAACATTTCCTAAATTAATAGAAACAATACCTTTATTCGAAGCGTGGGGTTTCACATATAAAACAAATGGTTTTACATGGATAAAAAAGAACAAAGTATCTACTGATACAAATTTTTGGGGAATGGGTAGGTGGACTAGATCTAATGCAGAAATATGTTTGATTGGTGTTAAAGGTAAACCTAAAAGATTAAGTGCAGGAGTTCATAGTGTTATAGAAAGTCCTATTGAAAGACATTCAAAGAAACCTGACATAGTTAGAGAAAAAATAATAGAACTTGTCGGAGACCTTCCTCGAATAGAACTATTCGCAAGAAATAGTACTGAAGGTTGGGATACATGGGGTAATGAGTCATGAAAATAGGTAGTTTATTTAGTGGTATTGGTGGTCTTGATTTAGGAATAGAAAGAGGTCTATCTGATTTTGGTGCTGAGACTGTATGGCAAGTAGAGTTTGATGAGTACTGTTGTTCTGTTTTAGAAAAAAGATTTCCAAGATCACAAGTTATTAACAAAGATATTAATGAAGTTAAGTTTGAAGAGTTGGAACCTATCGATATGCTTATTGGTGGATTCCCTTGTCAGAGTTTTAGTTACGCAGGTAACAGGAAAGGAATGAGTGAAGAAGATGAACGAGGAATGTTATGGTATCAGTTCGAAAGAGCCATTAGCGTACTTAGACCAAAATGGGTTGTGGCAGAAAATGTCAGAGGACTCCTCACAGCCAAAGACGACCAAGGAAACAAAGGAGGAGCTTTCGCAAGAGTTGTTTCTTTCCTTTCCGACAGCGGGTATAGTGTTGAATGGCAAGTTGTATCAGCAGCCTCGGTTAATGCCTCGCACCTTAGAGAAAGAATATTCATCGTGGGAAACTCCGAACACTATGGATTACTTGAAACCGAGAACAGGGGAAGCTTTGGAGAACGCTCTTTATCGTGGAGACAAATCCAAGAAGAGCAAGAGAAAAAGCACAGGGAACTTGAGAGAGAATCCCAAATTGTGGTCAACACCAAGAGCGAGTCAGGCCTCGAAGCCAATAAACAAACAAGCTCCATCAGTGAAAGCAGGGAAACATGGATCGACTCTAGAGCAGGACATGGGGGAGAGAAACCCGAAACTTATTGGGAAAAGATTGAACAGCCAATGGGTATCACTACTTATGGGTTTCCCCGCGGATTGGCAGGAGATTTAGGATTACCTAACTATTGGGGTTATAGCAACGACAATATGTGGAGAACTCCAACCTTAGCTGATTCAAAAAATGACGCTTTGAAACACGCGACAAAACTACTTCAAGGAAAAGACAAAAGAAGCTCAGGACAAAGAATACAGGTTGCTTTAGCTGACCAAGTAGCAATATCTGAGATTATAGAAAATCCTGAATTGTTTGAACAATACAAAGATCATTTAATGGTAAGAAGAGATAATTTGCCTACTCAAGAAGAGTTTGTTGATTACTTGAGAACTGTTACTTCAGCAAAGCAATTATTTGATAGCACTGAAGGTATAAAGAAATCTACTATTGAACATTGGTTTAGAAGAGATACTTCAGGTTTCAGTTATCCAAGTATTGAAGATTGGGAAAAAATAAAACCTTACTTAAGTCCTTTAAAGTTTGATAAAGAACTTACAGAAGTTACTGACATTGAATGGAAAAGAGATAAGTGGCAAACACCATTAGTTTCTAGCAGTAGACCAAGCACAGCTAGGATAGAAAAAGGAATAAATCCAAAAGGTCAACTTTCAGAAAACCCTGGAGTCTATACAGAAGAATATCTTATAGAGCCTTGGGAAACTGTTCCAAGAACAGTAGAAAACGAAGAAGACAGGATTAATAAGATCAAAGCACTAGGAAATGCAGTAGTTCCTGCTTGTGCTGAATTTGTTGGTATTTGCATTGCGAATTCTATAAAGTTCGGTATACTTGTGTTTGACAGTCTATATGAAAGAGAGAACAAGAAATGAACAGATTAGAGCGTAGAGCTGCGAAGTCAAAAAAGAAACACAGATATCAGGGGATAAGTAAGACACAAGTCCTACACCCAGGTGTCATAGATAGATAAATGAAAATAAAAATTATCTTGAACAGTGGTGGGGAATTTATAGATATACATTTCATAGATCCACCTATTCACATTCCAATGGATGTAGAAATAGTTCACGAAGATGATATGAAAACAGAGGAAGAATAAATGATTAGTTCATTAATAATTGTTATGGGCATGAGTACTTGGGGTCAAATGGCTATGGAAATGAGCATGCTCTCAGACATAATGCACAATATGGGAAACCAACAAGAGATAGTTTACAACTATTGGTGTGATGGTGTTAGGTGTGATGACTTAGAACAACACCAAGCATTTACAGGTCAAGTAGAAGATTGTACTACAGAAGAAGAGGAGAATGGATCATGTGGTTTTGGATTACAGCACCCTTAGATATTAAAATTATGGAATTAGCTAGGTCTACAAGTAAAATCATAGATAAAATATCTAGTTGGTTTATTGTTCGCTTGGATTACTATGTGGAAGCTAAAGAGTGGGAAGTGGAACAAAGAAACCACTCTTTTCCTGAAGAATGGTTTGAAGATGATTAAAACTGTACTTTTCTTTTAGCTGCTTTACTTGCTTTTTCTCTCATTGATGGAGAAACCTTAGAAGGATCAGTATTCCAATCAATCCCAACAGTTCCATATAAATTAACTCTACTGCTAATTTGTCTCTTAGAGATTGCTTTACATTTCTCACATTTGATTTTTGGTTCATCGTGTATTGAGTGTTGTACTTCGAATACATGTTCACATTTAGAACACTTGTAGTCGTAGCGAGCCATTACTTCTCGAAAGATTTACAGATTTTTAAGTAAAGATTTACTAAATCATCTGCGTCTTGTACTAAGTTAATTCCTTTAATTCTCATGTAATTAAATTGTTTTAGTACTGCTTCCTTGAATTGCTCGTCATCAATTAATTCGTTGACAGCATCTTCACGCTTTGTCCCATCAGGGAATTTTAATTCGCTCATTAGTCTAGTATACCTGCGGAAGTGAAGTATTGCCTCTTATATTTACTTAGGACTTTTCTATCAGCATCTTGTAAGATATCTGCATTAAGTTGATCTAATACTGATTCATAAGTTACCTGGTAATCTCCGATACCTTCATTTCTTACTAATTGAAACTTACTGTCTGTTGTATTGTCAGCAATGTTTGTGTTTACTTCTCCTGTGCTTTGTTGTGAAGATAAAGATAAAGCTGAAACAATGAGTCTACCTGTAGCTCTTGCACAAACATATTTCATATCGCTAGGAACATCTTCTGCCGAAGATTCACTATCTGAATAACCTGCTGTATAGACTACTGTAATGTTTTGTAATCTAACTGCTGACCATTTATTCTTACCAACTTTTCTTAATCTTCCAATATTTGAGTAAAGAACATAGTCATTAGAGTTTCCCTCAGATAATGTAGTTCCATCTTCTGTAACAGAGGTTACTGATACTACAGGGGATCGACTTAGAAATAAGTCTTCGGTTTTGTCGCCATCAAACTTTTCAGTGATACTTGCTGTGTAGTTTGGGTTGTATCCAACGAAGTTTGCAATAGCGTCTTCTACAGTCGGGATTAATAAATTTGTGACTGTGGATTCGTCAGTAGAGCCTAAATCTACACCAAGTACTTTCTCGACATCAGATACTGTACATAGTGCCATTTAGGACCTACTTATCTTCTGTGTCTTTTGGTTTTACAGCTTTATTTTCTACTTTTTTCTTTGGAGCAGCTTTTTTCTTAGCAGGGGCTTTTTTCTTTTCTCCCCAACCTTGCTCTTTAAGCCATGCTGTAGGATATTCTTTACCTGCTTTAGCAACTAAAGAAGCACCTGATTTAGGAAGATCAGCAAAGTCGCCTTCCCAAATTTTTCCATCGCTTAATTTCCAAATACTTTTCTTTGGTTTCATAAAATCTGACATTATTTTCCTTCTTTTTAAAAATTGATTTAGTTCGTAAGGGGCAGGGTTACTACCCCTTACTGAAACTAATTAACAACTATTCCTTAGAATGCTGTTATTTTGTGGAAAGCAGCTTGTCTGTAAACAGGGAAGCCGACTCTCATTGTTGCTCTAATAGCTAATTGATTTTTAACAAAGAAATCGCTATGGCTATCTGAGATTGCCAAATCGATTCCATTTCTCATCACAACTTGAGCAGCATCGCCACCACCGAACTTACCAACAAGAACAGTGTTCTCTGGTATAGCTGTGGTTGCAACAACTTTAAGTCCCCAAATGGATGCAACAGGTGCGTTGCCCATAGCTCCTGAAGCTATGAAAAGAGGTACATTAGCTGCATATCCTGCAGTAGCATCTCCAGCAAATCCTGTTAAGTCTGTTACGACTGCATTCCAATCATTTGGGTGCATAACAATTGCGTCTGGCTCTACGAAAGCATTTACACGAATGTCGGTAATTGCTCCATAAAGTGCTCCAATTCTACCTAAGTTTCCTGAGTAGGAACCGAAAGCAGTTGAGCCAACGCTAGATTTTCCAGCGTCTAATAATCCTTCTAAGTTAGGTGCAGTACCATCTCCAGAGAGAAGTTGGCTGTCCAAACGAAGTTTGATCATTGTTTGTAATCTTGAATTTATGTATCCTTGAATACCAGAAACATCTGACAATAGTTCATCAGTTACAGGCAAGAAAACGCCCATTTTTCTGATGGATTCTGATTGCTCAGTGAAGGCTAATGCACCTTCTCCTACAGTCGCACCTTCAGCAGCTTCTGCTGCGTTGTTTGTGAATGTAGTTTCTTCAAGATAGCTATAAGCATTTTGGTCTGTTTCGATTTGATCGAAAAGACTAATAACGCTATTAGGGTCTCTTAAAGCAGATTCCAATATACCAGGTGCTCTTAGAACCTCTGGTGGATATCCTGTTGTGGTTAAAGTAGTTTTGTATTCTAGTGGGCTAAAAGTAGCTTTAGAATCAATACCCTTTACGCCATTGCTCTTGTAGTTCTTGTAAGCGTCTGTGTTAACAAACTGACTTCCAAGATCCATTGGAGCAACTTTTTCCGATTGATAAGCTTGTTCTGCAGGCTCTGAGTCTATTTCCATAGCTTTCTCATTTTTTGCCTGAGCAGATTTAAGATTTACTTCTTCTACAAGACCAGCAAGTTCTTCATTTCTTTTGGAAATTGCCTCTTTTTGTTCAGAGGTGTACTTGCCATTTTCGTCTGCAGCTTCGAAGAGTTCTTTCATTTCTACTCTTTTAGCAGCAAGCTTTTCTCGGAGATCTTTAATATCTGACACGATATTCTCCTTTTTATCTAGCTTAATTTTTTATTCGTCTATTTCTTGTTCAGCTATAAGGGATTCTGTCATTTGAACTTGAGCTTGAAGTATGACTTCATCAATTGAATCGTCTACTTCTTCTTCAGTTGCATCTTCGGAAACTTCTTCTTCTTCAGCTACTTCAACTTCAACTTCTGCTTCTTCAATTTCTACATCTTCTGTAATTTCCTCAGATACTTCTTCGGAGACTACTTCAGTTGCTTCTTCTTCAGTAACAGGAGCTTCTTCTTCCATAGCTTCAATTTCATCAGTGACTTCAGGTACTTTACCCACTTGAGATATAACTTCATCAAGTTCTTCCCAAGCGTCATTCAAATCATCTTGAACCGCTCTTAACGCTGTTGTCGCTTCTTTCGACAATTTCCTACCATCCTTTTCTCTCAAGATACCAATAGCTTTGGTTCTTGAAATTAAGTCATCTAATGCTGCAAGCACATCTTTGACTTCATCAGAGAAACGCTTTCCTGACATGCTGGAATCGTTCTGTGAAACTTCTAAATCTTTTTCTTTATCTTTGGCACACTTGCCACTATCTCCATAATCACAAGAGCCATACTTTTCTTCAGTAACTACTGCGTGTTCTTTGCAATCGCAGTTGCAAGATGATTCTTCAGTATTCTCTACTTCAACATCAGCATCTTTACCTGCTGACATTTTTTCATAATCTTCGTGAGTTTTACATGGCATATAGTAAGTAGTGCCATTTCTATCGACAGAGTGAATACCATCACAACCTAGTTCTTTTGCACGAGCCATAGCTTCATCTTCTGTTGTGAAGTGGTCGTCCATAAAAGCAACAGGTTCTTTTTCTTCATTTTTCTCATAGATTGTATCTTCGCCTGATTTGATTGCAAGGGTATAGGTTTCTTGATTTGCACCAACAAGGACAGGGGATACTTCGTATACTGTGAGGTCTTTAAGGAATCGAGCTTGTGTTTCGGAATCGTCTTTTTGTACTTTTCCTACTTCTGAGTCGTTGACTCTAAATCCGAATGACCACTGTTGTAAGTCGCCCATTGATTTAACAAGATTGTATGCTTCTTTTCCTGCTTCGGTGTCCATGAAGAATGAACCTTTGAATACTGCGGAATCTTCTTTTTCTTCTATGACTCCTTTACCTATTGGTTGATCCCACTTGTGAGCAAAAACCATAGGAACTTGATTGTTAGCAAATCCTGATTTGACAGCACCTGGGACTACAACATCGCCATCGCTATCTACATTGTTGTAAACTGAAAAAACAGCTTCAACTGAACCTTTCTCTTCTCCATCTTCTTTGATGGAGAGATCAAAACTTTTGATTTCTTTATCCATTAACCTATACCTCTTCTTTATATTAATACTGCTTACTTGACAGTATCAACTTAATTGTCTGTACTATTTAGTTTAACACTTTGATCTACGATCTGTTCAGCTTTCTTCTTTCGAGCATCTTCTTTCTTTTTTTGCTCGTTAACTATTTTTTTCATAGCTGAAACTCCAGACTTAGTAACTCCGCCCCACTTCATAACCGCAATGGTTCCATTGAGTCGGTTGTTACCTTGATGTCTGTTCATAAACGCTTCTCTTCTTTTTACCCACGATAGTACTGAGGCACTTCGGTCTCCTGCTTTGTATTTAGTCCAATTTCTAAAAGCGTCATTTCCTGTGAAAGAAGTAGGTGGATTACCTCCATTACCTGCTCTTCTCCATATCTTTGGATAGTTTTCTTTTAGATTTTTTATGTAAGCGTAATCAGGGAACTGTCTAAAGTCTGAATTACTTAGACTGATCTTTTGATTGTCGCCTGCATTTGGAAAGTTTGTTAGGTCTTTTGGTGCTTTGTCGTTATTTCTGAAATCAGCAATTATTCTCAATGAAGATATAAGTTGAGTTACACTTCTATCTGTTTTTTTATGTGAACCATCTTCCATTATTGCCCAAACCATCATTGTTGCTTCTTTATCTTTTATAGAAGTTACAACACCATGAACTGTTGATGGTGGGTCTGGATCTTTATTGATTGACCAACTAACAGTATCTCCTACTTTTACAGAATCAGCTTTACTGTTCTCTGCTTCAACTTCAAAATTTCTTTCATGTAAAGTCTCTGCTTCTTCTAGTGATACTTTTAATTCGTCAATCATATCTGTTGACTTTGAACTTTTAGGGTGTCCTGCAGGTAATAAATCTAAATCAAATGGTTTTCTAGGGAAAGAACCTTTCAACCCCTTTAAGAAAGCGTTAACCCTGGCTATTCCCCATTGGGTTGCTCCTGTAACATTACCTCTTACTGAAGCAGGATTAGTACGATAAGCACCGACTCCTCTTCTAAAGACAGCAGACAACATTCTATAGTTAGCTTTAAATTTAGGATTTTTTGAGTTGTGTTCTGTTACTTTTTTCTGAAGAGTTTTCTTAACTTTTTCAGAGATAGGTGCTTTTTCTTCATCTAAGTAACTTGGGGTTAAAACTATATCTCCTTCTCTAGTTATTTCAACAGGCATTGTTTGTGTAGAAAGAGTTTTCTCTTCCATTTCGAAATTGGCAGAAGCTTCTACCATTACATCTGATTCTTCGTTATCAGGATCTCTTTCATCTCCTGTGTCTATTTCAGGTTCATCATTAGGACTTCCTAAGTAATCTTCTTTTTTGGTTGGTTCAAGATTTAATGGTCTTAAGAATACTTCATGCTCATCTCCATATTCGAGTCCAACAGCTTTTCTAGCTTCGGCAACTGTTATCCAACCACCTGATACACCTGTTTGCATTCTCTTAAACATTTCGCCTTTGTCTACATCTAACGCTCTTACTTCGCCTAAATCATATTTACAAACGATTTTATTATCATTTGTGTAATCTGCTTGTAATAGCTGTGCTGTAATTTCATTAGATACGACTTGCCACAGAGGAATTAACTTCTGCTCAGTGAAGAATTCTCTCAACTCTCTAGTGTTATTGTAAGTAGCAGCTTCTAGACCTGCTCCTAAACCTGCAAGAATAGCAGGAACACCAAGAACAGCAGAAACTCTTTCCTCAGGCAATCTCCTTAGTTGGTTAAGGTTCAGTTGTTCAGGAGACCAAGATACAACTTTCACATCCATAGAACCTGAAAGTATCATCGGAGCACCCCTGTTCGAACCACCAAATTTTTGTTTATAAATTTGAGCTATAGCCTCAGCCTCATCTTGGCTAGGACCACCCATAGCATCATCTTTAGGAGAAAGAATAACTCCAGGTACTGCCATGTTATGTAACAAAGCAGCTGCGTATTGTCCTGCAGCTTCATCTCCTAAAATTTCTCTAAGGACTGCTTTTAATGGAGCGAATCCTTTTCTATGATTGTTTGGATCTATTCCTTGTCGGATATGTACTACTTCTGAAGCAGGTAGTACAGTAAACTCATTAGCGTTTATTGAGTTAGGATCTTTTACATAATATTCATAATGAGTAATTAATTCTTTTTCGTTTCCTCTTGGTTTTACATAATTAGGAATTAGTGGAACAAGTTCTATAACTCTTCCGCTTTTATTTCTGTTCTTTAAAAGATAAGCATTACCTTCAGCATTTAAAGCTGTAATTACATAACTTGCTAGTAAGGAACCTGATGTGTAAGGATTAGGTCTGTTTATAAGTTGAGTAACAGGATGATTGTCTAATACTTCAAAATCATTCTCACTTGTTTCTCTATATACCTTTAATCTTGGTTCAGCGAAGGAAGTTGTTAAAACATTTAGACATGCAACAACAGCTGAGTTACCTGTTCCATCGCCAATTTCTTTAAGCAACTTGTCAGGCATGAATCCTGATTGTGTGTTATATCCAAAGACTTGTGAGTCTACTGAACTATTCTGTAAAAAAGCTTTTTCTTGTAATGTTCTTTGAGGTGGTGCCTGAAGATAATCTACAGCTTTTCTATAAAAACTTTTGTTTTCTGCCATCTAATACGCTTTCCAATTAATTCTCTTATTCAAGTTTAATACGCCATAAGCTAATGTATCAACTATATCGTCATGGGCTCCCAATGGAAAAGTAAGAAGCTCTCTTTCTGCTTCGTGTACCCAATTCTCCATTGGATCGTCAGGAAAAAATACCTGCCCACTCTCCATCTTAGCTGATAGTGGCATCGCTCTGCTGCGTTTGTCCCGATCTGCTTTTAGTTCTCTTACATTGATACCTTCTCTTTTAGCGAATTGGATAATAGATAATTGGAATCCTGCTCTTTCAATACCAATCCAATCAAGATTGTTTTTCTTATAAAACTTTTTCATAGCAGGAATTATGTCAGGAGCTTCCATTCTCTTTCGAAGCATATCTGTAACAAATAGTTTGTTTTCATTCTGATCATGTGCAAATGCAGTAAAGACTGTGTAGTCAGCAGTTTGCTTAGTTGATGTTGCTAAGTCGACAGTTGCATATCTTGTCATTTGATCAAACTCATAAAGTTCGTCATCTAACTTTGCTCCTCTGACAGCAGGGGAGTAATATTGAAACCATTCAGGTCTAAAGAGTTGAGTTCCTTCGTTAACAAACTCTGCTTCATACTCCTGGGCAAAAGTAAGAGAACCAATTTCTTCTTTGGCACTTTCTAATTCTTTAGGATCAATTGCAGGGTTATCAACAGTAGAAAATTTAAATCTTTCCCAATCTTCTCTCGTCTCAGCGTCTTGCCACAATCTATAAAACCAATTGTTTTGTCCACGAGGTGTAGAAATGAATAAAGCAGAACCTTTTCTTTCAGTTAAGGTAGGTCGAAGAACTTCAGTCCAGGTTTCTTCTTTCACAAAGGCAGCCTCGTCCATAACAAGAAAGTCAAGACCTTCTCCACGAAGTCTCTGTGGATTGTCAGCAGACTTTACTGATATGAAACCGCCATTAGGAAAAGAGACAATCATGTCTCCCATTTTTACTTCTGCACCCATTGAAGCTAAGTCATAGCCCGCCATCATAATATCTCGCCACCCTACTCGTGCAATAGAGAATGTAGGTGCAACCCACCACGCTCTTTTACCTGCCATGGCAGTTTCAATGCAAAGTTGCACTCCCAATCTTGTTTTCCCAAAACGCCTACCTGCACATAGTATTTTCCAACGAGAATCTGATTCGGCAACTGTTTTTTGATTTTCATGTAGCTTAGGGAGTTGGACTCTTCTTTCTTTGTCAGTCTTCTCCACAAAAAATTGGCTGAACTTAGGATCTTCCATACTTATAGTATATACACCTATCTCCGAAGAGATAGGCGTTGATGGGAGGGCTTGTCAGCAAGGAAGCCGACTATCTAAGTGTACACTTCCTTGCAGTAGCTTTTCAAGTTATTACTCTTCTTCTCCGAAAAGATTTTCATTTATTTCTAACAAGCTCTCTATCGTATCGGGATCAAGATCAGCCATTTCCTGAATTTTACCTTTTAGTATTTCTTGGAAATAATCTTGAGTATCTTTGTTCAATAAAACAAAGTTAGACAAGGGTAAAGTTATAATCTCGTCTTTTAGTTCATCAGCAAAAGCATTCTCAGTCGCAAGTAAACTACAATTGTTTCTTTTCAACTGATCAACTAATTCGTAGTAAGGTTCCTTTCTAGGAATCGTTGGCAAGTGATAGAACTCTTCTATTAATCTAGAATATGCTTTCGCTTCTCTATCTTTTCTCGCACTTCTACGAAAACTTTTGTAAGGCATTGTTCCAAAAGATTTTGGAGTCTCGAATCCAACTCTTATGTGAGAACTATTTTTTCCTTCATCTTCATGCTTTGTAGAGAAAGCTCTTCCCAAGTTACCTTCAGGTGTGAAAATAATACTTAGTAATCCTAAAGTCTCATCTTGACCATGAATCTCGTCCCATTCTCTAATTACAGGATAAGAAACTATACAAAAGTCCATATCTTTAAGAATATGTCTCATTCTGAGCAAATGTGGTCTAGTTTTGTCCACAGTTGTCATAACATCCTCGTCTTCACTGCTTGTGTCGTAAGTATTAACCATAAGTTGTGCCATATAGCTATCTTTTCCGAAAGATCCAAACAAAAAAGTCGTTGGAACAGCTAAATCTAAGTACTCTTCGTCAGTAAAAGACAGCTCTTTGCTCATAATTCCTTTTTCTAGTACATAATTAAATGCACCGAAAGAGGAATTGTAGACTGTCCCTATCAATTCTGATAATTGATCAGAGTTGTTGACCAAGGGACTATTAACCCAAGACTCAAGTTTCTCCATTTCTCGCTCTAGCTTGTCATCAAATTCCTTACTCATACCAATTCGCCTTTCCTAGTTCTACTAATGCTTGTTCAATGTCGCCATCTGCATAATTTTCATAGGTTTTCCAAATTTGACTCTTCATTCCTACTGATAACTTCATAGCTGCTAACACTCTATATAGACTACCTTTAGTTTCTCTAGTAGGTTTCATTCTCAAGTCAGCCTCTGTTGGTGTATCAGGCTTTTCTTTTTCACAGAGACCTTGGTCTCCTTTGGCCATACACGCAATCTTGAAGTGCCAATTACCATATTGATCAGATGACCAACGAGTGTCTGTAAATTGACAATAGTATCCTGCTACATCACACTTTCCTCCTGCGGAATCTAGGATTTGTTCAGGTGTTACCTTACGAATCCTTGGAGCGTTCATAGCTTTTAGCTTTGCCAATATCAAAGAACCCTCAGGTGCTTTTACTCTGCCCTCTTCATACAGAGATTGTACTGCTGCAAATACATCAGCTTTGGTATAGTCTTGTAGATCTGAATAGAATACATCAATTTGGAATTGCTCCCACTTGCTTGCTGAATCAAATCTAAAAGCTAACCACTGAACAATCTCTAACCATTCAGACTTTAACATTGCCCTGTGAGGTCTTGTTTTTTCGTCTACAGGTTTTGGCTGAAACTTCGCAATATCTTCTAGCGATTGTTGATAGTCCTGATTATCAATAGGTTCTAAATCACTCACTGTCTTTTGTCCATTTCACATAACATTGAACTCTGCCTTGGTTTGTGATTACTCTTGCTTCTATAGGAAGTCCTCGTGTTCTTAAATGGTACATTGAACTTCTTGCTGAAGCTCTAACCTTTGAACGCATATCTGAATTTTCTATATGTTCATCAAAAGTAATAATCCATTTCATAGGATTTGCTTCTGCTAAATCTAATCCCTTTGCTGTCCAAAACTTAGTCTTTCGGCTAAGTCTTAGTGCGTTAGGTACACCTTCAACTACTCTTGGTTGAAATTCCTCTATTCCATCTTCTTCTGCTTTTTGGTAAACACTCCATTCTTGTAGAGTAGATTCCCATTGTTTTTTATTCGTCATATTCTCCTTTATTATTTATACATACTTTACTACTTTTATATTTTTATGCAAGTATATGTTTTTGTATCTATTACTTAGACACTCATTACTTAAAAAAGGTTACATAGAAAGATCCATATTCCCTACTTGCACGCTTTACGAAGTAAAGCTTAGGTATAGTTCTTTAGGTATAGTTAATTAGGTATAGTTAGTGCCCA
>Ga0213861_10000715_pt1 | contig 29392 bp, 27 predicted proteins | sample PICome_4_FD_160110 | JGI IMG/M metagenome (GOLD analysis project Ga0213861, IMG submission 160110) | Coastal seawater microbial communities near Pivers Island, North Carolina, United States - PICO131 | ecosystem: Environmental > Aquatic > Marine > Coastal | place: USA: North Carolina... | reverse complement strand
GATTTTTTGGGAATGGAAAAGGTGAAAGGTTTATGGAGAGATATGCGCCTAATGCAAAAGATTTAGCTTCAAGAGATGTTGTAAGCCGTTCAATGGAAATGGAGATTAATGAGGGTCGTGGAGTCGGTAAAGATAAAGATCATATAAGTTTACATTTAGATCACATAGATAAAGAAGTTTTAGATGAAAGATTGCCTGGAATAACAGAGGCAGCTAAAACGTTTGCAAATGTTGACATAAACAAGCAACCTATTCCAGTTGTTCCAACAGTTCATTATAATATGGGAGGCATACCAACAAACTATAAAGCTGAAGTTTTAACATTAAATGGATCTGAAAAAACAGTGCCAGGATTAATGGCCATAGGAGAAGCAGCTTGCGTATCAGTTCATGGAGCAAATAGACTAGGGTCTAACTCTTTGATTGACCTTGTGGTTTTTGGAAGAGCAGCAGCGAAAAGAGCAGCAGAGTTAGTAAAAGCTGGAACACCTCATGAGGAAGTTTCAATCTCAGAAACTGATAAATGTTTAGATAGATTTGATAAAATTAGAAATTCAAGCGGTTCCACAATGACATCAGAGTTAAGAATGAAAATGCAAAAAACAATGCAATCTAAATGTGCAGTTTTTAGAACAGAAAAAACTTTGAAGGAAGGGGTTGATCAAATAAGAAAACCTTACGAAGGCATGAACGATATTTCTGTAAAAGATAAATCATTATTATTTAATACAGATTTAGTCGAAACTTTAGAATTTGATAATTTAATTCGCCAAGCTCTTACAACAATGGATTCGGCTTATAACAGAAAAGAGAGTAGAGGTGCGCATGCGAGAGAAGATTTTAGCAAAAGAGATGATAAAAACTTTATGAAGCACACTTTAGCTTGGCAAAATGATAATAAAGTAGAAATTAAATATAGAGATGTTCACTCGAGAACATTGACTAATGACGTCCAGTACTTTCCTCCAAAAGAAAGAGTGTATTAAGAAATGGTTCAATTTAACTTGCCACAAAATTCTAAAATAGAAGTTGGCATGCATTATAAAGACATAACTAATTCTAATAATTTAAAAAAAGTAAATATATATAGATGGGATCCATCTACAGGTCAAAATCCAAGAGTTGATACATTTGAAGTTGATATGGATAACTGCGGCCCAAAAGTATTGGATATATTGTTTAAAATTAAAAATGAAATAGACCCATCCCTTACTTTCAGAAGATCATGTGCCCATGGAGTTTGCGGTTCGTGCGCGATGAATATTGATGGTGTAAATACACTAGCCTGTATAAAATCTCATACAGATATTAATGGTGATTTAAATGTATATCCTCTGCCTCACTTAAAAGTAATCAAAGATTTAATTGGTGATTTAACAACACTTTATAAACAATATGAATCGATTAAGCCGTGGCTTACAACTGAACAAACTGGTGAAGAGCAAACAGAATTAAAACAAACGCAAAAAGATAGAGAAAAATTAGATGGGTATTATGAATGTATTTTATGTGCCTGTTGTTCAACATCGTGCCCAAGCTATTGGTGGAATGGAGAAAAATATTTAGGTCCAGCAGTGCTTCTACAAGCTTATCGTTGGATTAATGATAGTAGAGATGGCGATAAAAAAGAGAGATTAAAAAAAGTTGCAGATGAATTAAAATTATATAGATGTCATACTATTATGAATTGCACTAATTCCTGCCCAAAAGGATTGAATCCTGCAAAAGCTATTGGTTCTATTAAGAAAATGCTTGCAACAAGCTAAAACCTTATTTATTCAATTACATCATGAGAATTATTGAGCACTTTGTAAATGGAAAATCTTATAGCGGTGAGTCTAAAAAAAAAGGAAAAATTTTTAACCCTGCTACAGGTGACCAAGAAGCAGAAGTAAAATTAGCCACTACAAAAGATGTTAATGAAGCAGTTGCTAGTGCAAAAAAAGCATTTGAAGCTTGGTCAAATAAGCCTCCTCTTCAAAGAGCTAGAGTAATGTTTAAATTTAAAGAGTTAATCGAAAAAAATTCAGACGAACTTACAAAAATAATAGTAGCTGAACATGGAAAAGTATATGAAGACGCTAAGGGTTCATTAACTAGAGGTTTAGAAGTTGTTGAATATGCATGTGGAATTCCACAAATGCTAAAAGGAGAATTTACAGAAAATGTTGGAACTGATGTTGATAGTTGGTCTATAAGACAACCGCTTGGAGTATGTGCTGGTATAACGCCGTTTAATTTTCCTGCAATGGTACCCATGTGGATGTTTCCAATGGCAATAGCTTGTGGAAATACATTTGTTCTAAAGCCATCAGAGAAAGATCCATCATGTTCTATGAGATTAGCAGAATTATTAAAAGAAGCCGGTCTACCTGATGGAGTTTTTAATGTTATCAATGGAGATAAAGAAGCAGTAGATGCTTTGATTAATAACAAAGATGTTGCTGGGATGAGTTTTGTTGGATCAACACCTATTGCAAAATATATTTATGAAAACTGTGCAAAAAACGAAAAAAGAGTTCAAGCTTTAGGTGGAGCTAAAAATCATTGTGTAGTTATGCCTGATTGCGATTTAGAGCAAGCAGTTAACGGCCTAATGGGAGCTGCCTATGGTTCAGCAGGAGAAAGATGCATGGCTCAATCAGTAGCAGTAGCGGTTGGAGGAATTGGTAATAAATTAGTAAGTGCACTAGCTAGAAAATTAGAAACACTAAAAGTTGGACCTGGTATGGATAAACAGTCTGAGATGGGTCCATTAGTTACAAAAGAACATCTAGAAAAAGTTAAAAACTACGTCGACATTGGAGAAAAAGAGGGTGCTAAACTTATTATAGATGGTAGAAATTTTAAATTACAAGGGTATGAGAATGGGTATTACCTTGGTGGCTGTTTGTTTGATCACGTAACTAAAGATATGAGAATTTATAAAGAAGAAATTTTTGGTCCAGTTCTATCCGTTATACGAGCAAAAGACTTTGATGAAGCATTACAATTAGTAAATGATCATGAGTTCGGTAATGGAGTTAGTATTTTTACAAGGGATGGAGACTCAGCAAGGAATTTTTCTAGTTTAGCAAAAATTGGAATGGTTGGCATAAATATACCTATCCCGGTTCCAATGGCTTTCCATAGTTTTGGTGGCTGGAAAAGGTCCTTATTCGGTGATCAGCATATGCATGGACCTGAAGGTGTAAGATTTTATACAAAATTAAAGACCATAACATCAAGGTGGCCTTCTGGACAAAGGTCTAACCCTGAATTTGTTATGCCAACAATGAAATAAAAAGGAGATATATGAGAAAAAAAATTACTTTAATAGGAGCAGGTCAAATTGGAGGAACGCTAGCTCATTTAATCGCTCTAAAAGAATTAGGTGATATCGTTCTTTTTGATGTAGCTGAGGGAATAGCTAAAGGAAAAGCTTTAGATATAGCTCAGTCGTCACCAGTTGATGGATTTAATATTAATTTAAAAGGAACAGACAATTATAATGAGACAAAAAATTCGGATGTTATTATTATAACTGCTGGAGTGCCTAGAAAACCAGGCATGACAAGAGATGATCTTCTTGGCATAAATCTTAAAATTATAAAGCAAGTTGCAGAAGGGATAAAAAAAACATCACCAAACGCTTTTGTAATATGTATTACAAACCCACTGGATGTAATAGTTATGGCCTTACAAAAATATTCAGGATTACCAAAAAATAAAATAGTAGGTATGGCAGGAATTTTGGATTCATCAAGATTTATTTATTTTTTATCTCAAGAAATGAAAATACCGGTAAAAAACATTAAATCTTTCGTATTAGGCGGGCATGGAGATAGTATGGTTGCAATGCTTGGACATACAGAAGTAGAGGGAAAAAAAATAAATGAATGTATTAAAGATGGAAAAATTTCTAAAGAAAAATTAGATGAGATAGTAGATAGAACAAAAAAAGGTGGAGCAGAAATTGTAAAGTACCTAGAAAAAGGATCTGCATTTTATGCGCCAGCAGCCTCAGGTGTTGAGATGGCAGAAAGTTATCTTAAAGATTTAAAAAAACAGCTACCTTGTGCAGTATATTTGAATGGAGAATATGGAGCAAAAGATATCTATGCCGGTGTTCCAGTTATTCTTGGAGCCAAAGGTGTAGAAAAAATAATAGAGTTAGAACTTTCTAATGAAGAAAAAATTAATTTTGAAAACTCAATAAAAGCTGTAAGAGATTTATTCGATGCAGCAAAAAAAATTGACCCAGATCTTCAATAAAAATAAAAATATTTTAAAAGAACTTATTTATATATTTTTAATTTCATCTAGTGCAATATTCTTTACTTATTACTATGGCTATATTGGTGTTTTTCCAATAGATAGTTTTTTAATTTATGACGCTGGTTATAAAATTCTAAATGGATTTCATCCTTTTAAAGATTACTGGACAATAACTGGTCCCCTGTTGGATTATATACAATTTATTTTCTTTAAATTTTTAGGCATAAATTGGTTAAGTTACGTTTTGCATGCAGCCTCAATAAATTTACTTTTGACACTTTCATTATATTATTTTTTTGCAAAACTTGGGTTAAATAAGTTTTATTGCTTTATTTACAGTTTAAGCTGTTCGATACTTGCTTATCCATCAATTGGAACACCTTTTGTTGACCATCATGCGGTTATATTTTCTTTAATATCAGTTTTATTTATAATATTAGCTATAAAACATGATTTTAAATCTTTTTGGTTTTTAACTTCTTTATTTTTATTTTTATCTTTTTTTTCTAAGCAAATACCTTCAGCATACCTAATGATTTTATTCACTTTTATAATAGGTACAATTTTTTATTTAAATAATTTTAAAAATTTAAGAAATTTAATTTACGTAATATATGGAGGTGTTTTACCATCTATTTTATTAATCATTTTTTTTAATATAAATGACATCTTAATTAAAGATTTTTTTATACAATATTTTTTATACCCAATGGGAATAGGAGAGCAAAGAAAACTGAATATCATTTTTACATTTAATAAAATTTTTTCTCAATTTAAATTTATTTATTTTTCCCTTATACCGTTAATATTTGTCATTTTTAAATTAAAAAAAAAGTTAAGAAAAAAATTAGAAGTAAAAAAAGATTTAGTAATAATATTTGCAATTTTATTTTCTGTTAGTATCTTTTTATACACTCAAATGATTACTAAAAACCAAATACTAATTTTTTTTGTAATTCCTTTTATTTTAGGAACTTCACATTATTTTTATAATAAATATATTAACGAATCTAAAAAATTACAATTTTTTGTTTTGTTTATCTTAATAATTTCTACAATAAAATTTCACATAAGATTTAATGAAAATAAAAAATTTATGGAATTGAATAATGTTGATTTAAATCTGGCTGTTGATGCTAAAGTGTTAGATGAGTCGTTAAATAACCTTCAATGGATTAGTCCGAAATATTCAAAAAACCCTAAGCGTGAACTTGATCAATTGTCACAACTAAAAAAAATTATTTTATTAGATGGTGAAAAAAAAATAATCCTAAGTAACTATCAACTCTTACCAGCAATAACTGGTACAAAAACGATAACACCCAATAAATGGTTTGATGATTTAAGTGTTCCAGATAAAAACAACAAATACTTTAATTATTATAAATATTTTTTTATTAATAAATTAAAAGAACAAAATATAAAAAACATCTATATAACAGAAAATAAGATTAACTATATAACGAATGTTTTTGGTGAAGAATGTTTACAGGTAAAGATATTAAATGAATTGGCACGAAAAGTTAATATATTGAGTTGCCTGAAATAAAATGGTTAATTTATCATTTTATCGTGTTGCAAAGCATAAATTTATTTGCTTATAACTTAATTTTAACTATAAATTTAATAATTTTAAGATCATGAATATCCACGAACATCAGGCAAAAGAAATTTTAAAAGAGTATGGAGCTCCCGTATCCAATGGAGTTGTAATTCTGTCTGTTAACGAAATAAAAGATAAAATAAAAGGTTTAAAAAGTACAGAATTTGTTTTGAAAGCCCAGATTCATGCAGGAGGGAGAGGTAAGGCTGGCGGCGTAAAATTAATAAAAGATATTGATACTCTGGAAATTGAAGCTAATAAGATGATGGGAAAAGTATTAATTACTCATCAAACCGGTTCAGCAGGTAAAGAGGTTAAAAGACTGTATATTGAAGAGGCGTCAGACATTAAGAAAGAATTTTATTTTTCCTGCCTAATTGATCGAGAAACATCAAAAATCGCATTTATAAGTAGCACTCAAGGTGGAATGGATATCGAAAAAGTTGCAGCTGAAACGCCAGAAAAAATTATTACAAATAAGATAGAGTTTAAAAATGATGGACCAAATCAAGATGAAATTGAAAATATAATTTCTGTATTTAAATTAGATGAGAATCAAAAAAAAACTGCATCAAATTTAGTTAAATCTCTTTACAGAATAGTTTTAGAAAAAGATGCTAACTTAATTGAAATTAATCCATTGATCATAAATAAGGATAATAAAATAATATGCTTGGATGCAAAAATGAATTTTGATGACAATGCCATCTATAGAAGACCTGAAATTTTAAAGCTCAGAGATTTAAATGAAGAAGATCCAGCAGAGATAGAGGCCAGCAAACATGATCTAGCCTACATTAAACTTAACGGGTCTATAGGATGTATGGTTAATGGGGCGGGCTTAGCCATGGCAACAATGGACATCATCAAGCTTTATGGTAAAGAACCTGCAAATTTTTTAGATGTAGGTGGTGGCGCTTCGAAAGAGAAGGTTTCTGCAGCTTTTAAATTAATCCTATCTGATAAAAATGTAAAAGGTATTTTAATAAATATATTTGGTGGAATTATGAGATGCGATATTCTTGCTCAAGGAGTTGTTGAAGCTGCAAAAGAAATAAATTTGTCCGTTCCATTAGTTGTAAGACTAGCAGGTACTAATTTCAAAGAAGGAAAAGAAATATTAGATAAGTCAAATTTAAAGATATTGTCTGCATCAGATTTGAATGATGCAGCTAAAAAAATAGTGGAGGTAATAAAATAAATGTCAATATTAGTTGACAAAAACACAAGATTGATCTGCCAAGGATTTACCGGTACACATGGAACTTTTCATTCCGAACAAGCTTTGAAGTATGGAACTCATTTGGTTGGGGGTGTTACACCGAAAAAAGGTGGACAAAAGCATTTAAACCTTCCAGTGTTTAACACAGTTCAAGAGGCAAAAGATCATACTTCTGCTAATGCAACCATGATTTATGTCCCACCAAAATTTGCAGGTAATGCAATTATTGAGGCCATAGAAGCAAAAATTGAATTAATCGTTTGTATCACAGAAGGAATACCAGTGGTTGACATGCTAAAAGTTAAAAAAAAATTGAATGAGGGTATTTCAAGATTGATAGGGCCTAATTGTCCAGGAATTATAACTCCTGAGGAATGTAAGATTGGTATTATGCCGGGTAATATTCATAAAAAAGGCACGGTTGGAATTGTTTCAAGATCAGGAACATTAACCTATGAGGCGGTAGCACAAACATCTGCTAATGGAATGGGTCAGTCTACTTGTATAGGAATTGGTGGAGACCCTATAAATGGAACAAACTTTATCGACTGTCTGGAATTATTTTTACAAGACAATCAAACACAATCAATTGTTATGATTGGGGAAATTGGTGGGTCAGCAGAGGAAGAAGCTGCAGAATTTCTAAGAAAAGAAAAAATTAAAAAACCTATGGTTGGATTTATCGCTGGCTTAACTGCACCGCCAGGTAGAAGAATGGGGCATGCTGGCGCAATAATCTCTGGTGGCAAAGGGGGGGCTGAAGATAAAATAGAAAAAATGAGGTCAGCCGGGATAACCATATCTAAATCACCCGCTGATATAGGCAAAACACTATTTAAAAAACTAAATGGTTGATTTTTATAAATTTATGTTAAAATTAATTTTTAATGTCTTCATCTGATAATAATACAACTTATAAAAAAACCTCATTTCTAGCAGGGGCAAACTCTGAATTTATTAACGAATTTTATGCAGATTATATTTCTGATCCAAACTCACTTCCAGAGAGTTGGAAAAGTTTTTTTGATGGATTAAGTGACAATGAAAAACTTATTTACAATGATATAAAAGGGCCAAGCTGGTCTCCAGAAAAAAAAATAAGAAAAATAAAAATCCCAAAGGATCACAAAGAAGATAATGATGATATAAATTCAAATATTGTTAAACAAGCATCAAAAGATTCTGTACGAGCTATTATGTTGATAAGGGCTTATAGAATAAGAGGTCACTTGATATCAAATCTAGATCCTCTTTCAATTCAAAAAAAAGAAGAGCATCCAGAATTAAAACCAGAGACGTATGGCTTTGAAAATAAAGATTATGAAAGGAAAATATTTTTAGATGGTGTTCTAGGTCTACAATATGCTAACTTAAATCAAATTTTAGAAATTCTTAAAAAAACTTATTCTTCAAATATTGGATATGAATTTATGCACATGGGTGATCCAGAAGAAAAATCATGGATTAGAGATAGAATAGAAGGCCCTGAAAAAAACATATCTTTTACGAAAAATGGAAAAAAGGCCATTCTAAATAAGATTATTCAAGCAGAAGGCTTTGAAAAATATTTACACGTTAAATTTGTTGGTACAAAAAGGTTTGGTTTAGACGGAGGCGAGTCTTTAATACCAGCATTAGAACAAATTATTAAAAGAGGTGGAAATTTAGGAGCTAAAGAGATTAAAATTGGAATGCCTCACCGAGGTCGGTTAAATGTTTTAGCTAATGTAATGGGTAAACCATTTAAAGCTATATTTAGTGAATTTTTTGGAAAGACAGCCAGCGCTAGCAAAGATATTGAGGGAGATGTTAAATATCATTTAGGAGCATCCTCAAATAGAGAATTTGATGGTAATTCTGTTCATATAAGTCTAACAGACAATCCATCACATCTGGAAGCAGTAAACCCAGTAGTATTAGGTCAAGTTCGAGCTAAACAATTTTTTCACAAAGATAAAGAGAGAAAAAAAGTTATTCCTGTATTAATGCATGGTGACGCTGCATTTGCTGGTCAAGGAATTGTTGCAGAATGTTTTGCTATGTCTGGACTTCCTGGCCATAACATTGGAGGCACAATTCATATTATTGTGAATAATCAAATAGGATTTACTACAGCGCCAAGATTTGCACGATCATCCCCATACCCTTCAGATGTTGCTAAAATTGCTCAAGCTCCAATTTTTCATGTAAATGGAGATGACCCAGAGGCAGTTGTTCATTGTGCAAAGATAGCAACAGAATATAGACAAAAATTTAACAGAGATGTTGTAATCGATATGGTTTGTTACAGAAGATACGGTCATAATGAAGGAGATGAACCTTCATTTACTCAACCGATAATGTATAAAAAAATAAAAAATCACCCCTCAACACTTACAATTTACGGAAAAAAATTAAGTCAAGAAGGTTTAAAAACAGAAGCAGAGTTGCAAAATGAAAAAACAAATTTCAAAAATTTTTTAGAAACAGAATTTATTTCGTCTAAAAGTTATAAATCAGAATTGAAGTGGTTTGACGGTGCCTGGTCAAGATTTAAACCAGGCTTAGGCAAAGACAAAATAGGCGCTAGTGGTGTTGACAAAAAATTGTTAGTAGAAGTAGGGAAAAAAATTACAAAAATTCCTTCAAATTTAAATATACATAAAACATTAAAAAAAATATTTGATTCACGACTTCATGCTATAGAAGAAGGAAAAGCTATAGATTGGTCTACAGCAGAAAGTTTGGCATTTGGAACTTTGCTAGCAGAAGGTTTTTCAGTTCGGCTATCTGGTCAAGATTCTGGTAGGGGAACTTTCAGCCAAAGACATGCAATTATAAGAAATCAAGATAGCCACGATAGATATGTTCCTTTAAATAATATTTTAAAAGGGCAAAAAAATTTTGAAATAATAGATAGCTTACTATCTGAATTTGCAGTTTTGGGTTTTGAATTTGGTTACTCTATCTCTGAACCAGAAACATTAGTTTTGTGGGAGGCACAGTTTGGTGATTTTGCAAATGGAGCGCAAATTATTATTGATCAATTTATATCATCCGGAGAGTCTAAATGGGGTAGAGCCAGCGGTTTAGTTATGTTGTTGCCGCATGGATATGAAGGTCAAGGTCCTGAACATTCTTCAGCAAGATTAGAGAGATTTTTACAACTATGTGCTGGAGAAAATATTCAAGTTGTTAATTGTACTACACCATCAAATTATTTTCATGTTTTAAGACGTCAAATGAGAAGGGAATTTAGAAAGCCACTAATTATTATGACTCCTAAATCATTGTTGAGACATAAAAGATGTGTTTCAAGTATTTCAGAATTTTCTACAGAGAGTACATTTCATAGAGTTTTAGAAGATGACTCATTTACTAAAGTTAAAAATTTATTAGAGCTTAAAAAAAGAGATAATAAGATTAATAAAGTAGTTATGTGTTCAGGTAAAATTTACTATGATTTAATTGAAGCTAGAGAAAAGTATAAAAATGATAGAGTTACATTTATTAGAATTGAGCAGCTTTATCCTTTTCCCGTAAAAACTTTAGCAAATATTTTAAAGCGATATAAAAAATGTGATTTTATTTGGTGTCAAGAAGAACCAAAAAACATGGGAGCCTGGAATACCGTCAGAAATTACATAGATAGAACATTAGAAATGATTAATTTAGATGGTATTTCAGTGAAATATGTGGGTAGAAAAGCATCTTCTTCTACTGCGACTGGAAATCTTAACAAACATCTTGCACAACAAAAAGAAATATTAGAAAAGATACTTAAAGATTAAATGTCAGAAAAAATTACAGTACCTACTTTGGGAGAGTCTATCACAGAGGCTACGGTATCTAAGTGGCTTAAGTCTCAAGGAGAAGAGGTTTCAGCTGATGAACCACTTGTAGAATTAGAAACAGACAAAGTAAACGTTGAAGTTCCTTCCCCAACAAATGGAATTCTAGGTAGCATTGCCGTTAGAGAAGGTGAAACTGTAAATGTAGGTTCTTTACTAGGAACGATAAACGGCTCGGCAACAAATACCAACAAAAACCTTAAAGAAATAAATGATTATGCACCGCCTCAGAAAGCAAATAAAGAAAAAACAATAAAAGTTTTTGATGAAGTGGAAACCTTAAAACCTAAAAAATTAAAATCAAAAAAGAATAAAATTGCTGAACCACTACTTAAATTGGAAGAAGAAGAACCTTTGATACTTGAACAGGTTCATGAAGAAAAATTACCTAAAAAAAAGAGGTGCAAGTATCGCCAGCAGCAAGAAAAATAGCGAATGAAGGTAAAGTTGATCTAGGTAGTGTCAAGGGCTCAGGTAAACACGGAGTTATTTTAAAAGAAGACATCATGAGGCTCATGGGCTCAAAGCCATCACCAGCTGAAAGAAAAATTAAATATGGTCCGGAAGAAAGAGTTAAGATGACGAGACTCAGATTAACAATTGCAAAAAGACTAAAAGAGGCTCAAGAAAATGCTGCAATGCTTACAACTTTTAATGAAGTTGATATGACCGAAATAATTAAAATGAGAAATCAACATAAAGAGGAATTTCAAAATAATTATGGTGTAAAACTTGGCTTTATGTCATTTTTTGTAAAATCTTGCGTAATTGGTTTAAAAAACTATCCTTCTATTAATGCAGAAATTCAGGATGAAGAAATAGTTTACAAAAACTATTATAACATAAGTATAGCTGTTGGAACTGATAGAGGATTAGTTGTACCAGTACTTAGAGAAACTGACGAAATGTCATTTGCAGATATAGAAAAAAATATTGGTAATCTTGGTCAAAAAGCTAGAGATGGAAAAATTACTATTGAAGATTTACAAGGGGGAACTTTTACAATTACTAATGGAGGAATTTATGGATCAATGTTGTCGACACCAATATTAAACCCCCCACAATCAGCAGTCTTAGGAATGCATAATATTGTCCAAAGAGCTACTGTTGTTGATGGTAAAATTGAATCAAGACCAGTAATGTATTTAGCTCTATCTTATGATCATAGAATAATTGACGGAAAAGAAGCTGTTTCTTTTTTAAAGATTGTAAAGGAATCGCTTGAACAACCTCAAAGACTTTTTCTAAATATTTAAATATGGAAAATAATTTTGATTTAGTTGTAATAGGAGGCGGACCAGGTGGCTATGTATGTGCAATTAGAGCTGCACAACTTGGCCTTAAAACAGCATGTATCGAGTCTAGAGGAGCACTGGGAGGAACGTGCCTTAATATTGGCTGCATACCTTCAAAAAGTTTATTAAATTTATCAGAAAATTACCATAAGGCTAAAAAAGACTTTAATCAGCAAGGAATCGAGATAGATGGCATTAAACTTAACATAGAAAAAATGATGTCAAATAAAAATAAATCGATTAAAATTTTGACAAAAGGTGTTGAGTTTTTATTTAAAAAAAATAAAGTTTCTTATTTTAGAGGCAAGGGAGTTGTTTTTTCAAAAAATGATATAGTAGTTTTTGGAAACAGCAATAGCAGAACAAATATCACAGCAAAGAATATTGTTATAGCCACCGGATCTGAAGTCGCCTCATTACCCGGTATAGAAATAGATGAGAAGAATGTAGTTTCCTCAACAGGAGCTTTATCTTTTAACAAAGTACCAAACAAGTTAGCAGTAATAGGTGGTGGATATATAGGTCTCGAAATGGGTTCAGTTTGGTCAAGACTAGGTTCAGAAGTAGTCGTTTTAGAATATTTAGATTTTATAACACCCGGAATGGATAGGGAGATATCAAATGAATTTCAAAAAATATTAACCAAGCAAGGTATCAAGTTTAAAATGGGATCTCGAGTTAATACGGTAAGCAACAAAGGTAATTCTGTGGTAATTCAATATACAGACATAAAAAATTCAAAAGAAGAAAAAATTGAAGTTGATAAAGTTTTAGTTGCTGTTGGAAGAAAACCTTACACAGAAGGATTAAACCTATCAAAGGTTGGTGTCAAACTGGATAACAAAGGTAGAATTGAAGTAAATAACAAACTTCAAACTTCTGTAGAGAATATTTATGCCATTGGAGATGTTATAAAGGGCCCTATGTTGGCTCACAAAGCCGAAGAGGAAGGAATAGCTGTTGCAGAAATCTTAGGAGGTCAAGCAGGACATGTAAATTATGATGTTATACCTGGAGTAGTTTACACTTCACCTGAGGTCGCAACAGTAGGTAAAACTGAAGAACAATTAAAGAGTGAGAATAAATCTTATAAAATAGGAAAATTTCCATTTTTAGCTAATTCAAGAGCAAAAGTTAATAATGAAACAGATGGGTTTGTAAAAATCTTGGCAGACAGCACAACAGATAAAGTTTTAGGAGTACATATTATCGGACCTCACTGCGGAGATATGATTGCTGAAATGGCATTAGCTATGGAATTCGGGGCAAGTGCGGAAGATATAGCTAGAACTTGCCATGCTCACCCTACACACACAGAAGCAATCAAAGAAGCTGCATTAGCTGTTGATAAAAGACCAATTCATTTTTAAATAAACAAAATTCATCTACTATTAATATATGAAAGTAGAAGTACTGTTACCTAAAGTATTTAATTTTTCATTTACTTATAACTCTAATAATATTCCACTCAAAACTGGAGATCTAGTTGAAGTTCCTTTTGGAAAAAAAAAAGAAACCGGTGTTGTTTGGAAAAACAAAAATATAAAGCTTAAAAAAAATATAAAAATAAAAAATGTAAACAAAAAAATTAAAAACTATTCAATAAATGAGAATTTTATTAATTTTATTGAATGGTTTTCATCATACAACATGGTTCCCATAGGATTAGTTTTAAAGATGGTCATAGGAAATAAAAATAATTTTACAGAAAAAAATGATCTCAGTTTCAAAAGGGTAAAGGCCCAAATAATAAAATATAAACTTAATAATGAACAAAAAAAGGCTTTAGATTATCTAGACTCAGTAAACAACAAATTTGATGTGTCGGTGTTGCAAGGAACAACAGGTTCAGGAAAAACTTTGATTTATTTTGAAAGAATAAAAAAAATTATAAATAAAAAAAAACAAGCACTAGTTCTACTACCTGAAATTTTTTTAACTAGTGAATTTAAATTTAGATTTAAAGATTTTTTTGGTTATGAACCAGCGATATGGCACTCAAAAATTACACCAAAAAATAAAAGAATAATTTGGAAAGGTATAATAAATAATGAAATTAAGTTAGTTGTTGGAGCACGATCCGCATTACTACTACCATTTAAAAAACTTGGCATCATCATTGTTGATGAAGAACATGATGCTTCTTATAAACAAGATGAAGGCGTAACTTATAATGCTAGAGACATGGCTATATCAAGAGCATCATTTGAAAAAATTCCAATTCATTTAGTAACTTCTATACCTTCGGTAGAAACATATAATAATATTTTAAATAAAAAATTTCGACATGTTAGAATTTTTAAAAGATTTAATGATTATCCATTGCCTAATACAAAAATTATTAATTTAAATATAAATAAAGTTAAAAATAAATTTATTTCAAGTGAAACTATTAAGTACGTTAATGACTTTTTAAAAAGGGGAGATCAAATATTATTTTTTATAAATAAAAGAGGTTATGCTCCATATTTAATTTGTAAAAAATGTGGGACAAAACAAATATGTTCTAATTGTTCAATGTATTTAACTTTTCATAAAATAAAAAATAAAGCTGTTTGCCATCACTGTTCTCTTGAAAGAGAAATTAAAAAAAAATGCAAAGAAGAGGGAGATTGTGATTTTATTATGTATGGCACTGGAGTAGAAAAAATATACGAGGAAGTAAAAAAAATTTTTCCAAATAACAAAATAGAAATTTTCTCAAGTGATTACATGAAAAATAGAAAAAAAACTGAAATATTATTTAAAAAAATTAATAACAACGAAATAAACATTTTAATTGGTACTCAAATGATTTCAAAGGGTTTTAATTTTCCTAAATTAAATTGTATTGTAGTAATCGATGCAGACTTTTCTGGCAGAGGATATGATCTAAGAACTACCGAAAAAAATATTCAATTATACCATCAGCTTAGTGGAAGGGCTGGAAGATTTAGTTCGGAGTCATTAATAATCTATCAAACGTTAACACCTCAAGATACTACACTTAATGAATTAATTAAAAATAAATCTGAGCAATTATTAAAAATAGAATTAATTACAAGAAAAAAAAATAGCCTTCCTCCATATGCTAGATTAATAGCAATAATAATTTCCTCAAATCAGCACGATATGAGCCTTAAGGGAGCAAGAGAAATTAAAAATCAATTAAAAAAAATTAATTCTATAGAGGTTTTAGGCCCAGTAGACTCACCTTTTCTTAAAATTAAAAATAAATTTAGATCTCGATTGTTATTAAGGTGTAGAAGTAGCATTTTAATACAGAATAAAATAATAAACCTACTAAATTCTCTTAAAATATCATCTAAAATTAAACTTACGGTTGATGTTGACCCAGTAAATTTTAGTTAATCTTTATATGGTAACTTGATCAACATATTCTCTTATGATACGAAACGCTCATAATTTCACGATATTTCATAAAAATTAAAAATGAGCACAAATAAATCTTTCTCAACAGAAACATCAGAAAGATACTCGCGCGCGCTTTTTGAAGCAGCTAAAGAGTCTAATGAGTTAGAAAAAATTGAAATTGATGTAAGAAATTTTCAAACACTTTATAACGGTAATCAAGAAATTAAAAATTTTATTCAAAATCCAACTCATATGATTGAGACTCAAAACAGAGTATTAGAAACTTTATCTATAAAATTAAATTTTACAAAAAATTTAAAAAACTTCTTTTTGTTGTTAATCGAAAAAAGACGAATATTTTTTGCTAAAAAAATTTTAAACGTTTTTTTAAAATTATGCTCTAAAAATAGAGGAGAAATTAAAGCTTCTTTAGTTTCATCTAAAGAACTATCATCTAGTGAATTAGAAAATATAAGCAAAGAATTATCATCTTCAATGAAGTCAACTATAAAATTTGATTATAAAGTTGATAAGGATTTAATTGGAGGACTGAAATTACAACTGGGAAGTTTTATGATAGATACCTCAATTAGAAATAAATTAAAAAAATACGAACAAAAAATGTTAGAGAGTTAAAATGTCAATTAATCCATCAGAAATTACAAAATTATTAAAAGATCAAATTAAAAATTTTGGCGAAAAAGCAGAAGTTTCTGAAATAGGAAAAGTTTTATCAGTTGGTGATGGTATAGCACGTGTTTATGGACTTGATAATGTTCAGGCGGGTGAGATGGTTGAGTTTGAAGATGGCTCAAAAGGAATGGCTTTAAATTTAGAAAACGATAACGTCGGTGTTGTAATTTTTGGTGATGATAGAAAAATTAAAGAAGGTGACACGATTAAAAGAACTAATGCCATAGTGGACGTGCCAGTTGGTAAAGAACTTTTAGGGAGAGTTGTAGACGGATTGGGAAATCCAATAGACGGCAAAGGTGCACTTTCTTCCAAAGAACGAAAAAGAGTTGAAGTAAAAGCACCAGGTATTATTCCCAGACAATCTGTAAGTGAGCCGATGCAAACTGGACTAAAATCAATTGACTCATTGATACCTGTTGGAAGAGGTCAAAGAGAATTGATTATTGGAGATAGACAAACTGGAAAAACAGCTGTTGCAATTGATGCAATTATTAATCAAAAAAAATTAATGAGTCTTCAGATGAAAAGAAAAAATTATATTGCGTATATGTAGCCATAGGACAAAAACGTTCCACTGTAGCACAAATAACAAAAACATTGGAAGAAGCTGGGGCACTCAAATATACTACAATTGTTGCAGCCACAGCATCTGACTCTGCTCCGTTACAATTTTTAGCTCCTTATACAGGTTGTACTATAGGAGAATACTTTAGAGATAATGGTATGCATGCTTTAATAGTTTACGATGATCTATCAAAACAAGCAGTTGCTTATAGGCAAATGTCACTATTACTTAGAAGACCTCCAGGCAGAGAAGCATATCCAGGCGATGTTTTTTACTTACACAGTAGATTATTAGAAAGATCAGCTAAATTAAGTGATGCTAATGGCGGTGGTTCTTTAACAGCGCTACCTATTATCGAAACTCAAGCAGGCGATGTTTCTGCCTACATTCCAACAAATGTTATTTCAATTACAGATGGTCAAATATTTTTAGAAACAGAATTATTTAACCAAGGTATTAGACCAGCAGTTAATGTTGGATTATCAGTATCTAGAGTAGGATCTGCGGCTCAAACAAAGGCTATGAAAAAAGTTGCCGGTTCAATTAAATTGGAATTGGCTCAGTACAGAGAAATGGCAGCATTTGCACAATTTGGATCAGATTTAGATGCTTCAACACAGCAGCTTTTGAATCGAGGTGCAAAACTGACTGAATTATTAAAACAAAATCAATACTCACCGATGACAGTGGCAGAGCAAGTAATATCTGTTTTTACTGGTGTAAAAGGGTTTTTAGATGACGTGGAATTAACAAAAATTAAGAAGTTTGAAAATGATATTATTGAAAAGATTAAATCAGAAAAACCTGAGATTATCGATGCGATTCAATCTTCAGGAAAACTTGAAGAAAATACAGAAAAACTTTTAGTTCAGGCGATCGAAGAGTATAAGAAAGCAAATAAATAATGCCAAGTTTAGATGATTTAAAAAAAAGAATTAAAAGTGTTAAATCTACTCAAAAGATTACAAAAGCTATGAAAATGGTTGCAGCAGCGAAATTGAGAAAAGCACAAGAGAGCGCGGAAAAAGGACGACCTTACAGTCAAAAAATGCAGAATATTATTCTTAATCTCACTAATTCAATTAATGATCCTCAAAACGCCCCAAAATTATTGGTAGGAAATGGAAAAGATAAAACATATTTATGTCTAGTGTTAACTGCAGATAGAGGATTATGTGGGGGCTTTAACTCAAATATTTGCAAGTTAGCCAAAGTAAATTTTAAGAAAATACTAAATGAAGGAAAAGAACTAAAGATAATTACAGTAGGATCAAAAGGTTTAGACCAAATTAAGAGAGAATATGGAAAATATGTTATAAAAAAATTTAGTTTCAAAGATAAAAAGAAAATAACATTTGCAGAAGCTGAAATTATTGGTAATGAAATTATAAATTTATTTAATAGCAATGAGTTTGATAAATGTATTTTATTTTATAATAATTTTAAAAATGTTATTACACAGATACCTCAAGCCCAACAGATAATACCAGTTGAAAAAAAAATACCATTAGAGAAAAATGAAGATTCCATATCATATGAATTTGAACCAGATGAAGATGAAATTTTAGAGGACCTATTGCCCAAAAACATTTCTACTCAAGTTTTTAGAGCTTTCTTAGAAAATGCAGCGAGTGAGCAAGGATCAAGAATGACAGCGATGGATAACGCTACAAGAAATGCAGGCGATTTGGTTGATAAACTTACAATAAATTACAATAGAAGCAGACAAGCTTCGATTACTAAAGAATTGATTGAAATCATATCTGGAGCAGAAAGTTTATAATGAGTAAAAACGGAAAAATAACACAAATTATTGGTGCGGTTGTAGACGTAAAATTTGAAAATGAACTACCTGAAATATACACAGCACTTGAAGTAAGTAATTCTGGAAATAAATTAATTTTAGAAGTAGCCCAACATCTGGGTGAGAGCAGTGTTCGCACAATAGCAATGGATGCTACAGAGGGATTAAAAAGAGGCGATAACGTTATAAATACAGGAAACCCAATAAGCGTTCCAGTAGGACCAGAAACTCTTGGAAGAATTATAAATGTAATTGGAGAACCAATTGATGAAAAGGGAGACGTAAAAACAAAAGAAAAATGGCCTATTCATAGAGCAGCTCCAAAATTTACAGACCAGGCAACAGAAACTGAGCAACTTGTTACTGGTATTAAAGTAGTTGACTTGCTAGCCCCCTATGCAAAAGGAGGAAAGATTGGTCTTTTCGGAGGAGCTGGTGTTGGTAAAACGGTTACGATTATGGAATTAATTAATAACATAGCAAAAGCTCATGGAGGTTTTTCAGTGTTTGCTGGAGTAGGCGAAAGAACTAGAGAAGGAAATGATCTTTATCATGAGATGATAGAATCAGGAGTAATCAAACCTGACGGAAAAGGCTCTAAAGCTGCATTAGTTTATGGACAAATGAATGAACCACCAGGAGCAAGAGCTAGAGTGGCTTTAACAGGTTTAACAGTAGCAGAATATTTTAGAGATAAAGAAGGTCAAGATGTTCTTTTCTTCGTAGATAATATATTTAGATTTACACAGGCTGGATCAGAAGTATCAGCTTTATTAGGAAGAATACCTTCAGCAGTGGGTTACCAACCAACATTAGCTACAGACATGGGTAATTTACAAGAAAGAATTACATCCACAGATAAAGGTTCAATTACATCAGTGCAAGCGATCTATGTCCCGGCAGATGACTTGACGGACCCAGCTCCAGCAACATCATTTGCACACTTAGATGCAACAACAGTATTATCAAGGCAAATTGCAGAAATTGGAATTTATCCAGCTGTTGATCCTTTAGACTCAACGTCTAGAATTTTAGATCCAAGAATAGTTGGTGAGGAACATTACAGAGTCGCTAGAGATGTTCAAAAAATTTTACAGGCCTATAAATCCCTACAAGATATTATAGCTATTTTAGGAATGGATGAACTTTCTGAAGAAGACAAGTTAACAGTGGCGAGAGCAAGAAAAATACAAAGATTTTTATCTCAACCATTCTTTGTTGCAGAGGTGTTTACTGGATCACCAGGAAAATTAGTTGATTTAGACGATACTATCAAAGGCTTTGACGCAATATGTAAGGGTGAATATGATCATTTACCTGAAGCAGCTTTTTATATGGTTGGTGGAATTGAAGAAGCAATAGAGAAAGCAGAAAAATTATCTAAAGACAGCAAATAATGTCGGATAAATTCACAGTTGAAATTATAGCACCGAATAAAACAATTCTTAAAGCAGAAACCAGCGAAGTAACCATTCCTTCCTATGAAGGCCAAATTGGAATTTTAAAAGATCACATTCCACTTATAACTTTTTTAAGGCCAGGTATAATAACTTTAGAGAATCAAGAAAAAAAATATTATGTAGAAGAAGGAACAGTTGAATTTTCAAATAACAATCTACTAATTTTAACCTCAACCGCAAAAAATCTAGCAGAACTCAACCAGAACTCTATTGAAGATTTATTAAGTGCGGCAGAGAGTCAATTTAACGATAATAATTCTTCCGATAAAAAAAAATACATATCATCTTACAAAATAAGTACTTTAAAAGAAATTAATCAATAATTAATTTAATTTCTCTCAGTAGATTTAGATACAAATCTTTTTTAAATTCAACTATCACACTTGGCAACATTTCAATATCAATCCATTTCCATTCAATAAATTCTGGATGTTCGGTATTTAAATTGATCTCATTTTCATTGCCCGTAAATTTAGTTATAAACCACTTTTGTTTTTGTCCACTAAATTTACCTTTCCATATAATCCCAATGAGATTTTTTGGAAGTTTATATTCATACATTTTCTCAATTTCTTTAATAATATTAATATTTTTTATGCTTGTCTCTTCATATAATTCTCTTTTCATAGCTGAAAGAAAATCTTCACCGTCTTCAACGCCACCTTGTGGCATTTGCCATTTATTACCTGGATTGTCTTTACGTTTAGCAACAAAAACTTTATTATTTTTGTTTAAAATAATTATACCTACGCCAGTACGCATAGGAAGTATTTGACTGTTCATAGTTTAAGAATTAAATAGTTTAATAGCGTAATTTAATTGATTATCTTTATCAGATTTAATTTTAAAATCTTCCCCTATTTCTTCAACTAGTATGTCAGGCGTTACACCTACTTCTGATATTGATTTTCCTGAAGGTAAGTAATATTTTGATATAGTTAATCTCATGCCACCACCATTTCTAAGTGGGACTATAGATTGAACAGATCCTTTCCCATATGAATTTTCACCTAAAATTATTGCTCTTTTATGATCTTTTAAAGCTCCCGCAAAAATTTCAGAGGCTGATGCTGATCCATTGTTGATTAATACTATAATTGGTTTACCTTTTATTTCATCACCTTTTCTAGCAAAAAATTTTCTTGTTTCTGAAACTTTTCGACCTTTTGTTGAAACTATTTCACCATCATTTAAGAAAAAATCAGTAATGTTTATTGCCTTGGTTAGTAATCCACCTGGATTGTTTCTTAGATCCAAAACATATCCTTTAATTTTGGAATCTCTTTCAAATTTCTTAAGTGATTTTAAAAATTGTTTATCACTATTTTCATTAAACGATTTTAACCTTATATAGCCTAAATTTTTATCTTTACCTAATACATCGGAATTTACTGAACGAACTTCAATAATTTTTCTAGTAATACTAAATTCTAAAGGGTTTTTTACATTTTTACGTCTTACAGTAAGATCTATGGATGAACCGACCGGCCCTCTCATTAATTTAACCGCATCCATTAGTGATTTTCCTTGAACCTGTTCTTTGCCAATTTTAACTATATAATCACCCGCTTTAATACCTGCTTTCGAGGCAGGTGTATCATCTATTGGTGAAATTACTTTTACAACACCAGCTTCCATCCCTATTTCTATACCCAAGCCACCGAACTGTCCGCTAGTATCAGTTTGCATTTCTTTAAATAATTCTGGACTCATATAAGCTGAATATGGGTCAAGAGACTGCAAAACTCCATTAATAGCTGCGTCAAACATTTTTACTTGATCTACTTCATCGACATAATTTTTTTCTATATTTTCTATTACTTCCCCAAAAAGATCTATTTTTTCATATAATTCGTTTTTAGATAAAGCTGATAAATTAAAAGTATTTATAAATAAAATTGATAAAATGATAATTTTTTTCATATCATAGCTTTTTCTTTAGGAATCTCTTCAGACCACATCTTTTCAAGATCATAAAACTCTCTTTTATCTGGATGAAAAATATGAACGATTACATCGTGAGCATCAACTAATTTCCAATCATTGCTCTCTTTGCCTTCTATGCGACAACTATTTAAACCAAGTTTTTTTAATTCAGTGACTAGAATTTCAGAGAGAGATTGAAGATGCCTGGAAGAAGTACCCGAAGCAATAACCATAAAATCGGCAATTTGTGATTTGTTTTTTAGGTTTATAGCAACAATGTTTTGAGCTTTGTTTTTATCTAAGATATTTTCAATGTTGTGTCTAATATCTACTATTTCCATTAAATTTTTGTGTTTAATTTATTTCTTATAAATGTGGAGGAGATAATTATGGGTTTGTTTTTGATATAAATAATATTTTTATTTTTTAAATATTTGGCCACAATAGATTTCTTACCCTTCTTATCATATCCTTTACGAGAAAAAACAATTAATTTTGTTAATTTTATCAACTTTTTCCAGCTTTTCCACTTATGTAATTCAATTAAAATATCTGAACCAATAATAAAATAAATATTATTAATTTTCTTTTTTTTTATAAAATAATTAACTAAATCAATAGATCTTGAAGATTTAACCATCTTGTCTAGATATAAAACCTGAATTTTTTTAAGATTTTTTGTAGTTTTTTTTGCCAGCTTAACTCTATGTTCTAAAGAAAAATAACTTTTTTCTTTAAATGGATTTTTTTTCGTAATTAACCAATAAATTTGGTCTAACTTAATCTTTTTTAATGCAATTTTAGAAATAGCTAAATGCCCTTTGTGAACTGGATCAAAACTACCACCTAATAAACCAATCGTTTTTTTTGACAATTTCACCATTAATTACGGTCTTATTATGCCTTTTCCGGAAACAATATATTTGTAAGACATTAATTGATTTATTCCAACAGGGCCTCTAGGCGGTAATTTATTTGTTGAGATGCCAATTTCACCTCCAAAACCAAACTCACCTCCATCAGCAAATTGAGTTGAAACATTATGCATAGCAATAGAACTATTAACACTGTTTAAAAAAATTTCGGCATTTTTTGAATTATTTGTAATGATACTATCTGTATGCATTGTCCCATATTTTAAAATATGTTCAACACCGTCACTTACATTTTTAACTGTTTTAATTGAAATTATTGCATCTAAATATTCAGTTTTCCAATCCTTTTCTTTAGCTGATTTTAATTTATTTTTAAATAATTTATTAATCTTATCATCGACTCTTACCTCGCAACCAGACTCGATTAGAGTATTAACTATTTCTTTAGCATGTGTTTTAAGTGCCTTTTCATCAATCAAGAGCGTTTCAACTGCACCACAAATACTTGTTCTTCTCATTTTTGCATTAATAATAATTTTTTTAGCCATACTTAAGTTTGCACTTTTATCGATAAATATGTGGCATAAACCTTCAAGGTGGCCAATTACATGAACATTAGAAAATTTTTGAACTTTTGAAATCAATCCTTTTCCTCCGCGAGGAACGATCACATCAATATAATTACTCATTTTTGATAATAAATTGTCTACAATTTTTCTATCTTTATTCTCAATAAATTGAACACAATTTTTATTAATTTTATTTTGTTGCAAGGCTTCTCTAAAAAGATTTGCTAGAATTTTATTTGAATTTATTGCTTCGGATCCACCTCTAAGAATTGAACAATTTCCAGATTTAAGACACAAGGCAGCAACATCAGCTGTTACATTAGGACGGCTCTCATAGATTACTCCAATTACGCCAATAGGAGTTGCAACTTTTTTAATATTTAACTTATTTGGTCTTTTCCAAGATTCTAAGACTCGACCTATAGGATTTTTAAAATTAGCTATTTCATTTATGGAGTGCCGAATTCCGTCTATACGTTTATCATTTAAGATAAGCCTATCTACTAGATTATTTCTTTTAACATTTTTAATGTCACTTTTGTTTTCCCTTATAATTTTTTGTTTATTTATTAATAAAGATTTATTGTAACTTTCTAGAACTTTTTTAATCTTCTCGTGCTTAATAGTTTTTAAATCTTCAAAAGCTTTTTTTGATTTTTTTCCGATATTTTCTAAATAGCTCATCTATAACATTACCATATCATCTTTATGAATAATTTCAGATTTGCTCAAATAACCTAAAATTTTTTCTATTTCTTTGCTTTGTTTGCCTTTGATCTTATTTATTTCACTGGAATTAAAGGAAGCTAAACCTCTAGCCAAATGCTTTTCATTGTGATCAACTATCAGAACATTTTCTCCTTTGTTAAAAGACCCATTAATTTTCGTTACACCAGCAGCCAGTAAACTTTTCCCATTATAGAGCGCACGTGCAGCTCCTTGATCAATAAAAACTTTTCCTGAAGCTCTTAAAGACCCAATAATCCATTTCTTTTTTGCATCTAAGCTTGAAATTTTTGGAGTAAAGTGAGTATAAATTTTATTTTTGACTATATTTTTGATGGGATAATCTTTATTTCCATTAGCAAGAAGCATATGACATCCAGAATTCATACAAATTTGAGCTGCATCTAATTTTGTTGATATTCCTCCAGAACCATAATTATTTTTTTTATTATCTATTAAAGAATTAATTTTTTCATCAATTATATTTACAGTTTTAATAATTTTTTTTTTATTAGCTAGATCGTATAAACCATCGACATCTGAAAGAATAATTAAAGTATCAGCACCAATTATTTGAGCCACTCGTGCTGCTAGCCTATCGTTATCTCCATACTTAATTTCAGCCGTAGCAGTAGTATCATTCTCATTAACTATCGGTATTGCATTTAGCTTAAATAGATTATCAAATGTTCGCCTCACATTTAAAGCTCGTCTTCTTTGTTCTGTGTCATCAGGACTAATCAATATTTGTCCTGTTTTAATTTTATACTTTTCAAATAATTTCTGAAATTCACTAGCCAAATGAATTTGGCCAACAGCAGCAATAGCTTGGCTCATGTCCAATTTTATCTTTTTTTTATTTATTTTAAGGTATTTTTGACCTAGAGCAATTGCACCAGAAGATACAATTACAAATTTTTTATTTTTTCCGTATTTTTGAATATCTTTAATAAGAGAAGTCACCCATTTTTTTTTAAATTTTCCTCTTCCATCAACTACAGTAGAGGATCCTAATTTTAGAACAATTATATTCGAAGCTTCAATTAACATTTTTAATCAATAGTTTTTTTACTTTAAGTAAATCTTTATTTGAGAATACAGAAATAATTTCATATTTAGATTTAATTTTTTTTTTAAATTCATTCAATTTTTTAAGAATATCTTTATTTTCAAGCAAGTCAGATTTATTAAAAAAAATTATTTCTTTTTTTTTACTTAAATTTTTATCATAAGTTGCTAATTCTAACTTTATCTTTTTATATGAATTAACAAGATCTGTTTCAGATATGTCTATTAAATGTAATAAAACTTTACATCTTTCAATATGTCTTAGAAATTTATCTCCTAGCCCTACGCCTTTGTGAGCTCCTTCAACTAAACCTGGTATGTCAGCTAAAGTCACTTCTTTATTGTCATAATAAGTTACACCTAAATTTGGATTGATAGTTGTAAACGGATAATTTGCGATTTTTGGTTTAGCCTTGGTTAAAGCGGCCAACAAACTTGATTTACCTGCATTAGGTTTACCTATAATTCCAATATCAGCAATAACTTTTAATTGAAACCAAATCCAAAATTCTTCACCAAGTTTCCCATTTGTCTTTTTTTTTGGAGCTCTATTAGTTGAGCTTTTAAATCTAACGTTTCCTAAACCACGTTTACCTCCAGCAGCTACTAAATATTTTTCTTTATTTTTAGTAAAATCATAGATGAGTGTATTATTATCTTCTTCATACACTTGTGTGCCGACTGGAACCTTAAGTACTAAATCTTTTCCGTTAGCACCTGTTTTATTTCTTTTACTGCCTGCTTTTCCATGCTCTGCTCTAAAATGTTGAGCGTATCTAAAATCTATTAAAGTATTTAAATTACGGTCTGATTCTACGATGATCGAACCTCCATCTCCTCCGTCTCCACCATCTGGCCCCCCATACTCAACAAACTTTTCTCTTCTAAAGTGAGCTGAGCCAGAACCACCATTCCCTGCTTTAATATAAATTTTTGCTTGATCTAAAAATTTCATCTTCGGTATATTACAAATAACTAGAGTTATTTATAGATCTAATTGGGGATTACAGAAACAAACGTTCTGTTTAATTTTGATTTTTTAAATTTAACTTTTCCTTTTACTACAGAAAAAATCGTATGATCTTTGCCCATACCAACATTCTCACCAGGATGAATTTTTGTTCCCCTCTGTCTAACAATTATATTACCAGGAATTACTAATTGATCTCCGTATTTTTTAACACCTAGACGTCTTCCTTTACTATCTCGGCCGTTTTTGGATGATCCACCTGCTTTTTTAGTTGCCATTAATATTTCCTATTTTTTTAAAACTTTTTTTTTAGTTGAAATTTCTTTCTTAACTTCTTTTTTAGCTACGGTCACTTTAGCTTCATCAATTACTTTTCCACCTTTAGACATTATCTTGGTAATTTGAATCTTTGAATGACGTTGTCTATGACCATTTTTCTTTCTTGAATGCTTTCTTCTTCTTTTATGAAAAATTAAAACAGTTCTGTCTTTAACATTATCTAAAAGTTTAGCTTCAACCATTGCGCCGTCTATACTTGGACTTCCAACTTCAGTTGTTTTGTCATCATTTAAAAGCAGTACGTTTTGAAATTTTACGGTTTCTCCGACTTTTGCGTCTAGCTTCTCTATCTCAAGTATTTTACTTGCCGAAACTTTATACTGTTTTCCACCTGTTTCTATAATTGCAAATGACATAAATTATCTTCTGTTAGATTCAGGGCAATATATCCTGCAAAGTCATCAAGTCAAGATTATTGAGCTAAAAATTGTCTTTTAAATCCCGTAATTTAGTAAAAATTTCTATATCTGGTGAATTTTCTAAATTTATAGCTTTTTTTACGTCTGGATCATTAACTCTAAAAAAAATATTTGCTTTAATTTCATCAGCAATTGTAGATGGAATAGTAGGTTTCTTATTTTTTAAACTTAGTTTGATATCGTCTTTCTTCTTTTTTAAAAAATCATTATTTGGATTGAACTTTAAGCAAAACTCTAAGTTTTTAAAAGTATATTCATGGCCGCAATAAACTTTGGTTTCACCTGGCAGATTTTTAAGTTTGTTTAATGATTGAAACATTTGTTTATATGTTCCTTCAAATACTCGCCCGCATCCCAATGAAAAAAGAGTATCACCACTAAAAACCACTCTCTCTTTTTTAAAATAAAACGCAACATGGCCTCTTGTATGACCTGGAATAAAAATTGTAGTAAAATTCAATGTACCAATTTTAAATTCTTGATTATCTTTTAAAACTGTATCGATTTGAGGAATACGATTTTTATCATTTTCAAAACCTAATACTTTTGAGTTGTATTTTTTTTTAAGCTCTTCATTTCCTCCCACATGATCGTAGTGATGATGTGTATTTAATATAAAATCTAATTTTTTGTAATTTTTACTAATTATCGTGTCGCAAGGTATAAACTCTGAAGGATCAACAATAGCGACTGTATTTGAAATCTCATCATGTATTAAATAACTGTAATTATCATTTAAGCACGGTATAATTTCAATTTTCATTTTAACCTATAAGAAAAATTCCTAACTTAGAAAAAAAATTTTTCATTTCTAAATTATTTTTTTTTATTAGAGAAATCTTATCTTCATTAACACCGATAACTTTTTGAATCTTAATATTTTTTTCATCACAATAATTAAATAAATCTTTTATCGTACACATGTGAAGATTTGGAGTATTGTGCCAAGAATAAGGTAAAGTTTTTGTCATCGGCATTTTTCCAAAAAATAATAAACTAGTTCTAACTTTCCAGTAACCAAAGTTAGGTATTGAGACAATAACAGATTTTCCAATACGCAATAATTCTTTTAAAACTTTATCGGGTTTATTAAATGCTTGAAGAGTTTGACTAAGAACAACATAGTCAAAAGACTGATTAGGAAATTGATAAAGTTCCGTTTCTGCATTACCTTGTATTACAGGTAATCCTTTATATATGCACTCTTGAACATTTTGTTTTTCAAGTTCTAATCCTCGAACTTCGATATTTTTTTCCTTTGTGAGCAGATCCATTAACGACCCATCTCCACATCCTACATCTAAAACTCTCGTACCGTTAGGCAACAAGTCAGCTATTACTTTAAATTCTTTTTTCATTTTTAAATTTTTCATACATGGAGTCTATAAAGCCTTTTAAAGTTTTCAAAAATTCAGGTTCATCAACTAAAAAAGAATCATGTCCTTTGTCGGTAATAATTTCTGAATAAGAAACATCTGCACCTGATGCATTAAGAGCAATTACAATATCTTTATTCTCCTTAGTTTTGTAAAGCCAGTCAGATGAAAATGAGATAACTAAAAACTTCGTCTTTTGTTTTTTAAAAGCCTCTACAAGACCTCCTTTAAATTGTTTGGACAAATCGAAATAATCCATTGCTCTAGTAATATATAAAATTGAGTTAGCATCAAATCTTTCTACAAATGTATTTCCTTGATGTCTTAAATAGCTTTCAACTTGAAAATCTGCGTTAAAACTAAACTCATAATCAGCCTTTTCTTGTAATTTTCTTCCAAACTTTTCTTGCATCCCTTGGTCTGATAAATAACTGATGTGACCAACCATTCGTGCAACTGCAAGGCCATTTTTTGGTTGAGTATTTTTTAGAAAATATTTTCCACCATTCCAAACTGGATCAGCCATAATTGCTTGACGAGCTAATTCATTCAGCGCAATATTTTGTGCACTATGACTTGCGCTACATGCGATAGGAATTGCAGAAAAAGTTTTGTCAGGAAAGGTCGCACAAAATTGTAGTAGTTGCATTCCACCCATTGATCCTCCAGTGGCACATAAAAGTTTTTTAATACCAAGATAGTCTAAAAGTGACTCTTGAGCTTTTACAATATCTTTAATAGTTATCACTGGGAAATCTAAGCCATAAGGTTGATTTGTTTCTTTATTATTATTGCTAGGCCCCCAAGATCCCATGCATCCACCAATAACATTTGCACATATTACGAAGTATTTATTTGTATCTATTGCTTTACCAGGTCCAACAGCTGTAACCCACCAACCTTCTTTGTTTGTCACTGGATTAGTTCCAGTAACAAATTGATCACCAGTTAAAGCATGAAAAACTAAAATTGCGTTGTCTTTATTTTCATTAAGTGTTCCGTAAGTTTCGTAAGCAAGCGGAAAATCATTGATAGTTT
>Ga0213861_10000714_pt1 | contig 29392 bp, 45 predicted proteins | sample PICome_4_FD_160110 | JGI IMG/M metagenome (GOLD analysis project Ga0213861, IMG submission 160110) | Coastal seawater microbial communities near Pivers Island, North Carolina, United States - PICO131 | ecosystem: Environmental > Aquatic > Marine > Coastal | place: USA: North Carolina... | reverse complement strand
GGAGATTAAATAATGGATACAACTTGGGAAAATGCTTACAATGAAGCAATCGATTTGGCTGTTGAGTTTCCAGAAATTGAGCTTACATCAGCCCTAAAACAATTTGCGTTTAATCATGGCATCGAGGAAGGCGATGACATGGCTAAATTTGTAAAATGGGGCTGGGAAAAAATGTACCAGCAATGGGCAGATTACGAGCGTAAATAACTGATAGGGTCAGGCACAATGATATATAAATGATATATAAAGTGCTTGACCTTATCTCATAATCTGTTAGATTACTTAAATAACACAAACACAAATGGAGATTAACATGAGCTGGCACGAAAATGATTATCACGATAAATGGGATAACCCAAGATATGTAGCCGCAGTTGAGGCAAGCATAAAAGCCAATGCTAGAAAAAGCAGGGCTAAAAAGTTTTACGCTAATGATGAACGCGCGCAGGAAATTACAGAATTTCTAGCTGGGTCTAGCTATGATAATGCTGATAGTTTTCTTGGTAAAATGGAAAAAGCATTAGATGAATATGGGTCTTTAACTGAAGGCCAGCGCAATGCGGTTGTAAAAATTATCGACAAACGTGCGGCACTGATCGCTGAACGCCAAGCGGCTGACGCTGATTGCAAGTGGGTGGGCGTTGTTGGTGAACGTCAGGCGTTCAGCCTAACAGTACAGCACGTTGTGGCTCTGGAAGGATATTACGGCACGACATACATTAATATATGCCGCGATGAGAATAATGACATCGTTGTTTATAAAGGATCTAATGGCTGGTCAAAAAAAGGCACTGATGTAACTTGCATGGCAAAAATTAAAGAGCATGGAGAGCGCGATGGTGTTAAGCAAACTATTATCCAGCGCCCTACAAAAGTAAAAATCAATGGTGAGGATTGGTAATACTCACTCAGGTCAAGCACTTAATATATCATTTGTATATCATTGTGCTTGACCTTATCTTACAATCTGTTAGATTACACGAATAACACAAACATAAATGGAGAATACAAAATGACACTTACTGAAAATCAAAGCGCCGCAATGACTGCCTTAATCAAAAATTGCTTAAATGTAATGGGCGGCACTTGTGTTGCAGATTTAGTTGAAGACCCTTGGGTATATGTAAGAGCTGAAGACCTTGTAAATGCTGGTTGGACGCAAAAGCAAGCTGAGGGTACTTTTGGATCGTTAGTTGCTGGCGGTTATATTTATCACGATGTTGGTGGTAACTGTAATAATGATTTATATGCCCTTGATGGTTACGATGTAGATTTTAGCAATCTACTTCAGTTCCACGAATAGGTGGCGGCATGAACATCACAATGATCAAAGATGGTTTGGCTATGGCATTATTTGCCCTAGCCTGCATTCACCTTCCAGAAATTATAGTTTTTCTGGATACAATTATTAACGCAAACTTAGGAGAATAAAATGCAAACATTTAAATTTGAAATCACCATTGATGTTGGTGAAGATATGTGCGGCGACAGTGAAGGCCAACCCACACTTCACGAAACCAAAGAGTGGTTAAAAAATATGATCTCTTGGCAACATCCACATGATGCCAGAAGGTATTTTAATGACGTCAAAATTGTATCTAAAATAGGATAAGATAATGCAAAGATTAATTATTAAATCAATTCATGAGCATGGCTTCGGCTTTGCTTTCACTCACAAGGAACACGACGAAGTGTTTCTACCAAAGAAAATCTTAGCTGAGGCTGGTATCACACACATGAAGCCAGCCGATGAATTAATTGGCGCAGTTATACCTAATTATAAAGATAAGCTGGATGGCGGCTGTAAGTGGATCTTAACTGAAATTGGCTATGCCCACACATTTGCAGAGGATGAATAATGGCTACATTAAAAAAACTAAAATCTGATTATGAGTTTTGGTGTGGCGCTTATGCTAGTGTTGCCTGTAATGCTGAATTAAAAGATAGCAATTGGGTTAGAGATATTGCTAGAGCCTCACGTTTACTTACTTTGGATAAATTTAATGCTTACTTGGATGAGCTTGTAGAGCAAGAAAAAACCAAAAGAACCAGAGAGGCATTGGATCAAGTTATGGAAACAATTGATCCAACAGAAACACCTTTTTTTACAAAGCCAAAATCAACAGAAAAGGATAAATTATGACATTCTACACAACACTCGTTCTCACATATGTCATTGGCGGCGTGGAGCTACAGGATACCACGCTATACCGCAGTGCGCGTGAATGTGGTGAAGCATTGCCAGCCGTTTACAAGCCATATGAGAAGATGGATAGTATGGCTCAGTGCATCGAGACAAGCTACATCAGCTCGTCATTTATTGTACCAAAGCTCAGACCGAAAGGATTAACCAATGGCAAGTAAATATTACCCATGCCCAGAATGTGATGGCGCAGGCGAAACACTATTTGAGAAAGATTATAATATCTTTCATGAAACTTACTTGTATGAAAAGGCTGATTGCAAAAACTGCGCTGGCACTGGATTGATTTTGCCAGAAATGCCAGAAAAACCCAGCAGGCTAATACCAGCCCTTGATGATCAGGGAAAATTTGTGAGACGTGAAAATGATGAATGAGGAGAATGTAAATGAACACCAAAGATTGCTACAAGGCAATAACGAGGCTAATCAAGCTCAACGAGGCAGTTCAGGAAGATCTGAAGGGCAAAGAGGTGAGAACGAGGAGCTATTATCTGTGGATGTTGCAAGAGCAACTGGCAATATTGAACAATGTAGAACACCAGCTTTCGCTTATGCGTCGAAAGAACAAGTCGCCCAAGCCATGAGGGATGAGCCTACACATAAATATGAGATTATGTATTCCCACTTGCTATACAATTTTGAGAAAGAGCAGATCAAACGTGGCCTCAGAAATAACATCAATAAAACTTTTGAGAGGCCACGCCAAATCACAGTTAACAAGCCGTCACACAAAAACTTTGTGACTGACAATGATCTGAGGAAAATTAAACCAATACCTCAAAAGAAGTACGACGCTATACTAAAGCATATGAAAAGTTATAAGAGGTATACTACCACTATGATAGCTTTAAGCAGTGGCATTGGCGTATCTGATATAGCGTGGACGCTTAACGTCATGTATCGTCAAAAATTAGTTGATCGTGCTTACGAGAAAACCACACCGATCATAGGCAACGCTGGAGCTAAGTCTCTGCGTTACGTTTACTTTAAAATAAAATAAATATATCGTGTGGGCAAATCATGCCCGAATTGCCCACACGCCTAAATAAATCTAACAGCGTAAATCATCAAGTGATTTATTTAATCTGTGAAGCTGTTTATTACTTGATTTAATAATTTTTCTTCATCTACAAATTGATCTGGATACAATCGAGTTGACGTTTTCTTTATTATTGGATCGTCACCTCTAGCCCAGTAAATTTTCTTTATATCATATGCCACCAGTGCATACACATCAGATTTTTTATTATCTCCAAGGGGCTGTGTATTCCACCTGTACTGCCGCGCATTTCCTGTTTTCTTGCTGGCAGTCTTGACCTGTAAAGTCAGCAATACACCGCTTGGCGTTTTCAAGTATGCATCGTCAATTTCGTGCTGAACCAAGATGCAGGAAATGCCAGCGAATGATAATCTCGATAGAGCCAGAAATTCGCCAGCTCTACCGATTTTATTGTTATGCGTTGAGCCACTCATAGATTTTGTTTGTTTCGCCAGTTCTATCCACAAGCCCATGTGTGCCGCCATTGACCCGACGTGTGATTTTTAAAATTGTTTCGTCGTTCACACCATCGTCTGCGATGTCAAATAACTTGTTATTTTTGAAGAACCAAAGCGCAGTATCAAATGCGTAATCTGTAGCCACCAGATCTGGATCTGTCATAATCTCAGGTAAACCCATATCGGAGCTGAATGCCCTGTAATTATTTTTTCCTGTTAATTGTAGAAATCCGCGACCAATGTAAGTTGAACCATCAGTCTCTGTATTATTTCCCATGCGCCCACCATAAACCTTGTTAGCTAGTGCCGTTGGGTTTCGAGAATATCCCTCGCAGGATGCTAGATCAGGAAAACGGCTAGGCCAGACGCGCATCATACTTTCGGCACTGTAGTTCAGATTTTCTCTTGTGTGCCGCCAGTGACCGCTTTCGTGGCTCGCCTGACCCATTAGATGCGCGGCTCTCTCATTAGATAGCTCATAATATTGGGCAATGGCTTTTGCAGTGTTCTTGCCGAAATGACCATCTGCCCCAACACCAACTTTATCTTGGAGCTTTTTCATTGCTTCACTCATGATTATGCCTTTTTAGTTTTACGTTTAGTTGGCTTTTTCTTAGCAGTTTTAGCCGCTTGTTTAAAAGCCTTGTTCGTTGGAGCGCCCTTAGCACCCTTTTTACGCATTGTCTCGCCACTTCCAGCTTTAATGCGCTTACGCTTCTTATGAATGTTTTCATACAGTGACATTATTTTTTGCTCCCAAAATATTTACTTACACCACGCATCCCAATAGATGCACTTACAATACCACCTAGACTGTATTGATACCAATCAGGCATGTTTGACAGTGCCGCAAAACCAGCTTGCACAATGCCATTACCCCAATCGCCACAGAATGCCAGAATGAGGGGTATGCTAAACAGCAATGTAATCCACTCGTCCTTCCAGCTATTCTCAGTAGCCTTCATGGCGGCAATATCCCAATCGATCTCGCCTGTCGCTATTTTCATTTTAGTTTGCGCCTCTGCTTTCTTCACAGCAGTTTTGCCTTCAATCATAGTGCCAGCAAGATCGGCAACTTGACCTATTAATCCTAATCCAATCATTTGTCTTTTCCTTTCGCCAATGCGTTAGCTCCAAAAAATACAGATACAATACCAGCAACAGACACAAAGTAAATGCTTGCCATCGAGCCTAATATCTTGGCGGCTTCTGTTAAACCAAAAATTTCTGCGCCTATCACAGCAAATGGGTATAGCAACATTCCAAACAATGCGAACCAACTCATCGACCTAATCGAGTCACGTTGTGCATCGTCATCTAACATTTTTAAACGCCTGTCTTCCAGAGCCATGCGATCCCACTCGGCCTGATCAATCGTGCCATTTCCATCTACATCAAATTTTTTAAATTCATCCATGTCAATCCGCCAGAGGGTTATCCAGCGCCCTTTGTAGTTTCTTCATTAGTTTATCTTCCAGCTCTTTCATTTCGCCGTTTTGTGAAACTCTAACACGTTCTCTCTGATTTTCAAAGCGCACCTCAGCCTTGTCGATCATCTCCCTGACGCTATCTTCAGATTTTCTTACCATGTCCTCAATTCTGTCAACTTGACCCTCAAGCCGCAACAGATCATCTTTAAGGCCATTTTTAATATCACGACTGTATTCGACGCTTTCCTCGACTTTCTCAGATATGCCTGTAACCTTAGCATCCATCACATCCATTTGTTGTTGGTATGCGGATATGTCTAAACCAGCAATCTCTTCAATCTTTTGCCACATCAGCAAGCCACCATATAGACCAGATCCCACTGTAGACAGGAATGCAAATATTGCTAGTATAGAACCAGCCGTCAGCTTCATGCCCCCAGCTTGTAGTTGGCGTTCAGCTAAACCATCAATACCATCCGCGATTTTAGTTGTATCGACCATTAGTTCTCAAATTCCATATTTGTAGATTGCAGATTTTTCATTGCATTCAGCTCTTCCTGCAACATGCGTATTTCCATTTTGCGCTGTAATAATTCAACCTCAAATAATTTCTGGCATTCAATACGTTTCTTAGGCGCATTTAGTGGAATGACAATGCGTGCATAAATGCCAATATCTTTACCTCTAGCATTCGTATCAAGTCCAGAGATCAGCCCAGTTAATCCATATTCCAGCAGTGTAGACCCAGAGATAGAGTTCGAGCATTCTATGCTACCAGACCTTATCCTATCAGATTGAGTATTGATATTAGGCGTTGGTAGCGCCAGAGAAAGTGACGAGCTGTCGGCTAATGCACTGCCAGCAATTAAGGATAGAATGATTGCATATTTCATTTAGTTTTCTCCATAATTTTTGAGCATATCAAGGATGACACAAATGGCTTAGATTTGTTATCTTTTAGCAGTTTTGATTTTGTGCAAATATACATTGCCCTATCTAAATCAACTTTTCTAACATATACATCAAAATTTACTCTCGTTTTGTAATCGACTTTCATTATCCTATATTTTGACGAAAATGGAAGCCCCACAAAATTTTTATCAAATACACCAATTTGGTAATACTTTACCTCTTCCCTTGAGTTAAAAATTGATAGCTCAAATTTAACAATCCCATTCACTGTGGAATACTGCTTTTTTGGGTAGGCTGGGGTCTGTTCGTGAGCAGATACGCCAGACCCCAATAACGTAGCAATTACAATCGCTTTTAGGTGGGTATACACGATATTGTAGCCTGAGCTGTATACGTTCCGCCTGTAAACGGCTTGCCACCGCCATATTCAGCAACGCTTGATATTGCAAACCATGTAGAGCCAGCAGTTGTTAACGAGTAGCTTGTAGTAGCCCCAGCAGTCGTCTTGTTAGTGTCATATGATGACATAGCCGCGTCACTCGTATTCACAACGCTGACAGATCCTGTCCACGTCACAGTGTCATTTAGGGATGGTGATGAGGTAAAAGTTGTTGGATGCGTGATATTAGCTGTGTAGCTATTCGCAATTGCGACATCTATTCTAACCTCTGGATGTATTCCGCCATCGCTTGGGCTTGTACTTAACTTGTTTGCCGTAGGAGATCCAAATACACCACTTTTAGTTGTCTGGATTATACATTTCGCAGACACGTTGCCCACTATATCGACACTATCTGCAAAAGCTGGTGTAGCTAGTGCTAATAGTGGTATTGCTAAATATTTCATATTAACCTCACTTATTGTACTGCATGTCTACCATTTGTTCATGCTTTAGTTGTTGTGCCAAATTAGCCCTTAAAGCTCTTTTGTTATCTGGCATTTGTTTTTGACTTAACTTATGCTTATCTTTGTATATACCACCATTTAGGGCAAGATCATAGTACGTTTGCAAATTGGTTTGGTTGTTGATCATATTAATAAGCTCGTTTTGATTATAATCTTGAAACATAGTCAATGCATTCTCAGCAGACATCAAACCCAGCTCTATTTTTGTTGGCTTGTCATCGTCTTCATCATCCTCTGGGATTTTAGCCTCGTCTGGATATTCGTATTCTTCCTCTTCAATTGCGTCTACAACTGCGTCATCTTCCAATGCATTATAAACCTCAACCTCTGGGATCTCTGGGATAGGCTTCTTATACCCAGCGCAACTTGGATTAAGCTGTGGGTCATAACACTCGTCAACGCGAAATGTATATACAACTGTAGCATCCTTAACAGTGCCATCACCCTCAACTGTGATTGACCCATCGCCCCAATGTTCTAGCGGAATATTATTTAATGGAAATGACTTTGTGATTGTATTCGATGGCACGCCAGACCAATCATCAGTTTCTTTGAACAAGTAACCATCGCCGCCAAAGTTTAGATTACCGACTGTCACCTTCATATCTGCGTCTGTTTCTTTTTCTGTAGTATATCTGTAAATCAGGCCATTTATGTCTACGCCGCCAATTGATGGCAAGACAGATGACATACTCCAGCTCAATCCATTTTTGGCGGCATTTGTACTCGCCCAATAACTATATGGGTCGGCGTTAGAGTAAGAGTAAGAAGAACAAAGTGCTAATGATAACACCCAGCCCAATTTTTGTTTCAGCTTGTTCATCAAAAAGCCTTTCCACTAGATTTTTCTGGTCTTCACTTATACGCGCTTCCACAGCTTTCATCTCCCATTCAAGCCTAGCCTCATCTCCTATTTTCCCATTTATTGGACAGGGCGTGCCAGCGTTTTTCATTGCCTCTTTGACCCTATCATCGACACATAACAGAGCCACACTAGCTACACGCATTCCTAAATCGCTGAGTAGTTTACTTGCTCTAATGCGCTCACAGTTTAGATCCTTCACAGTTTTGCCGCCAGAGATGCCTAATATCTGCGTCTGTACTGCGCCTGAGATCCCCACGACGCACAAATCAGATCCGCTTGTGCTGACTTGTGGTGAGATCGCTGATGGTGGTGGGCTTTGTATAGTTGTATCCATAGACCCACTGGAATTGATATTGGTATTGGTATTTATTGTATCATCTTCAGCATAAACAAAACTGCCAAAAATGATGAAAAAACTTGTTATAAAAAAACGTAGCATTTTACTTCCGTTCTAATATGCGATCCATCTTAGCGTCTATTGCGTCTAGTCTGCTAAACAATCTATTCATTGACGCACTGTTATCGACTTTGGTCACATATTCCTCTCGCGTTCTGTTCAACAGAATTTGTAATCTATTCAACTCTAGAACATATCCGCGTAAAACAAAACCCACAAACGCCAGTGCGAATGTGAGCGTGCCACTCCATAAGTCTGCCATTTCCATCAATATTTCCCCTGCCATACTCGTAAGTCAGCAAATTCGCCTGACGTTAATTTTCTTTTAACAACTTGATTAGCCGCCTCTGTATCGCTCCAGCTCACGCCAGCTTCTTTAAGCCAAACGCCAATTAGAGCCGCATCAACTTGTGCAATTAGCTTATGATCTGAGCCAAAACTATTATCTGCATTTTGTCGAGCGTATTCAGCGTCACGCATCATCTGGCTACCATCAAATGTGCGCTTTATATTAATTTCGCCATTGTCAGATATTTCAATCTTTTCGCCTATTTTCGAGCTTGTCATCTTATGTTCTCTTAGATTTAGTGCCAGAACATTTCCAGCGTTTACGTGATAAATTCAATGGGCTATTCGGATTTTTAGCCGCCTTCGGAGATCTCTTCTTTTGACCAGCAGATCTAGCGCAGTATGCGTCACCCTTTTTTGTGCCAGCTCTTACTCTTGGCTTACCATCTTTTGCAAGCCCAGCTTGTCCATAGCTAATTTTTCTTCCATTAACTACTTTTGCTTTTGCTTTGCCTTTTCGTGGTGTAGCCATAAATCACTCCTAAAGTAAATAAGGGGGGTTTCCCCCCCTTACTATAGTTGTTTTATGAAGTTGTGCAATCAGCTACCATGCCGTTTGCCGCTTCTGAAGTACATACCAATGTGAGTTCAGTGGTTAGTTGTCTTTTCGAATTATCCCCTGTTTTTGCTAATTCTACGTTTTTCATTGGACGTAGAGTAGCCACTTGCCATGTATCGTTCTGCATTAAGAACACATCGCGTGATCTGTTCTCTCTCGATGGCCTCAGCGATATCTCGCCCCAAGGTGTTAAATATATGGAAATTGAGTTGATTACTCTCTCATCAGATCCCACCACATTTGCTCTTTGGTTGTTGTTACCAGCAAATCCAAGACACTTTGTCATATTAAATGCTGACAAATATGCAGTCTTTGAACCTGTTCCGCCATTTTCCCAAACGCTCTGCATCACTGTGTCAAACTTAGCTTGAGTGAATACTGTTTGAGTACCATCAGTACGAGCATTTGAACCTGTACCATTAGCATCAGCGCCGCCAGAACCTTTGACAGTGTTTGATGTTAACCATGTTGGCGCACCAGCAAGCTCGCGAGCCGCAGTTGCAGAACCAGCAACTTTAGCATTGTTATCGAAAAGAGCCTTTTCAATATCCAATTTCATGGTTTTCCCAGCTTTAAGGATATGGTAACTCATCTCCTTTTGCTTGGCTACTTTTGATAAACCTTCGTCAGTGTCGGAGATAACAATTGCATCTTTAAAGATCTGCGTTCTGTTGTTCAAACGAGTAACACCAGATATTGCTGTTGCCGCACTGTCGTCACCTTCGATATGGGCATTCGCCGCAGATGATCTTAGCGTGTCTGTTGACCACTCATGCAAAGTTGATTTTGCAGTTGTTTTTTTACATGCAGATAAAAATGGTGTTTCATCTGGTGAAATGTTGTAAATGATATCTTGGATATCTTCACGAATGCTATTCGCATTATCATACGAGTCGTATGTATTTGCTGGCTGTGCCATGTGTTTGTCCTTTCAGAGACTAGAAGACTAACTTAATGTTAATCATTGTTTAACATTAGGCTCAATGCATCATCGATTGAACCTGTTTTCATTAAGCGCTGTTGCGCCTTTTGTTGCTCCGCTTGAACGCTAGTTGATTTTCGCTTCTTTACGCCAGCTTTAACGACAGGGCGAGCTTTTTCGCCTTTTGCCTGCGTAGCCTTACGCTTAGATTTCAGCTCCCGATATTTCCTCGCGTCGTTCAATGCTTCGATGTATCTTGCGTCAGTTACCATAGACATTTCGTCTTCAGTAAATCCGTAAGCTACACCAGTTTGAACTAGCGATTGTTTTAATGCTTCACCCTTAACAGGATCTGCAATCTCTGGGATACGTTTTCTAAGCACCTCGGCCTGCTCTTGCAGATACGACTGATGCGCCTGCGCCTGAGCTTGCTGTTGTTGCTGTTGTAAAGTTTGAACCTGATACATTGACTGATCGTATGCAGTCTTCGCCTCGTCGTACTTCATCTTTTGTTCCATGTATCCGATTGGATCACTTTCAAAAAGTTCAGAACTAGGGGGCGTAGGTGCTACCAACGATCCATTTTGTATCTGGCTTGCTAGACCAAGAGCTTGCGCTTCTCGCTTCGCTATTTCGGCTTCTTTCTGCTCAAACTGCTTTCGCACTTGTGCTATTTCTTGAAACCTTTTGTTAATCGCCTTCTGTCCTGCGGCGTCACGTTGTAACTCAGCCTCTGTCCAATACTGCTTCTCTCCGTCTACTGTGACTTCGATCATTCTTTCTTGGTTTGGCTCAGTGTCATCTGCCTCTGGGTCTTCGTAGTCGATCTCGCTATCATCATCGCTGGATAGCTCTTCAGCGTCATCTGAACCCTCGTCTACAGCTTCCATTTCTTCAGCTTCGCCGTCGCTAACTGCTTCCACTTGTTCTGGAGCTTCGTCCAAATTTTGTTCCTGATCTTTTTCCGCGTCAGGTGTTACGATCATGCTGTCTACAGCTTCTTCTAGTGTAGTCGATGACATCGGTGCTACTTCCTTTGTTTATCAAGAATTACCTCTGCCGATATTGCGGCGTCGAGTGTAATTTCGATTTCGTTTAAAGCCCTCACTATTGAATGAGCTTCCTCACGCACATCTACGTCTGATGCACTACTTTCTGCGAAAATCTTCATTTGATCTTCGCGAACATTTTTTACAAACTTTTGAAAAGCCGTATCGTTTTTTAAACGTCTGGCCTCTTCTGCTTCTATTCTTATAACTTGCGCCATTATGACATATTTCCTTGTGCAATGCCACCAATCATGCGGTTTTTATCTTGCTCCGCCTTAACTCTGGCAACGTCTACTTTAGTGCCATACTCGCCGTAAATCTTGGCGGCGTCTACAAGTAAATCTTGCGCCATTTGATCGCGTTTCAAGTCATCAGCCTGAGCATTCTTAGCCATATCCATTTGTAATTTGGCGGCGTCGGATTGCATCTTAGCTTGCACTTTCATTTGCTCTGCCTGCAAGAATGCCGCGTTTGGATCTTGCGCTTGACCCTGAGCCGCTTGAGCCGCCTGCTGTTGCTGTAGCATTTGCATTTCAATTTCCTCAGTAATAGGCGCAAAATACCTGTCAGCATTTCGTATTCCTGCAACTGCCAATTGGTCAGCTAGTGTATTTCTGATATTTGTGAGGCTTACTAGACCATTTTGTGCGCCATATGTTTGATATACGAGCTGTTGCATTTGTAGGGCTTGGTTAAGCGCCATTGCTTTTTCCTCTTCCCTGCCAGTGCCTAATCCGACATTGATCATCACGTCCATTGAGCCATCCCAGATGCGTGGATCTACAGGCACAAACGAGCCGTTCATTCTCATCATTTGCTCTTCGTCAATATTCTTGTGTGTCAGGCGCAACATAAGGCCAAACAGGTCTTTCATGCCATCTGCAAGGTTTCTCACCATTACTTCAGTTTGACCAGCTCCAGCCTGTATTGTGGCCTGCACAGCCGCTTTAGTTGTAGACTGCATTGCATCTGGATCTAACCCCATAGAGGCTCTGGATACGCCTGTTTTCGTCTCTACGAGGCCATCCAGATAGGTTAATGCGTTTAATGTCTGCCCAGCGTGAAATGGTACTGATAAATCCTGCACTTGACCCATTTGTTGCATACGCACAATTGAGCCAATTTCATTGTTTAGTAAGTCATCAATATTAACGCCAGCCGTCACTGCCATGCGTGGATTATTTGTCATCGCCACGTTATCTAATATACCACGTAAAACTGATGTCGCCGCATCCTGATCGTCCATAACAATCTCAGCTAGGGATCTGCCGTAGAAAGTGTGTGGCTCTGGATCTATCTCAAATTTAGCAAATGGCACTTCATCGCATGGCTCTAAATCAAGCAACTTATACTTTGTGCCGCCACAAGTTATTTTATGTAAAATAGGCACGCCAGTTCCATCCGCATCAATACGCATATAAGCCTGCGTAATAGTTACGTTTTGCATAGCTGGGTCTGCTGGATCTTCGTCGCTGAAGTCAGTGTCATAGCCACGTCTGGCAAATTCCTCGCTAGATGAAGTATCGCCGCCGCCATCGAAACTGTCTAATCCAAAGATTTCATCTGGGTCAAAGCCCATCGCAATTGCGTCGCCAGCTCTCATCTCAGTTCTGTGAGCCACCACATACGCATCCTTTAGTGTGCGTGCGTCACGACTAATGAAAAATTCCTCTGGTGGTACACTTTCAATGCACAACTCGCCTTTTTCTTTTTGGCGGCTAATCTTTGCGCTGTGAATAGGCATCTGCATCTCCATGCCCATTTCATCAATCTCAATCGCCATTTCCACGCTGTGTTCCAACACTGTCACGTCATCTGCATCGATTAGGTATGTGTACTCATCGTCAGATAAATCTGTATATGTGAATATTTCAGCTTCTGGATATGTCATCCAATATGCCTTCACGATACCTTGCTTTTTAACAAGTGCATCTTGGAACGCATCGTTAATTACGCGATAACCATTTAATCTGGTAAATTCGTGGTGCATAAATTCTGTCGCTTGGTCTGCCATAGCCACATCCTCAGCGCCGCGTGGTATGTACTCCACTGGCTTTGCAGTGCTTAGGAATATACGCATCAAACTTGGCTTTACAGCTCTTACAGTGTCACGCACTTTTGTAGCCACAACGCTACTGCGACCAACTTCGTGACCTAAGTGAACCTCGCCATCGTAATATTCTTGTGCCTTAATTCTATCTTCAGCAATCTCGCCCTCGACAAAAGAAACTGCATCCTCAATGGCATCCGAAACTATACCCTCGATTTCAATTATAGATTTTGGTTTTAGTTCCATGTTTTTTCCTACTGATTAACTGTTTCTTCGGCTGTCATTAATCCCTTATTAATCAAATAAGCTCTTAACGCGGCTTCAGCTCTTTCCTGCCCAGCGCCGCTTAACTTTCTGCCACCAAGTACGCTTTTGACTAATGCATCAACATTTTGCTGTTGCATCTTTCCTGCGGCATATTTCGATCCGCTAGTAGCGGCTGATGTACCTAGCACAGTGCCGCCAACTATAGCTGGATCGGACATTCCTGCCTTCTCTAAGACATACGCAGAGCCGCCGCCAGTTGCTATGAGGCCAGTGGGGTTTGTTGGGGCAAATTTACCTATAAAGTTTAGTATATTTTCTGTTGTTCCACCTTGCACAATATCTTTCATTTGCTGAATTTCGTCAGGCGACCAGCCAAACTCTTTGCCTTGTATGAGGCGGTTGGTAAATGTTCTAAATTGGTTTCTTAGCGCTTTGTCAAAATTAAGATTTGAGTCAGATCTATTTCGAGCAAGTTCAACTATTGTATCAAGAGTATCAGCCTTACTAGCTCTGTGATACATAGCGTTTGCTATTTTTATGTCATTATTAACATTCCCCGAAACTTCCTCGAAAATATTTAATATTTTACTTATTGCTCCAGCATCAGTTCCGCCGTCGGCACGTTTAAGAGCATCTAAATATCTAGCCTTTAGGTTTTTACGAAAAGTAAGCATTGCCGAGCCATCCATTGCCTTACCAGCTTTGCTCTTAAACATATTATATAAGTTACTAGCCCCTGCGCCAATTTTAGTGTCTAATCCAAGATCTGGGTCTAGCAACCCTTCACGGCGCATCATTTGATCAACTGCATCAAACATTTGTTGAGTTTGATCACCAACAATTACAACGCCTTTTTGCTTTTGCTTTTCATATATAAGACTTGCCGCTTGCGATAACTCAAGAGAGCTTGTTGGCGCATCTGGATTTTTAGTTAAAAGTTTTGTTGTTAGTGCATTACCACCAACGCCGACTGTAGCCCCTACGATCTCTGCCAGCATTTTTGCTGTTGGGCTATTAGGAAATATTTGCTCTGCTGTAGTGCCAGCAACACTTGCAGGAAGGCCAATTGCGGCTTCAGTGCCAACAAATTGCGCTGGTTTATTTTTTATATAGTTAGCTGTATCCTTCACCACTTCCTTAACTGTATTTAATATATTTGGAGATTGTTGTGCAACTTGACCAATCTTCTGCCCAGCAACTAGAGGTGCTGACGCAACTAGAGGCGGTATTGAGCCAAGCATTTCGCCACCAGACCTTACATATTTTTGAGCTGTAGTTTGAGGAGCAACGTCTGATATTGCATTGCCGCCAGTTAAATAATCCATTCCCTTTTCTATACTTGAAGAACCACCGAATGGGGCATCTCCTACGTCAACGCCTAGTTTACTCAACCCAGCCGCCGCCATATCTACAGGAAAACCAAACCCACTTGCCAAGGCTTGATTTATGCCAGACGATGCTTGCTCAAGCATATTCGTATCACCTACAGGGTTAACTTGCTCTTTAGCTCGCCTGTCTAACTCAGCTTTAAACTTGACCATATTAATAGTGTCATCGTTTGCTGTGGCACTTTTTAAAGCATACTGTATTTCTTCTGTGGTTTTTTCTGCTAAGTTTATATCGCCCATCTTTAATTAACCTTTTACTTTAAAATAATTATTAGGATCTACTTTTTCAAAGACAGGGTTAGCCTCAGTAAATTTAGCTAATAATATATTAAATCCTGTGTCCAATATTCCATTTTGTTCAATATATTGGTTTGCCATTTGTTGTATCAAAAGTTTTCTGTTAGCAATTTTTTGTTGCATTGATACTAAGTTTCGATTTGACTCTATAGTCTTATCTAGGCTTGGCTGAATATCCACAACAAATTGACGATCACCCTCTGAGAAACCAGCGCCTAACGAGCCACCCATACTATCCAAAACAAGTTGGGATGTAATGGATCTAAATGTTTCCATACTTGAGACATTTGCTGGATCTCCACCTAATGCTTCAACAATTTTCCTTGCCTCATTTAAACCTTCTGTCAGCGCTCCCGATTTAAATGCTGGGTCTGCCATAAGGTTTTCTAACTGCCTAGACCTCATTAATATGTTTTGTGCATTATTGGCATCTTTAGTAATGTTTTTGAGCATATCGACGCCGTATTCACCTATACCCTTTTCCCACGCATCTTGAGTTTTAGTGGTAATATTAGTAGTAGACTGCTGTAATTTTAAGAAATCAGTAAAAGATCCAGCAAACCCACCATCCTTAGCCGCTTTGTAATCTTTCATTTTAGTTGTTCTATTGTCTTTAGGATTTAATCTGTTTGCCGCAATCGCAGATAATACATTGCCAGCCGCACTTGGGTTAGCTCTAATTATCGCCGCCATGTCAGCCATGCCATTAGCTTCAAGATATTCAATTGTCTTATTAACGTCACCAGCTTTAACTCTTTGTGCGCCGCGTTGCCTAATAGCCTCGCCGCCTCTCAGCTCTGGTAAAATTAGTGGGTCTAATGCTTGTGCAAAATTTTCCAAGCCAGATAATCCTGTCGTGTTAGATCTCTGGTTAAACTTATCAAATAACCCAGCTAGGCCAGTTCTTGGCTGTGGTTGCTGTTGCATCTGAGTTTGCCCACCGCCAGTTACCAGAGGATTAACTTGCTTTTGAATTACCTGTTGCTGTTGCACTGGGTAATTTCTTTGCAAATTTGTTTCTTCTAGTGGGTTTCTGCTTGGAAATCCTATCATTAGCTTCTTGCTCCCATTACATTAGCTCCGAGCTGTAAGTAGTTGAAAAGGCCAGGTTTCATGCTGTTTGTGGTTGATGATTGATTAGGCGTTGCGCCCAATGCCGCCAGTGGCGCAGACAGAGCCGCAAGTGGAGATCCAGTGTATCCTGCATATTGTGCCTTAGCCGCATCAATAAGCGCCTGTTGCATTCCCTGTTGTAGAATACCTTGTTGCGCCTGTTGATTTTGAATTGCTTGACCAGTGCCAAATGCCTGTTGACCTAATGCACCCATTTGATTTGCCGCCTGCAATCTTGCTTGGTTAGCCCCAGATAGTGCATTCTGGTTTGCCACTTGAGCCGCCATAGCTTGTGTTGCTCCAAACTGGTTTGCTTGATTTTGCGCCGCTTGGTTTGTGAGTGCCATCTGATTAGCCGCACTTGACCCAAATTGAGCCGCTTGGTTTTGCGCCGCCATATTAGCCGCCGCCGCTTGGTTTGCGGCTGTTGCTCCAAATTGACCAGCCTGATTTAGCGCCGCCTGATTTGCTAAGTTTGACTGTTGACCAAATCCAGCAGTAGTTGTGCCAGCCGCTAAATTTGCCTGCTGGTTAGCTAATGCCGCTTGCTGGGCTGTTCCTATGTCCTGCATAGCCATCTGCTGTGCTTGGGTGTATCCAGCTTGTCTAAGGCCAGATGCAGTTCTAGCCGCCTGATCAGCAAACGCACGATTTGTTTCAGCTTCAGCAATGCCCTGACGAGATCCGCCAAATGCATTCGCAGATGTTGCCTGAGCGCCCAATTGGTTTTGAGCCATTAATCTTGATCGCTCAATGTCACGTAATGACTGATCCACAACTTGGCTCTCAAATGGGTTTGTGTATGCGCCTAGATTTGTATTTGCCAATTGACCAGCCTGCACGTTTTGAGCCGTGACTGTCGGAGATTGTCCGATAGTGGACGCCCCATAATTTGCGCTAGTCATTGCGCTTGGGTTATATCCAGTGGCCTGAGCGTTTGCCGCATTATATGCAGTTGGCCTTATAGCTGTTGGCGCAAAATTCATTGCCTGTTGCGTGCCTTGCATCGCCTGTTGCAATCCGCCAGCCGCCGCTTGATTTACGTTAAAACCGCCCTGCGGCCTGATCTGTCCACCACCAGCCATATTAAGCCTCTTTTCTTTTATAATTTGTCATCTTATTCATTCCAACCTGTCATTGCCGCTTTTGTGCCAGCCGCTTTAGTAAACTGCGCCCTATTTGCATCGACCTGTTTCTGCTGATCTCTATCATTTTTTCGCTTTTGCTCTTCTTGTGCCTGCTTGAGACGTTTCGCCATTTGTGCTGTCTGCATATCAACCCCAGTTTCTGGGCTTATACCAGATATTAATGCCGCACCAGCGTTTGAAAAAACAGATGGTATTCCTGTCAAATTGGACATTTGACCACTCATCAACGATCCACCATATGAACCACCAACGTTGTCTGGGCGAGCTACTCTATTTCCGCTTGCGTCTTCATATGTCCCTTGTAAAAAATAACCATTTGAAGGATTTTGAAATGATGTTGGTATAATGTTAGAAATACTTTTAAGGCTATCCATCATGCCCATATTAGCTGTGCCTCTTAAATTCATAGCTAAATCTTCTTGAGCCATTCGTTGATCAGCAGTCATGTTATTCATTTGCTCAGCAGTCATGTTATTACCAATTGTATCACGTTGATAATTATAATTTGGCGCTATTGTGCTTGATAAAGAGTTGATTTCATTTGGGCTTAAATTAGAGCCATATGCAATCATATTTGCCCTTTGCTCATCAATTTGACGTTGTTGATCTCTGTCATTTTTTCGCCTTTGCTCAAATAATTCAGCTTCCGTTAAATCTGGCTGTAACATATTGCCAAGATCTCCATTTATTGGTGCGCTTGGCATACGGAATATTGGCGGCGCTAAATTTGGATCATACCCTTCTTTATATTGTGGCTGTAAGCTACCAGTAATGTTAATGCCTCCAAGATCGCCACTCATTGGAGCTGGGTAATATGAGCTGTTAGCTCCATAGTCTGTGGTATTAGCTCTGAAGCTAGGGTTTTGGCCTTGCATTTCCAAATTAACGCCGCTTCCAATTCCAGCATTATATGGATCATTGTATGAAAATCCAGCATTAGGGTTTACAAAAAAACTATCAATTGCCGCCTTTTGGTTTGGCCTAAAATAACCTAATGTATCCACTGCATCTTGGAACATTGGAGCTGATGAATAACCTGTCACACCATTTGCGTAAGTTTGTGGCGCACCCATGTTGCCCATAATATCAGTGCCGCTTGTCGGTGTAGCCATGCCAAATGCATTTGCAGTATCAGCCGTATTCTGAAAAGACGCCTGTTGCATTGGATTAAAAGCCGCAACGTCTGCGCCGTAGTATGGTGTATACCCTACTTGGGATATTAAATCTGCTTTTGCTAAATTAGCTCTTGCCGCATCTTCAATATAATCTGGTACTGTTATTTCTGAAGTGGTTGAGCCACCTTTTCCGCCTGACATTATGTTAACTCCTTAATGTATGAGGAATGCAGTTGATCCCAACCATGTTCCGATAGTGGTTTTTTCCATCCAGCGCGACCTGTCATCGTCAATGCTGAACACCCTTGAGCCTTTGCCCAATTAATTACGTCAGTGTGCATATCCATTATTTGATCCAACTCGCCGCCACCAAGAAAAATATTTAAATGCTTCTTTAATGGATATACCACAATTTCAGACACTATGCACCCCCTTGGTGTAGGCCAAAGTTGCATTGTGCCTGCCTTAATGCCTTCTACTACATGAATAAAATCGTGAGTACCGCCAGAATACTCTAAAGCGGCCTCGATCCATTCCCTGCAATTTTCAATTATTTCATCCATGTGTCCTCGTTATAGATAGTGTAGAGGCTGGTAAAGCTGGCACTGATCCAGACGCCGCAGTGTAATTTAAGAAGCCACTTGTGTTATCCATCATATAATTTACTTCAAGATAATCTCCAGCCGCCAATGTGAATATTTGCGTTCGACTTGTGACCATTGTGGCATTATTTTGGTGCATCGCAGTAGTCATAGCGCTATTTGCTACGGCAGTGCCATTGACGCTAGGCCAAAAATAGAAATGCACTGTGCTTGAGCTTGTCGATGATATTTGTGCAGAAAAAGATACAACATATTCGCCAGCTTCTTCAAACACAATTCTACTTGTTGGCGTGCCTTGCGTAATTCTTGAATTGCCAGATGGCACGTCATAGGTCAGCTTGTATGCCGTATTTGCTAGAGCTGGTGTAACATCTGATGTTTTAATAAAATTAGCGTGTCCACCCTCAACAACAATTTGCCGAAATTCTCCGCCTTTTGACACGACAGGATATTTGTAAATCCTATTCCACATGAGAGTTGCGTCATCAGATGCGTTTTCTTCGCCATTCTGCTGAACCAATGTGGATCGTGTTTGTGATAAATGCTGAACAAGCCTACGACCCCACGTCCGCCAATCGTTGCCAATGACGTCTGGAGCTTTCTGTGGTTGTTCGCTCATCTCGCTCCACCAGCCGTAACATTAAGTCTATTTATTCCGACACGCCAATCAGCTAGATTAGCCGCGTCAATCCTGAGTTTGACTTGCCTGCCTGTAAATCTCAGTGACGTTGGATTTGACATAGAGAACGCGCCATATGATCGCTCTTCGCCATTCGGGTAAAACCTCGTCTTAAATGTAACTGTCACGTCACCCTGCGTCTTTTCATCTGGGATCATCTCTGTGACTGACATTACATTCTCGCCAGTGCCTAACGCAATTGATCCACTTTCAGCAAATGGCGTGAGTGAACCATAATCAAAGCCAATCTCATGCTCGTATAACTTGTTGTTTTCTGCGCTTGCCCATATTGGCTGGCGATATGTACCCATATCAAATCCAGCAGTTCTGCCTAGCTCACCAATGTACCACGTATTCTCGACGTAGTTATAAACGCAGTATCTGTCATTTTCTGTACTTGATCCAGATGGGTAGAACCAGAATATCTCGCCGTATGTGCTGTTTGTCACTGCAAAAGTTTTTGATATTTGTGCGCGGTTTATATCGGAGAATACATAGTCTGATATTTCGCTTTCGATTTGTTGCACTGCGCCGCCTGCGTATGCATAGAATGAGTGATTACCCATCCAGAATGCACCCTTGTCAACTGATGCTATGGCCTTGTTTGCTATTAATCCGCAACTCGCTCCAACACGCTCAATGCCGTAGACATATGGCGCACCAATATAATTTGCTACGTGGGCGTCCATGCTTGTTAATATTAGAGTTTGACCCTGCACACGTATGCCAGCCATAATTCTGCCGCTTGTGTTAAGCTCTAAATCACCAGCTTCATTTGTTGCGGCTGGCGTCCATGTGGAGCTATCTTCCCTGTCACACCATTGCACCTTGCGTTGATTTCCGCCTGCACCTAGTGCAAACAAAAATCTTTCTTCAGTTACGACAATGCTTTCATTATTTGTTGGTGCATTTGATAATACTGCGGCTGGTGTGGAATTGTCTGTTTGCCACTCATAAATTTTTCCATCATCCTCATTACAAGCGACAAGGTATTCACCCCACGTATCTAATGACCAAGTTGTTGCAGGCTGTATTCTCGCTGTATCTGGACGAGCCACGCCATAGGCATACTGCCCAAAGTAACTTCCACCATATCCTGTAAATGCCTCGGCATCTTCACGTCCAGCAGTTAACCCAACTGGTGTTATGTCGTGTCGCACACCTTGTGATGTCCAAGTATAAAGTTTGTTATATGTGCCGCCAGCAATAAACCTATCTTGGTCATTTGCAATCCAAGTAATTAATCCACGAATTTTAGCATTAGCCGCCGTGTCTGATCGAGTACGCCAACCACCCATTGGACGCATTGTGCCATCGACCCATCGGATTAAATTGGCGTCGCGCCAACGTCCAGATGCTTGTAATTCAGTACCATTTCGGTAAATGCCAGCAGGAATATCTAGTGGTATTAGTGGCATGTTTACCTCATTGGTCTAAGTTACTGTGACTATAACATATTTTTGTAGTTATTAACAATATAACCTTTATGTTGGCTTTGTAGGCCATGTCACTGTGTTTGGAAATCCAGATTGATCTGGCAGGTTAAGTAAGTCAGTTCGGTATTGTGTCCACTCTGCTTGTTTAGCATCAGTAAGGGCATCCCAACGCAAAGGGTTTGTTACTATAGGGTCTACTACTCCACTTAATAACAAATCTCTTTTTTCTCTAACTTCTTTCCCTACTTGAGTATCTTTTAAGTTTTGGTCAAATACTATTTCTGTAGTATCTAGGTTAACCTTATGATGCCCTAATTCCTTAGGATTTTCCGAAGATAAATAAGAAAAACCTACCCATTCACCCTCGCCTATTACTGGCTCTGTTCCGTAGTTTTCAGAAACTATTTCACCAGTGCTTTCATTATAAAAATAATAGTACATTATTTATAGTCCTTTTTTATTTATGCTATTTTTATCCAAGTAAGGTTACCCTCAACACTGTTATTTGGTGTCCTAGCAATTGTAAAATTGCCAGAGCAAGAAATAATACCAGTAACATGCATTGCGGCATGATTTGTAAGATTCCAAACATTATATCCTGCTATTTCAGTTCCATTATCAAAATTCTTTCCAGCAAAGAAACCATCATCTACATTACTATAATCTGACAAGTACATTTGTGTTACTTGTGTACCATTTCCCTTTAAATAACAGTTAATAATATATCTGCCTGCCCCTGCTGTAGTTGTCAGTGAAGTATTCCAACTTCTAGCACTTGCGGTAACTTCAAAATCAGATGCTATGTTACCACCGCCGCCTGCCGCCGCAGAAGTAATTCCTGTAATATGACCATATGTATCTAAAGTAATATCTTGGATAAAGTTTGAGCCAGAATTATTTACAGAACCTTGTGAGGATGTGTCCGAATGGCTTAGTGTAACTGTACCAGAAGTACCGCCACCAGATAAACCAGAGCCAGCAGTAACGCCTTGAATATCACCAGTTGCACCAGTTGTAATTGCAGTAACGTGGCCTCGCGCATCTACTGTTATATTATCAATCTTTGTGCCATCAGATGTACTTCCATATGTGCCACTAAGTGAAGATGTGTCGCTGTGATTAAATGTTGTACCAGACAAGCTAAGATCAGTTCCAGCACTGTAGGTTGTGTTAGTATCCGTATTAACGACTGTTTCTGTAGCCGTTGCTAAACCAGTGACGTGTCCATAAGTATCAAGAGTAATATCTTGGATATATGTTCTGCCAGAGTTATTTGATGATCCTTGAGATGACGTATCGCTGTGACTTAAAGTTACATTTCCAGTACCACCACCCGATAATCCAGAGCCAGCAGTAATTGTTTGGTCAGCAGTAGCTGATGTTTCAATGCCATTTAACTTAGAATGGTCTGCATCTGTAAACACATTACTATTACTAGCCGCCTCAACTGCCGCACGTATTTCTGCATTTGTTTGATCTGCTGTTGCACCACTTTCTATTCCATCTAACTTAGTGCCGTCAGCCGCAACGTCACGACCATCAACTGTACCGCCAACTGTAATATTACCAGTTGCGCTTACTGTGGTAGCCGCAACAGTTGACGCAGAGTTTGCACCAATTGGCGTTCCATCAATCGATCCAGAGTTAATATCAATACCAGTGACAGGCGTCGTACCATCTAGCAGATTATCGACGTTATCTAAATTGGTATTTATCTTTGTACCCCAAGTATCTTCGGATGCACCGACTTCTGGCTTTACCAAGCCATATGTGGTTGTTGTAGTATCTGCCATAATTAACTCCTATGTCTGGCCTTGCGGCCTAATATCGTTCATCAATGTAAGAGAAAGACGCAGTAGGCGCTGATTGCATACTGCCACAAAAATGCTTAAATTGCAACATCATGCGGCTGTCCATATCTCTGTTACTTTTGGCACTGTCTGCCATGTTTCTGTTGCGGCTGGTAAATCTTCCCATTTCTCAATTGCACTTGCCGTAAATGCAGATGTATTAATTATTGTAGTGTTTAATAAAAATACCCTATTGCAAGATGAGGTTACATTACTTGTAGTACCTATATTTGCTGATTTAGAGAAAACCCCAATTCCATTTGCTGTAGCAGTGGATGCAGTGGCAATCTGTGAATTAAATAATCTAACTCTATCTACTGAACCTGTAGCAGTTGATGAAGTTGAAACACTTGCACCGCCTTGAAATATTTTTTCTGATGCACAAGTCGCTGAAGATGTAGTAGATACATCAACGCTTTCACTAACAACAAACACTCCAGAGGCCGTTGCAGATAGTGTAGATGAAATTGTGGCAGATGTTTGCCTGTCTCTTTCGCCAGATGTCACTACACCAGACGTTGTTGCCACAATGGAGCTGGCAATTCTTACACGCTTACCAGCAGACGCAGTAGAGGAAACAGTTGCAACTGCGGTTGATGAGGCTCTAACCCTATCTATTCCAACGCCTGTTACACTGGTTGTAGATATAGTTGCACTTCTTACAAATGTAACATTAGGAACAACTGTAGTTGTACTCGCTTGAGGTATAGTCGCAGATGTATTTCTTGTTAAATTATAGGCTGAAGAAATGGTTAAGTCATTAGATGACGTTGCAGAGCCAACTGCTGTTTTAGCGCCAGCCGCAGAAACGCTTGCGGCTGGAGATATTGTTACTGAGGCGTCCTTGACTGATCCATCAAAGCCGAATGTATGTTCGCCATATAGACTGTAGCCGTAGCCACCTCGGTAAACTGTCATTTAATTTACTCTAAAGTAATATCTAAATCACCAGCAGGGATGCGGAACACATCACCAGTATCAATTGCTTTAGATGCAGATAATGCCGCGTATGCGATTAAGTTGCCGCCAGATGCCGCATCAAATACGCCTACATGTGAAACTGTTCCATATGATGCAGTTGCTGTGGGATACTCAACAGCGCCAGAATTTGTAGCTGTGTTCCCAGATACTGTAAACGCAACTGACTGACGCGCATATGCTCCGCCTGATACTTCAGTACCACCACCACTATCGTTTGGTGCGGCTGTGTATAATGCAACGTGCCACGCAGTAGGACGTGTCACTGAACCTGTTGTGAATATGTATTGCAATACTCTTGTTTCGAAATCGTTTGAAAAACTCATTTTAATATGCCCTTATTTTCATTCGGCGACCAGAGCCGCCGTATTTGGTTTGATCGCTGACTGCATTAATTGCGTCAACAGCGCTTTGATACAAAGCCGCCCAAGTGGTAATTCGAGCGTCTTCTTTTAAATATGGGGCTGAGTGTACCAAAGCTCCATACAAATAAGCATCTGGATATTCGCCCAGAAGCCAATTGGTTGTATTACTGTCAGATAATGCTGGGATCTTTTGATAGTAATATAATTCTGCGTTGTATACGCCATCTGGCGCTGGGTGTACTTGTAACTCGCCAGCAGTCATTGCGTAATATCTTGGATTGCCAGATACGTTACCAGCTCTTTGTTGCCTGTCTAATAATTCTGCCTGCGATATTAATTCTAGTGGGTTTGTCTCGCCACTCGTAATGTGAAAGCGAATAGGCTCTAACATATCTGCTGGGATCGCGCTGTACTTCGTGTCAATCTCGGCAGTGGATCTGGCTTCCATTTTCCAATGGCGTAATCTGCGATTTAGATCAGTCTCCGCCAAAGTTATAAATGTGCTAGACACAGAAGTAAGATCATCACGATTAAGAAAATCTGTGAGTGTCGTTTTTAATTCTGCGTATGTTGTTATTGGCATTGGTTAGCCCCTAGTTTTATTTCTATATATCATATTTATTAGTAAGATAGTAGCCCACGTTGTATATCTTTCTATTAATCTAATAATCCCTTTAATTGGTATCTGTTTAAAGCGGCGTCCATTGCATACATATCTGCGGCGTCTTTACCTTGAGATTTTAATATTTCATTATACATCATATTCATATCTTCGTACTGATCATCCATTTTTTGTGAGATGTTAGGATTCATTTGAGCCGCCCTTAATTCTTTAGGCATAGCATTTGGATTTAACATATTTGATCCAGATGGTGTATTTTCTATCATTCTGGGGGTAGCAAAATCAGGAAATTGTAAGTACCAAGGGCGCACATCACCCATCGTCATATTATTACCAACACGATCAATTGATGCATTATATGTTGAATGAGGATTACCATAGTTTAATAAACCATCAGGATCTATATCAGGCTCAAACATTCTGAAACCGCCACTAAGTAGAGCTTTATCAGTTAGCTCAGGGGCAGTACCAGCCCATCTAACAGCACCCATACTCGGCACATTTGATTGTAAAGCTGGAGATGTATCTAAAGATCTTACAAACGCAGATCTTTGTCCCCCTTTTAAGCCAGCAAGATAATTTGATAATTCTGGGTTAAGTAAACCCATGCCCTCTGGTAAAAGTCTATTATTGTTTTTAGCCGCGCCTAATAATGGAACAAAGTTAGGGTCTATGTTATCCGCATTTGATAATATAGCTTGAGCCGCTAACATTGCTTGATGAGCTGAAAAATCACCACCTTTTGCTCCCATTGTAAGTGGGGTAACTATTGGGCGTCCACCAGCTTCTTTATTCCTAGCCCATGCATTTTGTTTAGACGTTAATGCCGTCGCGTCAGAGGCAAATCCAAGCCCACCATCTCCATATTGATGACCACCTTCAAACATTACTGGTCTATCAAGTTTTATGCCATTAAATTCATCTATTATTGTGTCGGCGTATGTCCCATCTGCCGTAAAGCCAAATAAATCAGTAAAACCTTCTCTTCTTAAATCTTCAACAGTTTTATAATCTGGTGTTTCTATTCCAGATGTAATTCTTCTGCCTTTTACTTCCCAATCACTAGGTGAAACACCAGTTTGTTTTTTTGAAGAGAAGTTAGTAAATAAAGCTGGATCTTTTGCTCTACCACCGCCAACTCTAGGTTTGGCAAAATTGGAAGTCTTTACAAATGGTACTGCGCTTTCCAATTTTTCTTTTGATAAATTATCCACCTTATCCAGCACATTATTTGCTGGCATATTGCGTGGGACATTACTAGATTTTGGATTTAACCTAATATTACCAAACGTAGACCCCATCATACTTGGATCAACCTCAATACGATCTGCCATATCAAGTAAGCCTTTGCCTACTTTCTTAATAGCAGGAGAAGCCGCGTCACCAATAAGTGGGATCAAACCCAGTAAAGCCGCGCCGCCTAAAACAGCAACATATCCAAGATCAGGATCTGGCTTTTGTAATTCGTCGTATATTTCCTTAGCCGCCATAGCATCGCCAATGATAGGCGTGGCTTCAGCTATAAATTTTGCGGCGTCCATTGGAGTAAAGCTCATTGGCTCTACTGCAAGTCGCTGGCCTTCATCTGCGTAGCCTGCGTAGCTTTGTTGATCAAGCAGTCCCATCAAAAATTCCATCTAGCATTTGTTGTATTCTAGGTGACATTTCCTCGCTGGGTGTTCTCGCTTCATTTGTTGCGGCGTATAAATACATTAACTCAGATAAACCATTTGGGTTTGACATAACTCTCCTGTAACTCTCAGGCTCGTTATTCATCTTGTATTCCAATAGCTCTACAAATCCTTGCTTATTTGCAAGATTTGATGACATAATCGTCTGCATAACATCAACTGGCAGAATTAAACTACGCACAATCTGACCACCTGTAGCGTCTGCACCGCGAGCCATTGTGCCTTGTGGCATCTGATTAGGGAACGACGTGATTGGATCATTGCCAGCAAAATTGGCTTGGCCTAACGTGCCGTAGCTCGTTTTCTCGCCAATACGATCCATTGCGGATGTGCCATCCATATTGCTTAATAATCCGCCGCGATATTCAAACTCATCATTAGGCGTCAGGAAATTAGCAACACGCTCCGCAAAGCTATTGCGTCTGGATCGCTTGCCCTCATCAAGTTGATTGAGGAAATTCAGTATGCCTCTATTTACCATAGCCGCCATTCAAGCACATACCTTTGGCCTTACAGTTTGACTTGGTAGGGCATCCCTTGCACGTTTTCATGATAAAACCTCATTGCTGTATATTATCCGACCATATCACAATTCATCTATTGACGCCAGTATGTTACGCATTCTTTCTGATAGTTTCCACTCGCCAGCCTTCCACCGCGCCGCGTGTTGTGCATCCTGCAAAGATAATCCGCGCTTCACATATTGCTTTATCCATTTAGCCATCAATAAATTTTTCATCTTGGGTGACAAATTTAAAAATTTTTTTTTCATGCAATTCCCTTTAAATTGCGCCTAATGGATTTATTCCAGTTATTATTATTGCCAGATAATGCCGTTACAGCATCAGATGCCATTGTTAAGCATAGTGCATCTGCAAGGTCTGGCGATTTAAGGCCACGTTTTCGCATTGCGTCCTTACTCTCGGCCTTCATTTTGCCTGACGATGTAAATGCGTATCGTATGCCAGTTAATTCTGCGACGAGCTGGTCATTCCTTGGTATCTTGCAGGATCTATCTTCGAGCCAACCCTTTGTCTTAAACCACAGCTCACTACGCAAATTCATGTAAGTCTTGCCCATCGCTGGGGCTTCACCAACATTAATACCACGAACAGGCACGCCCAACTCACGTAATCTATCAACCACACCGCCGCCAACGCCAATGCTATCCACAAGTATTTCTGTCGGGCGTTGACTGCTGGGTAATGCCTCATATTCTGCCATAACTCTGCCGACAGTCTGCATGAGATCTAATCCCTGCCACGCATCAATGTCTGTGACGACATTGCCATACCTCTTGCACAATGCAGTCTTGTCAGTACCAAATCTCGCAACGTCCAAGCCCCATATTGGCTTTATGTCAGGCGTCATCTCAATATCTCGTTGCGTTGCGCTGTGGGCTAAATGAAATGGTATGATCGTGTCATCATCTGCCATAGGAAATTCGCCGAGAACACGTATGCGAAATGCGTTGCTTTCCTCGCCGTATCGCTCACGCATTTCATTGACAAACTCATCAGACACAAGTGGGCTTTCAACGCACGACCAGCGCCTCGTCCACCAGCTCTTGGACATTCTGGTTTGGCTCTCGTAAAATGTGCCAGATGATCTCGTCGGGTTTGACAATAGTAACGTGGTTGCGCTGTGACCAGACATTGACCCAGCCGCCGCTTCAAAAACTTTCTCAGGTACACCAGATGCCTCGTCAACTACCAAAAGAACATTCTCGGAATGCACCCCAGCTAGTGCCTCTGGCGTTTCTGCGCGTGACGTTCTGGCTGATATAAATGCCTCGGATGCGGCTGACGTTAACTCCACACGATCTGACTTCACAGTGAGCAATTGTTGTAGGTGGGGTGGCAACTCGTTTATCCAGCGTTTTAGCTCGGCAAACAATGCGTCAAACAATTGGCTTGATGTGGGCGCTGTGACGACGACTTTATTCGGGAAACGTAGCAGAAGAAACCAGAGCATAGCCCAAGACGCGGATGTTGACTTGCCTGTACCATGCCCAGATCTGACAGACATTTTACGCTCGCCATCTGATATGGCATTGAGAAACTCGGCTTGGTAATCGTATGGCTCTGCGCCTAGCACTTCCTTCACAAATAGCACTGGATCATCTCTGTAGCGCAGGACAAACTCTGTTAATGGATTATCACTCATCGGTTACATCCTCATAATCTACGTCAATCGTCTTGGCTTCGCGCTCCTGATCCTCTTTATGGATAGCCGCCAAGTCAGAATTAACTTTTCTTAGGGCGTCGAGATGCATATCGCCAACTGAGATATTCACGTTTGTCTGTGGCCTAGTGCCATAACGATCTTGGTTATACGAGCTTGCCATAAATTTGCGCCACTGAACCTTCTCTCGCGTGGCGGCTATCTCACTGCTTGTCGAGCCGCCATCCAAATCATCTACCATTGTTAAGCCCTGCTCAACGAGGGCATCTGCGGCGTGGCGTCTGGCTTCATTCATGGCCTTCTCATATTCTGGCACTTTATTCAGTGATGAGCCAAGGTATTGACGAGAACATCCATATTCTACAGCCATTTTCGTCAAAGTATTACCTGACGCGATTTGCTCAAACAGGTAATCTACGCCGCCTTTCTTCTCAACATCTGCTAGGATCTTCCTTCGTAATGCCTTGCCAGCCATTAATATTCTCCAATTTTTTTTAAATTTTACAATAGGTAAGCGTT